>Ga0210407_10001016_pt1 | contig 27906 bp, 24 predicted proteins | sample IncBWC27MmetaG_FD_150860 | JGI IMG/M metagenome (GOLD analysis project Ga0210407, IMG submission 150860) | Forest soil microbial communities from Barre Woods Harvard Forest LTER site, Petersham, Massachusetts, United States - Inc-BW-C-27-M | ecosystem: Environmental > Terrestrial > Soil >...
CGTTAAACCCGGCTCGCTCTTTCCCGCTTTGCACCGCATGGAAGAAGAAGGCTGGCTCTCGTCGTTTTGGGGAGACTCCGAAAACAACCGACGCGCGAAATACTACCGCTTGACTAAGCCGGGAAGGAAGCAACTCGAAGTCGAATCCCAGCGCTGGGGCCGCATCTCTTTGGCTATCGCGCAGGCTTTGCAAACGTCCTAGAAGGGTGTTGGCCATGCCGCTTTTTGGAAAGTTCCGCAGCTTGCTACGAAATATTATTTCCACTCGCGGTGTCGAAGCCGACCTCGACCAGGAAGTTCGTTCCCACCTGGACCTGCTGGCCGACGAAAGCATTCGCGCGGGGCTTTCGCCGATGGATGCGGAGCGTGCCGCGCGCATCGAACTTGGCGGTATCGAACAGGTGAAAGAAGAAGTTCGCGAAAAACGGATCGGCAATTGGTTCCACTCGATCCTCGCGGATTGCCGCTACGGCCTTCGACAACTCCGCAAAAACCCCGGGTTCGCCGCCGTCGCCATCCTCACGCTGGCTCTCGGCATCGGCGCGAACACCGCCATTTTTAGCGTCGTTTATGCTGTGGTGCTGAAGCCACTGCCCTACGCGAATTCAGAGCAACTGTTCAACGTGTTTCAGGTGAAGCCGCAGGACGGCGTCACCGGAACGGGTTGGTCGTACGCGAACTTCGCGGAGCTGCGCGAGCAAAATACTGTCTTTAGCGAGATGGCGGGAGTCCAGAAGCACCAGCTCACCTTGACCTCGCGAGGCGAGCCCTCGGTCGTGAACACTTCGGTGGTCACGCCGGAACTTTTCTCGCTTTTCGCGCAGAAGCCTCTTGCGGGGCGCATGTTTTTTTCAGAGGACGGCGAAGCCGGCGCTCCACCCGTCGTCTTACTCAGCGAAGATTTGTGGCGAGGTTCGTTCCACGCGGATCCAAATATCATCGGAGCCTCCATCAATCTGGACAAGCGTCCATTCACGGTCATCGGCATCCTGCCTGCCGGGTTTCGTTTTCCCTCTCTCACGGAAAGTGAACAGGTGTGGATTCCCCTGATACAGGACCCGCTCTTCAGCAGCTTCATCCCGCGAAGAGCAGGGCATTGGCTGCAAGTCACGGGGCGTTTGAAACCCGGCGTTTCGCTCGCGCAGGCGCAGTCGGAACTTGATGCCATCAGTGCGCGGCTCGCCAAATCTTTTCCGGCGGAGAATGAAGGTTGGCAAATCCGCATGGTCCCGCTTCAAGAGCTGATCGTGGGAAACGCGAAGTCTCCTCTTCTCGTGCTCTTGGGCGCCGTCGGACTCGTTCTGCTGATCGCCTGCGCCAATATTGCCAACTTACTTCTTACGCGAGCAACTTCGCGCGCACGCGAGATTGCCGTGCGCACCACGCTGGGCGCCGGCCGCGCCCGCATCGTTCGACAGTTGCTCAGTGAAACCGCCATGCTCGGTCTTCTGGGTGGAGTAACCGGCATTGCCCTAGCGTACTGGGGCGTTCACGTCCTGGCCGCGATCCTTCCGGCCAGTCTGCCGCAAGTCAACGCCATTCGCGTCGACCATCTGGTCTTGGCCTTCGCGCTGCTCCTCTCCCTTCTCGCCAGCGTCGGTTTTGGTTTGGCTCCGGCGTTGTTTGCGGCGAATTCCAATTTGCAATCGACGCTTCGTGAAGGTGGCGTGCGTTCCGGCGAAAGCCGCAATCGCCGCCGTGCGCGCAGTTTCCTCGCCGCTGGAGAAATCGCCCTAGCGATGGTCTTGCTGGTTGCCTCCGGCCTGCTACTGCGGAGTTTTGCCAACCTCCTGTCGGTCGGCCCGGGCTTCGACCCTCAGCACATTGTGAAGGCCGATGTTTCGTTGCCCCGCTTTCAGTATTCCAGTCCGCAGCAATGGACCGCTTTCTCCGACGAACTGCTCGCGCATCTCCAGTCTCAGCCGGGTTTCCAGGATTCCGCCCTCGCCGTACCTGTGCCCATCGCCGACGGTCAGGTCAACCTCGGTTTTGATATTGTGGGAACTCCGCCGACGTCCGCCGGCGCATCCAGAACCGCGGATTACGTCTCCGTCACGCCGGATTATTTTCGGGTCATGAGCATTCCGCTTCGGTCCGGACGGCTCTTCGATCGGCACGACACGCTTTCGACCCCCCGCGTTGCGGTAATCAGCCAAGCCCTCGCGCGGCTTTATTTTCCCAATCAGGATCCCCTCGGCAAGCAGCTCATTTTTGGCTTTCCTCCGGATGGTGACGCCGCGCGCGAAATCGTCGGCGTTGTTGGTGATGTGCGCGATGTTGCCTTGGGTCAGGATCCCGCGCCGATGATGTACGTCCCCTTCGCGCAAGCGCCTTTCTGGGGCGGCGGCGTAGTCGTAAAGAGTTCGGTCAGTCCTTCCACTGTGGCCGCCGCCATTCGCCAGGAAGTGCAAAAGATCGATAAGGATCTGCCCGTCACCGATGTCGAGACCATGCCCGCCATCATGGAGACTTCGCTCGGGCAACCCCGGTTTCGCACGCTTTTGCTTGGCCTTTTTGCGGCCATGGCCCTGGTCCTCGCGGCCACCGGGATTTTCGGTGTGGTTTCTTATTCGGTTTCGCGCCGCACCAACGAGATCGGCATCCGCGTCGCTCTCGGCGCCTCGCGCCGCTCGATTCTCCGCATGGTCCTGCGCGAATCTCTCCTCCTCACACTCGCTGGCATCTCCGTCGGTCTTCCTTGCGCCCTCGCGGCCTCCCGCCTCCTCGGCCACATGCTCTTCAACGTCTCCGCTTACGACCCCGCCACGCTCGCCGCTGTCGCCTGCACTCTCGCGGCCGTCGCCACTCTCGCCGGATACGTTCCCGCGCGCCGCGCGATGCGCGTTGACCCCATCGTTGCGCTGCGCTACGAGTAACACAGGCAATCCGTGAACGCAGGCTCCGCCACGCGCGCTAGCCGAAAGCACACCGACGCTTGACCAATTCAGTCAAGGGTCTGACTAATTCGCTTGCGGGATCTATGACTCTCGGCAACTCAAATTCCCCGTTACAACTTTTTCCTTCATCGTGCTGCCGGGGGCTCTCGATCGGTGGGGATTCCGGCTAAGTAGCGGTAGAACGCAACGGCCCGGTTGACCGCGGAAGCTTCATTCCCTGCGATCAGCCGGTTGGCGTTCTTTCCCGTGCGCACGATGCTGTAGTAGCGCCACACGTTTTCCGATTCGCGATCCAAAAAACAGATCGACTGCGTCTCACCTGCATGAAAGATTGGTATGAAGAGATAGCGCATCGTGCTGACGTTCTCGACATCGATAACGATGCGATCCGCCGAGGCCTCGGCGACGTGCATTCGGTAGATGGCTTTGCCAGAAAGGTTATCCGCCTGTTCGAAATAGAGTACGCTGCCTTCTTTCATTTCAGCGGGCGTGAAGTCTTCCCGGCGCTGGCCGGACCGCAAGGCCGTCAAAGCATGGGCGTCCACCACCAGCGTTTGCCATCGCTTGTGAGTGGTCGACCAGTAGCGCATTCCCGCGAGTTGTGAAATTGCCCCCATGCGTTGAAGCAAGCCCGCAGCTTCTGTGTCATGACGGAATCGCGCGACCGTCGTAACCAGCGTCGTAAACCCCGCCGCACTCCAACCGGTGCACGCAGGCGGTTTCCAGTCGCGGCCGAATTCAGACTCGCTCCATGATTTCGCAATGGCAGAATCATTCAGTCCGGGATAGGGCGGAATTGGTTCCTTTCCGCACGGCGGCTGCGGCCCCGGTTCAGCCTCAACATCGATGGTGCGCGGGGACTCCGGAGTAGAGGCAGAAACCGGAAAGCGATCCATCTTGTGGGCTGGATAGACCACGGGGAGGACCAAGAGGAGAGCTGATAAAGTCAGCGCATCCCGAAACCTGAACAGGCCATTCACAGTTCTCATTATGACCAATCGGTTCGCTGGTCGCTGTCTCGAACTGTTCAGTGCGTTGGCAACTTGTACGCAAGATCCCCAACGCGTTGGAATGAACACTTATGACAAACCCGGGGGGAGGGGGTCTCTATGTCAGGGATCTTCCCGGCCATACAAAACGGTGGCTTTGAAATCTGAAAGTCGGCGTAAAGCCGCAGGGAAACTACTCCGCGCGCAACGCCACCATGGGGTCCACCCGGGCGGCACGCTTTCCGGGGATGTAACTGGCCACCAGCGCCGCAGTCGCCAGCAACAGGCCCACTCCCAGGTAAGTCAGCGGGTCCATGGGGTCCACTTCAAACAGCAGCCCGCGTAAGAGACGAGTCAATGCCAGCGCTCCAACCAGCCCAAAGGCCACGCCAACCAGCGCCAAACCCATACCCTGGCCCAAGACCATGCGCAGGATCTCCGTGGGCCGCGCTCCGATGGCCATGCGCACGCCAATCTCATGCCTCCGCTGGCTCACCACCAGCGCCATCACGCCGCCGATTCCCGCCGCGGCAATGGCCAGCGCCAGCAACGCGAACAGCCCCAAAAGATTCGCCGTCAGCCGCGGCGCAGCCACCGACTCCGCCCGCACTTGCTCCATCGATTGCACATGCGCCGCCGGCTGGTTCGGATCCACTTCGTGCAGCAACTCGATGATTCTCCCGGCGACGCTTAGCGGTTCCGTCGCGGTTTTCACCACCAGCATTCCATCCATCACCGGGTTCTGCGCCATCGGCACGTAAATCTCGTCCGCTGGATTTTTGTCCAGCCCGTACTGCCGCACATTTCCGGTCACTCCGACAATCTGAATCCAGCTCTTTCCGCCGTCGACGGAAAATCTTTTGTTCACCGGGTCTTGATTGCCCCAGAAGTGATGCGCGGCGACGGCATTTACAATCGCCACATTCGGAGCGCCATGCCGGTCCGTTTGCAAAAACGCGCGGCCTCCCAGAATCGGCATATGCAGTGCATCGAAGTATCCCGGACTCACCACGCGAAAATCCGCGGTGGGAAGCGATTGCCCCGGCACCGGTGTTTCTCCTTCGAGCTGAAAGTCATTCGTCATCCGCATATTTCCCGCGAGCGGAATCATCATGGAAGCCGCCGCGGACTTCACGTCCGGCTGCGCCTGAATTTTTTCGAGTAGCGTTTCAAAAAATGCCAGTTGTTTGTCGTTGTTGTCGTACTTGGTGAAGTCCAGCCCGATGCGCATCGTCAGCACATTTTCCGGCTGGAATCCCGCGTCGACGCGCTGCAGCTTTATAAAACTGCGAAGCATCAATCCCGCGCCAATCAACAGCAGGAACGATACGGCCACCTGCGATACGATCAGCAAACTCCGCATCCGGCGCCGGCCTTTGCCCAGCGTCGATTGCCCCTCGCCTTCCTTCAAACTTCCCACCACGGTGTGCCGCGCGGCCATGGCCGGCGCGGTCCCGGAAAGCAAGCTCGTGAGCACCGCGACTGCGAGCGTGAAGATCAGCACCGCCGCGTCCATGTGAATTTCCCGCGCGCGGGGCGTAAATCTCGCCGCAAAACTCACCAGCAAATGCAGCGTGCCCCAGGAAAATAGCAATCCCAGACCGCCGCCGATCAGCGCCAGAAGAAAACTCTCCGTCAACAATTGCCGGAACATCCGCACGCGCCCGGCTCCCAGCGCCGCGCGCACCGCCAATTCGCGCTCGCGCCGGACCATGCGCGCCAGATTCAAATTAGCCACATTCGCGCATGCAATCAGCAGCACGAATCCCGCGGCGGCAAGTAACACAAACATGGTCGGGCGCGCGTTGGTCGTCAATTCGCTCGCCAGCGCGGCGGTCCTGACGGAATAATCGACCGCGGGCGGATACACCTCCGGATACGCCTTTTGCAGATTCGCCGCCACGCCGGAAAGATCCGCCTGCGCTTGCTGCACTTGGATTCCCGGTTTCATCCGCCCGAACACATTCATCATGCGCGCGCGGCGATTGGCGATAAACTCCGGCGCCGAACGGAACGGACACGCGGTCGTCGGCATGTACACATCATTCTCGTCCGGATATTGCGGCACCGGCGGAAGCACGCCGACCACCGTGTGAATCCGGTCGTTCATGCGAAACGTCTTGCCGACGACCGTGGGATCGCCGCCGAAACTCCCGATCCAGTATTCGTAGCTCAGCATCAATACCGCCGGCGCGCCGGGCTGTTCATCTTCGGGACGAAATGCACGTCCAAACAGCGGTTTTATTCCGAAGACGTCGAAAAAATTCCAGGAGACAACTCCCGTCTCCACGCGCTCGGGTTCGCTGCGGCCGAGCAAAATAAAATTCATGTTGTGATATTCGACCAGCGCATCCAGCGTGTGATTCTGGCTGCGGTAATCATTGATTTCCTGCACCGAAAACGGCTGGTTCAGCAGACCCATTTTCGGCGCCTGCTCCTGCACCACCACCAGGCGTTCGCCATGCTCGTACGGCAGCGGCTTCAGCAGCACCGCGTTGACCACGCTGAAAATTGCGGAGTTCGCTCCAATGCCGAGTCCCAGCGTCAGCACGGCCGCGATGGTGAATCCGGGATTTTTCCGCATCATCCGCAGCGCGAAGCCCGCGTCCTGGCGGAGCATGGCCCAATGTTCGCCCGGCGCCGTCCGGAAAATTCCGAGGATGGTTTCCCACCAGAGACGCAGCACGCCGTTCTTTCCTTCGCGCCGCCCAGCTTCTTCGCGCTGTTCGCGGAAAACGCTCTCCATCTCCGGCCCGAAGTCGCTTCGAAAATCAAAGGGCAGCAGGCGCAGCAGCCCCCGGTAGAATCGTGCTGCGCGTGAATCAGTTTCCGGCATACCGTCCCCTTGCGGCGGCACCATAGCACCGCTTTTCGGACCACTCTGTTTCTGAAATAGAAGAGCGAAGTTTCATTTCCTAAAAACCTCTATGCGATCTTCGGTTTCCTCAGCAAATTTCTGGCGCGCGCGGCGGCCACCATCTCATCCATGCGCTCGGCTTCCGCCGTGGCCGCCTGGCGTCCCGTGTTCGTCAGCCGGTAATATCGGCGCCGCTCGTCGTCTTGCTCTTCGGGCGGGCGCACCCGCAATTCCACAATCAACCCATCCGCGAGCAGGCGCTTGATGATTCCGTAAAGCGTGCCGGTGCTCAGACGCAGTTTGCCTTCGGTGCGCATTTCTACGTCCTTCAAGATCGCGTAGCCGTGCAAATCGCCGCCGGCCAGCGCCAGCAGCACGTGAAACATCGCCGGCGTCAGGGGCTCCTGCGGCTTGTTTTTCTCGATTGCGGCAGCCACGGTGGTTTCTCCGGAGAGCCCGTCTTCGGTCTCTCTATGTCACCTCACACTATATCGTTACACGCCATAGTGTCAAGCCTTATCGCGAATCCTCTCCGTGGTATTCTCACTGGCGTCGCTCAGCTCACGTTCTTTGCTCTTATTTCACGCGGGAGTTTTTGATGCCTTCAAAGGTTTCCAATTTCCGAGTTCCTATTCTTGCGGTTGCTGCGATCTTTTTTTGTTCTTGCGTCCCCGCGCCAGCGCAGCAGCAACGCGCCGATCTGACGCAACTCTTCGATAAGACGGAAGTCATGATTCCCGCGCGCGACGGCGTCAAACTCCACACTGAGATTTATGTCCCCAAAAATGTCAGCGAGCCACTGCCCATTCTTTTCGAGCGGACGCCTTACGGAATCTCGGCTCCCAACAAAGGCCACAGTTACTCGCTCTACCGATATTCGGAAATGTTTTCCGAGGGCTATATTTTCGTGTTTCAGGATATTCGCGGACGCTACGGCTCCGAAGGCAAATTCGTGATGCTTCGTCCCATCCACGATCCCGGCGATCCTAAAGGCGTCGATGAAAGCACCGACACCTACGACACCATCGACTGGCTGATCAAAAATGTTCCGCACAACAACGGGCGCGTGGGAATGGACGGGATTTCGTATCCCGGCTTTCTCGTCACCATGGGCATGGTGAATCCGCATCCCGCGCTCAAAGCCGTTTCCGAGCAGGCCTGCATGGGCGACACTTTTCTTGGGGATGATTTTTTTCACAACGGCGCATTCCGCTTGAGCTATGGCTTCGAATACACCGCGCTGCTCGAAAGCTCGAACGAGAATTACAGTTTTCCTTTCGACCGTTTCGACATGTACGACTGGTATCTCCGCCTTGGCGCGCTTTCCAACGCCAACGAAAAATTCTTTCATCGCAACATTCCCACGTGGAACGACTTCGTCGCGCACAACAGCTACGACGATTTTTGGAAGCATCATGCGGTCGCCTATGGCCTGAAGGAACCGACGGTGCCGAACCTGAACGTCGCCGGATGGTGGGATCAGGAAGATTTCTACGGCCCGATCGCGACGTATCAGCGTTTGGAAAAACTGGATAAGAAAAATCTCAACTATCTGGTCGCCGGCCCCTGGAATCACGGCGGCTGGGGCCACGGTGCCGGCAAATCGCTGGGCGAAATTCCTTTCGGAAGCGACACAGCGCTTTATTTCCGGCAGAAAATCGAAGCGCCGTGGTTTGCTTTTTGGCTGAAAGACAAAGGCTCGCTGCCGCTTAAGGAGGCGCTGGTTTTTCAATCCGGCAGCGACACCTGGACTTCGTTTGACGCCTGGCCGCCGCGCGAAGCGCAAAATCGCAACTTATATTTCCGCGAAGACGGCCAGCTTTCTTTCGACGCTCCGCAAACCGAATCGGCCGAAGCATTTGATACCTACGTCAGCGATCCGGCGCACCCAGTTCCGTATCGCAATCGCCCGGTCGATACAACTTATCCCGACGACCATCCGGGCAGTTGGTTCACCTGGCTGGTCCAGGATCAGCGATTCGTCGACGAGCGCCCCGATGTGCGCACCTGGCAGACAGGGGAATTGAAGGAGGACGTCACGCTCGCCGGACAAGTGACCGCCAAACTTTTTGCCTCGACTACCGGCACGGACAGCGATTGGATCGTGAAACTCATCGATGTGTACCCGGAAAAGTATCCGCAGGACTGGAAGCTCTCCGGCTACGAACTGATGATTTCGGACGAAATTTTCCGCGGGCGCTTCCGCAAATCGTACGAAAAACCTGAGCCCATCACTGCGGGTGAGGTCACACCCTTCACGATCGATTTGCACACGCAGAATCACGTTTTCAAAAAGGGTCACCGCATCATGGTGCAAGTGCAGAGCACCTGGTTCCCGCTCTACGACCGCAACCCGCAGAAATTCGTGCCCAATATTTTCGAGGCGCAAGAGTCGGACTATCAGAAGGCCACGCAGCGCATCTACCGTTCGAAGCGCTATCCATCCAGCGTCGAAATTTCCGTCATCCCGGCGGGCGCGACCGCAGCCACCACGAACTAGCCAGAACGATGCCACGGCTGTAGCAAGCCTCGTATTCCGAGGCGGGTCGCATTTCCGGCAAGGCCGTACAGCCTTGGCTGCGACGCGCTCCAAAGCAAAGAACACTGCCTCGTGGCGTGGCTCAATGCCCTGACCAGGATGAGTTCCACATTTCGGCAGCGAATATAACTACTTCATCCCACTCTATGGGCTCTTCGCAGCGGCCGGCAGGGCAACAAGTCCCGCTCACCTACATTAAAAAGTTCTAAATTTAGATGTAACGCCGGTATTTTGAAGTTACTTGTCCCGTGTTCCCATCGTTTTTATCCCAGTGGCCAAATTTTGGCGGCGATTTGAGGCTTTATCCGTGGAACTCCTCCACCCCAATTCTCGTAACTGATGAAAACGCTCTGACGTTTCTTGCGTCTATATACCCAAGGGTGATTGTTAATGACACCGGAAGTGATCTCGATGCGGGAACCCGAACCCGAAAACATCCCTCTCTCTATTCTTGCGTCCGGCCGTTATATCCATTTTGGACCATTTCAAATTGACCAGCAGCGCCAGGAAGTGTCCCGGGCCGGCTCACGCCTGAAATTACAGGGTAAGGTTTACCAGGTACTTCTCGCGCTTCTCGAACGGCCCGGCGAGGTAGTGACCCGGGAAGAGTTGCGGCAGCGCCTGTGGCCTGCGGAGACGCATGTCAATTACGACGCAAACGTAAATACCACGGTCAACAAACTGCGCCAAGCTCTCGGTGATTCTCCCGACAAGCCGCTCTACATTGAGACTATTCCCCGCAAAGGCTACTGCCTCGTCGTGCATCCAGGCTATTCGAACAAGCCGGAAACTTCGGTGGAGACCCAAAGCGCCGCGCCGCCGCAAGAGAGCAAGTTGGCTTTGCAGTTGCCTGCCGCCGCAGGAATCTCGAAATCCGATCTTTGGATCACTCTGGGCATCATCGGACTTATCCTTGCGGGAATGCTTCTCGGCGCAGGCATCACGCGCCTGTGGACGGATCACATCGCTCCCGTAAGTCCGTGGCTGTAAACTGCGGCAATTGAAAACACCAACGATTCGGATGAACGAGTGTCGAATCGTGGCGTGAAATACTGCGGCGGTTCTCGCGCCAAACTCCGGCCTTGCGGCGAAGCTGCGGGCATCAGATTCAACATCACTGGGAAGAATTCCTGTTGTCTGCCACCGATGGAAATTCCCAGCTGACTGACGCATCTTGGCGCGCTGTTTCAGCCTGCCTTCTCGTGTAAACTTTTCCATCCATCATGCTCACCGCCATTACGCGCGCCGTCAGCCCCGCGATCGTCCATTGCGAACTTTCTTTCATCGACCGCAATCCCATCGATCTTTCGGTAGCCCGGGAGCAGCACCGCGCCTACGAAAACCTCCTCGAACAACTCGGCGCACGCGTCTTCTCACTTCCCGCGGAGCCCGATCTTCCCGACTCCATGTTCGTCGAAGATCCCGCCATTGTCCTTGACGAGCTGGCCGTCATCCTGCCACTGGGCACGGAATCGCGCCGGCGCGAAGCAGCCTCTCTCGCGCAAGCGCTTTCGAAGTTCCGCAAACTCGAATACGTGAAGCTGCCCGGGATGATGGAGGGCGGCGATGCACTGCGCATCGGCCGAAGACTTTTCGTTGGCCTCACCAGGCGCAGCAACGCCGAAGGCATCCGCCAGCTTTCGGGGATCCTCGCGCCGTACGACTACGAGGTCACCGGCGTTCCTGTGACTGGCTGCCTGCACCTTAAATCCGCGGTTACGCAAATCGGCGAAAACATGCTGCTAGCGAACCGCGCCTGGTTCGACCCCTCGCCATTCCAGGATTTCGAATGGATCGACGTCGACCCATCGGAACCTCACGCCGCCAATGCTCTCGTCATCGGCAACACCGTCCTCTTTCCCGCGTCTTTCCCGCTCACGAGCGCCCGCCTTGCAGCCCACGGTCTCCAAGTCATAGCGCTGGACATCTCGGAACTCCAAAAAGCGGAGTCCGGCCTCACGTGCTCCAGCCTGCTATTCGAAGCGCCATAGGGAAATATTCGAACGCCCATTTGTACGGACGTTGCGAAAACAAAAACGGCCACGCCATCCCAAGGCGCAGCCGTTTTCCTTTTCGTTCGCTTCAACCGCCGCAAGCAAGTCTTTATTGCGGCTGCTTGATCAGCGGTCCCGCCTGCTGAATGCTCCCCTTCACCAGTTCTGTTTTTACTTCCGATTTCTGTCCCACGAGCAAATTCACTTCCGTTTCGAATGTCTGATATCCCGGCAACTCAACTTTGATTCGGTGCTTTCCCGGACTCACCAGCATGGAGTGGAACGAGCCGCCAAACTCGCCTGCGTGTCCAACGAATTTGTCGTCCAGAAAAACCGCCGCGCGCTTGGGCTCTATCTGCAACTTGAGCGTGGCGGTTACCTCCGGTGTCGTCGCCAGCGGACTCTTCAGCAGCGTGACGCGCACCGTCAGGTCCTGCCCCGGCTCCACAATAATTTTCTGCTTAAAATCGTCGTAGCCGGACTCGCGCACGGCTACCTCGTGATCACCCGGCAGCAACACAATTTTCTTTTTGCCTTTCAACTCCTTCAAATATCCAACGTAGCCTCCATCCACCCACACTCCCGCGTCGCGCTCTACTTTGGTAGCGCCTTCAAAGTGCACTTCACCCATTACTTTGTCCTGACCAGCCGCAGCCCTCCCCGCAACCGAAAACACCAGCACCATCGCAACGCCCAATGACAACTTTCTTATTCCAGAAGTCGAGAGCATGTTCTCCACCCTTTCCCCCAAGAATTTTGGCGCGAATATGTACACGAGTATAGACGCCAAAATAGGAGGCAGCACTCAGCCCGCCAGAGCCATCGCGAATTACGGTCGCGCTCTAATTTATTGAATAAAAGCGATTTAGGGGAAATCAGGCGGAATCCACGATCACGGTACTAGTCCCGCATTTTTACTCAGCTGCAGTTTTATCTGATTACCCTTCGGGCATCTCCCGCTCGTTCTTCAAATTTTCACTTTCCCGACAGAACCGCTCGTGTTAGGCTGTCCCCGTGATGCTTTCCATCTCCATGAAGCGAATTACCGCCACTACGTCGACTACGACTAAGTCGACTATTTGCGCTTCGGGCGATGGGAGAAACAGCTAGCAAACTAGCAAAAAGTTTCCGAACCCACCGCCAGAAGCGAACCTGGCGGTGGGTTTCTTCTTTAAAGCCCCCCTCCAGAGTCGCTCCCAAGGTGGCAAACGAACAAATCAGGAGCGCCGGTCATGAGTCTGGAAAATGTGCAGGAAGATTTAGCAGCGGAACGCAGCCCCGCCGCTTCGGTGCGCGCCAGCGCATCTTTCGGCGGGGTCAGGCGATATAAGGATGAGGAGCTCACTCTCACACCTCCTCCTCGCGAGAAAACCGTAGCCTTCAAGTTCGGCGGCTCGTCGCTGCTCGGCGCCAAGCGCATGGTCCACGCCACAACACTGGTTCGTTCCGCCGCTCAAGTTTCCAGCGTCACGGTGGTCGTCTCGGCGATGAAGGGCGTGACCGACAGGCTTCTTTCGCTCGCGCATTCTCTGGCCGAGGGCCGGCTCTCTCAGGCGCGCAACGAAGCCGAAGCTATTTTGCTGCTGCATCTCGATGTGCTGCGCGATTTACAGCTCGACGAGGACGACGATCTCCGCATCCGCCGTGAACTCCAGCTCCTCGGCCGGGATCTTCTTCATGAAGTTCCGCGCAACGGGCGGGTAACCGCCAGCGCCGAACTTTCCGATCGCCTGGCGTCTTTCGGCGAACGCTTCAGCGCTCGCCTTTTCGCGGCCGCGCTGGAAAAATCCGGGATCGCCGCGGTGCCCGTCGCTTCTTCGGATTTCGTCCTAACCTGCGAAAACTTCCGCGACGCGCAGCCCCGCATCGCCGAAACTCGCGAACGCGGCCGCGACGTTCTTCTTCCGCTTCTGGAAGCGGGACTCGTTCCGGTGGTCACCGGATTTATCGGCGCTACGCCCGACGGACGGATCACCACGCTTGGCCGCAACAGTTCCGATTTCTCCGGCGCGCTGATCGCGCATGTGGTTGACGCGGACGAACTCGTCATTTGGACCGATGTCGATGGCATCTTCACCGCCAATCCAAACGAATCGGCGGAAGCGCGGCTGCTCCACGAACTCAGCTACGACGAAGCGCACGCTCTCGCGGCGAATGGCGCGAAGGTTCTGCACGCGAAAGTGCTTCCTCTGGCGGCGGAATCGGAAATGGTCGTGTGGGTCCGCAACACTTTTAATCCACAAGCTCGCGGTACACGCATTGGCTCGGCCCCAGCACGCTCGGGGAATTCACAACAGGGAGATCTGGCATGAGCGCGCAGAATCTGGACGGCAAAGAAGGGAACGGGCCGGCAAAGGGCGTTAAGAAGAAGTGGCGCGCCGGAGTTCTCGGCGCCACCGGCGTTGTGGGCCAGCGCCTGGTCCAAATGCTGGCCGAGCATCCCTGGTTCGAGCTCGCCGAGGTCGCGGCCTCGGAGCGTTCCTCCGGTAAGCGCTACGCGGAAGCCGTTCGCTGGCAGCTTGACGGGCCCATTCCAGAAGTTGCGCGGGATCTCATCGTGAAGAGTCTCGATCCTTCGCTCGATTGCGATTTCGTTTTCTCGGCGCTCGATTCTTCCGTGGCCGGGCCGGCCGAAGAGGATTTTGCCCGCGCTGGTTATCCCGTCGTGAGCAATTCCAAAAATCACCGGATGGATCCCGACGTTCCGCTGCTGATTCCGGAAGTCAACGCCGCGCATCTCGACGCCATTCCCGTCCAGCAGAAAAATCGCGGGTACAACGGCGGATTCATCGTCACCAATCCAAACTGTTCCACGGCCGGACTGGTCCTTGTTCTAAAGCCACTCGCTGAAACATTTGGCCTGGAAAGAATTTTCGTTGTCACCATGCAAGCCGTCTCCGGGGCCGGCTATCCCGGTGTTCCGTCGATGGACATTCATGCGAACGTGGTGCCGTTCATCAGCGGCGAAGAAGAAAAAATGGAGTCCGAGCCGCAAAAGCTTCTCGGCAAGTGGGACGGTACGCGTTTCGTTGACGCCGGCCTGGGGATCAGCGCGCATTGCAACCGCGTTCCGGTTCTCGACGGGCATCTCGAATGCGTGAGCCTGAGCTTGAAAAAAATCGCGTCGCTCGCGGAAGTTCGGGAAGCGCTGCGTAATTTTGAGGTTTCGCCGGAACTGGCGTCGCTGCCGACGGCAGTTCGCAACCCCATTGTTGTTCTTGAAGAAGATAATCGGCCCCAGCCGCGCCGCGACGTGAATGCCGGAAACGGCATGGCCGCCGTCGTCGGCCGCGTCCGCGAGTGCCCGTTGCTCGACGTGAAACTCACGCTGCTTTCGCACAATCTGGTCCGGGGAGCCGCAGGCGCAGCACTGCTCAACGCCGAACTTCTCGCCGCTCGCGGCTTCCTCCGGGATCGGAGCGTGGCGGAGGAAACTCCCGACGCGGCCCTAACTCGCAGCTAGGCGCGCCACCACCGTCGACCCCATGGTGGCCTTGCGCGAAGAATAGTTCCGCGCATCGTGGCTTCGGCCGTTTCGCAGTATTTTAGGGCCGCGCATTCGGTGAGAAAAATCCAATCGGCAAATCCCTCGAGGTCCGCAAACCCGCCGGCGCATCCAGAATCACCGGAATCGAGTTCACCACCACCGCCGCCGTCGCCACGTCTCCGTGTGTGCCGCCAGGAATCACCAAACTAATATTCGGATGCCCCTTCAACTCGATCGTGTCCGCCGGATCTTTCGCGCCCACAAACATCTGCAATTCGAGGTACACGAGTTCTTTCCCGTCCTTCGAAATCCCGCGGGCAATCTGGTGCACGCCCGCCGCCTGCCCTGCCTCGACTGCCAAATATTCCGTCTGCACGCGCTCCGTCGTCACCATCGGCTCGATCGTTTCTGTGATTTGCTCCACCGGCAAATTCAAACTGTCCGCCACCATGGCCACCGACTCCGGCAGACCCACGTGTTTGATCACGCCTTCCGCCACCTTCGCGCGAAACTCTTCCACGCTCATTCCCGCGCCGATTTTTTTCTGCAGCGGCAGCCTCCTCTTGGACGCATCCACTACACGCAAGGCCTTCGCATGTTCGATGCGCTGCGCCACGCCCGCCAGCGTCACCAGCAGTTTGTCCATCACGAATCCCGGATTCACGCCCGTGCCGATCAGCGCGACGCCCCAGTCCTTTGCCGCTTTATCCAGCTTTTCCGCCAACCCCGGATAGGTGCGGTACGGATACGCCAACTCTTCGCAAGTCGAAACGATGCACGACTCCGCTTCCAGACATGCCAGCAACTGGTCCATCACCTTGGGCAGCGACGAGGAAGTCGAATGGATCACCACATCCGCGGCCTGTCCCAGCACTTCGGCGGCGTCCGCGGAAACGATCACGCCCCACGGGGCATCCGCCGCGCCCAATACTTCGCCCAGGTCGCGTCCCACTTTTGCCGGATCGTTATCGATCGCACCGATAATTTCGATGGCTTGCTTTTCGCGCATCAATTTCACAATCGATGCGCCGATGGGACCGACACCATACTGTATGGCGCGAATTTTCTTTTTCACGTCGCTCTCCGTATTGATTCCGCGCGCTAGCGGCGCAGTCGTAGTCGCAGCCGCAACAACCGGCCGCTCCGCCCCTGCGATTTGCCCGCGCACAGCGCGCATTTTCGCTGCAAAGGAAACCCCTACGATAATGGAATTCCGCTTTGCATTCAACGGCGAACCGCCGTGCCCGGAACACATTTCTTGGCTCGCCGTTCCAACAGCACCCCAAGGCTGCCCGAAGAGCTTCCGCGCCCACCGGGAGCGCGGATTTTAACCGGTGCTCTTCCGCCGTTCTCGATCTTGCTGGCGCGAATGCCCCGCCGCATAATGGCTGCGCACCGATTGAAACGCTTCCGGAGGAACGCACCATGCCAGCGAAAAAACTCACCGACGCCGAAATCCAGGCCAGCCTCGCGCAGACGAAAGGGTGGACCCTTGTTAACGGGAAGCTCCACCGCGAATTCACGTGCAAGGATTTCGTCGATGCCTTCGGCAACATGACGCGCGTCGCGCTCATCGCCGAATCCATGAACCATCATCCCGAGTGGTTCAACGTGTGGAACAAAGTCGTAATCGACCTAAACACGCACAGCGTAAAGGGCATCAGCGACTACGATTTCAAACTCGCCGCAAAAATAAATGAGGTCTTCGGCGCCTGACGCCAACCGTCCAGAAAAATCTCTATGAGCGAGGCCGCGCAGCCCCAAACGATTTTTCGCCGCCCCCTGTTCGTTCTGTTGCGCTGGCTCGCGGCGCTTCTTCTCCTCGCGCTCCTTTTTCATTTCATCCCTTTCGCGCCGCTTCGAACCGCGCTGTCGCGGGTTCCACCTTCGCGCTTCGTCATCGTTCTGCTCTTGTATTTTCTCGCGCTAACCGTCGCCATCGCCAAGTGGCACTTGGTGGTCAACGCCGCGGGCGCCGCACTGCCTTTTTCCGCGAGCACGCAGTGCTTCGCCAGCGGGCTATTCGGTGATCTTTTTCTTCCGAGCGTAATTGGCGGGGACATCGCCCGCCTGGCCGTCGGGATTTCGCGCAGCGCGCGTCCTGCGGCGGTGGTGACCGGAAATGTCGCCGACCGCCTCCTCGACGCCGGCGCGCAGATCAGTCTTGTGCTGGCCGGATTTATTCTTCTTCCTAGCGCGTTGCCGGCTGCGTTGCAAATTCCCGCGCGGCGAATTTTGCTTTTCTTGGCGGCGGGAGTGTTGCTGGCGCTAGGCCTACTGTTTTTTCTGCACCGTCCGCTTTTACAGGGAAGATCGAGGCGCTTTCGCCGTGGGCTCGCGCAGGTTCGCCATTCGCTGCGTTCGGTTTCCCGGCGTCCGCGTCTATTATTGGCCGGTTTTTTACTCGGTTTGGCAATTCAAAGCTCCTATATCCTGCTTACATTTTATGTTTCCCACTCGTGCGGGCTGGAGCTTCCTCTGCGCGTCTGGTTTTTCGCCTGGCCGCTTGCGAAATTCGCGGCACTCCTGCCCATCACGCAGGGCGGCATCGGCGTGCGCGAAACCGCCTTCGTCGTCTTGCTGGTACCTTTCGGAGCGCCGGCTGCCCTGGTACTCGCGACGGGAATCGTGTGGGAAGGCGTAATCCTTGCGGGCGGTCTCTCGGCGGGCCTGGCCGCTTTCTTGCTTCGAACGCTGGAACCCCCTCGGACGCGACGGTAGCGTTTGCGGCACTCCCGGGCTAGGCCTATTGACTCCTCCGGCTTCTGCGAGACAATGATAAAACCCCTTCAAGAAAGTTCCTTGTCAGAGGACTGCCCTCTCCAGTCTCGTTTACGCGGTTTTGTGCGTGATGAAGACTCGCATTGAATCTACTGTTTCCCGACTGGTTGCCGGTACCGGCCTGCCCGCACACGCAGACCGGATTTGCCGCCACGGCGAATCTTCCAGCGCGATGCATGGCCGGGATCTCTCTTCCCCAAAAACAGCGATTCGAATCAGCGCGCTTTCGCGGAGGTTTCTTCCATGATTGAAGCGCCGATTCGAATCCTGCTAATCGAGGACAATCCGGCGGACGCGGAGCTGTTCGAACAGATACTACGTGGAACAGCCGCGGCCCGATATTCCGTGGCCACAGTGGGGCGACTGGCGGAAGTGCCGGGAGTCCTCGCAGGACAGCGGCCGGACATTGTGGTCTTGGATTTGAATCTTCCAGACGCCAAAGGAATGCAGACGCTCAGGCGCGTGATGGAGGAGGTGCCCCTGACGCCGGTGATCGTACTGACAGGTTCCGACGACGAAGAAATGGGCATTCGAGCATTGCAGGGCGGAGCGCAAGACTACCTGGTGAAAGACCATGTAGACAGCAAATCACTTCCCCGCGCTCTGCGGTACGCACTGGAACGGCATCGGCTGCAGACGACAATCAGTCAACAGTCATTGACGGACGAACTGACACGATTGTCGAACCGGCGCGGGTTCTTATCACTGGCGCCCCGGCTCCTCGACCTGGCGCGTCGCAGCCAGTCCAGCCACCTGCTTCTCTGCGCCGATCTGGAAGGTCTGCACCAAATCAACGAGTCGCTCGGTTATGAAGATGGGGACCACGCACTGCGCGAAGCGGCGCACGTCCTGAAATGCAGTTTTCGCGACACCGATGTTCTCGCGCGGCTGGGCGGAGACGAGTTCGCCGTGCTGGCGATCGATGCCGGATCAAGCGATTCGAATCTGATGCTGAGGCGGATTACCAAGGAAATTGAAACAAGGAATGCCACCCCCGGGCGGCGCTTCCGTCTTTCGCTCATCCTGGGCGTGCAGAAATGGTCCAGCAAGGAGAATCCCTACTTGGAAGGGTGGATTGAACGGACGGACGCGGCGATCAAAGAAGAGAAACGCGCTCGTCGAGGAGCGCGGACATCCGTCTTGTTGGCGGAGATGCAACCGCCGCCACGAGCGTTGACGCCACCGCGTTCCGAGCACAGGCGGGCGACGTGAAACAAGAAACGCTTCGAATGCTTCTGGCCGAAGGCAGCGACGGAACAACGTCACAAGCGTTGCGGCGCGCGTTTCCCGAAGAGGAGGCGCCCCTCGAACTGACGGTTGTCTCCACGTTAATGACGCTGCTTCCGACCATCAAGGTGGCCGCCCCGGAGATTCTCGTGCTCGACCTCACGCTTGCGCGGCCCCACGCGCTTGACACCGTCCGGAGATTGCACCGCTCCGCGCCCGGAGTCCCACTCATCGTGATTGCCGAGGAGGGGGAGGAAAAGCTTGGAGAGTGTTGCGTCAGGGAAGGAGCAATCGATTACCTGCTGAAGGGCAGTCTGAGCGAGCACAAACTGGCCAGCGCGGTACGGGAAGCGCTGGAAAAAAACACCCTGACGGGACTGACCGATTTTTTGCGCGATCCGCTCACTGGACTCTACACCCGGGAGGGATTTATGGCGATGGGCGCCGCGAGCATGGGGATGGCACGGCGGACTGGCGGGACGCTGGTGTTGCTTTGCGTCAGCTTGGAGAGCTTGCCTTCGATAAAAGAGCAAGGCGGCGCAACAGCAAGCGAAGAAGCCCTGCAGAATCTCGGGGAACTATTGTCGGGCAGTTTTCGAAAGACGGACGTCATTGCGCGGCTTGCAGATGCAGAGTTCGGAGCGTTAGCGGTGGATGCCGCGGAACCCAGCGTGGCGGTGCTCCGCCAGAGAGTGGAGAGACGCCTGGAAGTTTGCAATCACCACCGCAAGCCACGAAGCCCCCTGGAAATCCGGCTAAGCGCGGGCTACTGGATGGCAGCGGACCAGCGAAGCATTGGAGAATTTCTGGAAGAAGCCGAATCAACATTGGGCAAATGCGAGGCCGTCAGCAAGGGCTAGGCAGCGCGAAAGTTAACGAAGGACGAAAAGATGAACGGAGCGTTGAAATTCAGAAGGGATTTGGCAGAGCCGGGCTCAAACCTGGTGCGATTTCGTTTCTCGCGTTCGATCTCGCCCATGAGCGCGCGAGCTATGCGGAATGGAAGAGTTTCTTGGTAAGCCTTACGCCAGGAGTGCCTCGGCTTATCGCGGCCGCCTGGCGGTTTGGCGCAACCCGGGTGTTGCCTAATCAAATGCCACTGATGTTTGCTTGCCAATGCAAAAACGTCTGGGGGGCCCGATGAAAACAGAAACGCTGGAGCGAACCGAAGAGTCGGCGGAGATAAAGCGGCTGCGCGTGCTGCTGGTGGAAAACGAGCCGCACGACGTGGAACTGATTTTGTTCGAATTAAGGAGCTCGGGATCTCAGGTTCAGCACAGGCTGGTTGAACGTGAGAAAGAGTTCCGCGAGGCCCCGGCGGAAGAGCTTCGACGCGGTGATTTCCGGCTTCCATCTGCCGGGCTGGACGGGATTGGAAGCGCTGAAAATTCTGCGCGGGAGCGGAAAGGATGAACCCTTCCTGTTGATTACAGGAACACTCGGAGAAGAGGCCGCTGTCGAATGCATCAAGCAGGGAATCGACGATCACATTCTCAAAGATCATCTCTCGCGGTTGCCGGCGGCGCTCCGGCGCGCCATGACGGAAAAGACGCTGTGCGACGAGAACGCGCGGGCCAACAAAGCGCTGCTGGTCTCGGAAATGCGCAATCGCGATCTGGTGGCGCACTCCGTGTATGGAATTTTTCGCGCGGCAAGCGATGGCGCATTCCTCAACGCGAATCCCGCACTCCTCTCCATGTTGGGGTGCGATTCGTTCCAGGAGCTTGAAGCCCTAAATTTGCAGCGCGACGTTTTCCGTTTCCCCGAGCAGCACGCGCAAGTCATGGCGAGTTGCCAGAAACTCGGTCAGGTGCACGGAGTGGAAACCGAGTGGCGGTGGCGAGACGGAGGAATTGTGGCGGTCCGGCTGCACGTGCTTTTCACGAGCGGATATTCACGGGATTCGGAGGGAGTGGGTCCCGTCGTCGCCTCCGCAAAATATCTATAGAAACCCTACAGTCCAACGGGGCTGGGGCGGCTGGTTCGGGAGATTCTGGGGCCCAACCAGCATCCGAATCGATAGGGAAATACAAAGTTAATGAATATGCCGAGCGATTGGCGTAAGCAAACGGTTACCGGGGTGTCTAAAATCGATTGGCCGATGCCCTTTTTGCGGTTGACACCTACGGTGCACGGTGCTACAAACCGCAGAAAGGCAAGCCCTTTGGTGGTGAGTCTCCTAGCGCTTTGCCACAAGCAATTAGCGAGTGAGGCCGCAGACCTGCCTGGCAGGGCAGGCTGCTGTGCCGCCGAGGGATTGCCGTTGTAGCACCCCACCACCCCGGGAGGTGAGAACGTAAGGTTTTCACCTCCTTTTTATTTCAAAGCGAGAAAAGTGAGCCTTGGCCCAGCGTTCCAAATTGGAACTGCCGCCCTAGTTCTGGACTGACGCCCTTGTAGCCAATCCCCCAGTCTTGCCCGTCGATGTCTACGCCAAGCGGCGGCCGTCGGTTACGATAGTAGACGGCTGCTGAATTGAGACTCCAGATGGAATCCAAGGCCAGGCCCTTTCTCAAGTTGAGTCATGTCACTGTGCTGCGGGGAGACCCCGGAGTCTCTGGGAATGCCCCCGCGCTTGATGACGTATCCCTGGAGATTGACCGCGGAGAACATGTTTGCATCCTGGGGCCGAACGGCTGCGGGAAGTCCACTCTTATCAAGACCATAACAAGGGAGTGTTATCCGCTGGTCCAAGAGGGATCGTCGATTTCCATTCTGGGGCGCGAGCGGTGGAACATTTTCGAATTACGGTCGCTTCTGGGGATCGTGTCCCCGGATTTGCTGGCGTCCTGCTCCACAGAGGCCACCGGGCGGGACGTGGTACTCTCGAGTTTCTTCAGCAGCACGCGCATCTTTCCGCACCATCACCCGATTCCGGAGCATCTGGAGCGAACGACAGCCGCGCTTGCGCGTCTGGGAATTTCGCACCTGGCGGAGCGTCCGGTGGCCCACATGTCGTCGGGCGAGGCCAAGCGCACGTTGATTGCGCGCGCGCTTGTGCATGAACCGCAAGCGCTGCTTTTTGATGAACCTAGCAACGCTTTGGACATCGGGGCGCAACTGCAATTGCGGGACACGATGCGCGAATTGGCGCAATCAGGTCTGGGGATTCTGCTGGTCACCCATCATGTGTCGGAAATCATTCCGGAGATTGAGCGGGTGGTGCTGCTGCGGAAAGGCCGCATCTTCGCCGATGGCCCCAAGCCCGCCGTGCTTACGGCGCCAAATCTTTCGGAGTTGTTCGGCGTTTCCGTCCGGCTTGGCCAATACGACGGCTTTTTCCATCTCTATTGAAGCTGGGAGCTATCTGTCTTCCAGCTTCCTGCGATGAAGATTGACGACGCAACGCCGCGCGACCGCGCTTCGGGTTAACGGAGCTGCCCGGGCTCGATGCCGTTCTTGCGCGCTTCGTCTTCAAGTGCGTCGATTTTTTCCTGGATCTGTTTTTTTTGCGCCTCCAGTTGCTTAACCTGATCTTCGATGGGCGTCATGCTGTAGCCCTTGTTCATGTTGATTCCGCCCGAGGCGGACGTATTGTCCGCTTTAAAATTGCGGGTATCGTTGATCTTCTTGTCGGTGGCGTCGAGTTGCGCGCGAAGCTGCTGCAGCTGATCGCGATACGAAGCGATTTGCTGGTCCTTCGCGGAGGCGCCGCCATTCGAATCGGAGCTGGGGGCTTTTCTGGAAGTCGCCGCGTTCGAAGATTTGGAGGAGTCGCCGACCACGGAGATGCCTCCGCTCACCGTGGAAAGTTCATCGTTGGTCCAGACTTTCTTGGGTTTCTTTTTTGCTTTGTCCTGCTTGTCCTGGTCCGCCGCGGGAGGCGCGGGAGTTTGCGCGGGCGCCGCCGTCGAGGACTGCGGCGCGGCCTTGGCCGGATCGGACTGCGATTGCGCGCTTAATCTTGGTGAAAACGCTGCGCCTGCCAGCGCCGTTGAAAAAAAGATGAGCGTTGCGGGGAAGAAGAAAGGCTTCATGGAACCTCCGATACGGGAAGTATACGCGCGGGAAACGCAATAAAGCGGACCGAACTGCTGCGGGTGCTTTCCTCGCCAAGTTCGCCAAGGCTGCGGGCGGTCAGGTTGAGCTAGCGGAGCTGACCGGGCTCCACGCCTTTCTTGCGTGCTTCGTCGAAGAGCGCCGTCATTTTGTCCTGCAGCTGTTTCTTTTTCTCCTGAAGCTCACGAATCTGGACGTCCACGGGATCGCGGTCGTAGCCTTTGTGCGCTTGCACCCCAACTATGGGCGACGGCTCTCCCTGGCTGAAATTCTTCAACTGCACGATTTGCTTGTCGGTATCGTCGATATCTCCCTGTAGCTTGTCCAGTTGCTTCTTGACGTTGGCGGCGTAATTGGGGTCCGCAGCCTTGGCGGGACTGGCTTTCGGGTTCGAGCCGCTCTTTGCATTGCCGACCACGGAAATCGGACCGTTTGCGTCGGACAGGTTTTCGTTCGTCCAGAGCTTCTTACGCTTTTTGGGGTCGGCCTGTGTAGTGGATAGGGGCGCCGAAGAGGGCGCGCTGGGCTGCACTGCTGCGGGAGATGCGGCGGGGTCCTGCGGCGGCGTTGGAGACGCCGACTGCTCGCCATAAGTGCCCTGCATAGATAGAGTTACGATGCCAACCAACAAAAGTGAGCGGAGCATGAAGCCTCCTGTCTCTTCGTAAGGATGCTGCAGTTGAGGGGCAGCAACGATAGGCGGAAGAGGGGTGGTTCTAGTACCTGAACCCATTATGGCGGAAAAAGTTTCAGGGGTCTGTGACCGCTGGCGAGGTCTTGCCCAATTCAGCACGGATCGTTACCAGTGCTTCCTTGGGTGGGCCGATGTAGCGATAGTTCGAATAGAAAGTGCGCTCGTGGATGGAAAAGCTCGAGAAAAACTTGCGCCCGTCAAAATCATACTGGGAGAAAGAGGGCAGCCAGAGACCGGGGGCCATTTCGTAGTGTTCCTGCATGAAGTGGCTGCCTTTGTAGACCTTAGCTAGAAAGAGTCCCAGCGAGATATCTTCGGTGACTTCGCCCTCCACCCTGGCAAGTTGCCCGGAGTCCTCATCGATCCAGACGAAACCATGAACTTTGGCGAAAATAGCCGTGGTGCGCGTGGTGGGTTTGTACGCTGGGTTGGGCAGCATCGAGTACTTGGAGAGCATGAGGCCGCCGCGGGGTTCGCGCTCGACAAAGGTGTAAAGAAAAGCGTTGCGCGTGGCATCGATTAGATCGGTGCGGTCTTTTTTTCGTTTGGCGTATTTTTCCAAGCCATCGCGCTGAGAGCGATCGCCGGAGGCCACCAGTTCCAGGGCATGTTCGAGTTTTTCCAGGGCGCTGCGGTACATTTCGGCGTCGGCAGCTTTTCCATCGGGCCCGATTGGAATCTTTACCATGCCCGTGCCGGCGGGAACGACACGCGTGATTTTTGCCTCGGCCGAGTGTGGCTCGCCGGAGATCTTGCGGACTTCCACACGTTCGGTGCGCTCGTACAGGTCCAGCGCGGCGTCACTTTTTTTCTGATTCGCGATGATCCGGTCGAAAAGTTCCTTGTTTTCGGCAGCCGTGGAAGCTTGGGGCGCGTTTGGCGCTTCTTGCGCCCGCGCCGGAATAAATGAAACGAAAGAGAGTGCTGTGACGAGCAGGAACTTTTCTTTATGCATGATCCCGAATGGCATTCTCTAATTGTGATCGCACTGGATTGGATTCCGGCGGACACCTTATTGTTGTACACCAAAAGGCGGCTGGGACCGGGGCGCGTTGGACCAATCCATTAACAGTAGATTTATACGCCGCCTTCGGCCGCGTCGCGGTTTGCCGGTAGAATTCTGGCCAACGTGCCTTGACGTTGCTTGCTGCCTAGTGATGCCCTAAGTTATTATAAAATCATGTAGATACGTCAAACTCGAACTCTTTGTATAGCCTCTGCCAGGCGCGCCTGACCCGCGAGTAGCGGAAAACCAAGCTCGAATCCGCCGGGTATAAGGAACCAACGCAGAGTGCCGAGCAGGGCGTCTAAATATTCACATTTATTCCGCCTTTAGAAGGCAACAAAAGCCCGTGGCTGTCCGTCTTTATATCAGGAAGACCGGAGGGTGGTTTGGGTGTAACTCCTTTAGATGGATTGAGCGACCTGCCGCGATTGGGTTTACGCGAGAAAGCGGCGGACCGCAAGCGGGCCGGAGTAGTCGGAGCCCTGGTTACCATGGGGGAGACCCTGCGGCTGGCCATCGACTCCCTTCGCGCGCACAAACTGCGTAGCTTCCTGACTCTCCTGGGAGTCATCCTCGCGGTGACCACGCTCGTGGTCGTTATGAGCGCCATCGCTGGGCTGAACATGTATGTAGCCAACCGCGTTGCGAATCTGGGCGCAAATGTCTTCCTCGTGGATCGCTTTGGGATTCTCACCAGCTTGGACGCGTTCCAGAAGGCCCAGAAGCGTCCGTTGATCGAGATGGAAGACTACGTACGGCTTCGCGACACGATGGGCACCGCCAGGGCCGTGGCTGCGATCGACGACCGCAACGTCCAGACGCGTAGCGGCGATGTAAAAATGGAAAATACGGATGTGATGGGCGCCACGCCGAATTTTGCCGACGTGCGAAACCTGAATGTGGCCGAGGGAAGATTCATCACCCCCGCCGACGACGAGCATCGCTCCGAGGTCGTATTTATCGGCTCGGATTTGGCCAAAAAGTTTTACCCCAACGTGGATCCCATCGGCAAAACCATCCGCGCGGAAACCCATAGCTATGAAGTCATCGGTGTGGCCGAAGCGATCGGCACCGCCTTCGGGCAGTCGCAAGACAACTACATGATTATTCCGCTCGGAACCTACGCGAAGGAATGGCACCGGCAGAGCGACTGGCTCACGATTTTCGTCCAGGCGCCAAGCGCCGAGATGATGGAAGCCGCCGAAGACGAGGCGCGCATGTTGTTCCGGGCGTGGCGCAAGGTGCCATACAACGCTCCGGACAATTTTGCGATTCTGGGATCGGATTCGATCATGGCGCTTTGGCACGATCTGACCGGCAACTTGGCGTTCGTAGCGATGGCGCTGGTGAGCGTCTTTCTGGTGGTCGGCGGAATCGTGATCATGAATATCATGCTGGCGAGCGTAACCGAGAGGACGCGGGAAATCGGATTGCGGCGCGCGCTGGGAGCCCGGAAGAAACACATCCTCCTGCAATTTATGACCGAATCGGCGGTACTGGCGGCCGCGGGAGGATTGATTGGAATTGCGCTGGCCTATCTGGCCGTTTTCACCATCCAGGCGCTCTTTTCATTTCCCATGAATACCTCGATAGGCGCCGTGATTCTGTCGTTGTGCGTTTCCACGGCAGTGGGATTGTTCTTCGGAATTTACCCCGCCACGCGGGCCGCCAAGTTGGACCCCATCGAAGCCCTGCGGGCCGACGGATAGGAAAAAAGAAATGGCTCAGGCACATGGCGAAAATTTGAAGCAGGCCCTGGACACGTTGCGCGCACACAAGATGCGCAGCGGGCTCACGGTGTTTGGCGTGGTGCTGGGCGTCAGCGTGATCATGCTCGTAGCGGGACTGCTCACGGGCTTCGACGAGAAGATTCAGGAGAACATCAAACAGTTTGGCGCCGACACGGCCTTCGTCACCAAGTGGGATCAAGGAAGACACGGCGGGCCGCCACCCCTCGAAGAAAGACAACGCAAACCTCTCACTATGGAGGATGCCCGGGCGATTCAGGAAGGCTCTCCGGCCGTCAAGAATGTGACTGCCTACCTTCAGACGCGCTGGGATCAGGCGCATTCGGTGCGCACCAAGGCCGGAACCGTGACCGCAGTGGATTTTCGCGGCGTGCAGGCGAATTTCGGGGAAGTGTACGCGAACGCCACGACCCTCGCGGGGCGTTTCCTCAGCGAGGGCGACGATCTCCACAAGGAAAAAGTGGTGATGCTGGGAGAAAACGTCGCGCCCGTATTATTTCCCGATGGGCAATCCATCGGGAAAGACGTAATGATTGACGGCTCGGATTTCCTGGTCGTCGGCGTCGTCGAAAAACCAAAGGGTGGTTTCGGCGCTGGCGACGAAGACCGGCGCGTGCTGATTCCCCTGAGCACCTTTCGAAAAATCTATCCTTCGGCGGACGAAATGGGAATTCGTTTCCAGGCGTATCCGAAGATGCTCGATCAGGCGGTAGATCAGGCGCGCGAAGTTCTCGAGAGGCGCCGCAAGGTTCCTTACGGAGGAAAAGACAATTTTTCCATCGAAACCGCCGAGCAGCAGGTACAAGAGTTTCATAACATCATGTTGATGGTGTACGTGGTCACGATTGTCCTAAGCGCGATTGGCTTGCTCATCGGCGGCGTCGGAGTGATGAACATCATGCTGGTCAGCGTCACCGAAAGGACGCGGGAAATTGGCGTCAGAAAAGCCATTGGCGCAAAGAACGGCGATATCACACGGCAGTTTTTGCTGGAAGCGATGACTCTCACGAGCGCCGGAGGAATCATCGCTCTAGTGTTCGTCAACGGGTTGATCCTGCTGGTGCGCGTGGCGCTGCACTGGCCAGGGAGCGTGCCGTTATGGGCTGCGGCAACGGGAATCACGCTGAGCGCGAGCGTAGGACTCTTTTTTGGAGTCTGGCCGGCGATGAAAGCGGCGAAACTCGATCCGGTCGAAGCCCTGCGCTACGAATAGGTGTTTCCGGAAATCCCTTCGGGCATTCCCGCGAATCTGGTTCTCAGAACAATTACTTCAGAGCGGCGGCGCTGGAAGAAAGCGGCTGTGTATGATCTTCCGCGGAGGTTGCCGAACTCGGCCAAGCGACTTCCAACGAGGTTTCACGGCGAATCAGAAGTTTCGAACGACGATTGACGCGAATCCCCAGCGTACTCGTGGCGTCGCCGCGAAGCTCCGCGAGACCTTCTTTTTCTACCAGCAGGCTCTGGTCCGGCCGGTAGACCGCCACGCGCAACTGATGCGCTCCCGCCGGCAATTCGCGCTGCAGATGCAGAAGAGAGTCCGGCCCGCTGGCCGCCAGCGGCGTGGAATACAGCAATTTCTGGTCGGCGAAAATGACCAGCGTGCCGTCGCTGGCGCTTGAATGAATGTTGATTTCCAGGGCGGCCTGCTTCGAGGGAACCGGCGCGGCTGGGGGAGCCGCAGTAGCGCT
>Ga0210407_10001019_pt1 | contig 27833 bp, 22 predicted proteins | sample IncBWC27MmetaG_FD_150860 | JGI IMG/M metagenome (GOLD analysis project Ga0210407, IMG submission 150860) | Forest soil microbial communities from Barre Woods Harvard Forest LTER site, Petersham, Massachusetts, United States - Inc-BW-C-27-M | ecosystem: Environmental > Terrestrial > Soil >...
CTCCTCGGTCTGATTCAGCGCTTCGCCGGCATGCTCCACCCAGGCGTGGGCCTCGAACTTTTCTTTTTCTTTGCGGACACCGATACGCAGGCACGCGGGGGTTCCCTGTTTGCGCAGCAAATACCAGAGAGTCAGCGATTCCTCCAGGCAGCTAAATTGGGCGAGCGAGTAGCGCACGGCGGCGCGCACCATGCGGCACGTGACCTGCACTTCTTCTCGCACGTCTGGGAGGGTTTCCCTTCCCTCGGCCTGGAATTGAACGCGCTTTTGGAGAGAAGTGTACGTTTTGCCGTAACCGCGCAAGTGCAGCGAACACCGCACCAACGGCAAAAGAATCGAGGCGCGCCGGAACATTCGCCGTGATACAGAATCCAGCGCCCTATATCGTTGGAGTGGTTCCCACATCTGCGGGCTGCACTTGCAGCAGGCCGTTCTCCACAAGCCCGCTCAATAGTTGCGTAAGGTGACTCTGCAATACCTCGGGTTCCACCTCATACTCTTCCTGTAGTTTTTCTAATGCCAGGGCGATGCATGGCTGCGAGGTCACCAGTTCCCACATCCGCGTGCCGGTGGCGTCCAAGCCAAAGTACCGCTCGCTTTCCAGATTCAGCAGCACGGATTCCCCGTCGAGTTGCCGGATCAGCACGTGCGGCGGCACAACCGCGCGCATTTTCAATTCCACCATTCTCTGGGCTCCTGCCTGGGACGCGGATTCCGGGAGTATATGGGTATCTTACCGGGGTTTGCTTCAGACTGTCACGTTCGGTGATCGGAGCGAAGCATCCCGCCCGGATTTGTCTTCTGTTGCGAGACACGCTATAAATTCGAGAGTGTCCGACCCCGCGATCATCCTGGATTCCCTGGAGAAATGGTTTCCGCCGGCGCTCAGTGGTTGGCGCGCTTATCTTCAGCCGTTTGCCCCGCCCACATCCCCTGCGCTGCGCGGCATTTCCCTTGAAATAAAACAAGGCGAGGCAGTGGCATTGCTCGGCGCCAACGGAGCCGGGAAAACAACCCTGCTTCGCATCCTGGCCACGCTGTTGTTGCCGACCCGCGGCACCGCTTCCCTGGCCGGGCACGATACCACGCGCGAACCCGCGGCCGTGCGGCGCCAGATCGGCTATCACGCGGGCAGCGACCTTGGTTTCTACGCACGGCTGACTGGCCGCCAGAATCTGGGCTTCTTTGGCCGCTTGAACCATCTCTCCGATGAATTCAGCGCCAGCCGCATCGAAAGCCTGGGCGAACGGTTCGGATTGCGCGGGGTATTGGACCGCCAGGCGCGCGCGCTTTCTAGCGGCACGATCCAGCGCCTCAGCCTGCTTCGCGCCTTGCTCCATCAACCGAAAGTCTTGCTGCTGGATGAACCGACGCGCAGCCTCGACGCCATCGCGGCCGCAGATTTCCGGCATTTCCTGAAAACGGAAGTTCTGGCGCGGAAAGACACCTCGCTGTTGTTTGCCTCCCACACCATGCAGGAAATCGAACTCCTCGCCGACCGCGTGGCCATCCTCGACGAAGGCAAACTTCTGGCATTCGATACTCCCACCACGCTCAGGGCCAGGACTTTGTCCTCTTCCCTCGAAGAAGCATTCGCGCGGCTCACGGGCCGGCATCTCTACTCCGCGGGGGAGTCGACACCGGAATGAGGCAAATCCTCCGCGACATTTTCCTGTTCTTCCAGCGCGATTTGCGGATCGCCAGCACCTATCGCAGCCCGTTTATTTTGGAAGCGGCCGAAGCGCTTTTTGGCGCCGCGATGTTTTATTACGTTGCGCGGTTCGTGGACTCGCCGGCGCTGCGCGATGCCCTTCCCCAGGGAAAAACGTACTTCGCCTATTCGCTGGCCGGTTTCGTTTTCTTTGACTACCTCAACGCAGCGCTGGATACCTTTGACCGCAGCCTCCAGGAAGCACGCGACGCCGGAACGCTGGAACCCCTGCTGGTCACACAAGTGTCTTTGCCCGTTATGCTGATTGGTTCGGCATTTTATCCTTTCGTCGCGACGACGCTGCGCATCGCGGTTTACCTCGGATGGGCAGCGGTGTTATTTGATTTTCCACTGCGGGCAGCAAATTGGCCAGCCGTGTTCGCCGTGCTCCTCACCACCCTGTTGGCCTTTTCCGGACTTGGCGTGCTCTCGGCGGCGTATCTTCTCCTTTTCAAACGTGGGAATCCCGCCAAATGGTTCATCCTGGGAGTGTCGAGTGTCGTGGGTGGAATGCTCTTTCCGGTAAGTATTTTGCCGCCGTGGCTGCAGGTCGTGGCACACCTGAATCCCGTAAACTATGCCATGGACGCCATGCGCGGCGCGCTTCTCAACGGCGCCGATATCCTCGCCCTGGGACGCCCCCTTCTGATCCTGCTCGCCTTCGGCGCGGTCCTCCTGCCCTCCTCCGTTCTGATTTTTTCCTGGTCGCTTCGCCGCACGAAAGTGACCGGGACGCTAACCCACCGCTAAAAAGAAAAACGGCCCCGCCGAAATGGAGCCGTCTTCTAAAATAGCAACAAGTGTTTGTGGCTTCTGGTTTACGGCTTCTTTTTCTTGTTGCCGACTTTGGTCTCGATGCCGCCAGTCAATTGTTGGAGCTGCTCAAGGCCCTGCTTGGCCTGCGTGCCCCATGGCCCGTTCGGATCCAACTCTATGGCCTTCTGGTACGCCTCAATCGTTCCCGGCCTTGGCGTCACCTCGATCTTGCTGCCAACAGTCTTGTAAATAGAAGGGTCCGCCACCATACACGCGCCAAGTAGATACCAGGCCTGCGCATTCTTCGGATCAAGTTCCGTGGCTTTCTTCAGCGGCTCGATGGCCTCCGTCATGCGCTGCGCCTGATACAAGCTGATGCCAAAATTGCGCCAAGCCATTGCCGCATTCGGCGGATCAAGTTCCGCGCATTTGGTGTATGCGGCGCGCGCCTCGTCGATCTTGCCTGTACGCCCCAGAATATTTCCCAGGTTGTTGTAGTAGCTCGGATTGTCCGGCTTTGCCGCAATTGCTTGCTGGTAGGCATTGATCGCTTCGTCGTTGCGTCCCGCCAGGTCGTAGGCCTCGCCCATGCGCGCCCAGAACAGGTGAATGTTTGGATCCTTCTCTGGTGCGGCTTTCAACCCATCTTGAAACGCAGTCACGGCCTGTGTGGAAAGGTCGGCGACCTTGGCCTTGGCCGCCTCCTTCTGGTCGGGCAGAGCCTTAGCGACCTCGGCTTTCGCCGCGCGCTCCTGATCCAGCAGAGCCACACCCTTGGCGAATTGCTCCTTCATCCCAGAGAATTTCTTCTGCTCTTCCTGCTGTTTTTTGTACTTCGCAGCCGCCTCGGGGTTCTGCTTCTCCAGAATTTCCTTGAAATTGATATTAATCGGGGGAGTGTCCGCGCCACGCACCTCAATCGGGACTTCGAACGGAGTCTGCATCTGGGGAGGTTGCACCGTGAAAGTGTACTTGCCGTTCTTCAGGCCCGTGAACGAAAATTTGCCGCTCGCATCCGTCTTCGATTCGGTTGTCACGCCTTGATCGCTCTTGATCTTTACCGGAAGATTGGCCCACGGATTTCCATCGAAGTCGATGATCGTGCCGGTCATCTTTGATTCTTGCGCGGCCGCGCGCGTTGCAAAGCATCCCAGCATCCCCAACGCCAGAATTGCAGCGAGCGCGTACGTCTTCGTCCATTTCACCATGCCCTATTCTCCTTTTGTTGTGGAGGAGCGCCGGCCTCGGTCCGCTGGCCGGTTTGCACCATTATCTCTCATATCGCCGGGAATCCAAGCGCCACGACTTCATTCCGCGGCCCCCACGCGAGATTTCGTACGGTAAGCGATAGGATCCCGGAAACCAGCTTCGGTAAACGCCCGCAAACGCAGCAGGCAACTGTCGCAAGTTCCGCAGGCCAAGTCCTCTCCCTGATAGCAGGACCACGTCAATTGCAGCGGCGCGCCCAGTTCCACGCCGCGCCGGATGATCTCGCTCTTTTTCAGCTTTATCACTGGTGTCACGATTTCAATTCTTGTCTCCGGACGCGTTCCCCGGCGTATCAACTCTTGAAATGCCTCGTAATACTCGGGCCGGCAATCAGGGTACCCTGAACTGTCTTCGGCGACGGCTCCAATGTAAATGGCGCCCGCCCCGGTCGCTTCCGCCCAACTGACCGCCACACTCAGAAAATGCGCGTTGCGAAAGGGGACGTAGGTCACAGGGATCGCGCTACCGCCAGGCCCGGGCGCATCCAACTCATTTTCGGGAACGGCAATCTTCGCATCGGTCAGCGCGGATCCCCCGATGGCCCGGAAGTAGTCCAGCCGGACCGGGAGCTTTTCCTGCACGCCGTAGAATTCTGCGATCTCGGAAAATGCTCGGAGTTCCCGCGCCTCTGTCCGCTGGCCATAACTGGCGTGGAGTAGCGCCGTGTGGCCGCGCCCGTGCTTATGGAGCGCTTCGGCTGCGCTGACGCACGAATCCATTCCCCCGCTCAGCAAAACGATGGCATCAACTTTTCCCACGAAGCGTATCCCTCGAATTTTGTCCTACACGCCGCGCATGACGGGGTCCCACACGATTTTGTGAAGCTGCAAACCCAATCGTACCCGCAATCCGTCTTCGAGCATCCATTCCACCAGCTCACGCGGTTCCAGGCCGCTCCATTTTCCATTTGGATCGTCATGGACCGGCGAGAACAAGACCTCACGCACATGTTCCATCAGCCGATGCTCACAGCTGAATTCCCGTGCGAACTCATAGTCTTTGCGGCTGGAGATAACGAATTTCACTTCGTCGTTCGCGCTTAATTCTTCAAGATTCCGCGGGTCAAACGTATTCGGCTCGCCCGAGTCCGGGCATTTCACGTCCACGATCTTGATGACTTCCTTTGGCAAACGCCCGATGAACCGCTCACCGCTTGTCTCAATCATCACGGTGTAGCCCGCTGCAAGCAGCCGCTCCGTCAGAGGATAAATTTCTTCCTGCAATAGCGGTTCTCCGCCCGTAAGTTCAACCAGAGAGACACCGGCGGCACTGCCGTCCGGGCGCCGGTTAAGCGATTCGACGCGCTCCATCACTTCGTCCACACTCACTTTTTGTCCGCCGTGAAAGGCGTAGGCGGTGTCGCACCAGTTGCAGCGCAGATTACAGCCGGTTAGGCGCACGAAAATGCACGGTAGGCCGGCGCGCGTTCCTTCGCCCTGTATGGATTTGAAAATTTCAGTAATAAACATTTGAAACTCTATTTGGATCTATTGCTTGGCCAAAAGTCCGAATTCAGCTGCTTTCGGGACGCTGCTAGCTGCCGGTTTTTGCCTTTTTACCCGAGCGTTTCGAAAGCCAGTAAATCCCGCCAAAAAACAGCGCCATGGCGATAATCAGCCGGGGATACCCGGGCGAGAAGCCCATCATCCGCAGCACCACAACGTACCCGATAGCCACCAGCAGCGCCGGGATCAGGATGATCAGAAGTGAACGGTTCATTGCGTCCCCAGTTCCCTGCCCGGCCCGCTACGGCCCGTTATGGGTTGTAGCGCGCCATGGCGGTGTCGGTCTCCCAGATCACCACGTCTTTCAATTTCGCGCCTGGCGGCAAACCGGTAAGCTGGCTGGTCAAATTATCGTAAAAATATTTGGCCAGGTTTTCCGCGGAGGGATTCACGGTGGTAAACGGCTCCAGATCATTGATGAACTGGTGATCCAGCCGCGCGATCAGTCCGCGCATCGCATGCTTTAATTGCGTGAAATCGATCAGCAGCCCGATGTTGTCAAGCTGCGGCCCCTCCAGCGTGACCTGCACGCGGTAATTGTGCCCGTGGGGATTCTCGCACTTGCCTTTGTAACCGCGCAGGGCGTGCCCCGACGAAAACGTATCTTCCACACTCACTTGAAACATAGCTGGCTTTCTCTTCCTCTTCTTCCCTGGGGACGATGCTCTTCAGGCAGGGCTGGCCGCGGAAAGGAACCGGGATACATCCTCCAGATCGTTGGTCCTCCGGTACCGGGGCAGCGACTCCAAGAAAATTTTACCATAGGGCATCCGTTGGATTCGCGTATCCAGCAGGGCCAGCACCCCGCGGTCGGTCTTGGCGCGAATCAGCCGTCCGAAGCCCTGTTTTAGCGCCAGGACGGCCTCCGGCACCTGAAACTCAGAGAAGGGATTGCGGCCTTCGTCCTGCAACGCGCGGACGCGCGCGGCCACGATCGGGTCGCTGGGCACGGCGAACGGCAAACGGTCCACGATTACGCAGGACAGTTGCTCGCCCGGCACATCGACGCCCTGCCAAAAGCTGGCGGTGGCGAAGAGAACTGCGTTTGGCGTGTTCTTGAAGCGCTCAAGCAGCACGGAGCGAGGTGCGGTCCCCTGAAGCATCAGTGGAAAGTCCACCCTCGTGCGCACCCGCTCGAAGAGATCATTCATCTGCGAGTAGCTGGTGAAGAGGCAGAAGGCGCGCCCCTGGCTCAACTCCAGAAGCTGCACAATCTCGTCGGCGGCCTTCCCGGCGAACCCCGCGTCGCGCACGTCCGGCATTTTCTGTGGGAGATACAGCAACGCTTGCTGCTCAAAGTCGAATTCTGGCGGCAGCGCGCATTCTTTTGCATGGTCGAGCCCGAGGCGCTGGCGGATGAACTCAAAGCGGCCGGCGACTGTCAGGGTCGCCGAGGTCAGAATCACGGTATCGAAGGCCTCGAAGAGTTTCTCGCGGAGAATCTGGCTGATGTCGATTGGCGTGGCGGCGAGGAACACACCTTTGTTGCGGCGCTCGAACCAGTAGACGTAATTCTTTTCGTTGGATTCAAACAGGAAGGAAAATTCCTGCCGGATTTCAAAGCTTCGGCGAGCGATGCGCGTCAGCTCTTCCGGCTTTTGCGTCAGCGCGGCGAACTCGGTTTCCATGGCCTTGCAGGCGTTGAGCAGCGCGTCGTAGGCCTCGCGGTGCTGCTCGAGGAAGGCTTCGCGCTCCTGCCGTGTAAACGGAAAGCGGCCGTCGCGTGGTGGAAAGCTGTCGAAAAACGCGCGGCTCTTTTCGCGGATGCGCTGCGTGCGGCGCAGCAGCGTTGGCGAGCCGGACTTGGTAAGTCGCATGGCGTGGTCGGCGTCGCGCGCCAGCTCTTCAAAACGGAAATTCGAAATCTGCTGGCCGAAATAATCGCTGGCGACATCTTCCATCTCATGGGCTTCGTCGAACACAACCGCGGAATATTCCGGCAGGATGCTTCCAAAATCGTCCTGCTTCAGTGCCAGGTCGGCGAAGAACAGGTGATGGTTCACGATGATCACGTCGGCTTCCTTGGCGCGATTCTGCATCTGCGTGAGGAAGCACTTCTCAAATTCCGGGCACTTCTTCCCGGTGCAGGTGTCGCGGCGCGCGTCAATGCGCGACCACAATTCCGAATCGTCCGGCAAAAAGGTTAGCTCGGTGCGGTCGCCAGTTTCCGTGAGTTTCGACCAATCGCGAATCTGCCGGAACGCGTCCACCTCCTCCATGCCCTTCAGCATCGGCTGGTCGGCCAGCGCGTGCATTTTCGAGAGGCACAGGAAGTTGGAGCGGCCCTTCATCACCGCCACCTTCAGGTTTGGCGCGAAATGCTTTTGCAGGAACGGCACGTCCTTCTGATAAAGCTGCTCCTGCAGCGATTTGGTGGCCGTGGAAATCACCACGCGCCGCCCGCTGCAAATAGCCGGCAGCAGATACGCCAGCGTTTTCCCGGTGCCCGTACCCGCTTCCACAACCGTATGATGGTGCTTCGCAAACGCGTCGTGCACCGCCTCCGCCATCTGCAATTGCGCTGGGCGATGCTCGTAGCCGCCGATCATGCTACGTTCCAGGAATCCGCCGGGGCCGAAGATCTGCTCCATGGTCGGGCCGGTGGAGGGAGATTCGTCTTCATGCGCAGGAGCCACGCCGACAGCCGAACCATGCCCATCGCCAACGGCGCGATTCTGCCGCACCGGCTGCCCTTCCGCATCGTGGGCGCGCAACTCGTCCTCAAGCGGCACGTAGACGCGCTCCTGCACAACTTCCCTGTTCTTCTTCGGAGCCTCGGAAAAGTCCGGGTTGGATTTACGCTTTACCAGAAACCCTGCCTACTCTGCGCTTTTAATGCTTGAATGAGTAACGATAGCACACTCCCGCTCGTCTCATTTTCAGGATGGTAAGCTGGGCTGCGCCCCACAGAGGGCAATCGAGGGAACTATGCCCCAAATTTACAAAGTATCGCGAAACGCATTCCCCAAACTTCTTGCCTTGCTTCTTAGCCTGGGTGTGTCCTTGCCTGCAGTGGCGTATGACTATCCGTTTACTACCAGTGTGATTCGCGATGCATATTTTCTGGGGATACGGCAAGGAGGGCTCACGCCCCAGTTCCTTGCATCGTATTCCCGCTTCGTTTCGGACCTCCACGAAGGAAGGTGTACCTCCGAAATCAGGCTGGAAACCCCCTTTCTGCAAGTGGTGGATTACGCCAGCGGAGTGCCCAACTACAGCTCGCAGGATGCGGTGAAAGATTTCTACGATAAGCCGATGAAGTTCCGAATTTTTCTGAACATCTGTTACATGCGCGGTGCACCGCCTGCAAACTCGGTCAAAATTAAAGTCATCCAGAATAAAAAAGAAATTGTGCCCGAAACTGATACCCGCTTGGCGTATGCCGAACCGATCAACGAACTCTCCGTACTCCCTCCCAATGGCGAGAAGGTGCAATTGGAGTTCGATGCAAAAAATATCGATTCATCTACGTTGACGATCGCGATCGGTACGCCGAACGATCAACATGTAGAGGTCGAACTTGACCTACAGAGCTTGCGCTGACATGGAAACCCGACGTTAATATTTGGGCAATTTTCGGTTTTCCGCACGTCCCGGACAGTGGACTGGGTTAAAGTGTTGTTGGGGAATTCCAGCCGCGCATCGCCGCCACAGGTGGCGCCCAAATCTGTCGTGGGGTGTTTGCATGAATTCAAGTAAATACGTTGTTTTCGGGGTATTGGCCGCAATTCTGTCGCTTTCTTCCTGCAGCGGCACACATAATCGGTGTACCACCAATTGCGGCGGGGGTGGCGGCACAGCGTCACTTAGCCTCACGCTTGCGGCTGTACCTTTTGCTCCCCCACCCAGCACCTCGATCCTTTCCTTCGTCGTCACCATCAACAGTGTTTCTCTCACCCCCACCAGTGGAGGAAGCGTCGTCAACATTCCCTTGAATGCCGCAACTTATACGGTGGACCTGACCCGGCTGCAAAGTGATTCCTCTTTCCTCGGACAGGTCATTGCAAGCGTGCCGGCAGGCACGTACAACAAGGTCACCGTAGGAGTTACCAGCGCGGCGGTCACCTATTGCACGGCAAGCAGCGGAACTCCTGGCTGCAACTTGGGGAGCGTCGCGCAGTTCAGTTCTGGCGCCTCCGCGCCAGCGACTTCCTCCTTTTCGCTTACGCTGACGTCCGCGGAGAAGGCCGGACTGCAGGTAGTGTTCAACATCGGCAACGCGGTCACTGTGAATCCAGTTACGCAAGTCGTTTCCGGTTTGAATCTCGCGGCGGCCAATGTAGTGACCGCGATACCGCTTCCACCCTTAGCCTCGACACTCACCACCGGTGAATTTGATTACATCGAGGATGTGACCGGCAGGGTCACCGCCGCCACTACGTCGTCCGTGACAATACAAACCTCCACGCGCGGGCCGATCACTTCCGTGCTAACGACTTCCACGATCCTGTCGCCGAACTGCGTGATTACCAATGTGATTTGTTCCCCGACTGTCGGGCAGATCGCCAGCATCGACGCCACGCTCAACTCCGACGGTACTTCCACCATGCTGGAGTACGATCCGCTCTCTGTCGCAAGCGTCGATGTGATCGAAGGGGTCGTTACCACTATTCCCTCGTCACCGACACAATTCCAGATCGTCACCAACGACTTCATACCTGCCACAAGCAACAGTCACATCGGCAGCGGTCTTAGTCTCGGCGAGCCAGTACAGGTTACCTATGCAGGCACAAATCCCTTTGTGATCGACACCAAGGGCTTGTTGCCGATCACTAGCACTCCTTTTAATGGAAGCACTTCAGCGAACAACATTTTGCCCGGCCAAACTGTGGCATTGCGTGTAACCGCTTTTATTCCGAAGAGTGGAACTACCCCGGCGGCCGCGACTGTGGATTTCGTAGTCCTGCGTTTTACGAGAGTGGCGGGCTCTGTATTTTCGTCGTCCGCACCGACTTTCGGCCTCCAAAGCCTGCCGCTGTTCTTTGGACAAACAACCACCAGTGTGGTTCAGTTGAGCACGACGACCACCCCAATGACCTATCTCGATGGTTACACCACGGGGAGCAACATCACGGTCGGCGACAATGTGGCTGTGCGAGGTCTCTATTTCGGTGTGGGATTCTCACCGTCATTCCTGGCCGCAAAGGTCCGCAAGCATTAAGTTTTCACCCGCCTCCGCAAAGGCAACGGGCCCCGGAAGTTTCGGGGCCCGTCTTTTTTTTGAGTGCGGCAGCAGAGCTGCCGCTTTTGAGAATGTTAGTGCGAGAACAAACTGAATTTGGTTGCTGATATTCGCACCGTGAAAGCGGGAGCTTCGCTCCCGCACTCAAAAGTGCTAGATCCCGCCAACCGTGGTGTTCGGCGGAAGCGGGCTGCTAAGTGGCGGCATGGGTGCCGGCGGAATGTTGGGCGCAAGCGTCGGCTGCAGCCGGCGATACAACGCCAGCGAGATGGCTCCCATCCCCCAGATCCCGACTACGAACCCGGCCCAGTGACCGATAAACGGCAGGCTGGTAACGACACGAACCGCCGCAATGCCCACAACCACGCGCAGGAAGAAGGGCCAGAAGTCATCTTCGCGGCCCATGATCCACTGGCCGACGATCCCTCCCACAACCACTTCCGCGGCAAACAGCATCACCAGCCAGAGCATCAATGAAGAAATACCCACCAACATGCCGACAATCGTGATGCACGCAATGATCGAAGCGATGAACACGCCGAAGAAGACCAGCACGCCGAGGCCAAACGAAGCGCCGATTTGTCCCGCGGACTCCACCGTCTCCATCGCAAATTTCGGCATCAGACTGGCCAGCACCAGGCCAAACAGGATAAATGTGCCGGTCCAGATGACCCGCCAAAGGTAGTAGCCCCCGCTGCGCTCTTCGCGTTTATGTTCCAATTTCGTGAATTCGGGAGGCGATGCGAGTTTGGCGTCAGACGCAACGCTCGGTTCCTTTTGTCCCTTGAAGCTCGTCTTCCCGTCGATTTCCGCCCCGGAAACGATCGAGAGTGATTTGCCCTGTTCCCGCACGGAGCCACCAATGAACCCGGAGATGGTGGTGGTATCCGCAAAGCCAAGGAAATCACGCGCGATCTTTCCATCCAGCGCCAGGGTCTCGCCGCCGGCCGTGAGGCTGCGGCCGATTTTCCCGCTGGAGTCCAGATTGAACGTCTCGTTCCAGACCATGACGTTGCGCTCGACGGTGCCGGTAAGAGTGACATTGTTCGCTCCGGCGCGTAAATTTCCGTCCACCACGCCGCTGACGCGCACGGCTTGCGCGAAGCAGATGAGGTCGCCATTGATGTGGCCAGTGACATCCACCTGGTGAGCGAACGCATAAACGTCGCCATCGACCTCGCCATCAATGCGGACGTGCTCGCCGGTAACGAAGAGGTCGCCCTTTATCACCTCACCTTTTTTCACGTTGGCCGTGTCGCCCTTGCGGAATTCGGTTGCCGAAGCGGGTGAGGCAACCGCCATCAGCACCCCGAAGCCGGTAAACAGCACAGCGAGCGCCGAGCCGCGCCGCAAATAACGGCGGAATGCGAACAAGCCGAAGCCAGCCATGGACATCACGGCAAGTACCTCGAACAAGCTGAACATGGATTGCCATCCTTTCCAGAATGCGCCCTGAAACACCACCAGATTCAGCAGATTCGTGCTGCCGAAGCCGGCCTGTTCAAACTGGTGTTCCCAGGGCTCGATGTATCCCGTGTACAGAGCGTAGATGCCCAGAACCGCCAGGCCAAAGACCACGCCCCAAATCCATTGCATGTTGCGCTTCACTCGCGCGTGAAACTCCGCCAGTCGCGCGGGCAGCGGCTCGTCCTGCTCCAGCATGGAGCGCGTCAGCAGGCGAGATTCGCGGTCGAGAGCGCGGAGCAGGGTGAGGCAGCGCGTGCAGGTCTGCGTGTGGAGAGACACGCCCTGCGCGGCTTCGCGGTCGAGCTGCCGCTCGACGTACAAAAGCAAAGTCATTTCATCAACGTGCGTTTCGCTGGGGTCTTTATCCCTGTTCATGTCAGGGTTCATGTCAGGTTCTGTCATCGGGTTCCTCCCACGGCCAGTGCGCTGTTCTCCCCCAGCGCCTGCCGCAATTCATGCCGTGCCCGCAGGAGCACGACCCCTACAAACTGCCGGCGGACGCCCAGGGCGTCCGCAATTTCGTCGTAACTCATGTCCGAGTAGTAGCGCATCACCAGCGCCATGCGGGCGCGGATGCCGAGCGTGTCGAGAGCCTTGCGCACCTCTTCGCTGGTGCGCTCTTCAATCAGCTTTTCCAGTTGGTTCGGCTCCGGACATTCCAGCGCCACGTCGTCCACATCGTCCATGTCTTTATCGTGGCGGGCCTTGCGGCGGCGCAACATGTCCCAGCAATGATTGGCGGCGACTTTGTAGAGCCAGGCGGTGAAGGACCGTGTCTGGTCGTACTGGATCAGTTTGTCGCGCAACTTCATGAATATCTCCATGGTGGCGTCTTCCGCGTCTTCGCGCGTCGGCATCGCCCGCCTGCAAAAGCGGAAGATTGCCGGGGCAAATTCCCGGTACAGATCGCCCCAAGCCTGGGTATCCCCAGTCCGAGCTTGAGCGATTAATTCCCTCGGCTCCGTTTTTCCCGGTGCGCTCATTCGCCCTGGTCTCAGCGGTTCCATAAGTTAGTACGCGGCAGCCGTCGCAAAACTATCACAAGTTGCTATTAGAAGTGCGGGTTAGGGCTGTTGTACCCAAACTGTTTCCCTATGCTGCAAAAACTGCAATCCCCGTAACTAAAGAATCTAAAGAACTTAAAAACACGAAGGCCCCGGGCTGGGCGACCGGGGCCTTCGCGTTACTTCTACAAAATTGAAGGCAACTAGAACGTAAACTTCGCCGCAATCTGCAAGCTGCGCGGCCCGCCACTGCCAAGGAACGGATACCCGATTCCCACGTCCCCGGTAGCGGTTAGGTGTAAGGCACCGGCCGAAGTTCCGTTGGTATTAATCCCCTGCTGCGCCGCATCAGCGATGAAGTTCGGCAGATATGGATTCGCGAAGTTCGGATGGTTCAGGACGTTATACCCCTCAAAGCGAAGCTCCATGTTCAACCTTTCGGTAAGTTGCGTCCTCTTGAAGAGGGAGAAGTCGAACTGACGGAAATGTGGGCCGATGAGGGAATTGCGTCCCTCACTCCCGAAATGCATCGTGTTCTTACAGCCGGTGAAGTTAGTGTCGCAGTTCTGTGCTGGATTGGCCGGATTGATCGAAAGACAATTACCAGCAGCCGTTCCCAATCCATCGAGTGTGCACGGGACAGCGAACGAAGTGAGCTGCAGATAGTTGTTCGGGTCGCTCTGATGATAAACGATTGGTCCGACTACGTCAGGACGAGCAAAGAATTCGCCCGTGCCGTTGTAATCGTCCTCAAAATTGTAGTTCAGGTGGAATGGCTGGCCGGCCTGAATCGTGACGGTTCCACTAAAGCCCCAGCCGTTACGAATCAACTTCATGCTGCTGCCGGGGCTGTCTGGAATTAAGTAAATGAAATTCCAGGCGATGCGATTGCGGACGTCGAAATTGGAGTTGCCGCGATTGAAGCGGTTCGTCGCCTGGCTGTTGTCCGGCTGCGCCGCGTTGGGAACGTAATCTTCCCCGTCGCTCGAATCGTCAAGCGAATGCGACCACGTATAATTGAAGGTCGAAGTCAATCCATGCCAATCCTCGATATGCCAACTGGTCTGCAGGGAGTTGTAGATAGAATTTCCAGAGGTTTCTTCATAGTTGTAATAGATTGCGCCTCCACCCGGACCTAAGAGGGCACCCGGAGTGCAGCATCCCCCTTGGATTACGTTTCCAATTGAGTCGGTGACAACGTGATAGTCATAGGCTTGGATTTGCGCCAGCGTGGGCTGGTTGAGGTCGCGGAATCGCAGCAGTTTATGCCCTTGCGATCCAACGTAGCCCAGTTGGAGCGTCATCTTGCGGGTGATCTGCTGCTGCAAGTTCAGGTTGTAATTTTCCATGTAAGGCGTCCGCAGATTCTGGTCTACGCCAAAGCGGTCAACCATCGGACTTGCGAACTGGAAGACAGAACCCGTTGAGATGAGCGCCGATTTGAACGCGTTAGCGAGCTTGATCGGGTTCGACCCGGCTCCCGAGTACGCCGCGCCCGGATCGTAGAAGCTGTTAAAGGGCAAATGGCCCATGAACATGTCCTGCGAATAGGCGTCATAGAAGATGCCGAACCCGGCGCGAACGACGGTTTTCTGGTGGCCCGTCACGTCCCAGGCGACGCTGACGCGTGGAGCGACGTTCTTATAATCCGGCTGATAGAGCCTGCCTTGACCCACAAAGATGTCAGCACCGGTTAGAGGATTGAAATTCGTGAAGTTGCCGTGCTTTTCCTGGATGAGCCCGAAGTAGTCGTAGCGCAGACCGAGGTTCAACGTCACGCGGCTCGACCAGCGGTAGCTGTCTTGCAAGTAGATCGCGTGCGAGTTCTCGAAGGTGTTCCGGTTGGGGTCCCCGGAATACTGAAAACCTCCGCCGGGGGTTCCTGCCAGGAAGGCATTCAGCGTACCGAAGTTCAGCCGCCCCTTGAAGTAGGAGTCGAAGTTCTGGGAGACCGTGGTCCGGCGGAATTCATAGCCGGCCTTGATGTCGTGCTTCCCGTGCTTCCAGGAAATGTTGTCAATGTAGTGCCAGTTGGAATCCACACGATTCCGGGTGTCGGTTGAACTGGCCCCCAACTGTGGAAAAGAACCAACGCTGAAGCGAGGCAACCCCAGATCAATGCCCTTCGCGTTAGTGTTGAGTCCGATGCTTGCCGGATTAAAATGCCGGTCCTGGGCGTAGAAACCTTCGGCAAAGCGGTTCCAACCGATGCGCGCTTCATTGACGGTCGTTGGAGAAATCACTGAAACGAACGAGATGCTGACCAACTGGACGCGAGTCGGGGTAAAGGTGTTGTAGTTGGGGAGCGCGCCGCCACCCACAAGAGCCAGCGGAAAGCTCTGTTCACTGTCGCCGAGGAAGTACCGCCCACTCAGCGTATTGGCCTGGCTGAACTGATGATCGATTTTGATAATCCCGCCGTTGACATTATTGGAAAACGGAGTCGCCAGAATCGTGTTGGAAGGCATTTGGGTCTGAGATATAGGGTTCGTAACGCTTGGGTCGTGTTGTGAAGCGATGCATGAACCCGTGCCGTTGGGAGTCGGCCAGCCCTTGCCCGCGGCCAGAAGACTTGCAATGACCTTGTTAATGCCGCCCGCGGGGGTGTTATTAGTAATGTCTGCCGCGGTTGGGACGCAGGAAGGTGTGGACTGCGCGCCCACTTCGCGGAGCCCCTCATAGTCAACGAAGAAGAAGGTCTTGTCCTTGATGATAGGGCCGCCGAAGGACCCGCCAAATTGATTGTTGTGGAATGGATTCTGCGGCAGCGAGGTGTTGTTGAAGAAGTTCCTGGCGTCCAGGGCATTGTTGCGGAAAAATTCGGATGCGGTGCCATGATACTGGTTGGTGCCGCTCTTGGTTACGATATTCACGACGGCGCCAGCGCTGCGCCCGTACTCGGCTTCGAAGTTGGAGGCCACGTGTAACTCGGCAATCGATGCCACGGGCAGGATCGTCGCCGGCGTGCCAAACACGCCCGCTTCATTGATGGCCGGATCGTTGCGGTAGCCATCGTTCATGTCCGTGCCATCGAGCAGGAAGTTGTTGGCACGGCCGCGGGCGCCGTTCACCGAGAAAATTCCGAAGGAACCGGGGGAATCGGTGATTTGGTCGGGAGAGCCGGTTACTCCGGGGACAAGAAAGATCAACTTCTGGTAATCCCCGCCGTTGATCGGAAGCGAAGTGACGAGTTTCGATTCGAGGATGCCGCCCAGCGTGTTCGAAGTGGATTCCACCATGGGCAATTCTTCCCCGCGGACTTCGACGCTCTGAGCCGATTGACCAATTTGGAGAGCGACATCTGCGCGCCGCTCGGAGGAAACTTCCACCTTGATGCCGGTGACCACGCCGAGCTTGAAACCCGCCTTCTCTACACTGACGCTGTAATTGCCAATGGGCAATTCTGGCGCGGCATAGCTGCCGTCATCGGACGTGGTAACCGTCCGGACCAAGCCCGTATCCACGTTTTTGATCGTCACCGTGGCGCCGGGAACGGCGGCCCCTGAAGAGTCGGTGACGCTGCCGAGGATCGTGCCGCGAAAGGTCTGAGCGAAGGTGGACGTTCCCGCAAAAAGTGTCAGTGCAAATGCAACCTGCGCAAGCGTACGAATAGCGCGGAAAAAGCTGTTCATCAGCTACTCCTTGATCGATTCAATAGTCATCTCGAAACCCCGAGAGTATTGCGGACGCGTTCCCCGACGAAGCGTCCAAGGACACCATGGATTGTTGCCAATGAACATACTCAGAGAAAGGAAGAGAAGCAAGTTTTTCAGAAGAAAATGTTTCTATTTGAACTATGAAGCGAATCGAGGCCTATCGGGGGAATTCCGTGACGCCGGTCACAAATCAGCTCAAGCCGGGCCCCGGCCAACTCGCTAGTTGGGTGGGGATGCGGTAGATTGGAAGATTGAAGTTACGTGGAAAGATTGCACTGTAGGGCTCGCGGACAAACTTATGGCGGAGAAATTACCATCGCTGGTGATTGTGGGTCGTCCGAACGTCGGCAAGTCCACGCTGTTTAACCGGCTGACCGGAACGCGCCGCGCCATCGTCACCGACGAGCCCGGCATCACCCGCGACCGCATGTATGGCAAGACGGAGTGGAATGGCCGCGTGCTGGAAGTGGTGGACACCGGTGGGATCGTCCCGGACGACAAGGCGCTGATTCCTACGGAAATTTTCCGCCAGGCGCGCGTGGCGTTCGAAAACGCCGCACTGTTGGTGCTGGTGGTGGACAGCCAGGCGGGATTGACGCCGCTGGATCAAGAACTGGCACGGCTTCTGCGCGCCACGGGAAAACCGTTTGTGGTGGCGGTCAACAAGATCGACTCCGCGATGCAGGAAGCAAACGCGGCGGCCTTCTATTCCCTGGGCGTGCCGGTGTTTCCGATTGCGGCGGAGCACGGCACCGGCGTGGACGACTTGCTGGACGAAGCGTTGAAACAAGCGCTGGGACACGCGGTAGAGGATCAGCCTGCCGAGAAGAAAGAAGTCGAGATCGCCATTATCGGGCGGCCGAACGTGGGGAAATCCACGCTGCTGAACCGCCTGGCGGGGGAAGAGCGCTCCATCGTTTCGCCGATTCCCGGAACCACAATGGACAACGTGGATACGGATGTGGTGCGTGACGGGCGCGTGTACCGTTTTGTGGACACGGCGGGAATTCGCCGCAAGGGCAAGACCAAGCTGGTGGCGGAGAAATTGAGCGTGGTGATGGCGCGGCGCGGCCTGGAGCGCGCGGATGTGGCGCTTCTGATAATCGACGGCGAGCACGGCGTGACCTCGGGCGATGCCACGATTGCAAGCTACGCCGAGCAATCCGGCCGCTCGGTGATCATTGTCGTGAACAAGTGGGACCTAGCAGTAGAAGCCGCGCAACGCGCCGAAGATGTGTCGGAAAAGAGCGCTCGCGGCAAGGCCAAGCGCGCAGCGGCCGGCGGCGCGAAGCAACGGCCGGTGGACAAGCACAAGCTGCTCTTTGATTACGAAAAAATGGTGCAGCAGAAATTCAAATTCCTGAGTTATGCACCCATCATCTTCCTTTCGGCAAAAACCGGCGAACGCACCGAGAAATTGTACTCGCTGATCGACCACGTCGCTCAGTCACGGAATCGCAAGGTCTCCACCGGCGAGCTGAACCGCTGGCTGAAGGAAGATGTGGACTTGCAGCGCGCGTCAAATCCCAAGGCACGGCCAGTGCGGATTTATTACATGACGCAGGCTAAGATCGCTCCGCCGGTATTTTTGCTCTTCACCAATCAGAAGAAGCCGCTGCATTTCAACTTCGAGCGCTTCCTCGAAAATCAGTTGCGCGCAAAGTGGGATTTCACAGGCACCCCGGTGCGCTTTGTCCAGCGCCTGCGCAAACGCGAAGATCGCTCCCCAGCCGGTGGAGACGAAGAGTAGCCCCTTTTGAGTGCGGAAGCGAAGCTTCCGCTTTTACGCCTTATGAATCTGAGAACAATGAAGAATGGTTCACGGGTTGTGGGTCCGATAATGACCCGTCCTCTTCTCTAGCTCCTGCCTTTGTAGGGCCCGGATTCCTGTCTTTGCCGCGTCATCACGCGGGCAAGTACTCTGGCTGCGCGTAACCCCTTCTGCTAAACTCACACCGTGAAGGCGGGAGTTTCCTTCCCCCGCGCTTTTCAAGGTGAACCGAACTCCAAAATGAGCAGCGCAGCCTCAGTCGCGGTTTCCGAGGAGCAAGACGAGCGGTATTACCGCATCGGCGAAGTCAGCCGCATCACCGAAGTGCGCCCCTTTGTCCTGCGCTATTGGGAAGAAGAGTTTCCCATGCTGGAACCGGTGAAAGGCCGCCAGGGTTATCGCCTGTATCGCCAGCAGGACGTGGACCTGGTGCTGAAGATCAAGCGCCTCCTGTACGACGAAGGCTTCACGATTGCCGGCGCCCGTCGCCATCTGCGCGACCTCGAAAACGGCGGCGGCCTAGAAGCAGCGGTTGAAGAACTTACTGCCTCCACCGTAACCGAAGGCGAAGCAGTGAAGTTGAACCGCAAAATGCTGTTGGACCTGCGCGATTCCCTGCGCAGTTTCTTGACGCTTCTCGAAGGCAAGTGATACCGTGGATTTGGTAAGTTTGCGGCCGTTTTGCGTGACCGCTCCGGTCGGGACGTAGCGCAGCCTGGTAGCGCGCACGCTTGGGGTGCGTGAGGTCGCGAGTTCAAATCTCGCCGTCCCGACCATTTTTTCTGCCCGAACTGTTCCCCGTGAAAGCCTGTGTTGCGATTACAATGTGCTTAGGGAGATTGTGCTGACGTGAAAAAGGCGCGGGTGTTGCTTACGAATGATGATGGCTACCAGGCCGCGGGATTGAAGGCGCTGGCGGAGGAGTTGCGCGCGATTGCGCACGTGAGCATTGTGGCGCCGAGCTGGGAGCGCAGCGGGGCCGCGCAAAGCCTGACGTTGCGCCAGCCGATTGTGTGTCACTCAACCGGGGAAGACGAGTGGGCCATCGACGGGACGCCGGCGGATTGCGTGATCGTGGCGCTGCACAAACTACTGAAAGAGCCGCCGGACCTAGTAATTTCGGGGATCAATCACGGCGCGAACCTGGGCGAAAACGTCTATTACAGCGGGACCGTCGGCGCGGCGCGGGAGGCGGTGATTCATCACGTGCCGGGGCTGGCGATGTCGCTCTGTTCGAAGCGCGCAAAATCGGATTTTGTACCATCAGCGAAAATCGCAAGGCACGCTGCGGAGCTGATTCTGAAAGAAGGCTTGCCGCTGCAGGTGTTGCTGAACGTGAACGTGCCGGAGAACTGGAATGGTGGAGTGAAGTTCACACGGCAATCGAAGAAAATCACGCGCACCGTTTTGCGCGAGGGCAAGGATCCGCGCGGACAGGATTATTACTGGTTGAGCGAGCAGCGGATAGACAGCGGCACGGAACTGGACGCCGAAACGGATTATGCCGCAATCTTTGCAGGAGAGGCGTCAGTCACGCCGCTACATCTGGACCCGACGCACACGGAGTCGCTCAATCATCTGAGCCATTGGGCGGCGCTGCTTGCTTCGAAGTAGTTCCCCACGAGAATCAAAAGGACGCCTCAAACGCGGGCGCGGTAGAATACCGGGGCGATGGCAGAATCCTCTACCTACGATGTAGTCGTGGTTGGCGCGGGCGTATTCGGTTCGTGGACGGCCTGGCATTTGGCGAAGCGCAAACTGAAAGTTCTGGTGCTGGACGCATATGGAGCAGCGCACGGGCGGGCGAGCTCCGGCGGAGAGACGCGCATCATCCGCATGAGCTACGCGGCCGACGAAATTTATACGCGCTGGTCGCAACGATCCCTGGTGCAATGGAAAGAGCTTGCGGCGGCGTGTGGGCAGACGTTGTTTCAGCAAACGGGCGTGCTCTGGCTGGAGGGCGCGGACGACCTGCGGCTGCGTGAATCGCAGGCGACTATCGAACGTTGCGGCATCGTACACGAGGTCATGGACAACGCGGCACTCTCGAAGCGCTATCCCCAGGTGAATTTCGACGGTGTCAGCCGCGGCTTGTTGGAACCCGACAGTGGCGTGCTGCTCGCGCGTCGCGCTGTGCAATCAGTGATGGAAGAAGCAAGGAAGAAAAACGCCGAATTCCTGATTGCCCAGGCCGTAACACCAGATGGGAGCGGAACGATCTCAAAGCTCGCCACATCCCGGTGCGGCGCATTTTCCGCTGGACAATTCGTATTTGCCTGCGGCCCGTGGCTCGGCAAAGTTTTCCCGGAGCTGCTAGGGCAGCGCATCTTCCCTACCCGCCAGGAAGTCTTTTTCTTCGGAAGCCCGGCGGGCGACGACCGATTTGCGCCGCCGGCCCTGCCAACGTGGCTCTTCAACAACGACGAAGTCTACGGAATGCCCGACATTGAATCGCGCGGACTGAAAATGGCGCGCGACGCCCACGGCGAACGGGTAGATCCCGACACCCAATCGCGCATCGCAAGCGCGGAGGGCGCGGAGTGGGCACGCAAATATGTGGCGCGCCGGTTCCCGGCACTGAAAGATGCGCCAATTGTGGAAACGCGCGTCTGCCAATATGAAAATACTTCGAACGGAGATTTCCTGATCGACCGTCATCCGGAAATGTCCAATGTCTGGCTTGCCGGCGGCGGATCGGGGCATGGATTCAAACACGGTCCCGCGCTCGGCCAATACCTGGCCGCGCAAATCTGTGGCGAAGGAAAAGCGGAACCCCGCTTTTCCCTGGCGAGCAAAGCAACACAGCAGCAACGAGCCGTTTTCTAGCGCGCCATGATCTCCCACGAAACTTTCGGCAAGCGTTTACGTCTTTATCACAGTAGGGGTTTGCCTCAAGCCTTTCCCAGAGTCATTTCGACGATTCGGATCTAGGAGGAAGCATGCAAGGAGCACGAAGAGGAGCCGGGCAGGGTCTGCTGACACTGCTGTGCCTGTTGTTGGCCTTGGCGGTGTCGGGTACGGCAGCGGCGGCGGAAGAATTTCACGTTCCGGTTGAGTATTACAAGCTGCCCAACGGATTGCGCGTGGTGCTTTCGCAGGACCACACCGCGCCCACTGTTTGCGTGGGCGTGTACTACCGCATCGGGTTCCGCATCGAGCCGAAAGACCGCACGGGCTTCGCGCATCTCTTCGAACACATGATGTTCCAGGGCTCGAAGAATCTGGGCAAAATGGAATTCATCAAGCTGATCCAGACGAACGGCGGAATCCTGAACGGCTCCACGCGCTTCGATTTCACCAACTACTTTGAAGTAGTCCCTTCCAACAAGCTCGAAACGATTCTCTGGGCGGAGGCAGACCGCATGAGCGGCCTCGCGGTAACCGAGGACAATCTGAAAAATCAGCAGGGCGTGGTGGGCAACGAAGTAAAGGTGAACGTGCTGAACCGCCCGTACGGCGGCTTCCCTTGGATCGACCTGCCGATGGCCGCCAACACCAACTGGTACAACGCGCACAATTTCTACGGCGACCTGACGGACATTGAGGCGGCAAAGCTCGATGAAGTGAAGCAGTTCTTCGACACCTACTACGCGCCGAACAACGCGGTACTGGTGATTGTGGGTGACTTCGAAAACGCGGACGCCAAAAAATTGGTGGACAAATATTTCGCCAGCATCAAGTCGGCACAGGTGCCGCCGCAACCCGACCTGAGCGAACCAAGGCAGGAAAAGGAAAAGATCGTCATAAAGAAAGACCCGCTGGCGCCGCGCCCCGCGATTGCCATCGGTTACCAGATGCCGGAGCGCAACTCGCCCGAATATTACGCGATGGGCCTGCTGGAGCAGATGCTGATCGAAGGCGACGACAGTCTGCTGCGGCAGGAACTCGTGCAAAAGCGCGGTCTGACCGACAGCATCGAGGGTGGCATCAACATGCTCGGCAACATGTTCAACTACAAAGGGCCGATGCTATTGGCTGCGGACGTCACCTATGACCCGACAACGAAGCCGGAAACGGTAATCGAGGCCATTGACACGGTGATCGAGCCTCTCCGTACCAAGCCTATAGACCAGAAATCGATCGACCGCGCGCGAGTGAAACTCCGCTCCAGCCTTTACGACACGATGGGCGAATTCGGCGGCTTCGGCTTGATGGATCTGCTCGCCAGCTTTGCTCTCTTTGACGACAATCCCGCGCGCGTGAACGATCTGGTGAGCCAATTCAACAAAGTAACGCCGGAACTCGTACAGAAAACCGCGCAGGAGTATCTGCGCTCGACAAATCGCACAATCATTGAATTGCAACCCGCACCGAAAGACGCCGCAACACCGGCGAAAAACCAGTAGGCAAGGAGAAAGCGAATGAACACGACACTAACAAAGCTGGGCCTGCTGGCAATCGCGGCAACCATTCTGGGAATCGCGCCTGCCGTCGCGCAAAAGCAAGCGCCACCCGAGGGTGGTCCGCCAAAAGCATTCACAGTGCCAGCGAGCGAAACCTACACGCTGCAAAACGGAATGAAAGTCACGCTCGTGCCATACGGAATTATTCCGAAAGCGGCGATTAGCCTGACCGTGGACGCCGGAGAAATCAATGAAGGGACCGCCCGCACCGGCGTGGCGAGCCTGACGACCGACCTGATGAGGGAGGGCACGGAGAAACTGAGTGCTCAACAGGTGGCGGAAACCGCGGCCCGCATGGGAAGCACTCTGGAAGTGCACGCCAGCCAAGACCAAACCAAGCTGGGAATCGACGTTCTTCAGGAATTCGCCCCCGATGCGGTGAAACTGCTGGCCGGCGTGGCGCAGCATCCACGCCTTCCGCAATCCGAAATCGATCGGCTGAGGAATGATGCGCTGCGGCAGATTGCACTGCAAAATTCCCAGCCGCAAACGATCGCCTTGGTGAAGTTCCGGAAAATTCTGTACGGCGATCATCCTTACGCGATAGTGGTCCCGACGGAAGCCGACATCAAGAAACTGACCATCCAGGATGCAAAGGACTTCTACACCGGAAATTTCGGCGCACAGAGGGCGCATCTGTACGTCGCGGGGAAATTCGACGCGGCCGCGGTCAAGCAAGCCATCTCAGAAAGCTTTGCAAGCTGGAGCAAGGGACCGGCGCGCATGGAAAATGTTCCGGTACTGAAGCCGCAGCACGTGCTGGATGTGACGGACCGCCCGGGCGCGCCGCAATCCACACTGATTGTGGGTTTGCCCGTCCCTCCCGCAACAAGCCCGGACGCCGTCGCGCTTGGTGTAACAAATGCGTTGTTGGGAGGCTCATTCAACTCGCGCATTACCGCGAACATCCGTGAGCAGAAGGGCTACACCTATTCCCCGCGCAGTGAAATTTCCCGTCGCTATCACGACGGATACTGGGCGGAAAGCGCGGACGTGACCACACAATATACCGGGCCTTCGCTGAAAGAGATTTTTGGCGAGGTCACGCGTATGCAGAAGGAACCGGTCAGCGAGCCGGAACTCAAGGGAATCCAGAACTACCTTTCGGGAATTTTCGTGATTCAGAACTCCAATCGCAGCGCCCTGATCGGACAATTGGAGAATGTAGACTTCCAGGGACTCGGCGAAAACTACCTGAACACATATGTAGCGAAAGTGAACGCGGTTACTCCGGCGGTCGTCCAGAAGATGACTCAGGACTACATCAAGCCGGAAGAGATGACGATCGTGGTGGTAGGCGACAAAGCGAAGATCGCCGACCAGTTGACCCCGTTTCAGCCTTCGAAATAGAGGGCGTCAGGCAGCTTAAATCTTTTTCAAGCGGCGGCGGGAAGCGTCGGAAGCACGCGCGGCGCTTTCTTTCCGCCGCGCTTTTTCGACGTACAGGTTCTGGTCAGCTTCCTGCAAAAGTTTCTCCACCCGCTCGCCTTCGCCGTGATAAACCGACGCGCCAATGCTGGCGGAAAGGGGTGGGTGTTCCTGATCGGCGGCAAGCGTCTCGCGAATGCGCACGGCCACTCGTTCCGCTTCTTCCTCGCGCGCCTCCGGAAGAATCAGGGCAAACTCGTCGCCTCCATACCGTGCCGCGGTATCAATGGCGCGGCAGTGGAATCGCAAGATATCCGCGACGCGGCAGAGGGCGCGGCTGCCGACGAGATGCCCATACGTATCGTTGATCTTTTTCAGTCCATCGAGGTCGAGCAGAAGAACCGCAAATGGCCGTCCGGTGCGCAGAGTGCGCTCTGTCTCCGTGTCCAGAACATCCAGAAGTTTGCGGTAGTTGGCGAGGCCCGTAAGCGGGTCGCTGGCCGCCAGATGCCGCACCTGCTCAAAAACCTTTGCGCTGTCAATTAGCGAGCCGCCAAGCAGAATCGCGTAACTCATCACATTCATGGACTGGGCGAAAACGAACGGGCCGTCAAGCAGCTTGACCGACTGGCACGCCGCGAGTTGCGCCGCCAGATTCACCCAAACCGCCAGATAGACCGACTTGTCGAAGCCGGAATCCTGCAGGTACTTGCGCCTGCGGTAGCCAAACAAAGCAATCAGAAAGATGACTGCGGGGATCAACTGCAACGGATTCGGGATAAAGGCTTCGGGTTGGTGGGAAACATCAGGCGGAAGTCTACGCAGCATGGCCGTAATCAGATACGTCAGCGCGAGCACGGCGAACAGGCCACCGGCAATTTCCATTTTTGGATGGCGTGAGCGGGGCCGGAAGTGCTCCACCAGCAGGGCCATCGCAAAAAGCAGGGCCAGCAGCAGACGGCTGATCCACCAGGCAACCGGCGCCCACAGATACCAGATTTGCGACTCGTGAATCAGCTGAAAAAAGAGGATGCTGGAGGCGATAAGAGTTGCGCCGGAAAGCAGGAAGCCGGATCCCAGAATCAGCGAGATGCGATCCTGGGTGCCCTGGAACCGGACAAGCGCGACCGCGGCGAACACAAAGGCGAAAATGCCAGTGGTGATTTGAAGATAGCCTTGCAGGATCGGATTGGGCCGCAGCGTGATTTCGCGCAGCCAGTAGGCGGCCAGGAAAATCAGCAGGAAGCCGGCCGCGTGCAGCAGGATACGCTGGAACAGGCGCCGCTCGAAGATGAAAGAAATATCGCTCATGTTGCGGCCCGGTTTAAGCCGGGCCAACCGTATCCTTTGTATATTCTATTAGACGCCAAAGCGTGAACAGGTGTTACTTCCGAAATTCTTGCTGTGAGCCAAAAGATATCCGCTGTGGAAAATTAGCCGCACTGTCCGAAAGGACAGGGAAACACCTTCCTGTCGCCGAAGCGCTGTGCCCGGCACCGGAAAATTAAAGCTTGCGCGGGAAACGCACATTGCGCAATATAGCAGTATTGAAACGATTCAATAAGAGGCATTCCTTGACGAAGCACACCGCGAGAACCGGCCCTGCGGCGCGGCCCCGGCAGAACAAGCCGGGCCAACACACTCTGCACGAAATCCTTTCCCAACCGCGGATCTGGAGCGAAACGGAAACCCAATTACGGGAAGCCAAACAGCTCGAAAAATTCTCCGATCTCTTTTCGCCTCGCAGCCCCTGGCTTTTCGTTGGCTGCGGATCGAGCTATTACCTCTCCCGGCTGATTGCTGCCCTGTGGACCAAGCATTTTTATATCCCCGCCACCGGCGTGCCGGCTTCGGAGTTGCTCTTCGCCCCCGAAGAGACGCTCCGGCGGCTCGGGGCGGAACAGGTTGTACTGATGTCGCGCTCCGGTGAAACCACCGAAGTGTTGCGCGCAGCGGAATTGCTGCAGAAACACCCTACCGTGCAAACCCTCGGGGTCACCTGCAATCCAAAAAGCCCCTTGGAAGCACTGTGCACCCACTCATTCAAACTCACCTGGGCGGATGAAAAAAGCACGGTGATGACGCGATCCTTCACCGCCATCCTGCTGGCATTTCAGAGATTGGGATTGCAGTTCGTTGGTGACAACCAGCTCTCCGGAGCGCTCGATCAATTGCCCCAGCGCGGGCAGCAATGGGTGGACGCCAATGCGAAAAAAATCCAGGAATTCACGGCCAGGAAAAAATTTGCGGACTATGTCTTCCTAGGCCAGGGCGCGCACTACTGGCTGGCGCAGGAAGCCGGACTCAAGGTGACGGAAATGTCCTCTTCCTATGCGCAGGTATACCACTCGCTTGAATTCCGCCACGGACCGCGCTCGATTGCCGGGCCGAACACGCTGATCACTTTTTTCATCTCCGAAGCCGCCGCCGAGGCGGAGACGCTGCTGGTGAAGGAACTGAAAGAACTGGGCGCCGGAATTTGCGTGATTGTGAATCGCGCAACCCCGGAACTTAAAAAGCACAGCGACCTGCTCATCGAACTCTCCCTTGATGGACCCGAGTTTGCACGATACGCTGTGACCGCAATTCCTGCACACCTGATGGGAACCGCCATCGGCCTGCGCAAGGGGCTTAACCCGGACGCGCCGAAAAATCTCACGCGCGCCGTGGTTCTGGGCTTCAATGGCAGCAAACCGCCGAAAAGGAGAGGTGCTTGAGCACACCAGCTGGCGCCACCGACGCCGGTCCCCGCCTGCGGCGAACCCTTACCCTTACGGATTTAATTTTGTACGGAGTCATCGTGATTCAACCGGTGGCGCCGATGTCCGTTTTCGGAGTGCTGAGCGATCGCGGAAAAGGGCATGTCGTCGCGGCGATCTTGATCGCCATGGTCGCCATGCTTTTCACGGGAATCAGCTACGGCCGCATGGCCCGCGCTTATCCAAGCGCCGGCTCCGCCTTCACGTATGTGGCGCAGGAAGTGAGCCCCGCCGTCGGATACGTCACCGGATGGAGCATGGTGATGGACTACATGCTGAACCCGCTGATTTGCACCGTTTGGTGCGCGGGACAGGCCAGCCAGTTCGCCCCCGGCGTGCCACCGTGGATCTGGAAGATTTTCTTTGTGATTGTGTTCACTTTCTTGAATGTACGTGGCATCAAAACCTCAGCCCGCATTAATACGGGCATGGCCTTCTTTATGGGGATCGTGGTCGTGGCCATTTTCATCGCGGGGGCGCGATACATATTCGGATCGCCACACGACGGGGCTTACTTCACCCGGCCGTTCTATGACCCCATGACGTTCACGTTCACCGGTTTGTTCGGCTGTACGTCCATCGCCGTTCTCACGTATATCGGTTTCGACGGCATTTCAACATTGTCGGAAGAGGCGGAAAATCCCAGGCGCAATATCCTCCTGGCGACGGTATTAACATGCCTGGTGATCGGAATACTCTCGGCCTTCGAAGTTTACATCGCCCAATTGATCTGGCCGGCTTCGGAGCAGTTCCCGGACATCAATACGGCATACTCGTATGTGGCGGGGCGTTCGTGGAAACCTCTATTTCCGATTGTGGGATTCACACTTTTGCTGGCGAATTTCGGGTCCGGCCTTGGCGCACAGATCGGTGCGGCACGGCTTCTCTACGGGATGGGGCGGAGCAACGCCCTGCCAAAGTCATTCTTCGGGGTCGTGGACGAAAAACACCGCATCCCCCGGAATAATGTGTTCCTTGTGGG
>Ga0210407_10001020_pt1 | contig 27819 bp, 25 predicted proteins | sample IncBWC27MmetaG_FD_150860 | JGI IMG/M metagenome (GOLD analysis project Ga0210407, IMG submission 150860) | Forest soil microbial communities from Barre Woods Harvard Forest LTER site, Petersham, Massachusetts, United States - Inc-BW-C-27-M | ecosystem: Environmental > Terrestrial > Soil >...
CAGCGCCGGCGGCGCCTACAAGCCTCACGGCAGCGGCAGTGTCTTCCAGCCAGATTAACCTGGGCTGGTTCGCATCAGCCGGTGCTACAAGCTATACCGTTTACCGGAGCACGACCAACGGCTTCACGCCGTCTTCATCGAACCAGATTGCGAGTACGTACCAATCGTCATTCTACCCGGACTCTGGGCTTTCACCTTCGACCACGTACTACTACGTATTGAAGGCCGTGAACGGCTCTGGCTCCTCAGGTCCATCGAACCAAGCCACAGGGACCACCCCGGCATTTGATCCGGGAACGCCTGCCGGTACCTATAACATCACCGTGACTGGCACAAGCGGTGCGATTAGTCACAGCGTGATTGTGACGCTTATAGTGCAGTAAGAATAACTTTGCTGAACCGGAACGAGCTGCCGTGGTTAACGGCAGCTCGTACTTGCATCTCGAGCTACAGGGCCACTTCCGCCAGAAACTCCGGTGCCGTGCGCGCCTTAACCATCTGCTCGAATCCGTAAGCGATCTTCAGCAACGCCGGCTCACTCCACGCACGGCCGAAGAATGAGACTCCCACTGGCAGGCCGAAGACGAATCCTGCGGGGACGTTGATATTTGGATAGCCCGCAACCGCGGCGGCGTTGGAACTGCCGCCTACGGCGTGGTCGCCGTTGGCTAGGTCGGTGAGCCAGGCGGGGCCTCCGGTGGGGGCGAGCAGGGCGTCGAGATGGTTTTTGTCCATCACGGCGTCGATGCCTTGCTCGCGCGACAGCTTGTGATTCGCGGTTAGCGCCGCGACATACTCTTTGTCGGTGAGCGGGCCTTTTTCCTGCGCTTTCAGAAATAAGTCCTGGCCGAAGTAGGGCATTTCTTTGGCTTTGTTCTTTTCGTCGAATGCGATTATGTCGGCCAGCGAGTGCACTTGTGCATCGGGACGCGACGCCAGATACGCGTTCAAGTCCGCTTTCAGTTCGTACAACAGCACCAGCAACTCGGTGTCGTCGAATTTGCCATGAGTCTCGAGATCGGCGGGATCGACGATCACCGCGCCGGCGGATTTCATTTCGTCGATGACCTGATTCATCAGCGCATCCACGGCGTCGCTGAAACCGAAATATTTTCTTGCGACGCCGATTCGCGCGCCGCGCAGGCCGTTGGGATCGAGAAACTGGGTGTAGTCTTTTTGCATTTTACTGTCGGCGTCGGCGGTCGCGGCATCGCGCGGGTCTGATCCGGCGAGTGCGCCCAGCAGGATCGCGGCATCGCGCACGGTGCGGGCCATGGGGCCGGCGGTGTCCTGGCTGTGGGCGATGGGGATAATTCCGGCGCGGCTGATCAGGCCCAGGGTCGGCTTGATGCCAACGATTCCATTCACCGAGGACGGGCAAACGATGGAGCCGTCGGTTTCACTTCCGACCGCAACTGTGCACAGATTCGCCGATGTGGCTGCGCCCGATCCGGAGCTTGAGCCGCAGGGATTGCGATCGAGGGCGTAGGGGTTTTTCGTCAGGCCGCCGCGGCCGCTCCATCCGCTGGTGGAATGGCTGGAGCGAATGTTGGCCCACTCGCTCAAGTTCGTCTTGCCCAGAATTACCGCTCCCGCCTCGCGCAGCTTTCGGGCGACGCCGGAATCCTGTGCTGGGCGCGATCCTACGAGGGCCAGCGATCCGGCAGTGGTCTGCATTCGATCAGAGGTCTCGATATTGTCTTTGATCAGCACAGGGATTCCGTGCAGAGGTCCGCGGGGGCTTTTTTGCTTGCGCTCACTGTCGAGCGCTTCGGCGATGGCGAGCGCGTCGGGATTTACTTCGATCACGCTGTTCAACTTGGGGCCGCTCTTGTCGATCTCAGCAATTCGGGCAAGGTAAGCCGCGGTCAGCGCGTGCGCCGAGAGCTGTCCTGATTTCATCTGCACTTGCAAGTCCGAGATGGTGGCCTCGTCGAAGTGAAACAGTTTGACTGGGGAGGCGGGCGCCGCTGCTGCCAATGCGCGGCCCCTGGAGAGAGCGGGAGTGATGGCAGCGCTCGCGACTCCGAGCAATGTGGTTTTTAGAACGCTGCGGCGCGATAGGCCTTGGTTGTTTTCGGAAAGAGTTATTTTTCCCACGGTGCCTCCCTGGTTCGTGAACTTCCGGCAGGGAATTATAGGGCCTGCGCTCGTCCGCTCACAATTTTGAATTTCGGGCGTCCAACGGGGTGGGTGTGTGTGCTTGCGAAAAGCTTTTAACCGCAGAGGTCGCAAAGAAAAGCAGAGATCTCAAGAGAAATCGACTTTTGCAGCCTCCAGGGTTTCTTTGCGAACTTTGCGGTCAAGGGCTTTGACCGTGACAACGCTGCCCGTAAAGCTCTAAAATCACACGTTTGTCTGTGGCGCGGAGGAGCGCTCTCACTCATGTTGATGACTGACTTGAAGAAGTGGCTTGCCCTGGCGGTCGCGGTCTGTGCGTCGTTGGCGGGTACGCGGGCATACGCGCAAGAAACGCAGGAAGGGCGGCTGATGCTCTTCCCCGACGTTTACAAGGACAAGATCGCTTTCGTGTATGGCGGCGATTTGTGGCTGGCCTCGACTTCGGGAGGCGTGGCTCGCCGCATCACGGAGAGTCCGGGCCGCGAGCTGTTTCCGAAATTTTCACCGGACGGGAAATGGATTGCATTCACTGGCCAGTACGATGGCAACTTCAATGTCTACGTAATCCCGTCGGAAGGCGGACAGCCCAAGCAACTGACGTTTTATCAGGGCAGCGCTACACCGTTAAGCGACCGCATGGGGATTCACAATGAAGTTATCAACTGGACTCCCGACGGCAAGCGCATCGTCTTCCTGTCGCGCCGTGACGCCGAAAATGGATGGACCAAACGCGAGTTCACGGTCAGCGTCGATGGTGGCCTGCCAGAGCCGTTGCCGATGGACCAGGGTGGATTGCTTTCCTATTCGCCGGATGGGTCGAAGATCGCCTATAACATGATCTTCCGCAACTTCCGGCAATGGAAACGTTACACCGGCGGCCTGGCGCAGGCGATTACGATTTACGATCTGAAGCACAACACCAGCGAAGACATTCCGCATACCGAGTACACCGACACGTTCCCCATGTGGCATGGCAACGTGATTTATTTCAGCTCCGACCGCGGCCCGGAACATCATCTCAATCTTTACAGCTACGACCTGGGATCAAAGCAGGTTGGCCAACTCACTCATTTTACTGACTGGGACGTGATGTGGCCGAGTCTGGGGCCGGATGCAATTGTGTTCGAGAATGCCGGCTATTTGTGGAGTTACGATTTCCAGTCGAAGCAGCCGAAGAAGCTCAGCATCTCTCTGCCGTCCGATCGCAACCAGGCGATGAAGCACTGGGACAACGTAAGCAAGCTCGTCACCGATTTTGATCTCGCGCCAGATGGGAAGCGCGCGGTTCTCGCGGCACGTGGCGACGTATTTACGGTGCCCGCAAAAGAAGGGAGCACCCGCAACCTCACGCGTACGCCCGGAATCCGCGAGCGCAAAGTCGCGTGGTCGCCGGACGGGCGATGGATCGCCTACGTCTCAGACCACACGGGCGAGGACGAAATCTACATTGCGCCGCAAGATGGCATGGGAAAAGAGCAGGAGATCACCAGCGGCTACAAGGGATTTAAGTTTGCTCCGAACTGGTCGCCGGATAGCAAGAAGATTGCCTGGGCCGACAAGGACCTCAACCTCTGGTACGTGGACATCACCGACAAGAAGCCGGTGCTGGTCGACCACGCCACCTACGGCGAGATAACGAACTATTCCTGGTCGCCCGACAGCAAGTGGCTGGCCTACGACAAGAACGCGGACAACCTGTACTCGGTGGTCTATTTGTATTCGCTGGCTGATCACAAGGCGACTGCGGCGACATCGAGCATGACCAACAGCTATGCCGCGACCTTTGATCCAGAAGGGAAGTATTTGTATTACCTCTCGGACCGCGATTTCAATGAAGTGCTGGGCAACATTGATTTTGAGTTTGCGAATCCCAAAACTACGCGAGTGTACGTGGTCACGTTGAAGAAAGACGATCCTTCTCCTTTCGCAGCCCAGAGCGACGAGACCGCGGTCAAGAAAGCCGAAGCTGCGCCCGATACGGCGAGTGATTCCAAGGCGCCGAAAGACGCGAAAAAAGATGACGGCAAGAACGCGGGTGTGGCCGACAAAGACAAGGATAAAGATAAAGAGAACGATAAAGACAAGAAGGACAAGGAAAAGCCTGTCGAGGTAAAGATTGATCTTGATGGAATCCAAGATCGAGTGGAGGCGCTCGCGGTCGATCCTGCCATCATTCGCGCCTTCACCCCCGCGAAAGGCTTCTTGTATTACTCCACCGTTCCCGTCCAGGGCCTTTCCGGCCCCGTCGCCGGCGAAGACTCCGCGGTGCGTGCTTACGACTTGAAAGAGCGGAAGGAGTCAACACTGATCGAGAACGTCGAGCGCTTTGCGCTTTCGTTCGATGGATCGAAGCTGCTCTATGAAGGCGACGGCCCACGCGGTGCTCACTCTTACGGCATCATCGACGCCAAACCCGCCGGCGTACCGAAAAAAGTCGGCGATGGTGCGTTGAATCTCGGCGGAATGCGCGCCGAAATCGATCCTCCACAGGAATGGAAGGAAATGTTTGACGAGGTCTGGCGGCAGGAACGCGACTACTTCTATGAAGCGTCCATGAACGGCGTGGACTGGGAGAAGATTCGTGAGAAATATTCCCAGTTGCTGCCCTATGTTTCCGATCGCTACTCGTTGACTTATGTCCTCGGCAACATGATCGCCGAGCTTTCGAACTCGCACACCTATGTGGGCGGCGGAGAGTATCCGGATCTGCATCCGGTAAACGTCGGACTGCTGGGCGCGGATTACCAGCTTGACCAGGCGAGCGGCATGTATCGCATCAAGAAAATTTACCCCGGGGAAAATTGGGACCCGGAACTGCGTTCGCCTCTGACCGAGCCCGGCATCAACGTGAAGGAAGGGGATTATTTGCTGGCGGTAAACGGAGTCTCGCTGCGTGCCCCGCATGATCCATCTGAGCTGATGGTGAACACTGCGAACGAAACGGTCATGCTGACGGTGAACTCGAAGCCGTCCGACGATGGCGCTCGCAATGTCCAGGTCAAGCCCATCGGCGACGAATATAGCCTGCGCGAGCTGAACATGATCGAAACCAATCGCAAGAAAGTGGATGCGGCCACCGACGGCAAGGTTGGTTACGTTTACCTGCCGGACATGGGCGCGCCGGGGCTCAACGAATTCGTCAAACAATATTTCCCACAGATTCGCAAGCAGGGGCTGATCATTGATGTCCGCTATAACGGCGGCGGTTTTGTGGACGAATTAATTTTCGAGCGTCTGCGGCGAATTCTTGTAGGAATGGATTCAGCGCGCAATTGGGAGAGCGGCACAGTTCCGCCCAACGTGTTTAACGGGTCGATGGTCTGCTTAACCAATCACTACGCAGCTTCCGACGGAGATCTATTTAGCTACGCTTTTAAACAATACAAACTGGGACCACTCATTGGGGAGCGGACCTGGGGAGGCGTACGCGGCATTCGCGGACAGTTCCCGTTGCTGGACGGGGGCTACATTACCCGTCCGGAATTTGCCCGCTACGATCTGAACAGCAAATGGATTGTCGAGAACCACGGGGTGCAGCCGGACATCGTGGTCGAGAACCGTCCCGAGCAGGTGGTCAGCGGGAAGGATCCGCAACTGGAAAAAGCGATTGACGTGGTGATGAAAGAGATACAGGATAATCCGAAGAAGCTGGCGCCGCGTCCGCCGGATTTGCCTGCGTATCCGCCAGGCCCGGGAATGTGACGGAGTAGGGCAGACACGCGGGTCGCGCCTCATCCGCTCACGAGCTTTTTTGTTCGACCGCTTTCGGTGGAAGTTTCTTGCGAATGCGCCGGATTTCGATGTACGTCAGGGCCGTCACCGTCGCCATAAAGCCGCCGAACATAATTAGCAGAATCATTCGCTGACCTCGGTTGGTCGAAGTGTCTTCAAAGAGCCATCATAGAACGGAAATCCCAGTTTCAGACGAATTGCCAGTTTTACCTTATGGTTCCCTGCATCTTTCTAAAGTAATGGTTCATCTCACCTGGAGAGCGGCAGAAACCGTATAATAAAAACTTCATGCCCAAGTATTCCATCGTTATACCCCTGCATAATGAGCAGGAAAACGTCACCGACCTCTATGACCGGCTCAAGGCGGTGATGGAGGCCAGCGGTGAAAAGTTTGAAATCGTGCTGGTGGATGACGGCTCCAGGGACGAAACGTTTTCCTTGCTGCGCCAGATTGCGGGAGTGGACAGCCGGGTGACGGTGGTCCGGTTGCGGCGGAATTTTGGGCAGACCTCGGCGCTGGCGGCTGGGTTCGATCATGCGCGCGGTGAGTACATCATCGCCATGGACGGCGATTTGCAGCATGACCCGGCGGACATCCCGTTGTTCCTGGAGAAAATTTCCGAGGGCTACGACATCGTCAGCGGCTGGCGCAAGGTGCGGATTGACAATTTCTGGCTGCGCCGCTTTCCTTCGCGCTGCGCCAATTGGCTGATGGCCAAACTCAGTGGCGTCGACATTCACGATTTCGGCACAACTTTCAAAGCTTACCGCCGCGAGATTCTGGAACAGGTCCCTCTCTATGGCGAGCTGCACCGGTTCATTCCGGCTCTGGCTTCGTGGTACGGAGCTTCCATCTGCGAAGTGCCGATTCGCAACGTGAACCGCGAAAAGGGAACGTCGCATTACGGAATTTCCCGCACCTTCCGCGTTTTCTTTGATCTGATCACCATACGGTTCCTGCTGAAGTACCTAGGCCGGCCGCTGCATTTCTTCGGGACCGTCGGAATGTTCGGAATATTCGCCGGGATGGGCATCACCTTCTGGCTGCTTGTCGAGAAATTCTTGCGGCACTCGCACGTGATGATGGAACACGGCCCCATGATGATTTTCGCTGCCGTGCTGCTGCTGGCGGGACTGAATTTGCTGGCGATTGGCCTGCTGGGGGAATTGCAGGTCCGGCATTACCACGAGCCGACGCGAAGGGCGCCTTATTCTGTGGATCGTGTGCTGCGGGCGCATAGTGAAGAGCAGAGCGTTTCGGAGTAAGAACAGTGGTCAGTTTGCCAGTTGGATTGTTTGCTGACCACTGCCCGCCGACCACTGGTTTTCAAAACGCTTCCTTATTGACTACATAAGGCATTTTCTTAATCTCTCCGCCGTAATTCCTTTCCAGGACGTCGATCAACCCCTGCACGCAGCGCCCGGCCATTCCTTTATCAGGATCGGTCGAGAGGCGCGTGATCTTTCCGGCGCTGGCGAAGTGCGGGAACAATCGGCAACGGTCTTCAATCGCGGGATCGCGGAGCGGAGAATCGGCCAGAAGCGGTTCTTTTTCGTAAACATCGAGCGCGGCGCCGGCAATCCAATTTTCTTTAAGAGCCTTGGCAAGAGCGTTTTCATCCACTACCGGTCCGCGAGACGTGTTTACCAAAAACGCAGTCGGCTTCATCATGCGCAATGTGCGCTCGTTGAACAAATGAAAAGTCGGCGTCGCGCTTTCGCCTTCGCGCAGCAGCGGCACATGCACACTGACAAAATCCGCCTGTGTCAGCGCGTCTTCGAATGACACGTACTTGATCCACGTCTTCTCTTTCTGAATGCCACGAGCGTGGCGCAGGCCCATCGTCTCCTGAATTGCGTTCACGTACTCGTGATTTTGATACGCCGGATCGTAGCAGAGAATGTTCATGTCGAACCCGGCGCATTTCTTGATCATGGCGAGGCCGATGCGACCGGTGCCGATGATGGCGATTGTTTTGCCCGTGACTTCGTCACCCAGGAACGGCAGGTAAGGGTGCCAGAATCCCCACTGGTTCTCGCGGGTCAGATGCTCGGACGGCCACAGTTTACGGGCAACCGCTCCCATGATGAAGAAGGCAAACTCGGCGGTGGCCTCGGTCAGAACGTCTGCGGTGTTTGTGAACGGCACCTTGTAGCGGTTGGCGTCGGCGCGGTTGATGTTGTCGAATCCGACGGCATATTGTGCGACAGCTTTCAGCGTGCCTCTGCCCGCTTCGAACACCTCGGCGTCAATCTGGTCGCGCAGGGTGGTAATCAGCCCGTCAATTCCCGAACGTACTTTGTCGATGATCAAGCTCTTCGGCGGCGCTTTAGGGTCGAGGTAAACCTCAACCTGGTAGCCGCGCTTGCGGAGCAAGTCGAGGGCATCGCCGATGTCGCAAGTTGCAAACACCCGAAAAGTGGTTGTCATAATGTCAGTTTCGTCGCAGCCCATTTCTCAATCCGGCCCAGCGCGCGCTCCAGATTCTCCATGGAATTGGCGATGCTGAACCGTAAATATCCTTCGCCGAATTCTCCGAACGATGTTCCTGAAAGGCATGCCACGCCGGCTTCTTCGAGCAATGCGTCGGCCAGAGGCTTGGACTTCCATCCGGTGCCCGTGATGTTGGGGAAGGCATAAAACGCGCCTCGCGGCATGCGGCAGGAGAATCCTTTGAGCTTATTCAAGCCGGTGACGAACATGTCGCGGCGGCGCTGAAACTCTTCGCGCATATGCTCGACTGAACGCTGATCGCCGCGCAAGGCTTCCACTCCGGCGACTTGGGTGAAGCTCGCGGTGCAGGAGTTCGAGTTGGTCATCAGTCGCGCGATTTGCGCCGCAAGATCTGCGCGCATCGCGCCGTATCCCAGTCGCCATCCGGTCATGGAGTAGCTCTTGGAGAATCCGTCGAGCAGGATGGTGCGATCTTTGAATCCCGGCTCGGAGATGATCGAATGATGCTTGCCTTCGAAAATCAGTCGGCTATAGATTTCGTCCGAGAGCACAAAGATGTTGCGGTCACCGATGGTTTCGGCGATTTGCTCCAAGTCGCGCTTGCTCAGCACGCCGCCTGTAGGGTTTTGGGGTGAATTCAAAATGACAAGACGGGTACGGTCCGTGATCAGGTGAGCGAGTTCGTCCACGTCAAGGCTGAAATCTTTTTCTTCCCGTAGCCGAATGGGAACGGGGTGTCCGCCTACGTAGCCGATCATGGATTCGTAGATGGGAAATCCGGGATTGGGATAGATGACCTCGTCGCCTTCGTCGATCAGCGCAAGGATGGAAAAGAAGATGATCGGCTTTCCGCCGGGTACGACGACGACTTCTTCGGGAGTGACGTTCACACTGCGGGTGCGGCTGACTTCTTCGGCAATCGCCTGGCGCAGCTCGGGGAAGCCGGCGGAGGGACCGTAGTGCGTCCATCCGGCGCGGAGAGCGGCGATTCCTGAGTCCACGATGTTGGCGGGGGTGTCGAAATCCGGTTCACCAATTTCGAGGTGGATGATGTCGCTGCCCTGAGCTTCCAGTGCCCGCGCGCGGTTCAGAACTTCGAATGCGGTTTCCGTCCCCAGCCGCGACATGCGCTCGGCCAACCGCAGCTCGAACTGGAGGGCCCGGGACATAGGCAAAACGGGTAATTGTACTACCGCAGATGGAGCGTTCACCACAGAGGATGGGGTGCCTCGACTAACTGTTAAGGTAAATCAACGTCCACTGGGTTTAGCTTGCCCGAAATCAACTCATCCCCGCCACAGTAACGATATGCACCGCAACAGCAGTGATGTACCGCCTGTACCGCGCGCTCAAATTCGGCAGGAGTGGACGGCTGCTTCTTCCAGTAACAATACCTGTCGCTCGGCGTCGGCCCGTCGTGGAACCCTATAAGATCGGGAGCGATAGCCTCGGGCGTTCGACAGCTCAGGCACAATTCACCGAGCACGTAGAAGTCAGATTTCTGTTCGTCGCTCATACCCGCCTTTGATCCGCCTCGGATTGGATTCGCCCCAATCCATTTATTCTGCGATCGATGTGCCGTTTGTGGTTCAATTTAAATTCTCAAAAATCCCCGCCGCACCCATCCCTCCGCCGACGCACATCGTCACCATCCCATAGCGCAGATTCCGCCGCTTCATTTCGCGGATGATGGTTGCCGTCAGCTTTGCTCCGGTGCAGCCCAGTGGATGCCCGAGCGCGACCGCGCCGCCGTTTACGTTTACGCGTTCGATATCGAGGTGGCCTTCTTGGATCACGGCCAGCGCCTGCGCGGCGAAGGCTTCGTTGAGTTCGATTACGTCAATGTCGGAGAGTTTCAGTCCCGCCAGCTTTAGCGCCTTGGGAATCGCGAAAACCGGGCCGAGTCCCATTTCTTCCGGCTTGTATCCTGCGGTGGCGAAGGAAACGTAGCGCGCCAGCGGCTTGATTCCCAGCGCCTGCGCCCGCTCCGCTGACATGACGACGGCAGCTGCCGCTCCATCGGACATCTGTGACGCATTCCCAGCAGTCACTGTGCCCTTGACATGGAAAGCGGGTTTAAGCGAGGCGAGGGCTTCGAGGGATGTGTCAGCGCGTGGGCCTTCGTCCATTTGGAAGATGATTTCCTGACGATGGGGCTTCGATCCGTTCGGAGTGGTAAAACTCACCGGCACCGGCACGACTTCATCGTCAAATTTCCCCGCCGCGATTGCCGCCAAGGCCTTCTGGTGACTTCTTAACGAGAAATTGTCCGCCGCCTCACGAGAGATGTTGAATCGGGTCGCCAGTCGCTCTGCGGTCAGGCCCATGGAAATCAGCGAATCGGGATAGTGTTCGACCAGCCATGGGTTGGGAGAAATCTTGTTGCCGCCCATGGGGACCATGCTCATGGATTCAGTGCCGCCGGCGACGATGACCTCGGCACCGCCGGCCATGATTCGTTCCGCCGCCATCGCGATCGCCTGCAATCCGGAAGAGCAGAAGCGGTTGATGGTCATGGCCGAAGCTTCAATCGGTACTCCGGCGCGCAGGGAAGCGGTCCGCGCAACATTGTTCCCTTGCTCGGCTTCGGGCATGGCGCATCCGAGGATAACGTCTTCGATTTCTTTGGGGTCAAGCTGCGGGATGCGATCGAGCGCGCCTTTGATGGCGATGGCGCCTAGTTCGTCGGGACGCGTGGCTCGCAAGGTGCCTTTAACGGCGCGGCCAACGGGGGTACGAACGGAAGAGACGATTACGACTTCACGCATGTGGGAACTCCAGCACTCAGCAGTCAGCACTCAGCAGTCAGCCTGCTGCATTCATTATACGAACTGCGCGGGATATCGGGCGACTCATTCCGTAGGTCGTAGGCCGTTCCAGCGTGTCTTTGTTGTTGTCGTTTTATTCCCCGTTCCCGTACGCCGGAATGCCTTGCTGCACCATATACAACAGCCGCTGGGCCCGCGCGCTCCAGTCGGCCTGGGGCGGCTGTGCGATTGCCTTTTGCGCGACGGCGATAGCCCGGGTCTTGGCTTCGTCGGACTTTTTTGCGTTTTCTTCTGTCTTGTAAATCTCGATCAGCGCCGCCCAGCGGTAGGCGGCATGGTAAAGCGCTTCCGCGGCGGCGGGGGACTGGGGATATTCAGCGGCATATTTTTCGTAGATCCCCGCCTCTTTTTCCGGACACTTCGATTGGCCCTGCCAGTCGCCGCAGAGCTTGTTGTCGATCAGATGGAATGCGGCCAGGTAGGCCCACTTGGTCTCAGGAAACTTCTTCATCACCTTGTGGAAGTAGTCTTCGTTCATTCCCCTTCGCAGGTAGGCGTCCTGCTCTTTGGCTGAAGGCAGTGACGACTGATCAGTTTTTTCGAGTTGCCAGCGGATGTCGGCGGAGCGGTACAAGGCTTCTCCGGCGAGCGGCGATTGGGGAAAGAGTTCGGCAACTTCGGTGTAGAGGCGCATGGCGTCTTGCGCGGCGTAGCGGCGGCCGTTGCTCTGGCTGGCTTGGTCTTCGGAGTCCACAGCCTCGCCAAACAGAATCTTGTCCCCGTCGGGAGTTGTGGATTGCACCAGACCTTTCCCCTCGACCCATCCGGTGACGGTTTTTTCCTCAGTGAGGTTTGCTTCTACGTGGACCCAGGTGTTGCTGGTTTCTAAATAGATGACCTCGCGCCCCCGATCTATTTCGCCGAGCTTGATGGAAGAGGTGTCGGGAGAAAGATAGAGCGCCGAAACTCGAATGGTAGTGGCGCGCACCACGTCGGCGGAGGCGAACGCCGACATCATGAAAATTGCAATGGCCAGACGAAGTCTCATTATTCCTTGTTCCTGTTTACCTTATGCGCGGATTCGCCGCAACAGGTCAGGATCAATATTACCCCCGCTGATGACGGCGACTGTAAGGTTGGATGCGGGCAACTGCTCGCGGTGAAACAGGAAAGCGGCAGTAGCGACGGCGCCGCTGGGCTCGGCCACGGTCTTTGGATTTTGCGCCAAAATGGCCGCCGACTGCATGATTTCTTCTTCGGTCACGGTGACAATGTCGTCCACGTAGCGGCGGATGTGCTCGAAGGTCAAAGTGCCGATGTATTGTGCGCGCAATCCGTCGGCGCATGTGGAGAGCACTTGCTCGGCGGGGAACTTGATGATTTCGCCGGCGCGGAGGCTGGCTTGCGCGTCGCCGCCTAGCTCGGGCTCGACTCCGACGATTTTGACGCTGGGTTTTGAAAGTTTGATCGCGGTCGAAATTCCGCTGATTAATCCGCCGCCGCCGACGGGGACGAGAACTAGTTCGACGTCGGGAAGGTCTTCCAGAATTTCGAGGCCGGTGGTTCCTTGTCCGGCGATGATTTTTTCGTCGTCGTAGGGCGGGACAATTACGTATCCGTGCGCGGCAGCAAGTTCTTCGGCCTTAATCTGACGCTCCACGCCGCTGGGGCCGACGAAAACGATCTCCGCTCCCAGTGCGGCGGTGGCATCGCGCTTGATGGCGGGCGCGTTGCGCGGCATGACGATGACGGCTTTGGTTTGCAAAGCCCTTGCCGCATAGGCTACTCCCTGGGCGTGATTGCCGCTGGAATAAGTAATCACGCCGCGGGCGCGTTCTTCGTCCGTAAGCGACGCGATTTTGTTGTATGCGCCACGCAGTTTGAAGGCGCCGATGGGCTGGAGGTTTTCAGGCTTGAGATAAAGCTTGCGGCCTTCGTATTCCAGTGGAATTAACGGAGTGCGGACGGTGATGCCGTCGAGGCGGGCGCGGGCGGCGAGGATGTCGGCGAGGGTGACGATGGTTGTGTCCCTACACGATCCAGTTAAATCTCCAGTATGACCGGCATGATCAGTGGCCGCTTCTGCGTGTGTTTCGAGATATAGCGCTTCAAATCAGAGCGGATTTTCTCTTTGATTACGCCGTAGTCGGCGCGCTCTTCCTCGCTTGACTCCCTTAGGGTCTCGACCACAACCTGCCGGATTTCTTCCATGAAGCCATCTTCGCCCCCGGCAAAGCCGCGGGTCACGATTTCCGGAGATATTTCAACTTTGCCGGTCAGCTTATGAATGGCGATAATCGGGAGCACGAAGCCGTCTTCGCTCAGGTGGCGACGGTCCTTAATTACCAGGTCTTCCACAACGTCGGTGCGCGATCCGGAGTCAATGCAGATGCGGCCCACGTTTATGCGGCCGGCCTTGCGCGCGCCAAGTTCGTCGAATTCCAGAATGTCTCCGCTTTCGATCAGCATGACGCTGCCGACCGATCCGTGCATAGAGGCCGCGAGTTCAGCGTGCAGTTTCAGCTGACGATATTCGCCGTGAATAGGGACGAAGTATTTGGGCTTGACTAAATTGATGATGAGCTTCAGTTCTTCCTGGCTGGCATGTCCGCTTACGTGCACCGGAGGCGAAGAACCGTCGTCGTAAATCACGTGGGCCTGGCGGCGAAACAGGTGGTCGATCATCCGGTAGATGCCTTTTTCGTTGCCAGGAATGATTCGCGACGAAAGCATCACGGTGTCGCCTTTTTCGATCTTGGCGTGTTTGTGATTGTCCACGGCGGCGCGGGAGAGCGCGGACATAGGCTCGCCCTGAGTGCCGCTGATCAGCACGCAGACTTTTTCCGGCGGAAAGTTTTTTATCTCGCTGGGATTAATCACCAGGCCGTGCGGGATTTCGATGTAGCCGAGGTCTTCGGCGATCTCGGACGAATTGTTCATCGAGCGGCCGAGGAACGCGATTTTTCGACCGTACTCGGCGGCCATTTCCACCGCCAGCTTGATGCGATGGATAGACGACGAGAAGCAGGAGATGAACAGGCGGCGCTCGGTGCGGGCAAAAACTTCGTCGAACTTAGGGCGGACGGCGCGTTCGCTGGGCGTATAACCGCGGCGCTCGACGTTGGTCGAATCCTGCAACAGCGCGAGCACGCCTTCTTTCCCATATTCGGCGAAGGCATGAAGATCGAACAGGCGGTTGTCGGTAGGCGTGGGATCGACTTTGAAATCGCCGGTATGAATCACGACGCCGAGCGGAGTGTGGATCGCCAGCGAAACGCAATCCACCAGGCTGTGTGTGACCTGAATCGGGTGAATCGTAAACGGGCCGACCTTGAATCTTTCTCCGGCGCGCATTTCGCGCAGGTCGGCGTCGTCGAGCAAACCGTGTTCGTCGAGTTTGTCTTCCACATAAGCTAGCGTGAACTCAGTGCCCCAGACGGGCACGTTCAACTCGGAGAGTACCCAGGGCAGCGCGCCGATGTGGTCTTCGTGGCCGTGGGTGAGCAGAATGCCGCGTATCTTTTGTCGATTCTCGGTGAGATAGGAAATGTCGGGGACGACGATGTCGACGCCTAAAAGCTCGGGTTCGGGGAACATCAGGCCGGCGTCGATTACGATAATGTCGTCGCCCCAGCGCACGGCCATGCAGTTCATGCCAAATTCGCCGAGGCCGCCGAGCGGCACTAAATGGAGTTTTCCAGAGGGCATTTAAGGGGACTCTTGATCGTAGCACACGAGCTTCTAGCTTCTAGCTGCTAGCTCCTAGCAATCGCTGTTCGCACACAACCGCTATCTTCTTGTTTGCTAGCAGCTAGAAGCTAGCGGCTGAGCTAGAATTGGATTCTTGGCTCGATTTTATGGCCGACAAATCCTGGCTGCGGCGTCGCGTTGAGAAGTCTCTGTCGAATGCCTTGTGGCGCGCTTACAAAACCGTGCGAGTAGATCCGCAGCGCTTTCTGCTGGAGTTGCGCGCTGGGCATGGGCTGCCAGTGACCAGCTTTCAGGGAATGTATAGCGTCGAGCCTCCCGTGCTCGACACGGTTGCGGAAAAAGTGATTCATGGCTCGATGAAAATGGCAGCTGCCGAAGGCGCGGGTTTCGGTTTAGGCGGACTGCTCACCATCCTGCCCGACTTCAGCATTCTTGCGGGAATCACGCTACGCACCATCCAGAAGCTGAGCTTGGTTTACGGATTCGAATACAACACCGACGAGGAAATGGCCGAGCTGTGGATTGCAATGGCCAGCGCCGCCGGCGTGGACTTGGGCCGCGAGTTGCTGGAGAAAAATGTTGTGAATCGCATGGTGCCAAAAGTCATTCAAAAAATTGCCGCCAAAGCCAGCGCCGAGTTTGTGGAGAAATGGGCAGGGAGACTGATTCCAGTGGTGAGTTCGCTGATTGGCGCGACTTTGAATTATTATTTCGTCCGCGGCTGGGGAGAACGCGCTCACGCGCATTTCCGCCAGAAGCACCTCGATATACGCAGGAAAATGTTGCAGCAGCAAGCCGCCCTGACTTCGGGATCCTAAGGAGGGTTTCCTTGTGAATGCTCGTGTCCTTTTTGATTTAGGCCTCTTGGTTGTGCTCGCGGTGTCCGCGCGAGCGCAAGAACTCACGGTCGCCGCGGCGGCGGACTTGCGTCCGGCGATGGAGCAGATTGCGGCCGGCTTTCAGGCGGTGACGGGCGCAACCGTCAAGCCTATCTACGGATCGTCGGGGAACTTCTATCAGCAGATTCAAAACGGTGCGCCGTTTGATTTTTTCTTTTCCGCGAATGCGGACTATCCCAAGAAACTGGAAGCGGCGGGGCTCACTGTTCCCGGAACTTATTACGAGTATGCTCTCGGCAAGATTGTGCTGATGGTTCCGGCCGCGTCAACGCTGGACTTGAAGCGTGGGTCGAGTGTGCTGCTGGATCCGGCAGTGAAGAAGATCGCGATCGCAGATCCCAGTCACGCACCGTATGGGCAAGCGGCGGTTGCCGCGATGAAAACCGAGAAGATTTACGATCAGGTATCCGGCAAATTGGTCACTGGAGAGAATATTTCGCAAACAGCCTCCTTCGTCCTGTCAGGCGCAGCGGATATTGGAGTTGTGGCGCTCTCGCTGGCTCTTTCCGCAGGACCGCAGGTGCGGTACGCGGAGATTCCGGCCGACGATTACCCGCCGATTCAGCAAGCTTGTGTGGTGCTGAAATCTTCTAAGAATCCGGAGCTTGCCACGAAATTCCAAAAGTATTTGCAGACCGAAGAGGTGAGGAAGATATTCCAACGCTTCGGGTTTGAAGCGCCAACCCAGGCCGGACGGATGTAAAAATCCACGCTTCGGGATCCCGCCCCTGTCTCAGATAGCCAAGCACCTGCCGCTTCAAGAGGAGCTCGTTAGAGCCAGCCTTTAGTCCTCGCGATTCTCGCCGCCTCCGTCCGGTTCGCCGCGCCCAATTTGCTGATCGCCTCGGATAAATAATTGCGCACCGTGCCCTCGGAAAGATTCAACTTGGATGAAATTTCCGCGCTGGCCATGCCATCCCCCGCGAGGCGGAGCACCTGGCGCTCGCGGTCGGTGAGCGGATCGGCTTCGACCCAGGCTTCAGCGGCGAGTTCGGGGTCGATCACCCGCAGGCCACTCTGCACCCGGCGGACAGCGTCCGCTAATTTCTCGGCCGCCATGTCTTTCAGCAAATAACCTGAAGCCCCGGCATCCAAAGCCCGCCGCAAGTATCCGGCGCGCGCAAAGGTTGTGAGGATGATCACCCGTGTGGTAGAGCGCCGGCGTTTTAGTTCGGCCGCCACGTCGAGGCCGCTCATTTCCGGCATTTCGATGTCGGTGAGGAAGATGTCGGGTTTGTGGGTGAGGACGGCGGTCAGCGCCTCGGCGCCATTTCGCGACCGGCCCACGACCGTGATGTCACCTTCGATCTCGAGCAGCGAGGCCAGAGCCCCCAGAATCATCCCTTGATCTTCGGCGATGACCACGCGAATGGTCTTGCGCGCAGTTTTTGCGGAAGGATTCAATGGTTGCCGTTCGGAGCGAGAGGAAATTCGAAAGTCAGTTTGGTTCCCGCCGACATGTCGCGGGTGATGGTCCCCCCGAGGGCTTCGACGCGCTCACGCATGCCGCGTAGGCCGTTGCCCTCAAGCAGCGAGCCGCCGCGGCCGTCGTCCTGAATTTCAAAAACGCAGTCTCCGTTATTCGCCGCCAGCCGCACCTTGCAATTGCGCGCCTGGGAGTGGCGGACAACATTGGTGACCGCCTCGCGCATGATCAGCGCCACAACGCTTTCCTGCACCGGAGTCATGTTGATCTTGGCAGTTTCCGATTGCAGAGTGACCCCGGCGGAGCTCAAGGCCGATTCAGCGCGCTGAATCTCTTCGCAAATTTTATAAGTGCTGTAGCCGCGCAGGGTGTTGCGGATTTCTGCCATGGCTTCGCGCGAAACTTTTTCGATGTCGGTAATTTCGCTGCGCGCTTTCTCCGGATACTTCTCCAACAGCTTCCCGGCCAGCGTGGACTTCACGATGATCAGCGAAAGCGTGTGTCCCAGAACATCGTGCAGGTCGCGGGCGATGCGTTCACGTTCGGCGACTTTGGCTAGATGTTCGATCTCGCTCTGTGCCATGTGCAATTTATGATCGGCGCGATTCTTCTCGGCGAAGTGAATGTTGGACAGGCCGACGCCAAGTGTCACGACCACCGAGGTAATCGAGAAGCCCATGGGCGGATGAAAGAGGGCCGCATCGACCGCTACGGCTGTGACCAGGGCGCTCAGCCCAATTAGAGCGGGCTTCTGACGCCCTGTCACCCAGGGGATAAAGGAAGCGGTAAAAATGATAAAGACGCAGGACCCCGGGTTCACCTTGGCCAGGCCCAGCCCCATCGCTGCCATGCATAACAAAAACAAATAGTTGAAGGGCCGACGAACCCAGAAAAGTGAGAAGTACAGGACCAGAAAGACCGCCACCGTCGCGTTGGCGATCATCAGCGAGCGCCAACTGGGATGATCCATGATCGGCTGGAGGTAAAAGAAGGCGATAAAAATCAGCCACGCGTAGGGCGCCCAGCCGTGGTCGCGATTTTTTGGGAGTAGGGGCATATATTGCGGTCTCTATTCTAACGCCGCACGGAGTGTCCCGATCTGACTCGCGCTAGCCGGTAGCCGAACAGTACCGAAAGTGGGGCTACGATCAGCAGCAGGTCGAGGCGGCGAAGAATTGCGAGCAGCAGCACCGCCGCGATCATCAATGCCCATCCTGCCGAGGTGCTCCAAGTTGAGTTCATAGACACATCCTTAAACTAGCCGTTGGCTTTCTGATCTCGCTGATGACCCCAGCGGGCTACGCCGAGGCAAAGCAATGTGAATCCGGCGAGGGCTTGCCAGTGCCCTGAACTCGGGCCGCCTTGTCCTGCGCCGATGAGGTTCAGCGCAAGTTGCGAAAGATGATAAGGCGGCAGAAACAACGCAATCTTCTGAATGAACTTGGGCAGGAAGATGAACGGCATCCACAGCCCCGAGCAGAATGACATTGGAAGATAGAAAATATTGATGACCGCCGGCGCCGAGGTCGGCTCGGCGAAGTAGCCGATGGCCAGTCCCATGGCAAAGAAGGGAAGCGATCCGGCGACGAGAGTGAGCCAGAGCTTCGCCAGCGTGATCGCGGGAAGTTGTACGCCGCCGAATAAGATGCCCAGCAGAAACAGCAGCAGAACCACAATGCCGCTGAAGATGAGACTCATGACCGCCTTCGCCACAAAGTACGCGAAGGGAGGCATGGGGCTGGCGCGTTTCACCTGAAGCCATCCCAGGCGGCGTTCTGACGCCAGGCCCGCCGCGGTCGCGAACAGGGACGCGCCCATGACCCCGAAGGTTCCGTAAGCTGCCAGCAGGTAGACAGTAGTGCGGATTCCGCCGATCATCTGTTTGCCCATCACCAGGCCGAACAGGACGTAAAACATGACGGGGAACAGCATGGTGGAAACGGAATACATGGGGTAGCGGAGGCTCTTGAGGAATTCGTACTTCGCTTCCTTGTAGTAGATCCTGAGCACGTTAGGCTGCGGTAAGTTCGTCGCCGAATTAATTGCTGTTGAAGCTGTGGCCATGGCAATCTCCTAATTACTTTCCCGGGTCAGCTCGAGGAACGCCTCTTCCAAGCCCGCGCTGCTGACCTCGATCCCTGATATTTCCGAGTCAAGTCTGAGCAATCCGCGCAGAACTTCCTCTGCGCTGGAGGTATGGATCACCACCGCGCCGCGATCTTGCTGCACCCCGGAAACACCGGGCATTTCTTTGATCACGGCGGGAGACAACTGAGTGATGCAGCGAATCTTCTTGCCTGCAGTCCGCGACTTGATTTCCGCCGGCGTTCCCTCGGCGATGATCGTTCCTTTATTGATCACGCCCACGCGGTCGGCGAGAGCGTCGGCTTCTTCCAGATAGTGCGTGGTCAGGACGACCGTCTTCCCGCGAGCCACCAGCTTGCGGATTTCGTCCCACAGAAGATGGCGGGCTTCGACGTCGAGGCCGACTGTGGGTTCGTCGAGGAACAGAAGATCGGGATTGCCGCAAATGGCCAGCGCGAAAAGCACCCGTTGTTTTTGACCACTAGAGAGAACTCCGAATTTGCGATTGCGCAAATCCTCGAGGCCGGCAATGGCCAGGGTTTCGGCCAGGGGTAAGGGGTTCGGGTAATAGGAGGAGAAAAGATCAATGTGCTCCCAGACCTTCAAGGTTTCGGGAACGCGCCCGACTTGCAGCATGGCGCCAACTCGGGTGTGAGTGACGGTGCTGGCCGGGTCACCTTCGAAAACGGATACCTTGCCGCGGCTTGGAATCGCGAGGCCCAGCAGCAGCTTGATTGCGGTGGTCTTGCCGGCGCCGTTTGGCCCAAGCAGTGCGACCAGTTCTCCGGCACGTACCTCGAAGTTGAAATCCACCAGCGCTTGTACCGGGCCGTAGCTCTTTGAAGCGCCGTCGATGTGGGCGACGCAGCCTTGATTCGTGCGCGCCGCTGGAGTTTGTCGAGATCCTAAAACCTGTAGGGTTGCCATGGGTCGCTCTCCGGCTGTTTCGTCAACAAGGTCATCATCCAGGAAACGCGATTGCGGCAACAGTGGAGTTCATCATCAGACTGTGGTGACAAATGTCAGGCCCGGCGCGGCAGTGCAAAGCCTCCCCAAGAGCGGACCTCGCGTATAATTCCAGCTTCTTGGAGTGAGCGCGCTCTATGAAGGTCCGTGCAGGGATTGAAGTGGCCAGCCTCAGCGATGTTGGCTGCCAGCGGGAGAATAACGAGGACAGCCTTGCGTATTGGGAATCCCCGGACGACTCCACGTTTGCGCGCTTGGGCAGGGTGGCCATCGTTGCCGATGGCATGGGCGGATGCGAAGGCGGGCAGTTCGCCAGCCACATCGCGGTCGAAAGCGTCGAGCAGGTTTATACCAGTTCTGCGGATCCTGATCCCCAGCAGCGCCTGCTGCAAGGCTTCCGCGAGGCCCACGCGCGAATTCAGCAGAGAGCACGTGAGAATCCTGCGCTTCTCGGCATGGGCACGACGCTGACTGCATTCGCGTTGGTTGGGAAAAATCTTTATTACGCGCACATCGGGGACAGTCGCTTATACCTGTTGCGGGCAGGGAAGCTGCATCTGGTCACGCACGACCATTCCCTGGTCTCGCGTTTGGTCGAGACCGGCATCATCCGCGCGGAAGACGCCGATAATCATCCACAAAAGCACGTGCTCACTGCGGCCGTGGGGATTGCCGAAGAAAACCAGCCTGATTCTCCCGATACTCCTGTGCCGCTCGAAAAATCTGACGTCCTGCTGCTCTGTACGGATGGTCTGTGGGGGCAGGTGAGTGACCCGGAGCTACAGCAAGTCCTGGCTTCGCAAGCCCCGGCCGAGGCTTGCCGCTCGCTGGTGCAATTGGCCAAAGACCGTGGTGGTCCGGACAACATTACCCTGCAGATCGCCCGCCTGGGCTGAAATTTCCCCCTTGGAGTGGGAAAGTTAGTTCTCTCGGAGTGCCGCAAGAACTTGCATAGAGACTGTCGCAGATCCCTTCTGAATAGCAAGACCCCTCAAAATTAACGACTTATTCATGCCGCAGTGTGGCACTTGGAATGCATACCATGCTATGTCTATTAAATTAATAGACATTATGGTAAAGTGACTCAATTATGAAAATCTCTCAAAAAGGGCTGTATGCGTTGCAAGCCATGATGATGCTGGCGCGCCATTACAACCAGGGCGCCATCCGCATTCGCGACATCGCGTATGAAGAAGAGCTTCCGGAGAAATTTCTGGAACTTATTCTGCTGGAGCTGAAAAACGCGCGCATCGTAGAAAGCGCGCGCGGCGCCAAAGGCGGATATCAGCTGCGCCGCGCTCCTGCGGAGATTCATCTCAGCGAGATCATCCGGCTGATTGACGGGCCGCTCGCGCCCTTTGGCGATGCCGATCAACTGCGCTCCCTGATTGATCGCGACGCCGCGCACCGCGCGCTTTACCGTGTGTTTCTAGAAGTCCGCGACGCCGCCGCCAAAATTCTTGAGAGCACGACGCTGGCAGATATCGCCAACCCCACGCCGTTGTCCCAGCGCAAAGGGCGCAAGAAAAAATCCGAAGCCGGGGTTCTGCCCATGGTGGTTCAGGGCGGCGCCGGCAGGAGTGAAAAATGAAAATCAAGGCAATGGCATTGATTTTCTTCGTTCTTGGACTGTCGATCGGACTGGGCGCGCAGGTTGTAGAAATTCGGGTCGGCGCGTTCCCGAATGTCACGCACGCTCAGCCGATGGTCGGCAAGGCGAATGGCTGGTTCGAAAAGGCGATGGGACCGAACGTCAAGATTCAATGGCAAAGCTTCAACGCCGGCCCGTCAGCCATCGAAGCTGTTTTCGCGGGGTCCCTCGACATGACCTACATCGGGCCGAATCCGGCCATTAACGGTTATGTCCGCTCCAATGGCGAAGCCTTGCGGATTATTGCCGGCGCAACCAGCGGCGGGGCTGCTTTGATCGTGCGCGGTGATTCCGGAATCAACACGCCTGGGGATTTTCACGGCAAGCGCATTGCATCGCCGCAAATGGGCAATACGCAAGACGTTGCGCTGCGATCGTGGTTGAAATCGCTGGGACTAAAGACTCGTGACAAGGGCGGGGACGTTGAAGTTATCCCGGTTGCGAACCCCGATCAACTCACACTATTTCTGAAAAAGGAAATTGACGCCGCGTGGGCGCCTGAGCCCTGGGCGTCACGCCTGGTGCACGAGGCCAACGGACGAATCTTTCTGGACGAGCGGACGCTTTGGCCGAACGGGCAATTCCTCACTACGGCGCTCGTAGTAAGTACAAAATTTCTCAACGAACATCCGGATCTGGTGAAGAAATGGCTGCGGGCCCATGTTGAACTCACCGGATGGATCAATGGCCACGTGCCCGAGGCCAAGCAGCTGCTGAATCAGCAGATCCAGAAAGAGACCGGCAAGCCGCTGAGCGCCGATGTTTTGAACGACGCGTTCAGTCGCATGCAGGTGACCTACGATCCCCTGCGCGGCCCTCTGCTGCGCGCGGCGCAGTCGGCGTTTGACGCTGGATTCCTGGGGCGGCAAATGCCGGACCTCTCAAGAATCTACGACCTGACATTACTGAATCAAGTCCTGACGGAAGAAGGAAAGAAGGCCATCCAATGACGCAACCATTGAGCAAGCCTGCAGCACGCGTGCCGGCGGAACATCGCAATCCATATCGCTCGACGGTTTCTCGTAAAGCGGAACCGCTGGGGGTTGCGGTTCTCGACCGGCCCCGCGTGGTTCCCAAGTTGTCTTTGAAAGACGTATCCCTGAGTTACGCAACCAATTCGAGCAATCGGCTGATTGCGCTGCAGGACATCAATCTTCAGGTTCGGCCGGGAGAGTTTCTCTGCATCGTGGGGCCGTCGGGTTGCGGAAAATCAACGCTGCTTCACCTGATCGCAGGTCTGCATCAAGCCACCTCCGGCGAGGTTCTGGTGGACAACGTTCCGGTGCAAGGGACAGGTACGGACAGGATTCTGATCTTTCAGGAACTCGGACTATTTCCGTGGCTCACCGTAGGCAAGAACGTGGAATTTGGAATGCGGATGAAGGGGGTTTCGAAAGCGGAGCGCGAAGCCAAAGTTCGCGAATACCTTCGCCTGGTCCATCTCCAGCAGTTTAAGGACAGCTACATCCATCAGCTCTCAGGTGGAATGCGGCAGCGTGTGGCGCTGGCCCGTGCGCTGGCCACCGAACCCGACGTGCTACTGATGGACGAGCCATTTGCTGCGCTCGATGCCCAGACCCGCGATCTGCTGCACGACGAACTGGAACGCATTTGGGCGGAAACCCGCCGCACCATCGTGTTTGTGACTCATAACGTCCGCGAAGCGGTGCGGCTTGGAGATCGCGTAGCCCTGATGACCTTTCGCCCCGGTCGGGTCAAGCGCGAATATGAAATTGATCTGCCGCGGCCCCGTCACCTGGAAGATGTTCACGTGGCCGGCAGCGCGCGCGAAATACTGAACGACCTGCGGGAAGAAATTAACCTGTCTTTGCAGGCGGAATACGGCGCGGAGGAGTACGGACATGAAGCGAGCGCTTAGGTACATCCTTTTCTACTCGGCTTTGATCGGCGTGTGGGCGCTGCTGGCCCAGCTGCGAGTGTGGCCGCCTTACGTGTTTCCCAACCCGCGGGGCGTGGCCGAAACGCTTTGGGCCGGATTTGCCGATCACAGTTTCTGGATCGCCATCGCGGTCAGCATGAGGCGCATGCTGATCGGCTACGGAATCTCCGTCGTGCTGGGCTTGGGTCTCGGACTCGGCATAGCGAGCAATAAATTCCTTGAGCAGACCATCGGCGGGCTGCTGGTCAGCCTGCAGAGCCTGCCCAGCATCTGCTGGCTTCCGATTGCGGTGCTGTGGTTCGGCCTGACCGAGAAAGCCATCATCTTCGTGGTCGTCATGGGATCGCTGCTGTCAGTAACGATCAGTATGGAAACCGGACGCAAGCAGCTGCCGAAAATTTACAGCATGGCCGGGAGAAATCTCGGCGCGCGCGGACTCAAGTTGTTTCTGCACGTAACCCTGCCCGCTAGTTTGCCTTACATAGTCACCGGCCTGAAGCAGGGCTGGGCATTTGCCTGGAGATCTCTGATTTCCGGAGAAATGATCTTCGTGACCCTTGGCTTGGGCCAGTTGTTGATGATGGGACGCGACCTGAACGATATGAGCCAGGTGGTCGCGGTCATGATTCTGATCATTGGCCTTGGTTATCTGGTGGACGGGTTATTTTTCAAAAGCCTCGAGCGGCGCCTGCAACAACGCTGGGGATTGGTGCCCGCTTAAAGCACAGTGATGTTTTTCTTCTCCCTCGACTATGATGATGGTCGAGTTCAGGGAGGAAGCTTGGCCGTTCTTGTTGTGGGAGGAGCTGGATACATTGGCAGCCATGCCGCGCGTATTCTTCAGCGACGCGGCTACGACGTTATCATCTACGACAATCTTTCGACCGGCCACCGCGAGCTCGCGGAAGGATTTGAACTGATCGTCGGCGACATTGCGGATTCGGCAAAACTAGGGAAGGCGCTGGCCCGAGTCGACGCCGTGATGCATTTCGCAGCCCATGCCTACGTGGGCGAATCGGTCGAGAATCCCAGAAAATATTTTCAGAACAACGTGACCGCTGCCCTAGTTCTGCTCAACGCGGTGATGGACTCACGGGTGCGCAAGTTTATTTTTTCTTCGACGGCGGCGGTCTATGGCACTCCGGAAAAATCGCCGATCACGGAGAACAGTCCTCGCCAGCCGGTGAACCCTTACGGAGCCACCAAGCTGACGCTGGAGAATGCCCTCGAAGCCTACGGCCGCGCCTATGGCCTGCGCCATGTTTGCTTTCGTTATTTCAACGCGGCGGGCGCGGATGAGAACGGGAAAATCGGAGAGAATCATGATCCGGAGACGCACCTGATCCCGATCATCTTGCAGGCAATTCAGGGTAAACGCGCCGCGCTGGAGATTTTCGGCGACGACTATCCCACGCCCGATGGCACCTGCATTCGCGATTACATTCATGTCAACGACCTTGCCGAGGCCCACGTGTTGGGACTGGAATACCTAGCGAAAGGCGAGTCGGGCGCGATGAACCTGGGGACGGGCAAAGGATATTCGGTGCACGAAGTGGTCGCAGCCGTTGAAAAGGTTACGGGACACAAGGTGCCGACCCACATCGGTCTGCGGCGCGCCGGAGACCCCGCGGAATTGGTTGCCGATCCTTCGCTGGCGGAAAAACTTCTGAATTGGAAAGCCAAGCGTTCGCTCGATGACATCGTCGCCAGTGCCTGGAAGTGGGCGAGCCGGGAAGCTACGTAACCACGCCCTGTCATTACCCCTGCAAACAAACCAGCTGCTTGGATGTTCGCCGATCGAGAACGGCTGCATTACCAAAGCCAGAAAGCTTTCGTTATTTGTTAGATTTCTTTTCCTCCCTTTAACTGATGCAGCAGGTTGCCAAGTTCCGCAGACCAGCATCTTAGTTTTTGCGCAGGCAATAGTTTCGTTCAACCTAAGGAGGAACATCAATGCGCAAGTTTTGTTTCTGCTTCGCGATCTTAATCATGTCGACGGTAGCAGCGAATGCGGCGCCCAAGGCAGAGGTATTCGGTGGATATCAATTCACCCGTTTGGATGGCGGGCCGAATTTGAACGGGTGGAACGGCGCGCTGACCGGGAATTTCGCCCCTTTTTTGGCGTGACCGCGGACTTCAGCGGGGTCTATGGTTCCGGCCTCAGCTTCCAGACCTATACGTTCGGGCCGGAGGTGCATGCGCACCTGCCGCTGGTGAAGCCCTTTGCGCACGCGTTGTTCGGAGGCGCTAGAGTGTCGGCAGGAGGCGTAAGCACGACCGGATTCGACATGATGTTCGGTGGCGGGATTGATGTTGGGCACGGCCCGCTGGCTTTCCGGGTGGCGCAGTTCGATTGGATGACCACCCGCTTTAACGGCAACACGGACCACAACAACGTGCGTTTTTCAACTGGGATCGTGTTCCGCTTCTGAGCAAACATGGTCCTATTCAAGCGCGGCCTGCGGGCCGCGCTTTTTCTTTGCAAAGCGGAGTCTTGGAAGAAAGTGAGTGAAAAGTTTCATGGTTTAGCAGATAATCAGGCCGTCATTTTCCAGGCCCATCTTGGATATCTCTCAACTGGAATTCGAGCAACTGCTGCATCTGATCCGCGACTTGACAGTGCGGGTCCACCGACTGGAGAGCCTGCTCCACGAGGAAACTCCACCGCCTGAAGCTGCGCCAGTTGCGTCGGAGAAACCGCCCGCCGTCCCGGTTACGGCGCCTCCTCCGCAAGTACCACCACCTCCACGACCGCCAATGGTTGTGACCCCTGCTGCCGCCGCCGAGAGACCCAATCTCGAGGCGCGCATTGGTTCGCACTGGCTGAATCGGATCGGCATTGCGGCGGTGCTGATTGGAGTCTCGTATTTCTTGAAGCTGGCGTTTGACAATAAATGGATCGGTGCGACTGGCCAAGTTGCCATCGGGCTGCTCGCGGGTATCGCGGTGGTGCTGTGGAGCGAACGATTCCGCAGTCGCGGTTATCGCATTTTTTCCTATTCGCTGAAGGCCGTGGGCATCGGCGCGCTGTATCTTTCGCTATGGGCGGCGTTTCATGTCTACGGCCTAATTGCGCCGAGCGTGGCTTTCGTCTCGATGTTGATCGTCACGGCGGCGACCTGCGCTCTGGCGTGGTCGCAAGATGCGGAGATTCTTGCCGTCTTCGCCATCACCGGAGGGTTCTCCACTCCGCTGCTGCTTTCCACCGGAGAGAATCGCGAGATCGCGCTGTTTTCGTACGTTGTTCTGCTCGATTTGGGCATCCTCGCCCTGGTTGCGTTCAAGCCGTGGCGGCGCCTGCTGCTGCTGGGCTTTGTTGGAACGCTGCTTCTATATGTCGGCTGGAATGCTGAGTTCTACAGTCGCAGCCAGATTACGCCCACGTTGTTCTTCGCGACGGTTTTCTTTTTGATTTTCGCGATCGCGCCGCTGCTGATGCTGCGCCAAGAGCGCAGCGTTGGAATCATGCCGTTGATTCTCGCTTTTGCGAACGCCGGGACCTATTTTCTGCAAGCGTACGCCATGATCATGGAAATCAGCCACACCGAGATGGCCTGGTTTTCCCTGGCGCTGGCGGCAGTTTATCTGGCGCTGAATCGCCTGCGGCCCAAGGCCGACTCTGCCGGAGAGAGCAATCTGCAACTGATGCACATGGCTCTGGCCGTGGGTTTGGTGACCGTTGCCATCCCGATCCGACTCGACGGCCACTGGATCACCATCGGCTGGTTCGTCGAGGCGGCTGCGCTGCTGTGGGTTGGAGGTCGCATCAAGTCTGACCTGCTGAACGTTTTCGCGCTTACTGCCCTCGTGCTTGGAGTGGTGCGGCTGCTTCTGTACGACGACTTTGATACCGTACAAACGATTTTCAACATGCGGATGGCAACTTATGCCATTGCCATTGCGGTGCTCGGATTCGTCTCGTATGGAGCATCGAAGCGCGAGGATGAAAATGCGCGAACCGTCGGCGCCTTCGCGGTGGTCGCAATGAACGCGCTGGCCCTAACCGGCCTTAGTCTGGAAATCAGAGACTACTATTCCCAGCAGATGACGTCCTTGCAGCCGGCGGCAGGGCGCTGGCGCGCGGACGACTGGACGCAATTGCGCA
>Ga0210407_10001022_pt1 | contig 27776 bp, 29 predicted proteins | sample IncBWC27MmetaG_FD_150860 | JGI IMG/M metagenome (GOLD analysis project Ga0210407, IMG submission 150860) | Forest soil microbial communities from Barre Woods Harvard Forest LTER site, Petersham, Massachusetts, United States - Inc-BW-C-27-M | ecosystem: Environmental > Terrestrial > Soil >...
CAAGAGAGTGTTGAGTGATCCGGTGTCGGCGACCGCCACGTTCCAATCGACTGCGCAGATCTCCGGGCGAACGCTCGGGAGCTGCGAGTCAGGTCCTACTGCAATCTTAGCCAATGTTTGGCGGCCACCTAGGCCTTAAAGCGCTGAGGCGAAGTCGGTTCCGGCATTGATCCGCCTTGCAAACCCTTATTTTTGATATAGATAACAGCTAGAGGCGGCGTAGAAGGCGGTGCCCAAAAAAATGGAAAAAACCACTTGCACCCATCTCAGTGTTATAGTTAACTATATCACTAGAGTTCTTGTGTGTGCCTCTGACGTCGCTAACCCCATGAACCGCAACGAACTCGAGGAAGCAAAGTGATCGATCGAAGTGCTAGCTCGCAGCTCTCTCGTAAGACGGCACGGAATGAATTCTGTTCTCGTAGGACCGCACAGAATAAATTCCGTGCTACGCGCGAAGGCTAATTGGGACATAAGAATGGATCTTGAGTGGAATGACAGTCAGCCGATTTACCGCCAGCTTCGCGACCGCGTCGTGGCAATGATACTTGACGGCGTGCTCAAAGAAGGCGATCCACTGCCGTCGGTGCGCAACGTCGCGGCCGAATATCGGGTGAATCCGCTGACGGTTCTGAAGGGCTATCAGGAACTGGTGGACGAGCAACTGGTGGAGAGTAAGCGAGGTCGAGGCATGTTCATCAACGCGGGCGCGCGCGAAGTGCTGCTGCAGGGCGAACGCCAAAAGTTCCTTGCGGAACAATGGCCCAGGGTTTACGCAACCATCCAGCGGCTCGGGCTGACACCGCAAGAACTGCTGGATGCCAGGGCAAACCACCGGCCGTCGAAGGATGCAGAGGAGGGGCCAAAGCCATGACCGTAATCGAAGCGCGCGGTCTCCGCAAGGTTTTCGGGACAACCATAGCGCTGGACGGCGTTGATTTGCGTGTCGAAGAGGGCCGCATCCTGGGACTCATCGGTCCCAATGGCGCCGGCAAGAGCACCGCGCTGAACGCGATTCTGGGCCTCACCCAATATGAGGGAGAACTAAAGGTGCTGGGGCGCGATCCCTGGACCGAACGCGAACAGCTCATGCGGGACGTCTGCTTCATCGCCGACGTGGCGGTGCTGCCGCGCTGGCTGCGTGTTTCGCAGGCGCTCGACTACGTCGCCGGTGTCCATCCGCGATTCGATCGAGCAAAGGCGGAAGGTTTACTGGCGAAGACCACCATCAAGCGCTCCAGCAAGGTGAGGGAATTGTCGAAGGGCATGGTGACGCAGCTCCATCTGGCTCTGGTCATGGCCATTGACGCGAAATTGCTGGTGCTGGACGAGCCAACGCTGGGGCTGGACATCCTGTTTCGCAAGCAGTTCTACGATTCACTGCTGAACGACTATTTCGATGGGAGCCGCACCATCGTCGTGACCACACATCAAGTGGAAGAGGTGCAGCACGTCCTCACCGATGTGATGTTCATCAACCGCGGGCGCATCGCGCTCAATTGCACCATGGAAGAAATGGAGTCGCGCTACCTGGAAGTGATAGTGCCCCCCGAGCATCTCGCCGCCGCGCGTGCGTACAAGCCGATTCACGAGCGCCAGGTGCTCGGCCGCAGCATCCTGCTGTTCGACCAACTGGATCGTCAACGACTCGCCGGCCTAGGCGAGGTGCACACTGCCAGCATCGCCGACGTGTTCGTAGCCGTGATGACCAACAACTCCGGCGAAGCGCCTCGCCAGTCACAAGGAGCGGCCCGATGAATACTCCATCGAACGGCATGCATGAGTCTCCGATCGAGTCGCAGGCAATCGTATCCGCGAACATGTCCGGGACTCGGCCGTTTTACTGGTCCGTCCGGCGCGAATTGTGGGAAAGCCGCGCCATCTATCTCGGCCCGCTGGTCGTCGCCGGCCTGGTGATCCTCGGCTTCGTCATCAGTCTGGTTCCTTCGTCGAAACACACGCATGCCACTTCCGCGTACCATCCGCCGACGGTAAGTATCGAACTCGCTATGCCGTACGCCCACGCGGAGTGGCTGCTCTTCATCACCGCCTTCCTCGTGGCGATCTTCTATTCGCTCGACGCGCTCTACTCCGAGCGCCGCGACCGCAGCATCCTCTTCTGGAAGTCGCTCCCGGTTTCCGATCTCACGACCGTGCTCTCGAAGGCGGTCATCCCTCTCGTCGTTATCCCAGTCGTGACCTTCGCCGTCACGATTGCCACGCAGATCGCCATGCTGATGCTGGACACCGCAGCCCAGCTGCTGAGTGGCGCGAATGCCGCCGCGCAATGGGCGCATTTGCCTTTGCTCCAAATGCAATTGGAGTTTCTCTACGGTCTGACCGTGCTCTCGCTGTGGTATGCGCCGATCTATGGCTGGCTGCTGCTCGTCTCCGCTTGGGCGCGCCGCACGACATTTTTGTGGGCGGTCTTGCCGCTCCTGGTGATCGGCTTCGTCGAGCAGCTGGCCTTCCACACCTATCATTTCGCCATCTTCTTGAAAGAACGTTTGTTCGGATTCGCTGAAAATGCCTTCGCCTTCCTAACGCCGGATGGAGTTCCAGTCGATCCACATTTCATTCCGTTGTCACAGCTCACTCCGGGGAAATTCCTGAGCGCTCCGGGTCTATGGCTCGGGTTCGTGTTCGCCGCGATCTTCCTCGCTGTAGCCGTGCGGCTGCGCCGCTATCGCGAACCGATCTGATGCGGCGTGGCGCTTGATGGATTGATTGGCGGAAAGAGGAAGGAACATGAGCGCAGCAGCAATGACGAAAAGGATCGCTGAAGCGGCGCCACTCATCGTGCTTGGCCTGAATGTCTCAAGACGGAATTCTCAGGCTAATGCCGCAGAGATGCTCCAATGAAAGCCGCTGTATACACCAGATACGGGCCCCCGGAGGTCGTCGTTCAAATCGAGGACGTCGAAAAGCCTGCTTCCAAGGACAACGAAGTCTTGATAAAAGTTCGCGCGGCTTCCGTCAATCCACTGGACTGGCATTTCATGCGAGGCACGCCCTACGTCGTTCGCATAGCGGCCGGGCCGCGCAAACCCAAGGATCCGCGACTCGGCGTTGATGTGGCCGGTCAGGTCGAAGCGGTTGGCAGGAACGTAACGCAGTTCAAACCAGGCGACGCGGTGTTCGGTTCGTGCCACGGAGCCTTTGCCGAGTATGCGTGTGCTTCCGAGTCGGCGCTGGCCATGAAGCCGAACAACGTGACGTTTGAACAAGCGGCTTCCGTACCGGTGGCGGCATACAGCGCATTGCAGGCTCTCCGCGCCAATGGAGAAATTCAGCCGGGGCAGAAGGTTTTGATTAACGGCGCGGCGGGAGGCGTGGGTTCGTTCGCCGTGCAAATCGCCAAGTCCTTCGGCGCACAGGTGACCGGCGTTTGCAGCACCAGGAATGTGGACATGGTGCGATCTCTCGGCGCGGATCGCGTTATTGATTACACCCAGCAGAATTTCACCAAAAGCGGAGAGCGTTACGATCTCTTTTTCGACTGCGTTGCGAACCATTCCTTGTTGGCATGCAGACGCGTCTTGAATCCCACGGGGACCTACGTTCCCGTCGGAGGAGAAGGCGGCCGGTGGATGATCCCTGCTTTGGCCCGCGCGCTCGCCACGTTGGTGTTGTCGCATTTTGCAAGCCAGAAGCTGGTCCCGTTCTTCCTGGCGAAAACCAGCAAAGAAGACTTGGCCATCATGCACGAGCTCATGCAGTCCGGAAAGGTAACACCCGCCATCGACCGGCGTTACACGTTGAGTGAAGTCCCCGAGGCCATCCGGTATCTGGAAGCAAGACACGCTCGCGGAAAAGTAATCATCACTTTGGAATCCGCATAACGAAGGACGAACAGGAGGAAATTGCCATGGCGAGCTCTCGAGTCCTAAACGCACAGACACGAGACTGGTATGCACTCGAAAATGTCGCCAACACCGCTTTGAAAGCCGGCGCGTGGTCTTGGTTTATCGTGGCCGTCGCGGGCCAGTGGATCTTCGCCTTCTACATCGCCGCACACTACGGCGGCACGGCGCTGCGCGGAAATTTTCAAGCCTGGAACAAAACTCTTGCCAATGGCTGGGTCGCCGGCAACTCCATCGGCAATGCTGCCCTGGCCCTTCATCTCCTGTTCGCCGCCATCATCACGCTCAGCGGGGCGCTTCAGCTACTTCCGCAATTGCGCTCTCGCTTTCCCATCTTTCATCGCTGGAACGGGCGCGTGTACGTGGTCATTGCCTTTGTCATGGGTCTATCGGCTCTCTATTTGACCCTCTCCGGCAGAAAGGTCGTTGGAGACTGGACCCAACATCTGGCCGTGCAAATCAACGCTGTTTTGATCCTCTTCTGCGCCGCCGTGGCCTGGCGCTACGCGCTCGCGCGCGATTTCAAGACGCATAGCCGCTGGGCTCTCCGCTTGTTTCTCGTGGTGGGTGGCGTGTGGTTCTTCCGCGTTGGATTGATGCTGTCTTTCCTCATCTTCAAAGGCCCCGTCGGGTTCGATCCGGACACTTTCACCGGCCCACTCATCACTTTCCTGACCTTAGCTCAATACCTGGTGCCTCTTGCCGTTCTTGAATTGTATCTGCGCACCAAGGAGCGCCCTGGCGCGCTGCGCCGCTTTGCCATGGCGGCCACTCTCTTCGTGCTGACCTTGGCAACTGGGGCCGGAGTCTTCGCCGCTACCATGGGAATGTGGGTGCCTCCCATCAAACAGAGTTTCGACAGCCGCAATTCGATCGCCGAGACGCTTTCCGGCACAATCGCCTCGAGCGGCGTCGACGAAGCGGAACGGCAATACCGCTTTATCAAAGCTGCGGCGCCCGCTACCTACAATCTCGACGAAGAGCAACTTAACTCTTTGGGCTATCAACTGCTTCACGCCAAAAAATTCAAGGATGCCATCCGCATCTTCCAGTTGAACGTGGAAGCTTATCCGCAATCCGCCAACGCCTGCGACAGCCTCGCAGAGGCATACATGGACGACGGCGACAAACCGCAGGCCATCGCCAACTATGAAAAGACTCTGCAGCTAAATCCGAAGAGCCGCAATGCGGTAAAAATGCTGCAAAAACTCAACGCACCCTGAGGAGCTTTCGCGCGCGCTGTTGATTTCGCGTCAGGTTCGCTGACGCACTCCGACCCGGCAACAAGAGAGGAGCAGAAAAATGACATTCTCACCTGTTTTAATCCTACATATTTGCGGCGCCCTCGGCGGTTTGCTCGCCGGCTGGTCGGCCTTGATTTTTCGCAAAGGCTCCCGCCTGCACCGTGCCACGGGAAACGTATTTGTCGTTGGCATGCTGATCATGGGCGGTACCGGCGCCTATGTGGCTTTTTTCAAGCAGCAACCGGTCAATGTCATCGTCGGGATCTTGACGTGCTACCTGGTGGCCACTGCACGCTCCACGGTGACGCGCAAAGACGGACAACCGGGACGTTTCGAAATGGGCGCTATGCTCGCCGCACTGGCGATCGGTGCTGCCGCCTTCTTCCTTGGCTTCCAGGTGATGAACAGCGGCGCGCCCTTTAAGGATGGAGCTCCCGCCGCGCTTTACTTTATTTTTGGTTCGATAGCACTGCTTTGCGGCATTTGGGACGTACGCATGTTGGTTCGCGGCGGCGTTTCCGGGGCACAACGCATCGCTCGCCATCTTTGGCGGATGGGCTTGGCTCTGTTGATCGGCACGCTGTCTTTGTTCCTCGGAAAGCAGCAACATTTCCCCGAAGCCCTGGTGAAAACACATCTTTTGAATGTGCCGATACTGATAGTCGCGGTAACAGTGGTTTACTGGCTGTGCCGGGTCTTGCTTACCAATGCGTACAAGAAACCCAAGACTAGCCTGGGTTCACTTGCCAACTGAAGGCGTTTGAAATGGCATGCTCTGCTATCGATGAAACATACATTCGGTAGGACAAGCCTGAACAGTGCTGCGGCGCCATAATGCGTCTCGCCGCCACCGCGCCCGCTTGGAGAGGGATGTCAACAGGCCGTAGCGGAAAAGGAATGCGCAATCCGGCTTCGGCTTCGAGCAGACAGGAGCCGGAGAACTCTCAATTGCTCCTCGGGAGTGGTTCGAGCACAGCCTCGAAAGAGCACACCATAAGGATCGTGATCGCTGCGAGACAATGCGGAATCGCCTGGGCTAGCACGGTAGAGAGAGGCGGAAGGAATATGCAGGTCGATTGCTGGAATCGGAGAGCGCAATGGAAAACACGGAGGTGTAATTGCGCACTTGAATTGGGGCGAGAAGAGTCCTGCTAGCCAGAGAAGCCGGAGGGAGCAGATGTGCCCTCCGGCTTCTGGAAGCTAAAGTCGCAGCCTATTCCATTTCAGGACGAGCTGCGGGGTTAGTGTTTGATCTTTTTCTTGACCGGTGGCTGCTTTTCTCCGCCCTTGGTGTTGATCAGCGCCAAGTAATCTTTGGCATTGAAGGGATAGCGACGAACGGACTGTTGACCGGTGGTACTTAAGGTGACGTCCACGCGGCGATTGTTGGCCAAGACCAGCACGTGGAGATTAACGAGCATTTTCTTGCGCTCCTCCGGTGTCAGGTCGGTATTCTGATCCAACTGTTCCTTGACCTGTTCGGCAGTCAGGTTGTCATCCTTGCCAAAGGAGCGGGTGTCGATGGCGGTTGCGAGCACACCATGTTCGATCAAGAAATTCCTGGTGCGGGCAACACGACGCTCGGTCAGGGCCTTGTTGTATTCCTCGGTGCCGCGCACATCGGCGTGACCGCCGAGGATCAAGTGGGCGTCTGGGACGTAGTGGAGATAGTTTTTGAAGTCCTCAGCCAAGGTTTTGAGGATATCGGCCTGGCTGTCGAGCAGGCCACCCTCGGGATGCTCTTCCGAGGGACGAGCGGTTGCGAAATAGATGCTATGGAGGGCCAGCTTGGCTTCCAACTGCTTGATTTCCGGAGCAGGAGTGGGAGGAGGCGGAGCCTCGACGTTCACCGTGGCGGAGGAGGAGGCTGTGAGCGGCGGAGTGCGGTCATCGCCCACGTTGCAAGTGATAGTGACGGAGCCTGGTTGTGAATCTCGAGCGTTCCACGTGGCGGAGGCGCCGTTACCGGAGATTTCTCCAGAGCTTGCGCTATAGCTATAAATGAGCCTGCGGCCATCCGGACTGCTGGCGTTGGAATTGATGGTGGAAGAGCCGCCGACTTTAACGCTCGAGGGATCCGCGGAGCAAGAGATCACGGGTGGATGGGGCTCCTTTACGGTGAACCTGGCGCTGCAGGATGCGGTTCCATTTTTCCGGCCATCGCTCAAGTTGGCGGTGACCACGTAAGGGCCAGGCTGCAAGCCGGTGGTGTCAATCTGCGTGGAAGCGTCGGTACCGGCAACTTTTACGCCAGTGCCATTCCAGCCGTAAGTGATCGAATGCTTTGGATTGAAATTGGAACCGCTGGCCGTCGCGGTGACGGTTTCGCCCGCGAAGATTTCGGTCGGTTGTATGGAGCAGGAGGCGGAGGGGGGAACGGGAGGATTGGTGCCGGAACGGAAGACAATTCCAGCCGAAAGGCGCACGTTATCGCGAGTACCAGTTGTTCCGGCGGGTGAAGAAGGATCCTTGAAGCGGGTCAAAAGGTATTCCGCTTGGATGATGCGCAGAGCGATATGGCGGCTTACGTTGACGTCCAATCCACCTCCCAAGGCGGTGGCAAAGACGTTCTCGGAAGGGAGGGGGGTACAAAAAGCAGAACCGGTACAGCCATTGATGGTCACCGCGCGGGCGTTGGCGTCTCCAAAGAGGGCCTGCGCAAAGAGAGTGTAGCGAGGACGGCGCAAGGAGAAACGCGGACCGACCAAGTAGGTGAAGACTTTTCCGTCAGCACCAACATCGTGAGAGGCGCCGCCTGGTGGATTAAACGTGAGGGTTTTAGCGTGGTAGCCAGCGAAGTCGCCGACAAACCCGAAGTAGCGGTTCAGATTGAAGGCGAGGTTGGTGTCACCGCCCTGGACGTCGGCGATACGGTTTGACTGGCTCGTGGTGGGAGACAGGATATTCGAATAGCCGAGAAAGAGTTCCAGCCTAGGCGTGTCGCTGTCCCCACGCTTGGAATGCGGCACGGGCGCTGGAGCGGGAGCAGAAGGTGCGGGCTCGCCCGCGGCGTCAGGTGCCACGGGAGAATTGACAGTGCCATCCTTAGCGGTCGTGGTTACTGGCGTAGTAGCGGCTCCAGGCTTTGGAGTATCGTCAGCCCGGAGTGGGCAGGCCAGAATAAAGGCAACCGTAAGAGTGGCGAACATGCGCGCTGCAAATATCATCGTGTGCTCCTGACTTGTGCTTCGTGATGCGCGTGCCTCAATCCAAAGCATAAACTGTCAACCTCGCTGTGTTCGTCCTGAATACGGTGAAGCCTTATGGCACGTTGATGACGGTGTTGACCATGGTCACAGGTCCGACCAGGACCAACGCTCTGCCGTTGAGAGTGGTTATGGCCACGTTGCCAGCGGTAGAGAAGGTTATTCCCGCCATAGAAACGATGGTGCCTACCATGGTGCCGCCGCCGGCCCCGTTGATGGTCGCGGCACTGCCAACCTGCCAGAAGACATTTTGAGCCTGAGCGCCGTTGGTCAGGATCACGCTGCGCGGAGCTCCCGGCCCGCCTACGGTGAGGGAGGTCGCCATTTGGAAGACCCAGACAGCGTTGGCATTGCCCTGGGCGTCGAGAGTGAGATCGCTACCGGTCAACATGAACGAACCGCTAGCGGCCGTATAGACGCCTGGAGCGAGGGTATGCCCGCCAAGCTGACCTGCGCCTGGATCGGAGCCTGGTGGCAATGCAACCAAGCTGTTATAGGCAGCAAGAGTGTCGGCGGCGGCCTTCATGGCGATGGCAAAGGTGGCGGCAGTGCCCTCGGTGGGGCAGCCAACAGTGGGAGGCGGGGGAGCGGTGAAGATCTCTCCGCTGACTAGACCCTTGTTGAGAGTAGTTTCGGTGTATGTGCATCCCGGCCCGGGATCGTGGAAGCCAGTGACAGTGGTAGAGACAGCAGTGGTTCCGATATTTCCGTTGTTGATCATGGTCTCAATACCCTGGTTGGTAGTACCGGCAGTACCGCCAAAATCCCCAAAGGTAGAGGCCGATGCGAGGTTGATGGGCTGAAGACCCATTGCGGTACCTGTTGTAAAGGTCCAGGGATTCGGCACCGCACCAGCCGCGAGGGCGTTACCAAAGGTGTCTTTCGCGCCGATGGTCACGGTGGCCGTGTAGACCGTGTTCGCTGTGAGTGGGCTGGTGGGGGTAAACGTGGCAATGTCGGTTGCGGAAGCGTAGGTAACCGTTCCAGTGACGGAAGTGGCGCCCGGCGGGGCGGTAAGCGTGAAGGTGGCAGAAGTGAGGGTGGTGGGATCCATCGCTTTGCTGAATGTTGCGTTGACGGTGGCGTTGAGTGCGACACCGGTGGCCACGTTCGCTGGATTAGTGAGAGTGATGGTCGGAGGGGTCATGTTTGCCGTGGTGCCCGTCGTGAAGGTCCACGGATTGGGAACGGCGCCAGCTCCCAAGGCATTGCCAGCCAAGTCTTGGGCTCCCGTGGTGACGGTTGCGGTATATAGGGTGCTGGGTGCCAGATTCGCGGCAGGGGTGAAGAGAGCGGTGTTGCTTCCCGCGGCGTAGGTGACCGTGCCGGTGACGGCGGCCGCGCCAGGCCCGGTGAGGGTAAAGGTGGTGGTGGTAATCGTTGCGGCATTCATGGCGGTACTAAAGGTCGCTGAGATTTTTTGGTTGATGGGGACGGCCGTCGTGGTATTCAGGGGATTAGTGGAAATGATCGTGGGCGCGCTCGATTGTATGGTGGTACCGGTCGTAAAGGTCCACACAAAGTTGGCAGCCAACGCGTTTCCTGGCGCACTCATAGCTCCGGTGGTGATCGTGGCTGTATAAACAGTGGAGGCAGTAAGATTGGCTGCTGGCGTGAAGACCGCGGTGTTGCTTGCCGCAACGTAAGTGACTGTGCCGGTTACAGCGGTTGCGCCGGGCCCAGTTACTGTAAACGTTCCTACGGTGATGGTTGCCGGATTCATGGACTCGCTGAAAGTGGCGGAAATCTTTTGGTTCAGAGGTACGCCGGTCGCCTTGTTCTTGGGGATCGTAGAGGTCACCGTGGGGATGGTGCCGGTGGTAAACGTCCAAACGAAATTGGCTGCGAGTGGATTGCCCGCAGGATCCGTGGCCCCGGTTGTAATGACGCCGGTGTATGTGGTGCTGGGGAGCAAATTGGCTGCGGGAGTAAAGGTGGCAGTTGTGCCGGAGTAGGAGACCGCGCCCGATATCGCGGCGCCGCCAGCCGGAGTTAGAGTGAAGGTCACGGTATTGATGGTCGTGGGATTCATCGCCTCACTGAAGGTCGCGGTGACAATCTGGGCGAGCGGAACGCCGGTGGCCAGATTGGCAGGGGTCGTGGAGGTAACGGTGGGCACCACGAATCCGGTACGTTCTCGACCGCAGGCGGTCATGACGAGGGCCAAGAGGAACGCCGAAATCCAAATTTCGCAGACCTTCAATTTGCGCATTAGCATCTCCTAATCAACCGATAATAAGGCGTTGCAAGCCTCTACCCGCGACAACGGAATATACTGAAGCGCACACTTCTCGTCTGTTCTATATTGAACATAGTCAAGCCAATGCGGTGGAAGAAGTTGATTGTTCTGTTTTGCACAGTTGCGAAAGAGGTTTCTTGGGTAAGCTGGCGGTGGGCGCAGAGCGGCAACGGGGCTCCGGCGTTTCCATTTCCATATGAAACCAAAAAGCGTCAGGAAAAACGGGAAGGTCGACTCATTCAACCCGCAGATTTTTCTCGATACGGCAGGAGTATCGAGAAAGATCAAGGAATTCCGAAGAAACGAATCGATCTACTCACAAGGCGACCCTGCGGACAGCGTGATGTACGTCCAGATGGGGGGCGTAAAACTGTCGGTGGTGAATGGATCAGGAAAAGAAGCAGTAGTGGCGATGTTTGGTCCGACTGACTTTTTTGGCGAAGGGTGCATGGCGGGCCAGACGGTCCGGATGGGCACGGCCAAGGCCGTCACGCCAACCACAGTTCTGGTGATGGAAAAAAAAGAACTATTGCGCGTATTGCACGCGGAGCATGAGCTATCGGACCATTTCATCCGGTACATGCTGGCGCATAACATTCGAGTCGAAGAGGATTTGATCGATCAACTCTTCAACTCCAGCGAAAAACGCCTGGCGCGCACGCTGCTGCTGCTGGCGCGTTATGGAAAACTAGATCAGCCAGTACGCATACTGCCGAAGGTTTCGCAGGAGACCCTAGCAGAGATGGTCGGAACCACGCGTTCTCGGGTGAACTTCTTCATGAACAAATTCAGAAAACTAGGATTCATCGAATACAACGGAAAAATCAAGGTCAATAAATCGTTGTTGACGGTCGTCCTGCACGAGTAGCGCGGCGCGTTCCTCCCCGATTACTGGAACGCGACCCAAGAATCGGCCGTAACACCGGTGGTCCAAGCGCGTTCGAAACGAATACTTCTTGGGAAATCCTGCGGTGAGAATCCCGCGGGTGCAGTATTGACAGGAGATTGCATGTCCTTGCCAAAAACATCACCCCTCACAGAAACCATCGAGTTGATTGAATCTACGTCGCTCGTTCTAGACGAGAAGCCAGTGAAGTTTACACTCGCAGCGCTGCGCCCGGTTCTGCCGGGGAGAATCGCCATCGTGGGAAATTATCTACCGCGGCATTGCGGAATAGCTACGTTCACGACGGACTTGTGTGACGCCATACACACGGAATACGGCGCCATCGAGCTGATGGCACTTCCTGTAAACGACACGGAAGAGGGTTATAAGTATCCGCCCAGGGTGCGCTTCGAGTTGGCAGAAGACAGCCTGGAGTCCTATCGCGAGGCTGCTGATTTTCTAAATTTCAGCAATGTCGATTTGGTTTGCCTGCAGCACGAATTTGGAATCTTCGGGGGCCGCGCCGGCGGGCACATCCTTGAACTCCTCCGGCGGCTGCAGATGCCGTTCGCCACGACGCTGCACACCGTACTTCGGGACCCAACTTCCGACCAACGCGCGGTCATGGGGGAAATTGCAACGCTTTCGGACCGCCTGATCGTGATGAGCCAACAGTCCGCAGAGATCCTGCAGGAGGTGTTCCGCGTACCGAACGACAAGATCGATCTGATTCCGCACGGAATCCCCGATCTGCCGTTCACGGATCCCAGTTTTTATAAGGATGGATTCGGGACGGAAGGAAAAGACGTATTGCTGACCTTTGGGTTGCTCTCGCCAAACAAGGGCATTGAAAATGTGATCAAAGCACTGCCAAGAATTTTGTCACATCACAGCAATGTCGTTTACATGATCTCCGGAGTAACGCACCCGCAAATCCTGCGGCGCATGGGCGACCAATACCGAGATTACCTGCAAAAGCTGGCGAAGGATCTGGGCGTGGAAACGAACGTGATTTTCCGCAACCGATTCGTGAGCCCGCAAGAAAGAGTGGAATTAATCGGAGCAGCGGACATCTACATCACACCGTACAAGCATAAGGCGCAAGTGGTATCCGGGACGCTGGCGTATGCGCTGGGGGCCGGGAAGGCGATCATATCAACGCCATATCTGCATGCGACGGAACTCCTGGACGACGAGCGCGGGATACTTGTGCCTTTTGACGACCCCGAAGCGATAGCGGCAAAAACGATCGAACTGCTGGACAACGACACCGCCAGACACGCGATGCGGAAACGGGCGTATCTCTATGCGAGAGAGATGGTCTGGAGCCGTGTAGCGCAGAAATACATGAAGAGTTTTGAGCGCATCTACAACGAACGTTTGCGAAAGCCGCGCGCGACATTTTCCGCGCAGAACACAGAGAAGTCGCTCGACCGTCTCCCCGCCATCAAACTGGATCATCTGCATCGAATGACGGACGACACGGGAATCATCGAGCATGCCGTCTTCATCGTGCCGAACTATCCGGAAGGCTACTCGACGGATGACAACGCCCGCGCGCTGATTGTAGCAATTCTTTTGGAAGAGTTCGGAGCAGACGCGCCCAAAGACACCGTGGACTTGGCCTCGAGGTACCTGGCCTTTCTTTGGCTGGCGTTCGATCCAGTCACGAAGCGCTTCCGAAACTGTTTGAGTTACGAACGGCAATGGCAGGAAGTGGAGGGCTCAGAAGACAGTCACGGCCGAGCGCTGTGGGGCCTGGGAACGGTTCTCGGGCGATCCAAGGACGCGGGTTGGAGGGGAACCGCTGGGCGCATGTTTGAGCTGGCACTTCCGGCGGCCATGCAATTTAAGAGTCCCCGCGCCTACGCTTTCGCGTTGCTGGGACTTCAGGAGTATCTGGACTCCTTCCCTGGGGATCGCGCGGCCGTGAGTGCGTCGGATGAGTTGGCCAATCGATTGCTTGAAGCCTATCGAGCCAACCGTTCCACGGAATGGAATTGGTTTGAACATGTACTGGCCTACTCCAATGCGAGATTACCGCAAGCGCTGATTCGAGCAGGAATGCGAGCAGGAAACGACGAGATGGTGGCGGCGGGGCTGGAAGCGCTGGAATGGCTGATTACCAAGCAGCGTTGCGAGACGAAGGGCCATTTCGTGCCCATCGGATCGCAGGGTTTCTATTCGAAGAATACCGAGAAGGCGCGCTTTGACCAGCAACCGGTGGAAGCGTGTGCGATGGTCTCCGCATGTCTGCAGGCCTATCGGGCAACGGGGAAGGGCCGCTGGCGGAAAGAGGCGTGGTGCGCTTTTAATTGGTTCTTGGGAGACAACGATCTCCAGATCGCTCTGTATGATCCGGCGTCCGGCGGCTGCCGAGACGGACTGCATCCAGACCGCGCGAATGAAAATCAGGGAGCGGAGTCCACGCTATCCTTTTTGATGGCGCTAATGGAAATGCGCAGGTTGGAAGAAACTGATGGCACGGAAAACAAGCTTTGAAGAGCCGAACGGTAACTTTTTGTTTTGAGACAAACGCTGAGAAATCGATTCTCTAAGTTAGGTGAAATTAATGACTAAGCCAGTTATGAAACAATACGAAACGCTTTTTCAACGGCATCCGGGCAACCCAATCCTAACGGGAAAGGACTGGCCTTACTCCATTAACAGCGTTTTTAATGCCGGCGCCACACTTCTGCCGGATGGTTCCACGCTGCTGCTTTGCCGCGTAGAAGATCGCCGGGGACTTTCGCACCTGAGTGCGGCGCGGTCGGTGAATGGGATCGATAACTGGCAAATCGATCGGGAACCGACACTTATGCCCGATCCTGAAAATTACCCCGAGGAGGTCTGGGGCATTGAGGATCCGCGCATTACTTTCGTGCCGGAGCTTAAGAAATTTGCCGTGGCCTACACTTCCTACTCTCGCGGAGGTCCGGGAGTGTCATTGGCGCTTACGGAGGATTTTAAAAGTTTTGAGAGATTTGGGGTTGTGATGGTGCCAGACGACAAAGACGCAGCACTCCTTCCGCGAAGGATTAACGGCTATTGGGGCCTAATCCACCGACCCATGACGCCCTTAGGAGCGCACGTGTGGATCTCTTACTCGCCGGATATGCGGCACTGGGGAAACCACAAACTGATGCTGGAAGCGCGGCGCGGGGCTTGGTGGGACGCCAACAAAATTGGGATGTCGCCACCGCCGATAGAAACCGCCCGAGGCTGGCTGATGATCTATCACGGTGTGCGAAGGACGCCTTCGAGTTCCATCTACCGGCTGGGCCTGGCGCTGTTCGATCTTCAAGAACCGGAGAAGTGTCTGGTCCGCGGGGATTCCTGGATGTTTGCGCCGGAGGCGGATTACGAGCGCCACGGCGATGTGCAAGACGTGGTATTTCCATGCGGCTACACGCTGGCAAAAGACGGCGACACGATCAATCTCTATTACGGCGCTGCGGATTCTAGTATTGCCTTGGCACATGGCAGCATTCGGGCGCTACTGAACTGGCTGGACGCGAATGGCCATTCGGAACATAGCAGCGACCGGCGCCACAAATAAAGCGCTCTTGGAATTGCTCAAGAACTCCCATCCAGAATTGCTCACCTCGGCTTCGATCGTGGCCGAAGTTGTATGCCAAGGGGCAAAAAAATAAGAGGCCACTCGGCAAAGGATGGTGCAGATGATGCGACCTTTGCGGATGGCCCCCTGGTAAGCGTACAGCGGAGAACTTCACCAAAGCAGGCTTCTGAAGATGGACAACCCGCCGGGAGGAGAAAAATCCCGGCGAGCTGCCGACTATAAACTACCGATTCGAAGCAGCGTGCTCCGATTCGTTGTGGGGTGCGCTCTTCTGCAAGACATTAACGAGCTGACGGCCTGCGCCCGTTACGTGAGTATCATGGCCCCTAACGATATCCTTGGCCCTGACAGGGTGGCCATATACGTCTGCACTAGCGTCATCGTCCGGACGGATGGTTGAGCCTTCCAGAGAAACTCCGGCAAAGACGCCGCGAGAACGCGAATAGCTGAGAATTTCAGCTTTCATCCAAGCGTCGGTGTTTGCAGAAGCGTCGCGGCCCAACGGACCCGCGGCAACGGAGGCATCTCCGCCCAATTTAACCTTGCTGCTGAGAATCGATTCCATGCCGCTGTCGTTCATGACCAGCAGAACCAAGTCGGTGGCCTCGCCGCCGATTTGGAAGCCGATACTGCCGCCTTCCAGGGCGTACATCGCTGGGGCGCCCCAAGGTCCATGGAAGTGCTCGCCCGTGCGGCAAACCATGGCCCCGCGACCGTAGTCAGCCCCTACTCCGAAAGCGAGTTTTTTCACGGAAGGGATTACGATGACGCACTCGGCCTTTTCCAGGAGCTCGTGCGGAATGTTGTCCGGGACGTTCAGAACTTCCTGCATGACGATGCCGCACTCTTCGAGGCGCCGCTGTTCCTTGTTCAGTTTATTGGCATACACTGCACCTGCTGCCAGCGTGAGACATGCTGCGGTAACTAAGTATTTTTTCATTGCTGACCTCCAAGGTCGATGCTTCTTTTGCTGACGTTTTGTTCCAAAAATGTTTTGGCTGAAGGACTTTCAACACGTTTAAGTCACGAGAGGGCTATGCGTTACCCGACTCTCAGGCGGGCGCTATTGCAGTATCGAACTAGGAACGCTTTTTGCCACCAACGACTAGCAGGACAATGCCTCCAACGAGCGCAAGGCCTCCAAGAATTGGCGGGACCGAAACTCGCTCCTGCTCGTCTGCAGTGGCATGAATTGGGCCTACATCGAAGACCTTTTCTCGACGCGTGTAATTGAATCCGTGATAGACAAGGGCCAGCCCACCCAGAGCAATCAAGAGAATTCCAATCCAAGAGATCGGTTTCATAAGAATTGCCGTGCCGCTAAACCGACCGTCTGTTGCCTTGAATCAAATTAATGACGAAGATGGCCAGAGCCACGAGCAGAAGGATATGAATGAATCCGCCCAGCGTGTAGGACGTGACCATGCCAAGGAGCCAGAGGACGCACAACACAACTAAAATTGTCCAAAGCATTGGTGTTCCAATCTCACAAGAAATCGCCGCTGACCGCGCTTGTGCCGCACCCCGAGTTCGTTTTAGTGATCTCTATGGGATTAGCAATGGTGAACGCATCCAGAAATTTCGTCTGTTCACTTGAGCACACTCTTGGTGATTTCCAACGAGGGTGAATGGATTAAGGGAAGGTATTGCGAAGCAGGATGGAGTCCCTTGGGGCCACGCCTTGGAAACGAAGGCGAACATTCTTGATCCTTACATGATGTGCCAAGGAGGTTGTGCTACGGCGTTTGATCAACTTCTTGGGCATGGACGACGAACCGCTTGGGCGCCGAACCAATATAGTGAAACGGAAAACAGGTCAATAAAGTGAGGTCGTGACCTGTAGAAGACTCCAGAGCGCCGATGTAGGTTGGGGCAACAACTTGAATCGACTCGACGCGGTACTCGAAAGTGCGTTCTGGTGTCTTGAATTTGATTTGATCGCCCAAGCGAATATTGCGAAGGGGACGAAATAAAGTGTCGCGGTGCCCGGCCAGTGCGACATTGCCCCACTGGCCGGGCAAGGCCGAATTTGCAAGGTGACCTACAGCTCGCCGCAAGTTCGCAAGAGAGTCGCCCTGGACGACGATGGCGTTGAGCGCAAGGCGGGGGATCTGAATTTCGCCGATGACATCACCGTCCGCCAAAACGCGGGGTTCCGTGGGAACGCCAGCATGATCAAATTTTATTAGTGCGGCAGCCTGATAGGCATGCGAATCGGCAAAGACGAAGCCGGCATAGGCCAGGGCGAAAATTCCCAAGGAAAGAAAAAAGTAGCAAGTCACATGGAGGATGCTTTTCAATGTTGATGAAATTGGGCTGATTGGCCGAGAGTGGAGATTCATTGGGTGCCCGGCTCCAATTGCGCCGTTGGCTGCTTCTCCGGTGCGGGCGAATATCCCTCTCGGGTTCGCACGTGCAACCGGCCACGGCCTGGCGCAGCAACCTTCACTTTGACTTTTCGAAAAACGTCGGCACGCACGAGGTTTTGCGGTATGTAGCCGAGTGTGTATTGCTCGCGAAGATCGCGGGCGATTTCCGCCGCTACGGTTGCCGCGGACTCGCCTTCCTTCGGGAAATAGGCGATCCCCCCCGTGTCATTGCAAAGCCGCCGGAGAAGGTTTGGGTTTTCATCCGCGCTATTCGAACCGACCAGAGCAATGGCATAAATCAGAGACTGCGATTGGCGGGCCGCTGCGAGCACCTGGGAATACTTGAGATGGCTGGCGTTGTCCCCACCGTCGCTGATGATGATGAGCGCTTTCTTCGGGAGATGACCGTACTGCAGATGATGGAGACCCTGACTGACGGCATCGTAAAGCGCGGTTCGCCCGCGGGCGGAGACGGCTCTGAGTGCATGATCGAGTTCCTTTGGGTCGCGGGAAAACATCTTCCCTTCCATGAGCTGCATCGAAACGTCATCATTAAAATCGACTACGAACACTTCATCCTCGGGATTGCTGGAACTTGCGAAGGAATTTACGGCGGCGACGACATCCGCCATCTTGGCGCCCATGCTCCTGCTGTGGTCCACGATGAGCCCAACAGTCACCGGGGTGTCCCGTTCATCGAATACCGTGAGCTTTTGCAGCTGGCCTTCTTCCATAACGTGAAAGTCTTCAAGCTTGAGGCCAGCGACAAATGTGCCGCGCGCGTCTGTGACCTTTACGGGCAGCAGGACAAGATTTACGGCCACGGCAATTTTTGCCTGGGGCTCAGCGGCTGTCGGCGAACGCTCGGTTGCGAGAGATGGAAAGAAACCGAAGGTGCCTAGAAAAAACAGAGAAGGAGCGAGAGATAGATGCCCTTGGCACAGATGTTGCGTGCGGGGAATTGGAAAGAACATCAAGGCGTGACTTTCTCGCGAAGCGGAACGTGATCGCGGTATCACGTCCGCGGCGCGGGGAGTTACATTCGCTTACGAAGCGAGTTTGAGGAAAAGCTTCAGGCCGAGAGCGACGCTGATGGACAATCCACCAAGCAGTGCAATCAACGGCATAGAGCTTGCTGTTTGTGGCAATTCTTTGGCGTCCTGGACCTCCACAGCTGGAGCCGGGGTTGCGACTTCGGCGGCAGGCATTGTGGTACCTGCGGCAGGAGCTGCGGCTTGTGCGGCTGGTGGAGTCGTCTCTATTGCCGTGTTTACTTCGACTTCTTTTTGCTCCGGCGTTTCGGCGACGATGGGAACGGTCTTTATCGCGCTGTCATCTATGGTCTCGACAGCGGCGGCTGGAATGATTTCCTTGTTGGCCTGCGCCAGCTGAATCGCGCGCGCCTTGGGATAGACAAATTCTTGTCCGAAATTGTCGCCAGGATAGAACCAGGCGCGGAGGGCTTCCGGAGAATCGCCAGCGCGCTCGCTAAATTTAATTACGGTATCGCCCTTTGGTTGCAAACGGTAGTCATTGATAGCCAGAATGGTGGCGATGAGCTGACTTCCGTCCGCGTTGAAGATCTGAACGATGTGACGGTCGGAAGGCGAATCCAGCAATTGAAACGTATAAGTCCCGGCGGGAAGGATTTGCCCGGGAATTTCCACGCTTTGGCTGAAGGTGACGACGGTTTTCTTATTCCATTCATCGGCTCGAGCGCTGGGCAGCACGGTTGCAGTGAACAGCGTTATCATGAGCAATGAAAATAGTGCCTTTGCAATTCTCATGTGAATTTTCTCCTTAAACTTGTATGGCTTCTTTCCGGTTTGGTGGCGTAGGACGAACCAGAGCATCAAACGATAGGCGACGGGGTTTGCTCTAAAGTCTTCTTGCTTTTATCCCACAAGAACATGTTGGACAAAATCGCGCAGCGAAGCTGTGCAGATAAGCACATGATTGCGTTTCTATTGAAAATAGATCTAAAAGCTTTATGGTGAGCGCCGGGAATCGACCGGCATCAACTTGCTTTGCGGAGTTCGCCTACGAGCTTCGCGGCTTCTTTCATTCTGTCTCTGTAGAAACTCGGGCCAATCAAGACTCTGCCCTCTCCAGCGCGCAGATGTTCCTTGATTCCTTTGCCAGGAACAAGGAGAGCGTCTTGTAGGTCTTGATTTCCTTCTCGAGAAAGTTAATTGCAAGTTGTTTAGAATCATTCATCGCTGATCTCCTGCTTGATGCATTTTGGTCCCGTCGCCTTCACTTACGACGAATCAAGTTCGGCGAGAGAGTGAAACCGCGGATCGCCCCACGCGGTACCCCATCTCGGACCCATCCAACATGCGCACTCGGACCGCAATGCCATCGATCGGCGTGAGCGTACTTCGCTATATGGAAACCCGCTCACCAAGAAACTATATGCGGCCCAGAAGTACGAGAACGACAACAATCAGGAGAACTAAACCCAATCCGCCGGTCGGCATGTATCCCCAGTCTCGGCTGTGTGACCAGCGGGGTAAAGCTCCAAAGAGTGCCAAGATTAGAAAAACCACCAAGATTGTTCCAAGCATCGCGCCTTCCTTCTCAAGTAAATTAATCCAACAATTATCAATCGCTTTAGCCGAGGCGTATTCTCGAAAGCGAATGAAAGAGTCCAAACACATTCAACAGCCACAACACCACGACAATCACCACCACGGCGTTCAAGATGGACTTAATGCTGCCTGCCATGGGGATGAAGCTGTTCACCAACCATAAGAGGACACCCACTACGATTAAAGCTAATAGAATTTGAATGAGAGGCATTCTTTTACCCTTCCGTCTTTACTGCCAGACACTTCCGCATTGCTTTCAAAAACTGATGCATGCTCTGGCCGACTCACAGAGCAGGTAATCTCTTCATTGCAGCGAAGGGCGGGATTCTCGATCCAAACAGGTGGTGCGATGAAGGTGTTGTTCTAAGCCCCCAGCGATTGTGCAGGTCCTGGAAATCTAACTGAAGGGTATGGACTGACCAACACCAAAGTCCCTTTTCTGCAGCACCATCCTAGTGTTCGGCCAAGAGCAATTCTGTTCACTTGTATACAAGTCGCGAGAATCGGCGCCCAGCCGCATATTGGCGGCAATCGTCGGCGATGGAACATGCTCCCAACGAAGGCTTTCAGATAGCCTGGCTCCGCCCGAAGTGTCCAATTTACAAGTTACGAGTGCAACGGACTGTGTCTCGAATTGTACAGAGTTCCTATATCGTGGCCTGTACGATGACTCAACTCGGATTACCCATTACTGAAAATTAGTGCCCGGTCTAGCAGAAATACATCCTCGTCGCAGAAGGAGAACCAAGATGGCGCAAGCACTTTCTCAGCCACTTCCGCCTTCGGAAACCCTAGTGCTCAAAATGCTGTCTCAGGGCGCACCGATGATGGAAGTCTTAAACGAACTTTGCAATTTCATCCATGCGAAGTCACCTGGGGTAATCCCCGGCGTTCTTTTGCTGGACGCTGATGGAAGGCATCTCCGTCTTGCCGTCGGCCCGAAAATTCTCAAGATCTGGAACCAGGAGTTCGAAACCCTTAGAGTGCCCGTCGATGCTGCATCACGCTGCAAATCCGGACATTATGAAGAGGCCATTCCAGTTGCCGACATGAGAAGCGATCCTGCGTTTGCAACTTGCTGGAGCGTGGCCCTTACTCATGGAGTTCAAGGAGCATGGTTCGCGCCGATTTTGTCCAAAAACAGAAAAATTCTCGGAACTCTGATCTTTTTCTATCCCACGGCACAGGCTCCGGACGAACGAGACCGCGATCTCATGGAACAGGCCATACACATGGCCGTCATTGCGATCGAGCGCCACAGCAACGAAGAAGAGTTGCGGGACTTTTCCAGGCGCCTCTATCAATCTCAAGATGAAGAGCGCCGCCGGATTGCACGCGAGCTGCACGACAGCACGGGGCAAAAGCTGGCCGCTTTGGAAATAAACTTGTCGAGGGTAAAAAAGAGCGTGACGACGCAAGCCCATGAACTAGAAAATCTTCTCTTGCAATGTTCCTCTCTCACCAGAAACATTTCCGATGAACTTCGGACTCTTTCCTACCTCCTTCACCCGCCCCTGCTCGATGAATGTGGTCTAAACACGGCAATCCAGTGGTACGTCAGCGGGATCAATCAGCGCAGCGGCCTTGAGGTCGAGGTGGAAATGGCTCACGAACTGTGCCGACTCTCTGAAGAGGCCGAGCTGGCAATCTTCCGGATCGTGCAGGCCAGTCTCACAAATGTTCATCTCCACTCTGGTGCTCGCAAGGCTAAGGTAAAGGTGGAGCAGAATCCCAACGGAGTCGTCGTAGCGGTCAGTGACGACGGTCAAGGCATACCGGACGGCGTACTGGATCATTCGTCGCACACGAAGACGCTTGGGATTGGCATCACAGGCATGCGGGAGAGAGTGAAGCAGCTCGGCGGCCACCTGGAGATTGAGACGAGCCGCAAAGGTACTCGTGTTCGCGCGACCGTCCCCGACCGGCACTTCCGGATCTCCCCAGCTCCGGAAACTGCGAAAATGTCATGTTAGATGGGTCGGCAACCCGGAAGTCATTCCGCTGTTCAGGGAACCATTGCCGTTAAGCCAGAACCTAGCTTTTAGGCTGCGATAGCAAATCATCACTGCCGGAACCGATTGAAGGTTGCTTCGAGCTAAGAATTCCTCAGCGTCTCTTGCCCGGAACTCAGCCCCCGCCTCCGTATATCCCGCCAACCGAGAGCGCTCCTAGATGGCCTGCAAGTACTCTCATCGCCCTTCATTTCCCTACTTGATCCTCTCAACGGCGCAGTTTTGCACATGTGACATCTTAAATGACGCGATACGCTTTCTGGCAAAGCGCATCTGTTTTTGTTATCCTTGGTCAAGGATAGGTACAGGGCTGTATCCCACTGGCCGCAACGAGGCCACCTTTCATAGGGTCAGGGAACGGCACCGGAGGCCACAATGAGCGTTGTTCCAAATTCGGGCAGCGGAAAAATCACCGTGCCCGGTCTTCTGCAGCGTAAATCCAAGGCCGCAGATTCCCAAACAAACGAACAGAAAATTACTTGTCTCACGGCCTACGACTATCCGACCGCGCGATTGCTCGATGAAGCCGGCGTGGATGTTTTGCTGGTCGGCGATTCGCTCGGCATGGTCGTGCTCGGACAAGAAAATACCTTGTCCGTAACCGTCGACGAGATGCTCCACCACACGCGCGCCGTCCGGCGCGGCACACACCGCGCGCTCGTCGTCGCCGACATGCCTTACGGCAGCTATCATACGGACAACGCCGAATCGCTCCGCAACGCCGTGCGCTTCGTAAAGGAGGCGGGCGCGGAAGCGGTGAAAGTCGAAGGCGGCGAACGCCGTCTCGAATTGATTGTGCGGCTGACCGAAGCGGAAATTCCTGTAATGGGCCATGTCGGCCTCACGCCGCAATCGGTCAATGCGCTGGGTGGCTATCGTGTGCAGGGAAAAACACCGGACGCCGCCGAACAATTACTGCGCGACGCGCATGCCGTAGAAGCAGCGGGAGCGTTTGCTGTGGTGCTCGAAGCGGTTCCCCGCGAACTTGCCGCACAAATCACGCGCGAGTTGCGCATTCCCACCATCGGCATCGGCGCGGGCCCCGATTGCGACGGTCAGATTCTCGTCATCCACGATCTGCTTGGCCTGACCTTTGATCAAACACCGAAATTCGCGCGGCAGTATGCGAACGTCGGCGCAATGATTTCCAATGCTGTGCGTGAGTATTGCGACAATGTGCGCAGCGGGGGTTTTCCCTCCGATGCGGAGTCGTATCACGCACCACAACAAACGCGAGGCCGCAAAACCGTTCCGATCGTTAGTTAAGGGGTCCAGTTAAGAAAATCTTCGAAGGCTGGGAGAAGCAAAAATGTCACCCGAAGACATGCGCGCGCTATTCGACTACAACGCCTGGGCGAACCGCCGCGCCTTGGACGCGTCGTCGAAGCTCACCACCGAGAAATTCGTGCAGCCGCTGGGTTCCAGTTTCGGTTCCGTGCGCGACACGCTCGCGCATATCTATGGCGCTGAATCGATTTGGCTGGAGCGCTTTCAAGGAACTTCTCCTTCCGGTTTTCCTGACCTATCCGGTTTCACCGACGCCACAGCCCTTCGCGAAGCGTGGATTCCACTGGAAAATCGCACGCTCGCTTTCGTCGGCGGACTTGCGCAAGCGGATCTCGACCGCGTGCTGGAATACAAAACCTTTAAATTCGGCACGTACAAGAATCCGCTGTGCCAATCGATGCAGCATCTCGTAAATCACGGCACCTATCATCGCGGCCAAGTAACAACGCTGCTTCGCCAGCTCGGCGCAGAACCGGTGCTGACGGACTTGATGCATTTCTATCGCGAGCGCGCGGTCGCCGCCAGCGCGTAAATCTCTTGGAACACCCCTTCTCTTGGAAACCATCCGAACGATTGCCTGGATGAAAGAACAAGCGCGGCTAGCGCGCGCCGAAAGCCGGATCATCGGCTTTGTGCCGACGATGGGCGCGCTGCACGCGGGCCATTTGTCTTTGGTGAAACGCGCGCGCCAGGATTGCGCGCCGGTGATTGCGTCGATTTTTGTAAATCCGAAACAGTTTGGACCAAAAGAAGATTTGGCGAAATATCCGCGAACGCTGGAAGCCGACTCCGAGAATCTATCGCTCGCGGGCGTCGATTTTCTTTTTTTGCCAGGAGCTGCGGAAATTTATCCGCCGGGATTTTCCACCTACGTTACCGTCGAAGGGTTCAGCGATCGCCTCGAAGGCCGGACGCGAGCGGGGCATTTTCGGGGCGTGGCTACCGTCGTTTTAAAATTGCTGGAAATTGTGCAGCCGCACTTTGCGTACTTCGGACGGAAGGACGCGCAGCAGGCGCGGATCATTTCGCAGATGGTGCGCGATCTGAATCTGGATACGGAAATTGTTTTGCATCCCATCGTTCGCGAGGCGGACGGCTTGGCGATGTCCTCGCGCAATGCGTATCTGAACGCAGAGGAGCGCAAAGCCGCGGGGGTGCTGCACCGAGCGCTGGAAGCGGTGCGTCACGAGTTATCTGCAGGAGTTCGCGATTCGTTTCGATTGCAAACGGTGATGCAGCGCGTCCTCGAAGCGGAACCGCTCGCGCGCGTCGACTATGCGGAAATTGTGGATGCGGATACGTTTGAGCCAGTCGTGCGCGTCAGCAGAAAATCCTACGCGCTAGTAGCGGTTTTCATAGGGAAAACGCGGCTCATCGATAATTTGCTCATCGAACCGGCGGCGGAGCACTCGGGCGAATTTCAGTTTTACTTGTAACCAGCACAGGCTGAAGTCTGTGCCACTGTGCGGAATTATCTTTCGGCGATTTTTGCGAGAACTTCGGCGGCGTGGCCTTTGGCTTTGACGGTGGGCCAGACTTCTTCGATTTTGCCGTCGGGGCCGATGAGGAAAGAGCTGCGGACGATTCCCATGTATTCGCGGCCCATGAATTTCTTGTTCTGCCAGGCGCCAAAGGCTTCGATGGTTTTGTGATCGGGATCGCTGAGCAACGGAAAGTTGAGTTTGTATTTTTCCTTGAAGAAAGAAAGCGCTTTTGGTAAATCGGCGCTCATGCCGAGAATGGATACTCCCAGCGCGTCGAATTGCCTCTTTGCGTCGCGAAACTCGGACGCTTCGATCGTTCAACCGGATGTATTCGCCTTCGGATAGAAGTAGAGCAAGACGCGCTTCCCGCGAAAGTCGGAGAAGGACAGTTCCATCCCCTCGGAAGTTTTGAGCCGGAAGACGGGAGCTTTGCCGCCTGGTTTGAGCATTGCTTTTGCCATGTGAACCTCGGTGGCGCGGAATCAGGAAAGCAATTTGCGCAAGATTTCGCCGACGGCTTGCGGGTTGGCTTTGCCTTTGGTGGCGCGCATGACTTGGCCGATGAAAAACTGGAAGACGCCTTCGTTGCCGGACTTGAATTTGGCGACGTTGTCGGGATTTTTTTCGATGACTTCGCGCGCGGCTTGTTCGATCGCGGAAGTATCGTTGATTTGCGCGAGGCCTTCGGCGGCGACGATTTCGGCAGCGCCGCGGCCAGTTTCAAACATGGTGGTGAAAACTCTTTTGCCGGTTGCGCCGTTGATCTGGCCGGACTCGACGAGTTTCACGAGTTCCGCGAGCGCGGCGGGGGAAACGGGGCTGGCGTCGATCTCTTTGCCGGAGTCGTTCAGGCCGCGGAGAAGTTCCGTTTGCATCCAGTTGGCGGCGCTTTTTCCGGGCGCTCCGGCTTTTACGACGGCTTCGAAATACGTACCTAGCGCTTGCGTGGCGGTGAGAACTCCGGCGTCGTAGGGCGTAATCCCGAAGGACGCGACGAAGCGCGTGCGCTTGGCTTCCGGCAATTCGGGGAGCGATTTCAGCACTTCTTCGCGCCAAGCCGTGCTGATGTGCACGGGCAGCAGATCCGGCTCGGGAAAATAGCGGTAATCGTGCGCTTTTTCTTTGGAGCGCATGGAAACGGTGTGGCCTTCATTCTGGTTCCAGAGGCGCGTTTCCTGAAAGATGCGGCCGCCACTTTCGAGGACGCCGATGTGGCGCTCGATTTCGTATTCGAGCGCTTTTTGCAGGAAGCGGAACGAGTTCAGGTTTTTTACTTCGACCTTGGTGCCGAATTCCTGGGCGCCACGCAGACGGACGCTGACGTTGGCGTCGCAGCGGAGCGAGCCTTCTTCCATGTTGCAGTCGCTGACGCCGGTGTAGAGGAGGATTTGGCGGAGCGTGGTGAGATAGGCGTAGGCTTCTTCCGGCGTGCGCATGTCCGGCTCGGAGACGATTTCGCTGAGCGGCGTGCCACCGCGGTTGTAGTCAATGTAAGACTTTTGGACGGATTGTGAAAAGCCTTCGTGAAGGTTTTTGGCCGCGTCATCTTCGAGATGGAGCCGCGTGATGCCGATGCGCTTCTTGGCGCCGGCAATTTCAATGTCCAGGTAACCGTTGTTGGCGAGGGGGAGTTCGTATTGCGAGATTTGATAGCCCTTGGGCAGATCGGGATAGAAATAATTCTTGCGGGCAAAGCGCGAATGGTCGTGCACGGCGCAGTTCAAAGCGAGCGACGCGCGCATGGCCAGTTCGACGACGCGCTTATTGAGGACGGGCAATGCGCCGGGAAGGCCAAGGCACACGGGGCAAACGTTGGTGTTTGGTGGATCGCCGAAGCGCGTGGAGCAGCCGCAGAAGATTTTCGTTCGGGTGAGTAGCTGAACGTGGACTTCCAGCCCTATCACGGGCTCATATTTCGCCAGGACTTCCGGCGAGAGCGAGGTCTCTTCTTCGTCTGGTGTAGTCTTCGCCATAGCGGAGCGAAGATTATAGCATCAGGGGAGAGGGGTGGCCTCGGAAGGCCGCCCCTACAAGGAATAGCGCGACGTACGCTAGTGAGATTGTTGAGGGGCGTGGTTGGTGAGGGCGGGGACGAAGTGTTCGGCTAGGGCGTAGCCGCCGAAGAGGAGGGTGGCGTAGAGGGCATCGCCGGCGAGGGTGTTCCAGAAGAAGGGGACGCCGGCGACGTAGCAGGTGACCAGGCCCGCGGAAGTGCGCGGGTAGGAGAGGCCATAGGCCCAGACGGCAAAGTTGGTGACGAGGAAGAATTGGATGGCGCCGAGCAGGGTGGCCCCGGCGATGCGAGGGACGGTGCGGCGGCGCTGCAGGAGTAGGCCGATGGCGACGTTGACGAGGAAGCTGGCGTAGACGATGGGGATCAGTTTGTGAAAGCCGATGAAGCAATCGCCGACGAAGAGAGCGAGCAAGGGGAAGGCGAAGGCGAGGCGGCGGTCGCGGAGCATGGCTCCGGAAAAGAGGGCCATAGCGCCGACTGGAGTGAAGTTCCAGGGATGCGGGGCGATGCGCAGGGCGGCGGCCAGGACGATCATAACCATGGCGAGCAGTGCGCGGAACATCAGGTTTTCATTTTCGGGTGATGCTAGCTTCATTTTTTGTCTCCTCTAGCGGAAGTAGATCGCAAAATACAAATGAATCGCGTTCGACAACTTCGCCCGTTCGAAAGCGGACGGGTGTTCGAAAGATGGGACCATCAAAGACGAAGGTGTGAAATTCGCCGTTTTCGCCGCAGGGGTCAACGCCGGGCGGAAGCTCGTTGAAAAAGGCGGCGTCGAGTTCGCGGCCGGCGAATTGGCGGGCGAGAACTTTGCCGTCGATGCAGGCGGCGACGGAGCGAAATTTTTGGGCGTGGAAGAATTGGATGAGTTCGCCGGTGTCTCTTTTCCAGATGGGAAAGAGAGCGGTCATGCCGATGCGGGCGAGATTTTTTTCGCGATAGACGCGAAGGTCTTCGAGGAAGATGTCGCCGAAGGCGACTTTGCGAATGCCTTCTTTATG
>Ga0210407_10001024_pt1 | contig 27706 bp, 19 predicted proteins | sample IncBWC27MmetaG_FD_150860 | JGI IMG/M metagenome (GOLD analysis project Ga0210407, IMG submission 150860) | Forest soil microbial communities from Barre Woods Harvard Forest LTER site, Petersham, Massachusetts, United States - Inc-BW-C-27-M | ecosystem: Environmental > Terrestrial > Soil >...
TTGTTCCGCGGGCGCAAGAGGCACGCCGATGCTTTGGCGAAGCGCCGCCGCCGCACCTGCCAACCGCAAGGAGCGCTCCGATTCCGACTGCGCTGCCGCGGAAACCGCAAATGATTCCAACAGTCGCGCAATCCCCCTCTTATATTCCAGCTTCCGGAAAATCCCCAGACTTTCCCGGTACAGCGAATCCGCTTCACGATAATCCTGCTGCTCCCGGGCAAGGTTTCCCAGGTCGGCCAGTGCTCCTCCCACTCCCCAGAGATCGTCGAGTTGGTGAAACGTGGACAAACTCTGTTCATAAAGAGCCCGGGCGGTACCCGAATCCCCTTGCTCGCGCGCCACATCTCCCTGGTGATTTAGCGCCCGGGCATATCCCGCTCTGTCGCCAAGTTTCCGAAAAATTGCCAGGCATTCCTGGTAAAGCACTCCAGCGTAAGAAAAGTCTCCCTGTAGCTTCGCCACGCTCGCAAGATTGCTCAACCCTCGCGCCACTGCGATCGAATTTTGCAGATCTCTCCAGAGCGCCAGACTCTCTTCGAAAAGCGCGCGTGACGCCGGCAAATCCCCGCGGTCGCGAGCATTCACAGCCAGCGCGTTCAAAGCGATGGCGATACTCTGCGCGTCTTCCAACTGCCGCGCCACTCCTAAACTTTCCTGAATAAGAGAGTCGGAGGAAACGAAGTCTCCCTGCACCCCGGCAAGAACTCCCGCGGCGAACAGCGCTCTCACCCGCGCGTTGCTCGGTGCCAACTCTCCTTCGAGTTTCAGCAGCCTTCCAAGGCGATCGCGCCCTTCGCTCAGGTGTTCGTGCATCTCCCAGAAACGAAAAAGAGCGATGCCTAAACGCAGCCCCCATTCGGCGTTGCCGGTTTCGGTAAGCCAATCAAGGGCCGCCCGAAAATTGTCGTGTTCTCGTTCAAATCGATCGAGCCATTCGACCTGGTTCGCGCTTACATCTTCGGCGGCACCTTCCTCTGCCAACACCAGACAGTAAGCGGCATGCGCCCGCCGCACCTGCGGTTCTTCTCCGCAGGTCCCCACTTTCGAATAAGCATACTCACGAATGGTTTCCAGCATCACAAACCGCGGCTCGCCGTCGGCCTGCTCCGTCTGCCTCACCAGGCTTTTGTCCACCATGGAAGACATGCCATCCAAAACGTCCACCCCCAGATCTTTTTTTGTGTCGCAGACCGCTTCCACAGCCTCAAACGTACATCCACCCCGAAAAACCGAAAGTCTTCGGAATAGTTTCTGCTCCGGTTCGGTGAGAAGGTCGTGACTCCAGTCGATCGCTTGGCGAAGGGTTTGCTGTCGCGCCGGCAAGTCTCGCGCACCGCCGGTTAATAACTGCAGGCAACTCGCTAGTCTCGCCCGCAAGGCTGACACCGAAAGTAGCTTCATGCGAGCGGCGGCAAGTTCAATCGCCAACGGCAGGCCATCCAGCCGAGTACAAATCTCCGCCACAATCGGAGCGTTCTCCTCGGTCAACTCGAAATCGGGCTTCACCGCTAGAGCCCGTTGCACGAACAGCGAAATCGCCGAGAACCTGGCGTACTCGTTCAGGGAAGCCGCCGATTTCGCTTCTGGCAGCGCGAGCGGTGGAACCGGAAACTCATGTTCGTTGTAAACGTGGAGTGCGGCGCGGCTGGTCACCAGTATTTTGAGATTGCGTGCCAGCCCCAGAAGTTCCGTAAGCAGCGGCGCCGCTTCAACCAGGTGTTCGAAGTTGTCAATCACCAGCAGGGTCGGCGACCCCGATGAATTGCTCAAATATTCCCTTAGCGTGTCCATCGGCGCTTGGCCACTCGCCTCGCTGACTCCCACGGTTTGCGCGATGCTTAGAATGATCTGGCTTGCATCGCTGATCGCAGCGAGTGGCACGAAATACATGGCAGCAGCGAAGTGGTCAGCCAGATCACGCGCGCCCTCGATAGCCAAACGCGATTTGCCTATTCCCCCCGGGCCCGTCACCGTAACCAGGCGTACATCGGGACGCAGCAGCAGCGCTTTCACTGCGGCCAGTTCTTTGTCGCGTCCCACGAACGCGGTCGTCGCTACCGGTAAATTACTCGGACGTGCGTCTTGCCGCCGAGTGTGCAGGTCCGACAGCCGGTCGCGAATCGCGATCAGATCCCGCAGCAAATCACGCGTCGAGAAATACCGTTTCTCCGGCTCCTTCGCCAGGCATCGTTCAATGATCCAGCAGAGTGGTGGAGGCACCTGGGGATTCAGCGAACCGATCGGTTTGGGTTCCTCCTGGACGATTGCCAGCAGCGTATGTGCCTGCGTCGATCTACGAAACGCGTACTTCCCGGTAACTAATTCGTACAGCACAAGTCCGAACGAGAACTGGTCCGAACGAAAGTCGAGTTGTGTCCCGCTGGCCTGCTCCGGAGACATATAGCGGGGTGTGCCAGAGAATGTACCCGGTTCCGTGTGGACCGTTACGCAGGTGCTCGGCAGTTCTTCGTCTTCCAGCCGAAGTTTCGCCAAACCAAAATCGAGAATCTTTACCGCTTCCGGCGAAACGATAATGTTCTCTGGTTTTAAATCCCTGTGGATCACGCCCACTTCATGGGCTTTAGCCAGCCCTTCGGCGATCTGCACCGCAATGGAAATGACGTTGGGCATTGAGGGCGCGCCGCCGGCAAGCAGCTTTCGCAGCGTCTGTCCTTCGACAAATTCCAACACCAGAAAATCGGTGCCTTCATGATGCCCGATATCGTGCAGCGTGCAGATGTTGGGGTGAGACAGTTTGGACACCGCGCGCGCTTCGTGCTCCAGCCGCTGCCGAAGGTCGACATTCTGCGAAAGACCTTCGGGCAAGACTTTGATGGCCACCATGCGTCCCAGGCGACTGTCGCGAGCGCGATACACTTCCCCCATCCCACCTGCGCCGAGGGGAGAGACGATTTCATACGGGCCTAGATAAGTGCCTGGTGCGAGGGGCATAATTGGCCGAGATTATAACCTTAGACGAACCTTTCGAGGTACCTTCGGACGCCCAACTCCTGCAAGATCTGGTTGCAGCCGCGATCGAGCGCACGCATCACGTCGTTCGCTATGATTCTGCCTATGTGGGCATTCCGTATCTCAATGGCGACGTTCCTGCCGGCACCGGGTCTGCACCGATGAAGTTATCCGTGCCTGTCGCGCCGTCGGCGTCGATTTGCAAAAAGAAGTCCACCAAAACATGGAGCACAACCTTTCGGCGTATCCGCGAAGGTGGCAATGGTCGCAATCTGGCACGGACCCCAACATTGACCACCGTCGCGTACCCAACTTGATGGTTTTCTTTAGCCGTAAAGGGGACTCGTTGTCGGTGTCCGCCATTGCTGCGGACTACGGTCCCGGCGACCTGGTTACTTGAGACCTCGGCAACAACGTGCCGCACATCGGAATCGTCGTTGACCAGAAATCGCCCGAGACCGGCCGCTACCTCGTCGTCCACAACATCGGTCGGTCCCGGTCCCCAGATGGAAGGTGTCCTATTGCGCTGGAAAGTCACGGGCCACTACCATTATTACGGTCCGCAGAACTAGCTCCGCGCGTCCGACTACGCCTCGCCGAGTTCCAACGATTCTAGCGGAAAATCAGTCAACCGGTTCTACATGGAAGACAGCGTGAAAGGCGTTCCGCCCGACACGGTGGACAAGCTCCGAAAGATGGTGGCGTTTCTCGATGACATGCATGACCAAGAGGAATTGCGCGCGCTCGCTACGTGGAAGGCGCAAACGCTGACGGGGGACCGCAAGGGTACATGGAGCCTTAGCGTTACCCGCAATCGCCGTTTAACGTTCCGTGTCGACGTTGCAGAGCGAGAAATCTACGACGTGAACTTGGAAGACTATCATTAGGACAAAAGGAGTAAACGCCATGCCTATGACTAACCTTGCTCTGCGTATAGCCTCTCAACTCAGTTTCGGCGGGCCTCCGGGGCGGCGGTTCCGGCAGTTAGAATTGAAGCAGCACCGAGCGAAGACATAGCGGTCACTTGTTCGATGATGCCCGAAGCTCTCAAGGCGATTAGGCAGTTAAGTCAACAAAGAACATGGCTTGTGGCAGTATCGTGCATTTCTGGCCCCCCGGCACCACCCGCAGGAAATTGCCACAAAAATTCAACTTTAGTAAGCTTCGCGTGAGTCCTACACACGAAGCGAAAGAGTATGGATTTTGGGGGTTGCACCGTGACACGGGATATGCCGTCCAGATTGACTGGCTGTTTGGCTTCAGCGCTTTACCTGTTGGTAATTGCGACAGAAACTGGCTGCGGGACAGCGTCATCGCCCCCGAACGGGGCTGCCGGTGACGTTCTCAACTGGAAGGGGCGTACATGGAACGTTACTACGGGCGGAATGGCTGGCGTGGCCAAGGGTGATCCCGCCAATGTTTTCGTCGATCAGAATGGATATCTGCATCTGAGAATCATCAACCGTGGAGGAACCTACACCGCATCGGAATTGTTTTCTACGGATAAGATCGGATTCGGAACCTATCAATGGCAGGTCGAAGGTCACGCAGACAACATGGACAAATCCACGGTCCTTGGACTTTTCCCCTATGGTCCGAAAGCAGGGATTGGAGTGGACGCCGAAAACGAGATTGATATCGAGTTTTCGAAATGGAACAGCACGTGTAACGGGTGCAACGCGGATTTCACTTTCTATCCGGCTACTGGAAATAAGCGCCTGGGACCCAAGGAGGACAACTTCACTATTAGCTTGAGCGGAGGAACGCGAACGACGGCTCGCATCGAATGGAGTTCGACGCGAATTGTTGCAACGATTATGGGCGGCCTGCAGCCTGTCGGAACCACCGCTAATGTTCTGCAGACGCTAACCTTCTCGCCATCCGACTACACTGCGCGAATCCCACAGTTTCCGTTGCCCCTGGGTATGAATTTCTGGTGTTTCAAGACTACGCCAGCAAGCGACCAGGAGATTGTCATTCGAGATTTTCAGTACGCGGCGGCATCAGGAACAACAGAGAATCATAAATGAGCCCTCGGTTTAGTCCGACTGTTGTCCAAAGCGACCCAACGTCTGCGACGGATCGACGGCAAGCCACGCAACAGCACCCAGAGCGCTCAGGGTCGCAGCGATCAGGAAGGGATACGTCCAGCCAAAATGCTGGGCGATGACGGGCGTCAGCAGAGCCGTCAGGCCGCCTCCCAGTTGCGCGCCCATATTCATGAACCCGGAAGCGGAACCAGCCCTGGGACCCGAGATATCGGCGGTCACGGACCAGTAGCTGCTCTGTGCGAGGTAGAGCGCTCCGGCACCACCGGCCAGGACGAGGCTGGCGAGACGCGCGCTGGCCGCCTGCGAACCGATCACCAGCAGAGCGGCGGCGAGCGCAAGAGCGAATACGGCAATGCCGCAACGTCCCGCGCGCTTGCCGCGAGACTTGGTCAGTTTATCGTTGATCACGCCGCCCAGCAGACTGCACGCCACCATAGCCAGCGGAGGAAACGTACTGTAGAACGCGCTGGCTTTCAGATCGAGGCCGCGAACTTTGGCGAGGTAGATATAAAACCAGCTAAAGAAAATCCACGCGACATATCCGAAACAAAAATAACTCAGGGTAACAAGCCAAACTTCCTTGCTCGAGAGAATAACCCTCCACGGAAGAAGGCGGGAATTGGCAGCAGGAGTCGCCGCTCTTCCCGCGCCACGGCCCGTTTGGATGTGGAGCAGTTCGGGAGGACGAACGCTTGGGTGAGTTTCGGGTGTGTCGCGCGCAGCGAGGAACCAGACCAGCCCCACGAGCAAGCCGATGAGCGCGCTCAGCCAGAAAGACCAGCGCCAGCCATAGTGAACCATGATGTAGGTAACGATGGCCGGAGCCGACCCTGCACCAGCGCCCACGCCAGCGAAGATCACGCCATTGGCAATGCCCCGCTCCTGCGTTGGAATCCACCGGGAAATAAATTGATTGGAGGCGGGAAAGATGATGGCCTCTCCTGCGCCCAACAAGAAACGCACCAGCACAAAAAGAACAACGGCTCCGGCCATGGCTGGGGAGACAGCGGCGGTGAGTGCTGTGAAGATGCCCCACCAAACGACGCCAGCAGTGAGCACGCGGCGCGGCCCAAGGCGGTCCGCGAGCCAGCCACCCAGCGTCTGAAACAGCGCATAGCCCCAAAGAAAAGAGCTGAACACCCAGCCTAATTGAATCTGACTGAGATGATATTCCGCGGCGATGGAGCTGCCTGCGACCGAAATATTAACGCGGTCCAGAAACGAAACTGCACCAAGTACGAAAAGCCAGAAAACAAGATACCAACGGACGTTACCGCGCCGTGCCTGCTCAGACATCGCGGCACCGCGCGTCGGAATCTAGCCCGCCACAGGTCATGCCGAGTGGGCTTTCAGCACTTCATAAAGCTTGTCCGCCAGGATATTCTCTTCTCCTGGCTGAAGCATAAAGGAATTCAGTGAAAGCGCGCCAGTTCTCTCCCCTGTGGAAACTACCACCGAAGGACTTCCCCTTCGCAACGCCGCGCCGGCCTCGGGTGGAGCAATTTTTATCCGCTGCGGATCCCACTTTATTTCCATGTGCGGAACGTGGTTAGCCACATCGGGAACGAAGTACGCAGTCGTTACCGAAGGAAGACTGATGAGTTTGCTGGAAATGACTTCCAGCCGGCGCTGCCATTCCTTGTTTAACGCTTCGTGGTCTTCGTTCAGATAGCATTCAAGTGCCTTGACCATACCAACGATTTCTTCCTTGCCCACTTTCTGGCTGCGCCCAATCGTGTCTTCGTGAGGGCTGTTGTTGAGCAGCGCGTAAGCGACCAGATCCCTGCGCCCAAGCAACAGTCCGGCGCACTGCGGACCGCGCATGGCTTTGCCACCGCTGAACGCGATCAGATCGTAGCCCATGTTGGCATAGTCCCACAGATGCGAGACCGCAGGAGTGTCGGCAGCGGCGTCGATGAAGGTGGGAATCCCGTTCTCCTTCCCCAATTTCACCCACTCATCGACCTTGATTTTGCCATCCTCGTTCGCGAAATTGGAGAAATGCATCATCGCCGTTTTGGGATTGACGGCCTTACGGAAATCATCTCGCGTTTCAATGACCACCAGTTTCGCGCCGGTGTTGCGGAGCTGGTGGTCGAAGGGATTGCGATGTGACTTCTGGATAATGACTTCGGACTTCATGCCCGTTAGATCGGGAATCTGTTCGATGAATTTAGGATTGTCTCCGGTAAGAATGCCGGCGAGTCCGGATTGCATGGCCGCGGCCGCGCCAGATGTAACGATGGCGGAATAGTTTGGCGGAAGTTTCAGCATCTCTGCGATCCGCTTTCCTGCGGCGACTTCCAGGTCGGGGATGCTGACAAAGTGCTGGCCCCCTAGCGCCATCACGGCTTCTACTTCCGGGCGCATCAGCGAGCCACCGAGAACGGTCATAGTTCCCTGCCCATTGATGACGGTGGTGACCCCGAGTTCCTCGTAGACATTTCCGGTCGAACCAAAGCCGGTTATCTTTGTATCGGGCGGTAAAGACGGACGCGGAAAGGAGAACAGCCTCCGGGAATTCAACAGGCTCCCGGTTAAAACACCGAGGCTGCCCACAAATGATCGGCGAGTCCATTGCAAGTTGAGTCCCATCAGGGTTCTCCTCGTCTCCGGCTCCCTTACTTCACTACCGCAGCGGTGCAGTTGATTTCCACCAGAGACTTGCCGGGAAGAGCGGCAACCGCAACAGTCGTACGCGCGGGACCACCCTTCGGAAAGTACGTCTTGAAGACACTGTTCATGCCATCGTAGTGGTCAATATTGGCCAGAAAGACGGTTAGTTGCAGGATGCTATCCATTGTTCCGCCGCCGGTGGTCACCAGGGTCTTAACGTTTTCCATCACTTTTTTCGTGTGCGTTTCGATGTCCATTGGGAATTCGCTGGAATCGTGAGAGTGCGCGCCTTGCCCGGCAATGTAGATCACGCCATTGTGAACAATCAGCGGGGTGATGAAACCAGTGCCCGCGGGCTTTCCTTCGTAATCGAGTTTCTGCACACCGCCGGACGCTTGCGCGGCCGTAGCCGTGGAATTGGAAAGCAAGCTTGCAGCGCCGACACCCGTAAAAAGTGACGCGAGACGAGCGGCAAAGCCCCTGCGAGATGTAAGGTTGGAAAACATAGCGTTTCTCCTTTAATTGAAGTGAACCAAACTGATTCGTACCGCAAAATGAAAATCCCGCGCCACACTGAAACCATCCCCCTGCCCCGAAGAGTCTGTGTGAAAACCCGGTAACCGGAGGGCATGGATCATAGCATGCGGAAAAATCACAATTCATTGTCATCCGAACGAAATGAGGGATCTACTTTTCGCAAAATGCCAAGGTCTTACACAGACTCTATCCCTCACAGCCGGCCAAATTTCTTTACCGCCTCCTCAATGGATTTTAGCTTCTCGATGTAGGCGTACATGGAGTGCTCCTTGAAATCCATTTCCTGGGCTAAGGCCAGCACCTTTTGCGCGTCCGCTCGCGGCACGACGACAACGCCATCCTGATCCGCGGCAATAATGTCGGCAGCTTTCACTTCGACGCCGTCGCAAACAACCGGGATATTGGAGCCGCCAAAGCGGTAGTGATGAATCGAAGTAGAAGGAACGATTCCCATCGAGTAAACGGGAAAGCCAATCTTTTTGAGATAAGCAACGTCGCGAACACCGCCATCAATGACCGCGCCGGCGTATTCGCGCGAATACATGGCGGTCCCCATCAGTCCACCCATGCCGGCGATGTCGACGCCATCTTCGACCACCATGACGTAGACGGAGTCCTTCGTTCCCTGATCGATGGCAACCAGCATCCCAGTGAGCGCGTTGGGATCATCGTTGGCCTCTTTTTTCAGGACAACGGTAACCGCGAATCCGGCAAATTTCGTGGCGAAGATCGGACGCATGCGGTGCGACATGTACATTTTGCGGCCCGTGAGTTGCTCAATCGCGTCGGAGACGGAAGCAACTTCCACGTGGCGAAACCCTTCGAGCAAAGCCGCGGCGCTGTCCGCTGGGGGCGCTTGCGGGCGAATCCGTGCGAAAGGATTCCCCGCAAAGGCCAGAACGCCGAACAAGAGAAAAGCAAGAACAACGAGTGCCTTGCGGGCGGTGCCTTGGACGGCGAGAGACAGCAGCCGGCTCATAGTTCCTCCAAATTGCAACCGCACTGGACTTTATCATTAGACCGGATGAGAGGAAATACCCTTGAAACGATTTAATTGTGAAAAACCAGACAATGCGACGCCTGTGTCTCTGCGTTCGGCCTCGCGCACATTCACATCGAGCCCGCGTACCGGTGCCCCCTGCCTCATCCAATGGTGCTAGCTTTTTAGCGCTGCCTGAAGAACTTGGTGCAGACGTTCGGCGACAATAGCGTCTTCGCCGGGCTGCAGCATCCACACGCCCACAATGATGGTATTCGCGCCACCAGGCAAACCAGCGCTGGCCGGAGCGCCACCGGTGCCGGGATTCAATTCGATGCGCGGACTTCCCTGCCGCAATTTCTGGGCAACATCGGTGGCCGAGATCGCGATGCGATTCTGATCGTAAGTGATCAGAAGATGAGGGACGTGATTGGCAACCGGCGGAATGAAGATCTTTGTGTCGACGGTGGGGATGGTTTTTACGCGAGTAGCGATCAACTCGGCGCGCTTCCGGAACTCGGTCTCAAGAGCCACATCGTCCTGACTCAAGAACCAATCTACGGCCGCCACCAGTCCGACCACTTCTTCCTTCGCCACTTTCAAACCGCGACCCACGGTGTTGGAGTTGGGAGAATTGTTCAACTTGGCGGCTTCGATCAGATCCTTGCGCCCCAGCAGCAGGCCGGTGCACTGCGGACCGCGAAGGCCCTTGCCGCCAGAAAAGGTGACCAGATCAAAACCCATCTGCGTGTAGTTCCAAAGATTCGAAATCGGCGGGACATCGGCAGCGGCGTCATTGAAGCAAGGAATGTTGTGTTTGTGAGCGACGCGGATCCAGTCCTCACGAGAGATTTTTCCGCCCTCAGCAGCGTTGAAGAACAGGGTCATCACGCTTTTATCGTTGAAGGCCCGCTCGTAGTCATCCAAGGTTTCCACTTCCACGTAACGCGTCCCGCAATTGCGGATTGCGTGGTCATAGTCGTAGCGATGCGCTTTCTGCACGATAACTTCATTCTTCAGGCCGGTCATGTCGGTGGGAATATTGAGGATTGCATTCTTGTTGCCCAGAGTGATGCAAGCAGCAGTGCCTAGCGTAAGAGCAGCGGCGGCTCCGGACGTAACCAGCGCAGCTTCGCATTTTAGACGCTTGGCAAGATATTCGCCGGCGGCATCGCGCAGTTCCAGGATGTTGACAGGCTGGCGAGAAGCCAAAGCGATTGCGGCCTGCACCTCGTCGGGCATTGTCGAAGCGGAGAACACCGTGTACGTTCCGGCAGCGTTGATGAAGGGAGCCACGCCAAGTTTCTGGTAGTAGTCCACACCTGTCGCGGGAGTTGCAGCGGAGGACGGTTCGGACGCGCGGAGCGCCGGCGACGCGCAGGCCCCCACGGCTCCTGCCAGCACACCGCAGCCACCTTTGCGCAACAGTTTTCGACGAGACATTTTTTCGGCCATGAACGCCTCCTGAGACCAAAGAACCTAAACCCAAGCACCCACCTGAAAGAGTCTGTGTGGCAACGTCTATTTGGCAGCGCACCGCTTCACAGCTTGCGGAAAAACCTTGCTCTTTACGGGGTCAGAGCTTTAGCTCCGACAACAAGTGCGTGGCCATCACCCACGCTGAAAGCGGACAACCTCCCCACAGGGCATGCAGAAGGCCATCCTTACAAGTGCGAAACTAAGTCTAAACCATGAGATACAACCCTGGAGATGCTAACCCTAATACAAACGAACAAAGTGTACTCGGGGTAAGATGGCGGCGTAAAGCCGCCCCGAGAAAAACTACGCATCTGAAAGAGCGATTTTTTTCCGTGAAGAACCAACTTGCCTCGTCGAGAGAGCGGAACAGTACGGGGCGGTTCTCTTCACCGATGGTGCGGGACTTGACGCCGCCGATGATTGACGTCGCCGCCGTTGACGCGACGGCCAAGGGGATTTTGTCCGGAGAAACGTGATCGACGAAGCCCTGGATTAGAAGGCCGATCGAGAGTACGACGGAAAGGACGGCGGGCGATTTGGAAAGACGCCGCACGTCAGGATGCCAAGGTCATGGGGAGTTCTCCTTGATGTCGGCCCCAGGGCCTGAGGTCGTACGACCTACCAGACGGTGCTTACGCAGAATGGCCAGGCGATCTCTGCCATCCAGTTGGTTGGCACAGAAGAACTTGTCCTCTGGTCCGAGGGAGGCTACAGAGTTCCGGAAGTACGCGACGCAGAACGGGAATGTTCCGGGGATAATGTAGTCTGTTGAATTGCCTTCTTAGGTAGGTTTCCTGCGTTGTCATCCCGGCGGAGGCGCAGCGCGCGCTTTGCTGCGCCGTAGTGGAGGGATCGTGGCACAATCGCGCCGCATTGCGAAACAGCGCCGCGTGGGGCACTCACGTTTTGGGGTTGGCGGCGGCCGTTTAGGCTTTCGCGGTCGCGGCGCGCATTTGGGCGATTTGTTCGTTAAATCGACGGGTGATGTGGGGCACAATGCCGAGTTGGCGCTCGATAAGCATGAGTTGAGCGCGGTGGTGCATCTCGTGTTCCTTGACGCCGAGGAAACGTTCGAAGCGAGTCTTCTCTGTTTTTCCGTCTGCATCGGTCACGATCTCGGCGAGGAACTCAGGAGTGAGCGTCTCCATCCAGGAAGCAAACTGCTCGCCTTCATTCCGCAAGAGCTCAATGATTTCGGCTTTTGAACGGGCCATGTTTTCTTCAGCTTTGAACTGCTCGACGATGCCGAGTAAGTTGAAGCCCACGAGAGTGGTCACACGCTGGTTCTTGTGGACTTCTTCCCAGATGCGAGTGGCGATAGCGATATGGGTGAGCATTTGTGCGACAGAGCGACAATCAGGAGCGGCGACGAATTCGTATTTAGACTCGGGAATGTCTTCGGCCACCTGAATGGTGTTCTTGCGTACCGTGCGAAACGAACTGGCCAGTTCTTTTCCACCGTAAGAATTCATTTGGACACCTCCTTCGGAGAGTTCTGCACACAGCGGCAGACTGCTGGGTTCGATGCACCGGTGTTGCAAGCGGTCGCGCGCCGGGCGGGTCTATTTCTTAAATGTGGCGCTGGCTTTTATCACAGCCCTGGTGGCGCACCCGTAGCTCATCACCCCTTTCCTTTCAGGTGTGCGGATATTGCTTCAGCTTTCACGAGGTGCCTCTCTTTTGTGCGGGGGACGGCCTTCTGAGGCCGTCCCCCAATCCAATTGCTTTAAGATCTGGCAAGAGGAACTATAATCGCCACCATGGGTAACTCACCTCTGATGGATGGAGAGAACGGAGCCGGTCCTTTGCAGGGCCGAGAGGAAAAGTATCTTCGGCTGCACTGCGTAAACATTTTTGTCCGCGATCAGGACCGCAGCTTGCGGTTCTACCTGAATCAACTGGGATTCCACCTGGCGTTCGATGCCAAGCTGCAGTCGGGAGACCGCTGGGTCGCGGTCGCGCCGCCGAATGGCGAGGCCATCCTTGTGTTGGTGGTGCCCAAGCCCGACTCGCGCGAGTACAAACTGATCGGGCGAGCGACGCAGATTTCGTTTGTCACCGAAGACGTAACCGCGAAATTCAAGGAATGGTCCGCGCGCGGGGTTAACTTCTTGCAGACGCCGCGGCTGAAACGAATCAAGTTTGATGTTAAGGCACAGACCGTGCCTACCGGTGGATCGTCGTCCATGCTACTGGGCGAGCAAGCGCCGATTTGGGGCGGAGTGTTCGCACGATTCAGAGATATTGATGGAAATTCGTTTTCGCTGGTGAGTTTTGACGAAGTGACTCACGCCCTGGAGGAACAGCGGCGAGCGACAGCGGAAAAACTCGAAGTGGAACGCCGCGCGGCGCAGGAGTTGGAGATTGCCAAGCAGGTGCAGTCGCGCCTTTTCCCGCAGACACTGCCACCGGTGAAAAGTCTGGAATATGCCGGCATCTGCATCCAGGCGCGCAAGGTTGGCGGCGATTACTACGACTTCCTGAATCTCGGCGGAGGGCGGCTGGGGCTGGTGATTGGGGATATCGCTGGAAAAGGAATTGCAGCAGCGCTGTTGATGGCCAACCTGCAGGCGAATCTGCGGAGCCAGTGCGCGATTGCGCTGGACCAGCCACAGAGGCTGTTGCGATCCGTGAATCAGCTGTTCCGGGAGAATACGCCGGACGGATCGTTCGCGACGCTGTTTTTTGCGGAGTATGACGACGTGGAGAGGCGCTTGCGCTACGCGAATTGCGGGCACCTGTGCGCACTGCTGTTGCGCAGCGATAACACCATGGAGCGGCTGGATTCGACGGCGACGGTGCTAGGCGTGTTCCAGGATTGGGATTGCGAGATCGCGGAATGCCGCATGCATCCGGGAGATACCCTAGCGCTGTACACCGATGGAATAACGGAAGCATTCGACCACGCGGGCGATGAATTTGGCGAGGCCAGATTGAGCGACGCGCTGAGGCGGCATCGGGGGTTGTGTTCGCAAGAGCTGTTGAGCGCTATCGTCGGTGAGGTACGGCGATTCAGTCCGCACGAACAAAATGACGATATTACCCTGATTGTAGCGAAGGGGAGGTAGCGCAGTTTTCAGTTGCCTGCGCCGCCAGTTCCTGCCTGAGCGGGTTTGATTCTTGAATGTAGCGTGACCAGCCGTAGTGGTCGCACCGGTAGCTCACCCCTTCAAGGGTGACGCTTTGTCTTGCCTTCCACCTATACCTCGACAATCTCCAGTGTGTCGTTTTCTTGCCGTTGTAGAAGCCGCCTTCTGCTCGCCCGCCGCGTCGAGCTGGTCCGCCAACACAAGTTCTCGCCCTGATGTCTCCTGACTTTCAACTTTCCGATTTCGACTTCCCAATTTTCTTCCTGTCATCCAGAGCAAAGCGAGGGATGTGCTTTTCTCCGAACCTTCGGCCTCCTCCCGCCTTGACGCTTTCCCTCGCCCCCTATACTGTTCTCCCCAGTGGAGAAAATGAATGTCCACCCGCAAAATTGCGCTCCTGGCTATGGCTCTGTTCCTCGCGACCGCCGCCGTTCGTCCGCAAGCCCCGCCAAAGCCAGACGCCCCCGAATTCGACGTCAAAGAGCACTACACCAAATACGAATATCGCATTCCCATGCGCGACGGCGTTCGTCTCTTCACCGCCGTCTATGTCCCCAAAGATTCTTCACGCCCCTATCCCTTCCTCATCAGTCGCACTCCGTACAGCGTCTCTCCCTACGGCGTCGATCAATATCGCACCCAGCTCGGCCCTTCTCCCGACTTCGACAAATCCGGCTACATTTTCGTTATGCAAGACGTTCGCGGCCGCTTCATGTCCGAAGGCAAATTCATCGAAATGCGCCCGCACATCGACGTCAAAAAATCCTCCACCGACGTCGACGACAGCAGCGACCTCTGCGACACCATCGACTGGCTTCTGAAAAATATCCCCAACAACAACGGCAAAGCCGGCATCTGGGGCATCTCCTATCCCGGATTTTTCACTTCCGCCAGCATGATCGACACACATCCCGCCCTCAAAGCCGCTTCGCCACAAGCCCCCATGACCGATCTCTTCAAGGGCGACGACGCCTACCACGGGGGCGCCTTCATGCTTGCCGCGAATTTCGGTTTCTACGCTTCCTTCCGCCCACAAGCCAATCCCGAGCTACCCACAAAGGTCACCGTGCCTTTCAATTTCGGCACCCCCGATGGCTACGAATTCTTCCTGAAAGCCGGAACGCTGCAGAATCTCAGCAAGCTTCTCGGCGGCCAGCAAGAACTGTGGCTCGACCAGGTGCATCACGACACCTACGACGACTACTGGAAGGCGCGCAACCTCGCCAACCACGTCAAGAATGTTCATTGCGCCGTGCTCACCGTCGGCGGCTGGTTCGATGCCGAAGACTTGCAAGGCCCGTTCACGCTGTTCCACGCCATCGATCGCGACGACCCCGAAATTTTCAACGCCCTCGTCGTCGGACCCTGGGTTCATGGCGGCTGGGGGCGCCTCGACGGCAATCATCTCGGCCGCGTCAGTTTTGTCGCGAACACCGGTGATTACTACCGCAAGCACATCATTTTTCCGTTTTTCGAGCAGTACCTGAAAGGAAACGCCGACGCTAAATTGCCCAAGGCCTACGTCTTCGAAACCGGCACAAATGTCTGGCGCCAATATGATTCCTGGCCACCGAAGTCTGCCGAAAAGAAAACTCTCTATCTCCACAGCAACGGTGTGCTCTCGTTCGATCCTCCGAAACAGGAAGCCACCACTTACGACGAATACGTCAGCGATCCCAACAAGCCCGTACCATTCGTCAACTACGTCGCGCAGACCGTCCCGCAGGAATACATGGTCTCTGACCAGCGCTTCGCCGCCTCACGCAACGACGTCCTCGCCTATCAGACCGATGTCCTCCAGGAAGATGTCACCATCGTCGGCCCCGTTTCCCCGCGCCTGTTCGTTTCCACCACCGGCACCGATTCCGATTGGGACGTAAAGGTCATCGACGTCTACCCACCCGACTATCCGGAAAGCAAGCTCGACACTCCGCGCCCTGAGGATCGCAACACCAGGCCAACCGATGTTGCTCCTCCGACCTTCATCATGGGTGGCTATGAGCAACTCGTCCGCGGCGAACCCTTCCGCGGAAAATTCCGCCACAGTTTCGAAAAGCCCGATCCCTTCACTCCCAACAAAGTTGAAGAAGTCACCTTCGCTATGCAAGACGTGAATCACACCTTCCAGCGCGGCCATCGCATCATGGTACAAATCCAGTCCACCTGGTTCCCTCTCACCGATCGCAATCCCCAAGTCTTCATCAACATTCCCGACGCCAAGCCCGCCGACTTCGTCAAAGCCACTCAGCACATCTACCACGCACCATCGCAAGCGTCAGCCATAGAGACCAACGTCCTACCCACGCCAACGACCAAAAACTAGTCCAATTGCTAGTATCCTGTAGCTCACCCCTTCGGGGGGCGAGGCTTTCTCTTAGGTTCCTTTCTGTAGACGCGGGCTTTACGCCTCCATCTCTACGCTCGCTTACGCCATCCTGAAGCTGACACAAGAGTCGTCGCTACATACAAGAACACCCGAGACCGAGCGGTCACTTTTTCTCTTAAAGGTAGCGCTGGGTTTTATCCCAGCCTGGTTGGCCGGCGAGATTTCTTAGATTTGGGAGGTTGCTTGGGGTTGGTTAAGGCATCCACTACGCGCTTGTCGAGCAGCCGATAACGGCCGTTCGGGACGCCTTCAAGAGAGAGCGGGCCCAGGCCGATGCGTTTCACTTTTTCTACGGGATGATTTTCCTTGAAGAGGGCCCGCTTCAGGGTGTCTAACCTCGCGCCGGCGAATTGCACTTCATACCAGAAATTGGCCGCGTGACCGCGAGAGGCGTCGGGCTGACGAAGCGTTCGGAGCTTTGTGCTGGTGTGCTTGCCGAGACGCTCGAGATCTCCGAGAGTGAGGCGTCCCTTAATCTTGATGTGGAAGAACTGCTGAAGATTCGACCAGTGCTCGAGCATGGAAGACGTGAGATCGCCGTCGTTGGTGAGGAACACAAGGCCGCTAGCGTTGTAGTCGAGAGAGCCGACGGGATAGACGCGTTCGGGAAAGCCGCGAAGGAAATTGCGCAGTGTTTTGCGTCCTTCGGGATCGGCAAGAGTGGAGACGACTTCAGGCGGCTTGTGCATGAGCAGATAAACGTGGCGGCGCTCTGATTCGACGAGGCGTCCGCCGGCTTCGATTTTATCTTTGGAGGGATCGGCCTTGGAGCCGAGTTCCGTGACAACTTTGCCGTTGACGCGAACCTGGCCGGAGAGAATGAGCTGCTCGGCGTGGCGGCGGGAAGCGATGCCGGCGTGAGCGATGATTTTTTGAAGGCGTTCGAGCATTGAAAAATTATCAGTGATCAGCAATCAGGAAACGGAGTTCCGGATGATGATTGCTTGGGGATTATACAGGCGAAGGTAGGACGGGGATAGGCGAAACGTTGGAGAGGGGGAGAGTGAGAGTGGGGAGAGCGGATCGGTTGCCGCGATCGTTGCGCGTTGGCTGAAAAGCGCCGGCGCTCCGGTCGAGATCACAACAAACGCGAGGAACCGACCTGAAGGCCGGCCACTGCAAAGGCTAAGAATCGGCAAAAGCGAAGAAGCAAAGACAAAGAGGCTGCAGAAACCACGAGACACAGGGAAATTAGCGGAGGTAACCCCAGTTGTGGAGTTTGTCGGAGTCTTCTACCCAGCGGTCGCCGATATCGGTGCGGTAGTACATGTTGGGGATGAGAACGTTTTTGATACGGGAATAGACCTGGGCTTGCGTTTGCTTCATGGTTTGGCCGGTGCCGATGACGATGAGGACGACGCCAGAAGTGCCGGCAACAAACCACTGACCGTTAACCTGCTTGACGTCTTCGATGTGGATGCCTTCGTTCATGGGCCTCTTGAAAATGATGGCGGCGTTTTTGGAGAAGGAGTTAAAGGTTTCCTCGTCGTCGAAGGGAAACGGCGGGACGACGATGCGGACACCGATCTGGAAGCCGCTGCGAGTGCGCCACTTGGGATCGAGACCGTTGGCGAGTTCCCAAAAGAGATCGCTGATGGGAGTGAGGATGCCTTCCTGCTGAATGCTGATGGTGGGATAGCCGAAGCGCGAAGTGAACTCGAGAGGATAGATGCCGTTATTGTTGACGATACAGTTGACGTCGATGTAGCCGACGTAGCCCTCTTCCGCGAGCTTGGGCTCCATTTTCAAGAGAGTGCGGTTGAAGAGTGCGTTGGGCTCGCTCCAGAACATGGCGGTGCCCATTTCGCCGGTGGGAGGGCCTACTTCACCGGGAAAAAGTTTTTTGTGTTCGAAGTTGATGTTGATGGGAGTGATAAATTTTTTGCCGTTGAAGAAACCGCCGACGGCGACTTCCACGCCGTTCACGCGACGCTGCAGCTGGAATACCTTGATTTCTTCGGAGAAAGCTTTTTTGTAGGCCTCAAGCATACCGATGACGTCCTGGCCATCTTCTTCCTCACCGACGAACAGGCGGCGCTTGACGTTCTGGGCTTCGCCGCTGGGCTTGATGACATAGCGATCGGGATTTTTTTTGACGAATTCGATGGCAGGATCGAAGGAATCGAAATCCTGGTAAGGAATGATGGTGACGCCGGCTTTTTTGAGTTCTTCCTGGCCGAAGGAGCGATCATCTTCGAGATTGTCGGTGTAAGGAGTGCCGCCGATGACGGGTTTACCGGAAGTTCGCAGTGCTTGCGCTTTGGCGCCCTGGCCTAGCGTGTCGTCGAACACGACGATGTCGGCCCATTCCGTGGCGTCTTTTTCCCAGTTACTCGATTTGGGAACGAAGCCGTCGGCGATGTCGCGCTCTTTTTCGGCATCGATGTAGTAGCGGACGTCGTGACCTTCCTTGAGAACCTGCCAGGCGATGTCACCAATCAAACTAGAAAGGGAAACAAAAAGAAATTTACGTTTGTCCATGAGTGGGCCTTCGTCCCTGCGGATCGAAAGGCAATAAGTTATTGTACTTAGAGAAGAGCAGGGATGATATTACAAAACATTAAAAATTGTGGAAGCGGCACGGGAGAGATTTTTGTCAGCGCAGCGATCGTAGGAAATATCATGGACGAAATCAATTTGCGCCAGCGCTAAACAAATACTGTAGCTCACCCCCTTCAGGGGTGAGGATTCACTCCATTCCCTTACCTCGTCGTGATCGCCCCACCGATGTGGCTTTTCTGGCACTTTAGCCCTCGTACCGGCGGCCTTCTGCTTGTCCGCGGCAGCAGGGGGCCATCCGCCATTTGCAACACAAACCGCACCTTGGGCAGAAAACCTATAGCCAGGACCGGAGCATCTGACCGGGCGGGGGTGGGTGGCTGGACGAAGGGGTAAGATTGCTGTCCGACCTGTCCGATAGTTCAGGTTATACTAAAAGGGTCCAAGCCGGTGGGCGAGGTGCCCACCCTTCGAGCAACATCGGCCCGGATCGATGCGTGTACTGTCAAAATGAGAGGTGAAGAGTGCGGCGATTTGCGCTTCTTCTGATCTGTGCACTGACGTTGGTGGGATTCGCGGCCAGCCAGTGCTCCGCCCAGATTCCCCTTAAGAAGAAAAAGGTGGACAAGTCCACCGAAACGACAAACACGGTGGAGCCGGATAAGCAGCTCTACGATAAGGCCATCGAGGATATCAAGCACGGAAAGCACGAAATTGGCCGCCTCAGCCTGCAGACGCTGATCAATACCTATCCGGACAGCGAGTATCTGGCCAAGGCCAAGCTGGCGATCGCGGACTCGTATTACAAAGAGGGCGGTACGTCGAACATCACGCAGGCAGTCAACGGGTATAAGGATTTCATCGTATTTTTCCCGTTCCTGCCGGAAGCCGCATACGCGCAAGCGCAAGTGGCCATGTGCCATTTCAACGAGATGCCCAAGCCGGACCGCGACAATGCGCACGCCAAGGCCGCCGAAGAAGAGTTCCAGACCTTCCTGACTAAATATCCGAAGGATCCGCTGGCGCCGGAAGCGCAGCAGCATCTGCGGGAAGTGCAAGAAGTACTGGCGGAAGGACAGTTTCGCATTGGGTACTACTATTACGTGAAGCAGGACAAGCGAGCGGCGGCGGGACGGTTGATCCCGCTGACCAAGCGGTACCCATTGTACAGCAAGACCGACACGGCGCTATGGATGCTGGCGGACGTATTCGAGAAAAGCGAGCGCAAGGACATTGCGGGCAATTACTACGCGCAGATCATAAAGAACTATCCGCTGTCGAAGTATGTGGACGGATCGAAAGAGAAATTGAAGGCGTTTGGAATGCCGATTCCGCAACCAGATCCGAAGGCTGCGGAGTGGATGACCGCAGAGCAGAATGCGCCCCGACCTAAAGAGAACGTGGTCCACAAATCAATGGGCATATTTCATCCCGGCCCGGATGTTCACACCGCGGCCAAGAGCGGAGTCCCGCAGATGGAAGCGGAGAGCGATCAGCCGGGAACGGATACCTTGGCGGGAGCCAAGGGGGCGACGATGGGGAATGGCGGAGGTGCGCCGGGCTCCAATGCGGTCATCGAAACCGTGAAGCCGGGCGACGCAGCACCACCGCAACCGACCAATACCAGCGGGGCTAGCGAAGACACGTCCGCAGCACCCGCGAGCGAAAGCAGCTCGACCGATCCCGCCGCGAGTTCCAGCACGGATGGCACAGCCAATGGAACGACGACAGCGCCGGCGACAGACGGGGCGGCGAGTACACCGGCGGCGGATGGGACGTCAACCGACGCGGCGAACAGCGCTACAAGTACTACGAATCCGCCGGCGAATCAGAAAGAATCGAGTAGCAAGAAGAAGGGGCTGAAGAAGCTGATCCCCTGGTAAAGAAGACGCAAAGAAGCAATGAAGTGACGAAGTAAAGAACTCCAGACAACACCCGCACCTTAACTCCCAGGTGCGCATCCGTCGACTGCTTCTCCTGAATTTGGCATCCCACCGGAGCCGCGTCGTTTGCGGCACGCAGCGCAGGAATCGGAAGGGCGCTACAAAGTCGACCAGCAACAAGCAAGCTGGACCCGGTCCTTTGGTACAGGTAAGCGATTGAGAACGCGGCATGTCTACTTCCGACACACCTACCTGGTGCGGAGATTGACGCCATCGGAGCGGAGTGCTCCAATACGATTTGAATCTCCATCCGTGTAACGCATGGGGTGTTTGGAGGACGTGCGGTGGCTAAGATCCTCGTTGCCGACGACAACAGTAACATCCAAAAGATGGTAGGGCTGGCCCTGAAAGATCAGGGTATAGACGTTGTCGCGGTCGGCAACGGAGAAGCAGCCGTACGCAAGATCGCGGACATTCACCCGGACCTGGTGCTGGCGGATGTGTTCATGCCAGTCAGGAATGGATATGAAGTTTGCCGCTATGTAAAAGAAGACCCGAAATTTTCGCATATTCCCGTGATTCTGCTGGTTGGAGCGTTTGATCCTCTGGATGAACAAGAAGCGCAGCGTTCCGGCGCCGATGGCGTGCTGAAAAAGCCGTTTGTTCCCCCTGATCCACTGATTTCGATGGTGAAGTCTGCGCTGGCACGCGCGGGTGTGGCGATTGGGGCGGCGGCGCACGCAGAGAAGCCGCCGGAACCGGTGCGTCCGGCGGCGGAAATGTTGACGCCAAGCCCGAAGATAGCGTCACCGGCGGCGCAGAAGATTGTCGAGCCACAGCCGGAACCGTTGGATGACTTCCCTGCCCCTCCGGCGCAGGTGAAAATCGCGGCGGGACACGAACCGGTGGCGTTTGGAAGCTTGCTGCAGACACCGGATGTGGAGGACGACGCAGCATTTATGCCGAAAGGCCGTGAGGAGATCGAAGAACGGACCTGGGGCACTGAGGAAACCGAAGAAGAAGTGTCGGAGGAAGAAGAATCGCCACGAGGCGGTTGGCGCAAGGAAGGCCACGAGGACGCGGCGGAGGAAACGAAAGAAACTCCAGACTGGCGCGAGGCCGCATTCCACGGAGCTTCACCGGCGGGAAGCCTGAAGTCTTCCAGGTGGACCCCGGCAGTCGAAGAACCCGCGCTTGCAGAAAGCACAGATTCGCCAGCGGTTGCGGTGTCGACGCTGGAGAAGTCCGCTGATGCACTAGCGCCGTTTTCAGGTGATGCGTGGGCGGCGGCGATGGCTGCGGGCGTAGAAGAGAAATTGGCACGGGTGGAAGAAGCGGTGGCGGAGCGCAAAGAGCCTGAGGTTGTTCCCGAGGCCCAAGCGGTCGTAGAAGAAGCCGCGGCACAAGTACCGGAGCCGGTGAAGGCAGAAGAACCGGTGAAACCTGCGGAGCCTTCGAATGGATGGTATTCGATAACATCTTCGCCGTGGGATGCGGAGGCCAAGAAGGCTTCCCTGTTGGCGGCGACATGGGATACCCCCGTTGAGGAGCTTCCCGGTCCAGCAGTGATCGAGCAGCCCGCGCTAGTGGAACCCGAGCCGTCTGTGGAAGAAGCTATGGCGCAGGTAGAAGAAGCGGCGGTGGCGGAGGAAGAAAGCCCCTATGCGGGATCAGAGCCCGAGACGGTGGTGGGGCACCACGAGAATTTTGTAGAGCACGAGAGTCACACGGAGAGTTCTGCGTCGGCATACGTAGAGGCACCGATTGAGGTTCACAGCCACCACGAGGTTCCCGCGGCGAAGGCTGAAGCGGAGCAACCCGCGGGGAGTAGGGAGAGTTCCCACGCCGGGGAAACGCCAGCGACTGCGGAGACGCAGGAAGAAGAGGCGGCTACCGTTCCAACGACCGAGAGCAAGGGTTGGGAAAATACGTGGGAGGCAGGAGCGCTTCCTGCGGAGAAATTCGCTGAGGTAGGGCACGAAGAGGTGGCCCAGGTGGTCGAGGAGTCCGCGCCCGCGGATGAGGAAGAGCATATTGCGGCGGCAGAAACGGTTGAAGAGCCGGTGCCGATGTTCGGGCAAATAGCCGAAAGCGTGGCGGCCGAAGAGGAAGAGGAAAAACCGGATATGGACGCGCTAGTGGCGCGGGTGATCGATAAGATGAATCCGGAAGTATTGAAGAAGATGACGCACGAGTTCCTGAGGCCGGTAATCGCGGCGATCATTCAAGAAGAGTTGAACTCCAAGAAATCGTAAGAACCCCTGCTACATTTTGGTTTGCAGATTCGTGGTGGATCTATACGTGTCCGCCAGCTCAATGCTTGGCTCTACGCTATCTTCGCGACGCTTCTCAGGGGCGCAATACATTGTTCCCTCTTGAGTCTCGCCTTTCCTGGTCTGTCGCGTCTGGCCGCGCCAGCTGCCCCACGCCGGTGCTGTGTGGGGGTTCTTGGGGTTGGCTAGGCAGGGACCGTCTTCCGATCCGGCCCGCGAACTCGAATGCTTGCATGGGTCTTACTGTAGGCGGTTTTGAATGCACAAGTTGGCGGAGTCCAGCCGTCTCTGCAAATTGACGGGGCGGCGAGGTGCCCGTATATTCAAGAATTAACGTGCCCGGACGAGAGTGCGCTTGGCGCGTCTGCGCTGGACGATTAGGAGATGAGGGTGGGATGGGGCGAGAGATAGCCAAAGCGTACGAGCCGCAGCAGATCGAGCCGCGATGGGCGGAGTTCTGGGTGAAGGAAGAGCTGTTTAAGGCCGACCCCAGTGCGCCCGGTCCGGCTTTCTCGATGGTGATCCCGCCGCCGAACGTGACCGGTTCGCTGCACATCGGGCACATGCTGAATCACACGGAGATCGACATCCTGACGCGATGGCACCGCATGCGGGGGTACAACACCTTGTATTTGCCGGGGACGGACCACGCCGGGATTGCGACGCAGCGCGTGGTGGTGCGGCAATTGTCGCACCAAGGGATTTACTACCGCGATTTGGGGCGGGAAGAGTTCGTCAAGCGCGTATGGCAGTGGAAGGAAGAGAGCGGCGGAACGATCCAGCGGCAGATGAAGCAGATTGGAGAGTCCTGCGACTGGTCGAGGGAAAAGTTCACGTTGTCGCCGGAATTGTCGGCGGTGGTGCGAGACGTATTCGTGCGGCTGTATGAACAGGGATTGATCTACCGCGAAAAGCGAATCGTGAACTGGTGCCCGGGCTGCCGGACGGTGCTGAGCGATCTGGAAGTGGTACACGAGGAGAAGCAAGGGCATCTCTGGTACGTGAAGTATCCGGTGGTCGAATCGCAGGAATTTCTGACGGTTGCGACGACCCGGCCGGAGACGATGCTGGGCGACACGGCGGTGGCGGTGCATCCGGAAGATGAGCGATACAAACACCTGATTGGGAAAAGGGCGCTGCTGCCGCTGATGAACCGGGAAATTCCGATTATTGGTGATGAGATGGTGGACCGCGAGTTCGGTACCGGAGCGGTGAAGATCACGCCGGCGCACGATCCGAACGACTTTGAAGCGGGCAAACGGCATGGTCTGCCACAAATCGAGGTGATGACCGACGACGCGCACCTGAATGAGAACGCGGGCGCGTATGCGGGGCTGGAGCGATTCGCGGCGCGAAAAAAGATTGTGGAAGACCTGCAAGCGCAGGGATACCTGGAAAAGATCGTGGAACACATCAACGCGATCGGGCACTGCGAGAGAAGCCGCACGATTGTGGAGCCGCGCATCTCGACACAGTGGTTTTGCCGGATGCAACCGCTGGCGGAACCGGCGATTGCGGCGGTGGAGCGGGGCGACATCCAGATGGTGCCGGAGAACCGCCGAACGGAATATTTGAACTGGATGAGGAATATCCGGGACTGGACGCTGTCGCGGCAATTGTGGTGGGGGCATCGGATACCGGCGTGGTATTGCAGCGACTGCAACGAGATTATCGTGGCGCGGGAAGAGCCAAAGACATGCGCGAAGTGCGCGTCGAGCAAACTGCTGCAGGATCCGGACGTGCTGGATACCTGGTTTAGCTCGGGTTTGTGGCCGTTTTCGACGCTGGGTTGGCCGGAGAAGACCGCGGATTTTGAAAGATACTATCCAACGAGCTTGCTGATTACCGCCTACGACATCCTGTTTTTCTGGGTGGCGCGAATGATCATGATGGGGCTGCATTTTACGGGACAAGTTCCCTTCCGCGCTGTGTATCTGCATTCGCTCGTGCGCACGCCCACCGGGGAGAAAATGTCCAAGTCCAAGGGCACAGGACTGGATCCAGTAGCGCTAAATCAGCAATACGGGACGGATGCGATGCGCTTTTGCTTGGCGTCGATGGCGGCACCGGGAACAGACATCGTGCTCACGGACGACCGGCTGCTGGGGGCGCGGTCGTTTGTAAACAAGATCTGGAACGCGGCACGATTTTTATTTGTAAACCTGGAGAAATTCGAGCAGGCCGGGGTTGGGCTGGAGGAGTTGGCAGCGCCGGCGGTGCGAGAGCAAGCTCCGTATGCGTATGAAGGAGAAGTGCCGCTGATTGATCGTTGGCTGTTTGGGAGGCTGGCGGAAACGGTGGAGACGGTGAATGCTGCGTTGGAGGATTACCGGTTCCACGAGGCGGCTCAAGGCGTGTATCAATTTTTCTGGGGAGATTTTTGCGACTGGTACATCGAATGGGTGAAGCCAGACTTACAGAGTACGGACCTCGAGCGGGCAAGTGTCGCGTGGAAGAATCTGTTCGCGGGATTTGATGCAGCGTTGCGGCTGCTGCATCCGTTCATGCCTTTCCTGACAGAAGAGCTGTGGCACCAGTTGCCGCAAAAGGCGGCGGTGAAGTCGATTGCGCTGGACCGCTATCCCCAGGCGCGTGCTTCGTGGAAAAATGCGGAGGCCTTGCGGGAATTTGGAATGGTGCAGGAAGTGATTCAGTCGCTGCGGACGATTCGGTCGGAGATGAAGCTGGACAAGAAAAAAGTGGCGGCGGAGTTTTCGAGCGCGGATGCCGGTGCGAGAGCGGTGGTGGAAGCGAACCGCGAAGGAATTACGCGGCTTGCGTTTCTTACGGAGCTGCGGGTGACGGGGGAGAAATTGCCGGAGGGTGGCGGGGGAGTGCGGTCGACCGCGGCGTTTGATATTCGAATAGCATATGCGGTCGAGACGGTTGATGTGGCGGGAGAGGTGGCGCGATTGAAGAAAGAGAGCGAAGGGCTGGAGAAGGCCATCGCGTCGAAAGAAAAGCAATTGGGGAATGAAACGTTTCGCAACAGGGCTCCGGAGAATATTATCAAGCAGATGGAAGAGACGTTGGCGGGGCAGAAGGTGGAGTTGGAGAAAGTGCAGGAACGGCTGCGGAGTTTGGAGAATTAAGGAAACATGGTGGGGGCGCGTTTACCTGGCTCCGACGGAGTCTACTCCCCACGACGCTTATGGGCTCCCACGCAGTAGTATGGCCCACATTGTCATTCCGAACGAAGCGAGGAATGTACTTTTTTCTTACGGCTTGGGACCTTCGCAACTTCGCTTCGGAAAATGCTTGGTATGGAGTGCGGCGAGCCGCCGCTGTTCAGTCTCTAGGGATGGAGATGGATTGGAATTCGGAGGGTGTGGCGAAGGTGATTGAGAGCGCGCTGGCCGAGGACATTGGGGTCGGCGACGCTACCGCTGCGGCTACGATTCCGGTTGGTGCTACGGGACAAGCGCATATTGTGGCGAAGCAGGAACTGGTTTGCGCTGGATTGCCGCTGGCGGAAATGATGTTTGGGCGGCTTGATCCGCGCATGAGAATGGAATCGCGTGCGGCGGATGGGCAGTTGGTGAAGAACGGCGAGGACGTGCTGCGGCTGTCCGGCAAAGCAGCGGCCATACTGACCGGAGAGCGGACGGCGCTTAATTTTCTGGGGCATCTGAGCGGAATCGCGACATTGACGCGGCGGTTTGTGGAGCAACTGCACGGGACGCAGGCGAAGATTCGGGACACGCGGAAGACCACGCCGGGATTGCGGCAATTGGAAAAATACGCGGTGAGGATGGGCGGCGGGACGAATCACCGGTTCGGGCTATATGACGCGATCCTGCTGAAAGAGAATCACATTGCGCTGGCGGGCGGAGTGCAGGCGGCGTTGGACCAGGCACACGCGTATGCATCATCGCAGCTGAAACCGCGGGCGATGACGGCGTATGAGGCGGTGGGGTGGGTGCCATCAGCGGCGGAGGTTGGTTCCCTTCCGATTCAGATTGAGGTGCGAAACGAAAAGGAGTTGAGAGAAGCGCTGGCGGCGGGGGCGGAATCGGTGCTGCTGGATAATATGACGCCGGAGGAAGCGCGACGCTGCGTGGAGATCGTTCGCTCAGTGCGCGCGTCGTGCATTGTGGAGATATCCGGAGGAATTACGCTTGAGAACGCGCGGGCCTACGCATTGAGTGGCGCGGATTACCTTTCCTCGGGCGCACTGACCCATTCAGCAAAGGCCGTGGATTTAAGTTTGCTTGTGGAGAGCATCAAGGAAAAGTAGGATTAGCAGTTGCACCGCAGAGCCAGGGCCGGATGCCGCAACTACCGTCTTTACCAGGAACAACCGACCGACGGCTGGCAGCGCTGCTGACGCTGCTGTCGGAGAACGCTACCATCGTGATCAGCGGCGAGAGGATCGCGCGCGAGATTGGCGTGTCGCGATCGATGGTGTGGCGATGGGTGCAGCGATTGCGCGAGCTGGGCGTACGCGTCAAGGGTCAAACGGCGCACGGATATTTCCTGGAGAAAGTGCCGGACATTCTGCTGCCGGATTTGCTGCGTGGAAGGCTGAAGGGGAACCTGTTCGGGAAGCGGATCTACCACTTTTTCAAGACGGATTCGACGAATCGCGTGGCGCTGGAGCTGGGCTACGCGAATGAGCCCGAGGGCGCCGTGGTGCTGGCGGAAGAACAGACCACGGGCAAAGGGCGAGCGGGGCGAAACTGGCATTCGGAACGAGGAGCGGGAATATATGTGACGTTTTTGCTGCGGCCGAGGCTGGCGCCGGTGCAAGCTCCGCTGCTGACGATGATGGCGGGGCTTTCGGCGTACACGGCGGTGAAGGAACAGACGGGGTTGAGCGCGGAATTGAAATGGCCGAATGATTTGCTGCTGGGCGGAAAAAAGGTGGGGGGAATCCTGACGGAGATGCACGCGGAAGCAAACTCGGTGCGGTTTGTGATCGTGGGGATGGGGATCAATGTGAAT
>Ga0210407_10001025_pt1 | contig 27700 bp, 16 predicted proteins | sample IncBWC27MmetaG_FD_150860 | JGI IMG/M metagenome (GOLD analysis project Ga0210407, IMG submission 150860) | Forest soil microbial communities from Barre Woods Harvard Forest LTER site, Petersham, Massachusetts, United States - Inc-BW-C-27-M | ecosystem: Environmental > Terrestrial > Soil >...
ATACCAAGTTCGCCCAACGTCCGCTGCACCGCAGTCACGAACATGTCCGGATCGTCAAACTCAGCCTTGGAGATACCGGAACGCACTGCGAAGAGTCCATAACTCCAGTAAGACAGACAGAACCACGAGGCTCTAAAGTGACTATTCAGCAAACTGAGACGTTCCTCGAACAATTCCTCGGCGCGAAGCTGGTATAGATCGTCCAGATTCTGGAACGGAAAACGTTCCGGGTGACGGACTCTGAGTTCGTCGAAACATCGCCGAACCAGAATTTGTTCGATGCCGCTGAGGTCAGGAGTCCTGAGATGCGCTGTTGCGGCGAGGGCCACACCAAGGGTGATGTCGTCGAAGATGTAGCCTCCGGGAAAGCTCACCTTGTCGAACTTTGTTGTGTTGCTCATGAGTCCTCCTGAGCTCCACGGGAGAAGGTTCCTTTGACCGAGGGTATCACAGCAGGGGTACGGCTGACGCTGCCCCGGGCCGGCATCCATCGCCAAAGCTCAGGAACTGCTTGCGATCGCCGGCGGAATGCCAAGGTATGGAGCACGCTGGCGGGTTTCACCCGGCGGCACACTCCGAAGAGAACGACGCATCCCTGCTCGGTATCGAAGTCGAGGACGCGTCCCGCTACGGCTGGCTCGAGGTATCGGCGGATCACCGCCTGACCGCTCTTCGGGAGAAGCAGCCAGGACGCGGCCTGGACCAGGTCACTTCGTGCCGCACTGCGGGCACCAAGCGCCGGGAATCGGGTGGATGAGGTTGCCGCAAGGACATTGCACATCCAGGGCACTGGCGAAAGCGTAAGGCTCGCTTTCCTGGTATCGCTTCGTCACCGGATCCTCAAAGACCACAATCATGTTCATGGCGAGTTCCCACTCGGAGGCACGGTTGTTTGCAGTTTTGTCTCGACCTTTGTCGTAAGGCTATTCACATCCTCCTGTTGACCGCCTTGCTAATACTCTTTTCATAATCGACGAAGATGCCGGCTGGCCAGATCCGATCTCGTAGTTCTTCTCTGGTGACCAGTTCGCCTGGTCTTTCCAGGAGCATCGCGAAAACCTGAAAAGGCTGTTCTTGGAGCTTTACCTTCACTCCCTGTCTGCGCAACTCCCCGGCACGCAGATTGACTTCGAAGACCCCAAACCGGATAAAACCTTTTGTATTTTCCGACTCCACCGAAGTTGACCAACCACTGTAACACCACCTTACTCACCGTGAAACCCCCGCCTTGGGCAGGGCGAATCGTGACATAAGCCTCACCGTTTGAAAAGGTTACGAGCGCGCTTACAGGGCGACGAGAATTCCATAACAAAGGAACTCCAGTGAGTTGGCTTAGTGCCCTTAGCGACGCAAAATGCGCCGCATGCGGGCGGCACGCTTCGCGGTCTTCAGCGCAATTCGCTATTCAGCACACGCGGCCGCCATCGAAGGCGCGCATCCCACGTATCCCCTCGTGTTTGCTGCGGCGGAGAACCAACGCTGACTGCCATGAGAAGGTTCCTATTTCTCTTCCTCTCTATGTTGCTAACTTGGGCGTCTAGTGAGCCTCAGCGTCACATATTCACCGCAGGCGACCACATCATCACTATGGATGTCCGTTTTGGCAAACCGTACGTAGGTACGCGTCTGGTCTTCTACGACGATAAAGATCCGCTCAAACCCATCTGTTTCACCGGTAACGGCGAAAACGGAGCTTGCCCGACTCGCTTCGTTGGTGCCGTCGCTATGGTTACATTTACAGTCAAGCGTGCGACCAGCACGCTCGGGAGCAAAACGTCGATCCGCGAGCATGTGACTGTAATGGCCCAATCACCTGACCTGCCGACGCGGCCTCCGTTCGATAGAACCCAAGTGCTCACGAAAGGTACTATCAGCGATTTTCAGGTGTTCGGATATGACGAAAGCGATATCGCTGAGGGAGAGCGTGAGGCCGAACGCGAAAAGTCAAGGGAGCGCCTCTGGCGAGTTTGTCGGCAGGAACTCTATCTAAACGGTGAAATAGTGGCGTTCGCCGTCATTCACTGGCGGTATACACTCAATGCGGTCGAGATCCTGCGGGTGCAGAGCGGACCAGCCTGCCGCAAGTAAATTCAGATTGATCCCGTGATACGGCATTCGAGGAGATCTCAGACGCCGACGACCCGTTCAGGCCAAACGGAATAGAACGTGACTTCTCGCCCGCATTGCGTTCAGATCCGCGGATTCGGCGTTATTCAGCAGCTTGATATCGTCGGCCCAACGTCCGAGTGGCCCGTTTATTCCGGACGCAACATGATCGGAGCTGTCTTAGTTCCGGTCGATGCATCATGCCTGGTAAACCGTTTTGCCGCCGACCACTGTGCGAACAATCTGAACGTCTTTAATCTTCGCTTCGTTCACTCTGAAGATATCATCGGAAAGCACTACAAAGTCCGCGAACTTACCGATTGATATGGAACCTTTCACGGCTTCTTCATGCGAGTTGTAAGCTCCGTTGATCGTGTTGACCGCCAAAGCCTCGGCGACGGTGATGCGCTGGTTTGCGCCCCAAGTTTCTCCATTCCAACCCGTCCGCGTGACCATGCCTTGAATGGCCATGCGCGGATCGAACGGTCCTGGAGGAAAGTCGGAACCGGCGGCCGCACGAATACCCGCATCGAGCAGGCTGCGGAATGCCATGCAGTGTTGCATCAGCGGATCGCCGTAGAAATGGAATTTATCCGAGTTGTAGTAGGCGTAAGTAGTGAACAAGGCAGGAACAGCGTCTACCGCTTTCATGCGGCGGATGAGATCATCATTTACCAAAGTGCAATGCGTGATCTTCGGCCGCGCATCTGTGCGCGGATAAAGCTTCTGAGCTCGTTCGATCGCGGTTAGGAACATCTCGACTGCAACGTCGCCGTTGGCGTGGCAGTTGACCTGGATTCCGGCACGATGAACGCGCTCTACCCAAGCGTTTATGTCGTTCTGGCCAATGGTGATGTTGCCGCGATACGGCGGGCTAACGCCTGGATACGGAATGCTTAGCGCCATAGTCCGCTCGGAGAAAGACCCGTCGATAGCAAATTCAGCGGTAGCTCCAATGCGAATCCATTCATCGCCGAAACCGGTTTCGATTCCTGCATCTATCAGGTCATCGATTTCCCTCCCGGGCTCGTAGCTGACGCGATGCAGCAGCTCGCCGCGTTTTCGAATCTGCTGCAAACCTGCCAGACTGCCTTCTTCATGATGAACGCTGGTCAAGCCGTAACGGACGAATTGCTTGGACATGTAGGCCTGCCCGTCACGGTAGCGTTGCGCTTGCTGGGACGGCGTGAGCTCTGTTCGCTTCCCCACTTTCTCGAAGACATCTCGTGCATTGTCGGAAACGCGCCCTGTGAGCTCTCCGGTGCCGCGATCAAACGTGCCACCAAAGGGATCGCGTGTATCCTTCGTGACGCCCGCGAGTTCGAAGGCCTTCGTGTTGTAAAACGACGTATGCCCGCCGCGGTGCGTGACTGACACCGGGTGTTCGGTAGAAACCTGATCCAGGTCGTGAATGTTGAGCTGGCGCTTGTCCCTCACCTTTGTGTCGTCATAGAGTTGACCTTCCACCCAGAACCCGGCCTGAGCCTGCCGAGCTTTGGCCCGAAGTTTCTCGATGATGCTTGCGATGCTGACGAATTCTACCTCGTAAGGGTTGCCGACCACGACTTCATAAAGCAACATCTCGCCCGGCGCGTGGTTATGGCAGTCAATGAAACCTGGCACGATGGTCATACGGCGGGCGTCAATGATTTCGGAACGCTTGCCGCTCCAGGCTTTGGCCTCGTCGTTTGTGCCGATGGCGACGAAGCGTCCATCTTTCACCGCAAACGCCGCTGCCGAAGGCATCCGGAAATCGACGGTGTGTACATTGGCGTTGAGAACGACTACATCGGCGTCCCGCGAACCGCTGGCGGCCGTAAGATGGGTCGCGCCGAAACCTGCGAACACGGCTCCGCTTTGTTTTAGGAATGATCTGCGGCTAGGCTCGTACCAAGCCATAAAAGTACCTAATTCTACCAACTTGCGCTGGTCGGTCCCCTTTCGGACACTGCATTGTTTGCGCGTTCACTTTGACGAAAGGTCGCCTAGTACACTGGCCAGATACGGGTTCGAGTAGATCATAGCTGCCCGCGACTGTTCAGGCTCAAGCGAACAGAACTGGACTTCGCGGGCTCGTGTGAAACTTGCATAAGAGGAAACGGCCAATGAGTCGATGCTCCAGAGGCGTTGAATCAAGGATATGGGGACGGGATTTTATTCGAAGGGTAGCGCTTAAGCTTACAGCGTATCGTGAGTTGAAACCACGACTTGCGACCGAATGCCGCCTCTTATCTGGCTCGCTTCTGCAGTTCTCGCCAATCCACCGCAAAATCTCCGGGATCGTTCCCGCGAGATTGGGTGCGCAACTCACGAAGATGGGCTTCGACTCTCTTGGCGTCGACTTTTCGACCGAGCTTGCGCAGAACCAGGCCATAGTTAGCGAGTGTTACTATCGCGTCGGGATGTGCGGCGCCCAACGACGCTTCCGCCACCTTTAAGGATCGAGCATATAGCGGTTCAGCATCCTGATACCGGCCTTGCAGACAATAAGCATTGGCGAGATTGGCTAGCGTTTTGAATATCTCGGAGTGCTCGGGCTGGAGCGTTCTCTCCTGAACGGCAAGTGCCCGTCGGTAAAGCGACTCCGCACTTTCATACTCGTGCTGCTCGCGATAAGTACTGGCGAGATTGATGAGAGCCGTCACCGTGCAGGGATGTTCCGTCCCAAGCGACTTCTCACAGATGTTCAGGGCGCGCTGAAAGAGGTTCTCCGCCTCGCCAAATCGATGCTCGCTGAAATACGCTGAACCCAGGTTATTCCAGGCAGCCCCGAGATCGTGATGCTCGGGGCCGAGCATCTTCTCCCATATTCGAATCACATCCAGCCAGAGCATCTCGGCCTCTTTATATTTCTTTTCAATACGATATAGTTCAGCCAATTGGCTCCGGATTCGGGCCGTCTCGGGATGTTCCGTGCCCAGAGCCTTCTCGCGAATTCCGATCGCGCGTCGGTAGAGCGCTTCGGCTTCAGAGTAGCGGCCCAGGGTGTAACATATCCGGCCGAGATTGCTGAGAGTCTCGGCTAACCCTGGGTCTTCGGGACCCAAAAGTCGCTTACGGAGAGATGCTACGCGCCTAAATGTGGCTTCCGCATCCGCATATCGGCTGCGATTCATTTGGATGGATGCCAGGGTGTCCAACATATCCGCCATGCCCGCGCTCTCCGGCCCTGATACGCGCGATTGGATCTCAATGGCCCGAAGGACCAGTGGCTCGGCCTGATCGCATCGACCTCCGTTGGCATATAGGTTGCCAAGGTTGTTAAGGTTGATGGCGAGATTCAACGGGCTCGGCAAGACTTCGTAAGCAGATATCGCGCGCTGGTAAAATTCCTCTGCCTGCGGGAAGTCGCCGCGAAGTTGCAGCAGTAAGGCCAGTTGACCGAGGCTCATGGCCATCTCTTCAGGTCCTTGAGCTTGCTGGATCGCACTCCGAAAGTAAGGTTCCGCTTCGGTGTAGCGGGCGTCCGTCCGCAGTTTATCGCCGGACGCGATCAACTGCTCCCAAGTCGCCGTTTCGGCGCGGACAACATCCAAAAGGAGAAATATACCCAGCAGATTCACCCACATTTGAACTACCTCAAGAAGCACGCCTTGCGGACCGGCGCATCGATAAAGCCGCGTTTCCATCGATCACGACACCGCAAGGCGCAGTAAGCGAACATTCGGGGAGGTTGCTCCTATGGCGTGTCTAATTCAACCGTACTTGTACTGGACTCTGGCTGAACTCGGAAGAGACTTACTTTCCTATGGTTGGCGAGAGATCTGAACTCTTCGTTGGGTAGCCCGTAAGTGTGTGCTACACTATCGGGAATTTCCGGATGAAGTTGCAGCATGGTGTCTCCTTCCGGTGAGCAGCGCCTAAGTTTCGGTCCATTCGAGGCCGACCTTTCCTCGGGAAAGCTGTACAAGCTCGGGCGCCGCATCCCCCTACAAAACAAGCCGTTTCGCCTCCTCGCCATGCTTTTGGCACGTCCGAGGGAAGTTGTCACTCGAGAAGAAGTGCGGAAGGAGCTCTGGCCAGACGGTACTTTCGTCGATTTCGAAGAAGGTCTCGATACGGCCCTCAAGAAGCTTCGCCACGCGCTCGGGGATTCCGCCCAGAATCCAAATTTCATTGAAACGCTTCCACGGCGCGGTTACCGGTTCATCGCCCCCTCGTTTAGGTTTGATCTCGTAGACCAATCAACACCTGCAAAAGCAGAAACACATGCCACGAAAACTGAGACTGAGGGGGCTGCCGAGGCCTTTACATTGGCCAAGGGCGTGCGATGGCTGGGTGGAAGCGAGAGATTCTGGATAGGGCTAGCAGTTGCGATCGCCATTGTACTTGGATCGATTTTAGGTTGGCGGCTGGCCCGTCAGGCGAAGGCGGCGCCTGCGAACATTGAATCTTTGGCAGTGCTTCCCTTGGAAAACCTCTCGGGTGATCCTTCACAGGACTATTTCGCGGCGGGTATGACTGAGGAATTGATTACAGCTTTGGGCCAGATAAACTCGTTGCGCGTCATCTCACGAACGTCTGTCATGCAGTATCGGGGGATTCACAAGCCCTTACCGCAAGTCGCACGCGAATTAAAAGTCGACGCCATCGTGGAAGGCACTGTGACCCGTTCCGGCGAGCTGGTGAGGATTACGGCGCAGCTGATCCAAGCACCGTACGAAAAACAGTTGTGGGCGCAGACTTACCAGAGAGAATTCCGGGACTCTCTCGGCTTGCAGAATGAAATCGCAGGTACCATCGCGAAACAGGTCCAGAGTACGCTCCGTCCACAAGCGCAGACCGCGATAAGAAACAAACGACCCGTCAGCCCGGAGGCCTATGAGGCGTACTGGAACGGCGAGTATCATTTGGACAAACTGACACCGGAATCGGTAAAGAAAGCTGCTGGCTATTTCGAGCAGGCAATCACGAAAGATCCTGATTTTGTCGCCGCCTACAACAAACTGGCGGGCTCATATCGAATCCTTGGCAATCTGGGTGTCTTGCCCAAGAACGAGTGTAATTCGAAAGCCAATGATCTTACGGCGAAGGCTCTTGCGCTCGATCCGCTTTCGGGTGCGGCACACGCCCAGGTGGGCTGGGGCGAACTGTCGAACGGCTTGAACTTTCCGAAGGCTGGCGCAGAATTCCGGCGTGCTGTAGAGTTGAACCCGAACGGTACGGAAGCGCATGAGGGATTAGGGGACTATTACGCAGCCGTGGGGCAGGTGGACCGAGCTGTTGCGGAAATGGAACGCGCCCGTGAAGTGGACCCCCTCTCGTTGATAGTGAATGAAGACTTGTGCAGGATGCTGTACTTCTCGCGGCGGTTCGACGATGCACTCGCGCAGTGCAAAGCAAACCTGGAGTTGGATCCTCAACTCCAGCGCCCTCTCTGGCAGATCGGAGCGATTTATGCGGCAAAGGGAATGAACGCGATTGCCGCCTCCGTGTTTCTTCAAGCCCACGAGCGGGTTGGGTTGTCATCTTCTATGTTGGCCGCACTGAAGCGCGCGGAGCAAGAAACCGGCTTGCAAGGCTTGTGGCGGGAATGGCTTCAAATTGCAAGCCCAGCCATAAAAAACAGGATGCTTGATTCCTTCCAAGTGGCGGAAGCCTACACGTACGCTGGCTACAGAGACCAGGCGTTGACCTGGCTCGAGCGGGCTTTCGAGGAGCGCTCGTTTGGAATAAACTACTTAGGGGTTGACCCCACATACGATGGCTTACGGTCTGCTCCCCGCTTCCAAGAATTGCTACGCCGGATGCGACTCCCACAATAGGTAGCTACGGCTTCTATTCACATCGCGAACTTCTACTTTTGACGTGAACGGGCTATTCGCCGGATCGTCCGCGGGTCGGACTCGTGCCGCTGGCGATCCACAAACGAGGTTCTCGTAATCTGAATAGGCAACACAGACTTACCGAGTGCACGCCGACACAGAGGCGTGCGTCTTGAAGAATAATGGGTAACATGTTCGATCAGTTTTCCCTTGACCTGCGGTACGCAGCTCGGCACTTGCGAAGTAATCCAGGCTTCACGGCTGTGCTGATCCTCGTCCTGGCTTTGGGTATCGGCGCGAATGCCGCCATCTTCAGCGTTATCAATGCGGTGCTCCTCCGGCCCCTACCATTCCCCGACCTCCGCCAATTGGTGCAGATCTGGGAGGCCAATCCTGCGCGCGGAGAGGTTCAAGAAACCGTTTCGCCCTGGAACTTTACGGACTGGCAGAAGCAGAGCAAGAGTCTGGCGCAACTGGCTGTTTATGAACATGAAAGCCTGGCTCTCGTCACACATGGAGTTCCGGAACGAATGGATGCGGCTCTCGTATCGAGCGGCTTTTTTCGGGTCTTCCAGGAACCGCCGCAGTTCGGTCGAACCTTTTCGCCCGAAGACGATCGTCCTGGCTCCCCTTCCGTTGTACTGAGCTACAAAGGATGGACATCGCACTTCAACTCCGATCCCCACATCGTCGGCAAGAGGATTACGCTCGATGGTGAGCCGTTCACAGTCATCGGCGTGATGCCGACCAGTTTTCGGTTTCCGGCGCTCGGAACCGACTTATGGGCTACGCCCGCATTCGACCTGAAGTCCAGAAGCCGCGGAGATCATTATCTATTTGCAGTTGGGCGAATGCGGCCGGGCGTCACGGTAGGACAGGCGCAGGCAGAAATGAGCGCCATCGCGCACCGGCTTGAGCAGCAGTATCCCGATACGAACCAGGGCAGCGCTGTGACGCTCGTGCCACTTCAGGAGGAGATGGTCGGCAGCTTTAGACGCGGACTGTTAGTTCTATGGGTGGCGGTGACGTTGGTCCTGCTCATCGCTTGTGCCAATGTCGCCCATCTTCTGCTTGCTCGGTCTGCCACACGCGAGAAGGAATTTGCGATTCGAGCTGCCCTGGGGGCCGGTCGTCCGCGCTTGATCCGGCTACTGCTTACTGAAAGCGTCATCCTAGGTACAACCGGCGGGTTGCTGGGATTGGCTCTCAGCCCGTTGGGAATTCGTCTCCTTATGGCGGCCGGAGGACACGGGCACATCGTTCCGCGCACGGAGGGAATTCGTATCGACGAAAATGTCATCGCCTTCACAGCCGTCGCGTCTCTACTTACTTCCGTGCTATTTGGACTCCTTCCGGCGTTCCGTGCCTCCCAAATCGATGTGATTACTGCGATGAAGCAGAGCGGGTGGGAAACATCCTTGGGTGTCTCGTACCGGCTTCGCAGTGTACTGGTGGTTTCGGAACTGGCCCTTTCCGTGATGCTATTGACCGGTGCCGGCCTGCTTATTAAGAGTTTCTGGCAACTCCAACGGGTCGATCCGGGCTTCAACCCGGCGAACGTCCTCGGAATTCGCGTCTCCGTTCCGGACTCGCAATATCCTGGTTCTCGCGAGCGTGCGGTTCTGTATCAGCAAATGGTCGATCGCATCCAGGCAATACCCGGCGTGGAAGACACTGCGGCGATAAACGATCTGCCATTCAGCGGATCGCGTACCTCCACGTCGTTCGATATCGCCGGACTTCCCGCTGCTCCCGGCGAATCTCGTGACTCGGATCGCAGGGTTGTAAGCAGCTCTTACCTTAAGGTAATGCGAATCCCGCTCCTTGAGGGCCGTGCGTTTACGGAAACCGACAACAGACGGTCGACGCCTCGGGTAGCCATTATCAATGACGCCTTGCGACGCCGGTATTGGCGAAACGCGAATCCATTAGGTCAGCATCTGGTGATCGATGGTCAGCACTATGAAATAGTCGGCGTGGTCGGGAACGTAAGGCATGACAATCTGGCGGCTGCGGGAAGAGGCGAAATTTACATTCCGCAATATCAGGGCGGTACGCCTCCATGGACCTTTTTCGCAATCCGTAGTCACGCGGGCTTGGGCTCGCTGATCCCGGCAGTGCGCAACGCACTGCGCGAGGTCGCGCCGGAAGAGCCGGTCTATGATACGAGGACTATGAAGCAACGCCTGGCGGGTTCGATCGCTCCGCAGCAATTCAATGTCATCACTTTGGCGGTATTCGCGGCATTCGCTCTCGTGCTCGCGGCGATCGGCATCTATGGAGTGGTAGCCTTCGCTGCGGAGCGGCGAGCCCACGAAATGGGAATCCGTATGGCCCTCGGCGCACAGCCCCGCGATGTGCTGCGCCTAGTTGTCGGGCAAGGACTCCGGCTGGGCTTTGTGGGCGTCTTAATCGGAGTCGCTGGAGCACTGGCCATCAGCCGGATCATTGTGGGCATGCTCTACAACACGAGTGCCATCGATCCGATTACGTATGTGGCCGTCTCGATCGTCTTTCTCGGAATCGCTATAGTAGCCAGCTATCTCCCAGCACGGCGGGCCGCACGCTTGGACCCCATGATCGTATTGAAGTGGGAGTAGAGATTTCGAGCTCTCTCCGTTTGCCATGTGGCCGGGCGCGTGATGCATCGCCGGAAATCACGTTCGAGCACGTATGCCGGCACGCGTCAATGGACTACATCCCGATTTCCGGGGAGCCTAGTAAATGCGGTCCGGGAATTTTCGTAAGTAAGGCCGGGGCATTACTCGTCGCGCAGCGTGTCGGCGGGATTCAGACGCGTAATGCGCAAAGCCGGAATCAGGCTGGCGCAGCCGGCTACCAAGACCAAGCCAAGAGCCACGCTCGTGAAGGTGAGCGGGTCTGTGGCTGTGACGCCCCACAGCAGGTGTTGCAATACCCGGACCGAAAGGGCGGCTATTGCGCAACCGACGGCGACCCCCGCCAGTGCCAGGGTAAGACCCGGAAGAGCGGCATCACGAATCGCACGGAGAACGCTGGAGCCGAGGGCCAGGCGGATGCCGAGTTCGCGCGTGCGCTCGACGACGGATTGCGACATCAGCCCGTAGAGACCGACCACCGCGAGCAGCAGAGCAAGGCCGGATAACGTGGCGAGTACTGTGGCTTGAAAGCGCTGTTGGCCGAGCGATAGTGATCGAAGCTCATTCATGGTGCGGAAGTTGGCGATGGGGAGCAGGGGGTCGACGGTCGATGCGACCTGCTGTATCGTGCGGGTGATGGTTTCGGAGCGAACGTTGGAACGAACGATCCAATTCGGAGAAAGCCAGGTGTGAATCAGTTTGAAGTAGTCGTCGGCCGTCTGTGCCGCCGGAATGTAGACCATGGGCACAGTGCCGATCGGGCCAAAGTCGCCCCATTGGGCGGTCTCCTGCACATCGTCTACGATTCCGACGATTTCGACTTTGGAATCACGCCACGCCAGATGACTTCCGAGTGACTCCTGTTTGGAAAAATACCTTCGTACGAATGCGCTATTCACGATGGCAACGGACGCGGACTTCGGACCATCGCTCGGCCGGAAATCACGGCCACGAACCAGGGGGATGCGAAGAGTGCGGAAATAATCCGGAGTGACGTAGTTGACATCTGTGATTATCTGTTGGTCACTGGCTTCATGCCCGTCGACGCGCCGGACGAAGTCGTCAGCGTCGAGTTGATAGGGCAAACTCAGTCCTGCGGCGGCCGAATCCACTCCAGGAAGCGCTTGCATTCGCGCCAGGCTGGAATCCAAGAGTTGGTTCACTTTCTGGGCGGTGTCATAGCGGGCGTCTTGCAAAGAGAAACTAGCGGCGATCACGTTGGTGGGATCGAAGCCAGGGCGCAGTTGATAGAGGTGGGCGAGCGTGCGGACGAACAGACCTGCGGCGACCAGGAGCACGACGGCCACGGCGACCTCACCGGACACCAGAAGGCGCCGCGTCCATCGCTTGCGCGTGCTGGCGACGCCGCGGGCAGTAAGAGCCGCCCGAATATCCACGCCACTGGCTTCGACTGCTGGAAAAATTCCGGCGAGCAGGCTGCATGCGATCGCCAGGCAGCCAGTGGCCGCGAGCATGCGGGCATCGAGCCTTACATCGCCGATCGGGAAGGTGTTTGCCGCCATCGCTTGCAGCACACGCAAGTCGGCGTAAGCGACAGCGAGTCCCGCGACGCCACCGATTACTGCAAGAACCAGGCTTTCCACGAGAAACTGGCGCGTGACCGCGTGGCGTCCGCCGCCTATTGCCAAGCGCGTAGCGATCTCCCGCGCGCGAGTGCTGCCTTTCGCCAGCAACAAGCTCGTGACGTTGGCACAGCCGATCAGGAGAACCAGTCCGACCGCTGCCCATACGATGAGCAGCGGCAACCGGGTGTTCTGCGTTTCGATGCGTTGCAGTGTTTCCAAGCGCATGCGGGCGAACACATCCTTGCTGATGTGCATCTGCTCGATCGCTCGCGCGCCGATGGCTTCGATTTGGCTATCGGCCTGGGCCCACGTCACGCCGCGCTTTGGCCGGGCGATGATGTCGTAATTCGCAGAGACGCCCTCGCCGGTGTTGGAGGGACGCAGCGGGGTCCAGAGATCGGCAGGGGCGTCGGAGCGGAAATACTCGGGCATAACGCCGACCACGGTGAACGGTTCGCCGCGGAGAATGACTTTTCTGCCGACGATGGCCGGGTCTTCGTGGAACACCCGTCGCCAAAAGTGATGACTGAGAACGACGACCGCAGGCCCGCCTGGACGGTCCTCATCGCGCGTGAACTCGCGCCCAAGCATCGGTGGCACTCCCAAGACACGAAAGAATCCAGCTGCTACTCGCTGCTGCTGTATGTACTGCGCCCTTCCGTCGGCAGCGAAATTGACGCCCGCTGTGCCAGAGGAATATGCCGCGGAATCGAGGTCCGTGGCATGATCGCGGACCAACTCCCACGTGGCGTTTGTTTGGTAGCGCTGGTCTGCTTCTTCGCCGTGATAGCGGAAATGTATGACGATTTCGGCCAGGCGGCCGGGCTCGGGATAGGGAAGAGGACGCAGCAGCGTGGCATCAATCACGCTGAAAATGGCGGTATTGGCGCCGATGCACAGAGCCAACGTGAGAATGACGATCGCGCTGAAGGATGGCGAGCGGCGGAGCATCCGCAGGGCGTAGCGGATATCCTGCAACAGTTGGTCTAGCCACATCCAGCGCCCGGCCTCGTAGAAGCGTTCCTCAATGTTCATGATGTTCCCCAGGTTGCAATGCGCCATCGCGCGCGCATCTTCGTCACTGAATCCCTGCTCGCGCAGCCGGTCGGCTTCGAGTTCCAGGTGTGCTCGCAATTCTTCGGAAAAGTCGGTGTCAGTCCGCTGGCGTCGCCGGAACATTTCTAGCCCTCGATGATTTCGGGACCCAGCACGCGTCCGATCGCAGCGGCCAGTTTGCGCCACCGGCTGGTTTCGTGCGCCAATTGCTTGCGGCCGCCCTTGGTTAGCGAGTAGAACCGTGCCTTGCGATTATTCGAGGAAGTCCCCCACTTCGCCGAGATCCATTCCTTTGTCTCTAAACGCTGCAACGCGGGGTAGAGCGCACCGTGATCCACCAGCAGGACGTCGTCGGACTGTTCCTGTATGGCTCGTGCGATGCCCTGGCCGTGTTGCGGCCCGAATAGCAGCGTGCGCAGTATGAGCAGGTCTAGCGTGCCCTGGAGGAGGGCGATCCGATCTTTCTCTTCTCGGGTTACCATCCAACCTGAGTATCCGTCTGTTTGGGTTAGATGTCAACCCGACCGGTACCTCGTGGCGGCGCTAGTGGCGACTCGGTGCTGCAGGCAAGCTCCCAAGATACGGGGTTCGAGGAAGTGTCAGATCCCGCTCTGGGCGAATGGCCACTCGGAGAGTCCCCCAGCGCGCGTCTTCAACACCCGTGGCCGGCGGCTTTCGCAACTTGCCGCATAACGCCGTTGTTGATGTGCGCCAATCGGCCGTGCGGGTCCGCGCCGCCGCCGGTTATCTCCGGCTGAGCGCTGTGAAGTAAAGCTGCCCAACCCTGCCTCATGAACTCGGATCGAAGGCTCAGAAGGGGGGCGGGATCTAATTCGAGGGTGCGCAGGTACTCTACGCTGGGCCTCACGCAGTGGTCCCGTGGATCGGCAAGCCCGCGCTTCGGCGACGCCCGGAGAAGTTCGCTCTGGTACCAAGAGCATCGACAAACGCACGCAAGATCCCGTCCAGTGCCGTTCTCGGCAACAATGAGGGACTTTGAACCTCCACACATTTCAGACCCATGCACCTCAAGCTCGGTTGGTGCGTGTGCGACCCCCTGATGTTTGCTAACAAAACCTGGAAACGATTGTCGCTGCGAAATCCCGCCGCATTCTGCAACGTGGTTGGCTTTCGGCCTTCGATCGGCCGCGTACCGAACCCGAAAGCGGCGTTCGCGTGGTCGACGCTGAGTACCTCGGGATGCATGGGGCGTTCGGTGGCCGACCTTGCCTTCGTGCTGAGCACGATCGCGGGGCCCGATTCCCGCGCGCCGCTCTCCATCAATGAACCCGGAGAACGTTTCGCGCGCCCGCTCGACCGCAGCTTCAAAGGCGTGCGCGTGGCCTGGTTCAAGGACCTCGGCGGGGTGCCCTTCGACCCGCGCGTGCGCACCATAGTGGATGGGCATCGCAAGACATTTGAGTCGATGGGGTGCATAGTCGAGCAGGCGGAACCGGACTTCGCCCCTGCTGAGATCGCCTTTCGCGTGTTGCGAGCGTGGAATTCGGCGAATACTTATGGCGCGCGGTTGCACGCGCACCCAGACGCTTTCAAGGACACGCTCAAGGGTGAGATCGAGGAAGGGCTTCGACTGACAGGCATGTACCTCGCGCAGGCCGAGACCGCCCACGGCCAGCTCTGGCGGCGCTTTCAGGCATTCCTCGAAAAATACGAATACTTCGTTCTGCCCACCACGCAGTTGCCAGCATTCGACGTCAACACGCCATACCCGACAGAGATCGCGGGCGTGAACTTCGATAACTACATCGACTGGATGAAGTCCTGCTGGTATATCTCGGCAACGGGCAATCCAGCGGCCTCGGTGCCGGGCGGCTTCACGCCTGAAGGACTGCCGGTTGGCGTGCAGATCGTGGGCCGGAACAAAGAAGACTTCGGCGTCCTGCAAATGGCGCACGCGTTCGAACAGGCGACTGGCTTCGGTAAGAAGCACCCAGTCATTACGTAGAAGACGCTACGGGCGACGGCCGACCTTCTCATTCCAAGTCACGCCAGCCGATACCGGCCGAGCGGCATCAGTTTTCCAGTTTCATATCAGCGTTATGTTAGAATTCGACGGAATGGTGCTAACTTTCCGGCTAGCGTCGCGGTAGGTTGGAAGGTTTCACTAAACTCGAATAGACAGAAATGGACCTGGGCGGAAAAACCGAACTGCGGCCTGTCCATCGAAACGCCCTGGCGATAGCAGTAGCGATCTCGGCAACGATTGCTGCCGCCGCGGTAGCGTACACTGGGGTTTTTTTTTCGCTGTCAGCACCGCTCCTGAACGCCCAAGGTGCCTCACCTCCTCCCCTGGAGGCCCAAAACCCTCCAGCAGTTGAAGACATTTTGGGCAAGGCAGAGAAAGACTTTGAGGAGGGCCGCCTCGAAGCTGCGCTTGCGAAATGCCGGGGCGCCATTGAGCTGGAACCCAGTTCTGCTTATGCCTATTTCCTTTTGGGGATGATCCAGAAGGAGCGTGGTGCCCAGGAGGAAGCTAAGCGAGCTTTGCTGCAGTCGGTGAAATTAGATCCCTCTCGCATCGCAACCCACGTCTATCTTGCAAGGCTCTACTTTGAAGGGAAGAAGTGGCGACCAGCAGAGAACGAATTCCAAGCAGCCATGAGCCTGGGTGACGCCACGGGAGGGGCGCGCTTCGGCCTGGCGTTGTCCCTGCTTGCGGAGAAACGCTACGCAGCCTCTCTCCCTCACCTTCTCGCAGCTGTCGGCGCGGACCCGAAGGACCCAGAAAGGCTCTTTACACTGGTTGCGACCCAAATTCGGCTAAAGCACTTGATTGACGCTAGAAGAAACATGTCGCGACTCGAGGTGCTCGCCTGGAAAGATCCTTGGGTCTTTTTTCGTCTCGGCAAGCTTCTGCAGGAACACGGCATGTTAAAAGAGGCAGACTCTAAGTTTGAGCGCGTTGCGGCGCTGCTGGAGCAAACCAAAGATAGTCCGCGGCCGGCTCTTGAGCTTTCCGACGTCTACCTCCAGATGGCTCGGCTGCGTTTCGACCGGCAGGATTACTTCTCAGCTCTAACGTACCTGGGAAAGATAGAACCGGGAAGCCTCGACGCTGCTTCCCGGGCGACCGCGCTAGACATTGAGGGTGCAGCTCTCCTGGCTGTCGGCAGGGCGCAGGAGTCGCAGAAGAAACTAAAACTGGCAGCTGAAGGCAAGCCCGACGACGCCGATATCGCCTTCCTCTCAATTTGGGCGGATGTCCTGGCAGGCGATATGAAGGCCGCAACAGCCACGGCAAACGCAGCCCGTGACAAGTGGCCACAAGTTCCGAGCATCCCGCGAATGCTGGCAATCGTGGAACGCGAGCGCGCTCCGGAGCGAATACGTGTTCCTTTTTCCGAAGACTGGCATTTGAAGGGAGAAGGCATGGTCTGCTGCCCGTGCAAGGTCCCCTGTCCTTGCCGGTCAAACGGGCCACCGACCTATAGGCACTGCGAGAACACGGGCGTCTTCCGGATTACGGAAGGGCACTACGGCAACGTTCCGCTTGATGGATTCGTTTTCGCCAGGATGGGCCACCAGATGGGTCCGGATATTGACCCTCCTTATCTTTACGTGAGCCATACGACCAACGACGATCAGCTCATAGCGCTGGAACGTATCATTCAATCATTCAATCCACTTCGCCCATTGATGTTGCTGAATGTCAAGCGAACCGAACTCTCATTTGGCAAGCTACCGAAAGACCAGACGTACGAAGTAAAGATCCCCGGTGTGCTTGAGATCAAGATCCAGCGGCAGCTAGACGCCAAAGGTAAACCGCTGATGCCCACAGCGGCGCTTGACTATTTTTCAAACACGCTGGAATATGCGCGTAATTTAACCTACAAGGCCTGGGGCACGGACGGGCGCCTCAGATGGGACTACAGCGGTCGGCAGGCGAATTACCGTGGGATTGACCTAGATTCCCGCGACTATCAGGAGAGGAAGATGCTGATCCAATTTGCGGATGGCTCCGGCTTCTTTAATGATAAGCAACTAGAACTAATTAAGAGTCTCAAATTGCCTACACTGCGCAACTATCCGAAGACGAGTAAGTAGTGGTTGCTTTCCGCTCACGTTGAGATGAAGGGCTTTCGCAACACCAATGCTGGACCCAAGAGGAATCGACGCGAATTCCTGGCGTCCCTAGCTCTTGCGGCCGCGGCTCGGCCGACCGAGCTGCAAGCTCTTAGACCCGAGCGGTCCGGCGATCCTCTGATCCGAACCATGGATTTCTCTTCTCTTCGAACGCTCTTGACGCCCAATGACGAATTTTTTGTTCGGAATCACTTTGTGGTGCCGTCGTTGTCCCTGACCGGCTGGAAACTTCGCCTTACCGGCCGGGTTCGCTTGCCTATGGAGCTCCACTACACCGATATTCTTGCCCGCCCCCGGCATGAAGGCACCATTACGATCGAGTGTGCGGGCAACGATGTAGGGTCGGGTGGCGTAAGCACCGCGACATGGGCTGGCATTTCGCTCGCGGCATTGCTGAGGGAGGCAGGTTTGAGTTCCAGCGCGCGGTACGTTCGATTGGTCGGGGCCGATCGAGGAATTGAAGGTTCCTCAACTGTTCCGGTTTCGTTCGCGCGAAGCATTCCCGTGGAGAAGGCCTTGCATCCCGATACGCTTCTGGCGTTTCGCATGAATGGAGCGCTCCTGCCGGCGGAACACGGTTATCCCCTGAGGGCCGTTATTCCGGGCTGGTATGGGATGGACTCTGTCAAATGGCTCATTGGCATCGAGGTTCTGGAGCGGGATGATGAAAGTTTCTACATGGCGCAGCGATATATGGCCGTTAGCCTGCAAACGGTCGGATCCGAGCAGTATCCGATTACCCGCATGCGAGTGAAATCACAGATCGCGCAACCCGGGCAAGGAGAACTTCTGGCGCCGGGTTCTCACATGATCCGAGGTGCAGCCTGGGCCGGTGAGAATTGCGTAGCAAAGGTCGAAGTAAGCACCAATGGAGGGAACGACTGGAACCCTGCAAATTTGTACAATGAGTCTCGGCCCTATGCCTGGGTCCTGTGGAACTTTCCGTGGGATGTGCAGATGCCTGGGGCTTACGTTATCTTGGTGCGCGCCACCGACGATCGAGGTACGATCCAGCCTAGGATCAGGGATTCACATAGGTTTGACAGTTACGAAGAGAACTGGTATCACTCGGTTCACTGTGAGGTACGTTAGAAACGTCCGTCAGCACCGACCTGCACGATCTCTTCTCCTTCTTTTGCGCGATGACATTACGGCCTTGTGTTCGACTTGCTGGTGAGGAAGTCCGGTTTATAGACTTGTACGAAACCAGTCGGCCAGGTTCGCGCGGTCACCGACGCTGCGTATATCGAGTTTAGACGTGGACGCGCTCCGATAGGAGCGCTCAACCGTCGAAAACTGCTGATGCACCTCAGCATCTTGAAGCAAGTGATCCCGGCCATCGACTAATCCTGCCAACAACAGAGATCGAGGTACTAACGCTGCCGCGAGATCTGCAATGTCACCGACTTCCAGAATGCCGGGAACGATCACATCCGCTGGCACGTAAGTAAAGTAGTCGTCACAAACAGACAAGTAGCTGGCCAGCCCGCCATGTACCGCTATAGTCCGCACGCCATCCTGGTAGAGGGCGCCAAGGATCGCCAGCAAGCCACCTAGTGGTTCTGCTTGTTGCTCAATCTCTGGTCCGACCTGCCACTGCACCTGTTCGTCAATCAGCAAGCGAGCCGGGTTGGCAGGGGCGAAGGAATCACCCCACAGCCCGATTCGGTGCGCGTCCATATCCTGCCGTCCCTCGAGATATGCGATCACTGTACGCAGATCCTTCAGCCTTTTCCCAAGCAGAGTGTCCCCCAGCATGAGCTCGCTTGCGGCCAGATGTTCCCTGATCTCGTCCCCATCGGGATCCATCGTTGGATCAGGCGATGTTTCTCCCGTCCCGCGTACATCGGGCAGACACACGGCGGTCCCGCCCTTGAGCATCGCTTCAATCTCCTGGCTGCGCTCGGCCACGAATAAGTCTTTGCCACCGTCTGCGACAGCTACCACCACCGGCGCCTTGTCTCCTGCAGGCCGCGGTGGCCGCAGGAGCAGCATCGGAACGACGATCCCAGGTTCGACCGTCAGCGTTATCCCTTCGACTTGAGCATTAGGTATCTGCTTGCTCCATTGCACTACGACTTCTGGGTGACGGTTCGGCTCGATGTCACCTAGTTTGTTTGCCCAACGGGTCTTCAGCCATTGCCGGCGCTCCTGCGGCGTCAATTTGTCCAGCTCTGAGCGGGTAACTGCCAGCTGGTGCTGTCCTTCTTCGTGGGCCAGTTCATGCAGACTTCGCATGTGAAGCTCAGAAGCAACGGCAGGTGTCAAGACGGCCAGTTCCGAGACGGGCCGACCGTCCACAACTGGCCTCCTCTCCAAATTCCCTTCCAGAGAACTACTGATCTCGGTATATGGAATGGGAATGCCGAACCAACGTTGGAGGGTCGGATACAGCGATTTGCGCTGGGCCGGACCGATATTCCAGCATTCCCCAGGTCCTGGAAACGGACCGTACCCGTGTGCATCGGCTAGGTGGTCGAGAGCGTCGTAGAAGCCAAAGACCTTTCGATAGCGCGCCCAAGCCGGCATATCCTCGACGTTCCATCCTAATTCGAAGGAGTAAACGAACCGGCGGGGTGCGACCAAAGCACAGATGGTCCAGGGAAAAAACTGGTCGCGAATAGCTCCACGCAAAGCACCTGTGGCTACCATGTCACCCCACCCAGCGTCGGCGAGGTCCAGAGGCCATTGATTCTTATTCGGATCTGATCTCAGTTCCTCCGGTTCCGATTCGCCGAAATTGAAGGGGACGACGGCAGCAATGCGGGAATCGAGCGCCGCCGCCACGCCCGCTGGATCCCCTCCGCCAGCGACGGCACCCAACAGGACGATCTGTTTTTGATCTACATCGCCTCTCTGCAACAGCAGATCGACGCCGCGCGTCGTATCCCAGACTATCCAGTTCATCAGATTTTCATTAGCCAGCTCCAGCTGCATCCCCAGTATGTGGTCGGAATTGTGCGCCTCACGGTCCCAGGGGTAGGTCTCGATGCGCTCCCCGTAACCGATCTGATCCATCACTAGAACCGCACACCCTGCTCGCGCCCAGATGATACCCATGTCTTGAAGTTCGAACTGCGTCTTGGGCGCATGGTGGCTGTGAATGATGACGATGCCCGGCATCTGCTTCCGCTGCTCGAGAGGCAGGTAAAGGTTCGCGGTGACCCATAACCCCGGACGGCTTTGGTAAACAAGATTGTCCCTCCTGTAGCCGTCGCCTCGAAACTCCGAAATCACTCGGGTCTCCAGGGGACCACGATCCGGAAACTTACCTAGCGCCGCCGCGAGTGCTTTCACCCGCGGACCACGGAAATTTTCCCAATCCGACAGCGTCTTCACTCGGTCCCAATCCTGCTTTTCCGCCTCCAAGATCTTCAGTACTCGACTCCTAATTTCGTGTTCCAGCATCCCGGCAAGGTCCATCTGCTTACGCTGCTCGGGCCCCAGAACCCGGGTGGGGAAGGATGATAAGTTCCCGCTCCGTTCGGGAATAGAAACAGCGTGCAACTGGGAAGGTGCTGTCCCCACCAATTTCAACCGACGGTAGCGAGCCGGGCACAATGGTGTAACACTCTGCGTGATCGGCAAAACACCCGTCTCACGAGGTTCGCCGTCACGCGCGGGACGCGAGCGCAACAGTAAGACGCGCCATTCCTGTGGAGTCGCGACTTCTCCCATGGCTTCTGCAACGGCTGCCAACGGCAGATCCAACCGAGCCATCCATTGCCCGTGCTCTTGACGCGCCATTCCCCGAACCAGACTTTTCCAATCCACGAACGGCTGCGAAAGCCGAGAGTTGCCAGTATGCCCAGTGGCATTCAGGATGTAACCCGTGGGATTGATGGCATATTGAACATACGAGGAACCTGAGGTGGCCAGATAGACTTGAAAGCTGTCACCCTGTAGCGCCAAGCCGTCGTCGGGCTCCTTGGCGCCGGCGATGACGCGGTCGGGTTCGATGCATCTCGCCAGCACCGCTAGGGTGTGGCCGTCCTGGATGAGCTTTACCTCTGTCGGGAAGACGGGTAGTCGTAATGGTGTTTCGTTGCGATGCAAGACCAAGGTTGGCACTTCGCGCCAGGCGGGGTCTGTCCATCCGCTGTCAAGCGGCGGCAGTTCCCTCTGAAGGCCCACCTCGATCGGGGGCTCATGGTTTCCCAGAAGCGGCGGTTGGAAAATAGGATCGGGCAGGTTCTGGCTGGCGGCGGAAAGGACGGCCAATTCCGCAGTCGGTTCTTGCGCAGGCCAACGCCATAGTTCTCTGGGTGTGCCCGGGCGCTCGGCCCGATTCCGCTCGACACTTAGCCGGGTATAACCTGGCGGAGGAGAACCAAGTTGGTCTAAAGGAATCGCCGCTTCGACACCCCACTCCCTTTCAGCGATCCGGGCGGCGACGAGAAAGCGGTCGCATTTGTCGGGCGGGCTCGTATACCATTCGTGCTCTCCAGTCCAGCGCCATTTCACCGAATAAGCCCCCATCGGACCGACCTGCAGCATCCAATCGTTCTCGTTGTAAACTCGGATGACGAAACGCACATAATCTTCACCCTCCGGTGCCCCGTTAGAGTATTGGCGTGCCTGAGTGATATTCCGAGCCTCGCCGCCCCCCTCCCAAATTGGATTCCGGCCTATGGATCGCGCTGTCACTCGATCCGTGGGCTCCAGCATTCGCGCACTTAGATAGAGATAGCGGCCCGCGATGACCGCTCGAACTTCTCCTCCCATTTCTGACGGAACCCCAGCCTCGGCCGGTGCGAGTTTCTCGGAGTGCACCTGTTGCCAAAAAGTGTCTGTTGCTTTTCCGTCAATTATGACCCGCGGCAAATCCGCCGCTCTGACCAGCACAAGCGAAAAGCTAAGAAAGACAATTCCTTGAAAACGCCTAATCATCCCGATTATCTCCTGGGAACTCTTGAGTTGAGCCGATGAAACCGAAAGGGAAAACCTCAGCCCGGCCAGCACACAGCACACCAAGAAAGGGTATGGCCTCAGAATACGTACTTCAGCGCGAATTGAATGATTCTCGGGTCAAGAGCACCGAAAATCTGCCCGAAAACAGGCCCGTCAAGCACCTGTGCGAAGCCACCCTCCGGATTTTGAAAATTTGGCCGGTTGAAGAGATTAAAGAACTCTGCACGGAAGTCGACACGCTGCGATTCTGCGAAGTGCCCCTTTTTTATGGGGAATGACTTGATCATGGACAAATCAAAGTTCGCAAACCCAGGACCCTCCAGGAAGTTGCGGGGGGAATCGCCAAACGTACCGGGAGCATTGTACGTGAATGCGCTTGTGTTGAACCATTCTGCAACCTTTGCACCCGTTGACCGATTACTAGGTAGGTTGGGATTTCCGATCAAGTCGGCTCGCTCTCGTGAACTCGAACCAGTGTAAGAGTACGCTAAGCCAGAGTACACAGTGAAAGGAAAACCTGATCGTAGAGTCAAAATCCCGTTGGAACGCCATCCGCCCAAAACATGCCTCCCGATAAAGCCGAGCCTTTGCGGCGTTGGCAATTCCCACACATAGGAGAAAATAAGCTGTCGGCGAATATTGAAGTCCGACAGGCCCCGATCGAACTTGATGCTGTAGGGGTTTGTGTAGTTATTTTCGCTGTAGTCGCTCTGCGAAATCTCATCCAAAGACTTCGCCCAACGAAATCCTCCTAGGAAGGAGAGCCCGTGAGACATCCGCTTCTCCAGCGTGAGCGCCAGCCCATTAAAGCTCGAAGTGCCAACCGAGTTGGCCAACGTTATATGGGTAAAATATTGACCCATGATTCGACGTTGTTGCACGTTTTCGAAGGTTGATTGACCCGGAATGTAGACTGCAGGGTTTCCTTCAACTGCTCCAAAAAGATGGTATCCCTCCGATCCCTCGTATGAGGCGCGCGCCATGAGGCCATTCGTTATCTGCCTCTCGATCGTGAAGTTCCATTGCTGAATCGTCGGATCGGTCAGCTTAGGATTGTAGGCCGTCACATAGAACGGCTCCGGAAATATTTGGGAGCGGGGAGGGGGCTGAGGTGCGGGGAAAGGGTCCACACGCCCTGCGTAGGGATTATCAAAACTCGGCGGAAATGGGATGTTGACCGCCACCATAAACGGCGGTGCGGCAGCCTCGTTGTTAAGTCCCTCAGCGATAGGTTCATCATGATAAATTCCAAACCCTGCCCTAATGCTGGTCTTGCCATCACCGAAGACATCAAACGCGAGGCCAATGCGAGGATCAAAAAGATGGTAGTTAGAATGTACACCCCCAGGAGGTATTCCAGGATCTCCACCAACGAATTCTCCGGGTGGCAGGTTGGGATATCTTGTCGAATGTGTACCCGCGTTGGCGGCATTCTGATCAAAGACAGTGACCTGGTTGTACGCTACGTCCTGCCACGGCACCCAGGCATTCCACCGTACTCCTAGAGAAAGCGTTAACCGATGCGAGGCCTTCCACGTATCGTTTGCAAATAACGCGGGTACAGACCGGCGTAAAGAATTGTACTCCACTGGCAACTGCGAAAAATAATCCGGTTTACCGAGCATAAAGTCAACTAAGTTGTCACCGGAGATTTGCGAGCCAAAGGTGAAATACCCGTCAGAGAAGCAATCCTGTGCGAGAGTGTCATACTGCCGTATAAACTCTCCCCCGAATTCAATGGTGTGTGTTCCGTGGATATATGTCCAGTTGGTATTAAAGTCAAAACTTTGTCGCGGGATCCTATAGATTCCATTCCAGAAAGAACTAAAATATCCACCGATATTGAAGTCCAAATTGGTCTTGGATCCTAGTGTCGCGAGATTCGGAATGTTAACGCCCAGCTGACTGAGGCTAGGAAGGTTAGGGGGCCCCGTGTACAAGATCGTCACCCGATTGAACGTTAGCGTGCCAGTGCCAACGAGATTGGGTCGCACGATGTAGTCGGCACCCACGGCCGCGTTTTGACTCTTCCAATACACATTCGGCGATTGGGTTAACAGGTTTGTCGGGACAGTCTGCGAAGGTTGATTAAGAAGATCGTAAAGATAGTGACCATAAACGCGAAACTTTTCCCCGAAATTGCGGTCGACTCGGGTGACCCACTGGCCATCGTTTGTCACCGTACGAGAAGGATAAAAAACGAGCCCAGTGCCGGGTGCACCGACAGGCGTTATATCGAGGATCTTCAATGAGACTGGATCAAAGAGCGATGTCGGGATCTGGTTGTTCGGAAACGGCGTTCCGGTATTGGGATTTACGAGCTGTGTCGGAATCTCAGAAAAGTTCCCGGCACGCTCGGCTGCCGTCGCTGTCCTCGCGACATTCTGCGTCGGGGTGGAACGCACTTTTGTTGCTTGCCAAGACACGAAAAAGAAGGTCTTGTTTCGTTGGATGGGCCCACCGGCGGCGAACCCATACTGGTTTCGTTTGAGCCCGTCATTCGCTGATGCGAAGAAGTTTCGGGCATTCAAGTCGCCGTTTCTGAGGAACTCAAATATGTCTCCGTGAAAATCGTTTGTGCCGCCGCGCGTCACAGCGTTTACTACGCCTCCACCTCGGCCGCCGAATTTGGCGCTGTAACTGTTCGTCTGATAGCTGAACTCTTGTATGGCGTCCGGATTTGGAAAGATATTGGCCACATTGGTATACGGATCCTCGTTGACTCCTCCGTCTAGGTAAAAGGCAGTTGAATTCCCACGCCCTCCGCTCGCCGACACAAATGTATTTGTTGACTCCGGTCTAGTAGCGAACTGCCCGTAGTAACTGAATACACCGTTCGGCACAGATGGGCTGACGTCGGGAGCAAGGCTCATCAGTTGCAACGGGTTCCTGCCGTTCAGCGGTAAATCGTCGACCATTTGCCTAGTAATCACCGTGGTCAGGACTTGCGAACGCACGTCAACCTGCGGGGCTTCAGCTGTCACAGTAACTGTCTCGGCTTGGCTCCCAATTTTCAGACTAATGTTAATGCTGGCCGATTGATCAACAGCCAGGACGATGCCTTCTTGAATGCTGGATTGAAAACCGCTTTTTTGCACCCGCAGACGATACGCCCCCGGCGACAGATTTGTAAGCACATAGAATCCGTCTGAGTTGGTTCGAGAACTGACTGTTGTCCCTGTCGAGGTTTCGAGTACGGAGACGTCCGCATCGGGAACGAGGGAACCGGAAGAGTCTGTAATCGTTCCCGAGATGGTCGCGGTTGTTCGCTGCGCCAGGAGAACGGTCGGCGCGAGAAGTGCCAAGTTTAGAGCTAGTATTTTGAAGCGCATTTCCCCCCCAATAGAATGGGCGAGCTCAAACACTGAGCGCGCTTATGAGTCTGAAAAATCCTGAGTCGAACGACTCTGCGTAGCATATTCAAATTGTCATCACGTTGTCAACAATTTTTTTGTCAGCTCTACGCCTTCATCACAACGATCTAGATCAATCTCAAACGCTGCGTTACATTGCCCGGATACGCGACTATGTCTGGGTCGAACTGAGCCGGGTGCTGCGGGAGGTTCTGCCAAAAGAAGAAGTTTTCTTAGCACGTTAGGCACGGAGGCAAGCGAAGTCAGCATTTCAAGATCGCCCGCATCATCGCCCGCCACCGGTCGTATCACGGTTCAACCATGGACGCTATCGCAACGACCGAAGATCCTCGCCGCAGGCTGGCTGGGCGTGCCGCGAAGGACAATGCCTCGGGAGGTCAACTTTTACAACTGCCTGATTAAACAACAGAACGAGGAATCGCCTTATCAATCCGAGCCAAAGGTTTCAGAAACTCTGGATGCCGGTGACGACAATGGCAGGTAACCGATCGTCTTGCCGGTGTTCAGGTTGAGCACCATGAACAGCGACGTTACGCCCGGTCTTTCCTAGTTGTGTGATGGGCAGGCCGGCCTTGAAACGTCCCTACGGGCGAGCGAGAGTGGGATCAGGGGTAGCGGCCAGCGAGATGACCTCGCTGTCAGACGCAGTGTGGTGATCAAAAACGATGGGCTTTTCCGCGTGCATAGCTACGTCCAGCACCGGTTGCAGGCAAGCGTGGGCGTCCTGGTTGGTCTTTCCCGCCAGATAGTCAACGAGAATGCGATGCGCTCGCGCGTCAGCCTTGAGGTCGTAGGCGGCCTTGCGGTACCGCTCCTCCACAATGGCCTCAAAAACAAACACCGGGGCAGTCACGCGCTTGAGAACTTCGGTGAGCAAAGGCCGTCCGCTCAACTCCCAAATGGCTACATGAAGCTCGTAGTCCTTGCCTATATACGTGCGCTGGTCCCGTTTGGCCGCAACACGCTCGAGATCCCGGAGACGCTGGCGAATGGCGGCGATGTCCTTCGATGAGGCCTTCTCGCGCGCCGACCGCAAGGCAATGGGCTCCAGAACTGACCGGAGCATGACGATCTCGTCGAACTCCTGCTCAGACAGCGTAGTCACGAAGCAACCCCGGTTGGGGAAGGAACGGACGAGGTACTCCCGTTCCAATTGGATGAGGGCTTCCCTGACCGGGCCGCGGCTGACGCCAAAGCGCTGCGCCAAATCGACCTCCCCGAGCGGTGACCCGAGCGGGTAATCCCCTCGCATGATAGCCTCACGGAGTGACTCGACTAAGACGCCACGGAGATTGCGGGCTCGTCGAGGAGGGTCTGCGGGTGACTTTGCATCGCCAGCAGCACTTCGAGGACGAACGGAAATCATGGTTATCCTCAAGATTACCACTGCGCCAGATAGCGCGTCTGGCGCACACGTGAAAATTATGTCAGCGCTCACCCGGCGGAATGATTTGTGTCTCTAATAATGGGACAAAAGTGCTGATATTGTTTTACACTCATCCAACACAAGCACTAGAAGAGGGTTAGTGTTACCAGAAGGCGGGTGGTTAGTTGTTGGCCCAGTTCGCACGCGTTTTGAGTTCTCCATCACGCGATCCGTCCCTTCCGGCGCATGAACTCGCCCGCGCTGCCAGTGATCGGGACCGGTGCCAACGGCGGGTCGTGGCGATTGAACGAGCGCGGCGCTGATCCGGAAACGGGCCCTCGGTTATTTCGCGAGAAACCGTTCGACCGCGGCGTTTACTTTTGCGGCCTCGCAGCCGTTGGCCAGGTGCCCGCAATCGCTATCTAGCTCTAAGGTTGGCGCCTGCAGCAGACGTGCGAAAGCTAATGCAGGTTGCGGGTTGACCATGTGGTCCTGCAACGCGACGATCACCAGCACGCGCGCTTTCACGGCCGCCGCGGTTTTAGCCATATCGCCGCTGAACTGGCATGAGACGTCATGGCCCATCATGGCTTGTGCCTGTCGAATCCAGTTGTTGGCGTCGAAGCCGTGGATGGCGTCCTGTTCGTTTGTTTCGAGAAATTTCCGGAAGTCTTCCGGACGGGTCTCGCGCACGCGGTAGGACGGGGTCTGAATGGCCAGCGCGTCGATATCCGCGAGGGTGCGCAAGCCCGCCTCGGGCGGTGAAGAGTAGTCTCCATCCTTCCAGTTGGCGTCCGCTTGAATAGCATGAATG
>Ga0210407_10001027_pt1 | contig 27694 bp, 23 predicted proteins | sample IncBWC27MmetaG_FD_150860 | JGI IMG/M metagenome (GOLD analysis project Ga0210407, IMG submission 150860) | Forest soil microbial communities from Barre Woods Harvard Forest LTER site, Petersham, Massachusetts, United States - Inc-BW-C-27-M | ecosystem: Environmental > Terrestrial > Soil >...
GCGGTGGTGGCGGTGGTGGCGGCGGCGGTGGTGGTGGCGGTGGCGGTGGACTTAACGTTACCGTCACATGCGCCGGTTGCACATTGGTTGGATTGAACCAGTCATGTGTTCCGGAGATGGTGATCTGAAAAGTTATGTTCGGGTCAGCCGTTCCCCAAAGAACGGCGGCGAGTTGGTTCGAGCTTTCAAGCACGCCTTGCTCTTTGGCACTCAGCTTGTAACCGGCGAGTGCTCCTTTCGGGTCTTCCTGCATGCGAATGTAGAACCCATAATCTTTGTTAATGCGTGCGAGAACTTTCTCGAAGTCGGCCATTATCGTGACCTCCTGTGGTCAACTGCGTTCGGCCCGTAAGATCGAAATCTCCTGGGAACATGAGGGTTGGAGGTAGATTTGATCGGCGAGGTGCGCACAGCCGACACCATCCGATCTGGGTACAACGTGTCGCTTGTCATGACAGCTACCCTCTTGGTTGATGTTCGCTGTTGATGGGCTGAGCGCCGCCTACTTTGCAATATGCCGCACAAGGGATTCTTGTGAGGCGATGGCCTTTTTCATTTCCGATTGCATTTGTCAAACCAACAGGAATTGTTGCCCTTGTCAGTCCCAAAAGAACCTGACCCTGTGTTTCGATGCTCTTTACGTGAGGAAGCTGGCTCAGGCATGCTTCCCTTCGATGGGTGGAAATGCTACATGACGGATTGTTGGTCCCAAATAAAAATGCAAGCTGTTACGAAAATGGAACAAGACGTTTTTCCCCACCAGTCGCAACGCTCTGAGCTCTGTTCGGCCCGACCTCTGGCCGACGTCCGAGATTGACCCTTCTGGTAGCGCCGAGCCTCGTCCTTGCCGACCTGGCGATAAAGTGTGACTGCCATATTGCCTCCAAGTGCTTAATGCCGCGCCGGAAGCAAATGATCGGAATTTGGTAGTCAGTTGGTAGTTACGTAGTGTAAATAGCAGAAATCAAAGGACTGGCGGAGAGAGTGGGATTCGAACCCACGTTACCCTTTCGAGTAAACACGCTTTCCAAGCGTGCGCCTTCAGCCACTCGGCCATCTCTCCGGCGCGTATCGGGGAAGCTACGACAAGGACAACTGCACAGGGCGAACCTGCTGCTTTTGATTCTATGGGTGCGGAGCCGGCATCGCAACCGCGGTATCGACCACGTTTCGCCAACGCAGTTTGAACTGCAGTCTCAACGGATGAATTAAGTGAGAAGAAAATCGCAGACTTGCAGAACTGCTTAGGACAGTTTCTTCGGCGCTTCGGCCGCATCGGGATGGGGCGTAGATTCCGTCTGGTCCTTCGCCGGCTCCGCTGCCGCCCTGGACACGTCAGCGGGAGCGCCCAATTTCGTATCCTGCAGCACGCGATTATTCAGGCAGTAGAGCGCGAGCTCAAGGCGGTCGGCCACGCCCAGCTTGTCATAAACCTTGCGCAGATAGTTCTTCACCACTTGCTCCGTGGTCCCGACGCGCAAAGCGATTTCCTTGTTCTTCATCCCCTGAGTCACTCCGGAAACGATGAGCGCCTCTTTGGGCGTGAGATGGACTTTGGTGCGCGCCGACGACGGTCGCCCGCCATGCGTGCGATACGCTTCCAGCACCCACTGCATGGCATGTGGCTCCAGCCAGGGCTCGCCATGCGAGACTCTGCGCAGGCATTCGACGAAAAGTTCGGAATCGATCTCGCGGGAAACCACGGCGTGCGCGCCGCGCCGGAACAACTCAAGAGTTAATTCCTTGTCCGGAGTCTCCGTGACCGCAACGATCCGCAGGTTGCGCGCCTGTTTCAGGATGTCCTGCACCGCTTCGGCGGGATTCTCGGACAGGGCGGCCTCAAAAACCAGAATTTCAGCGGCGAACTTTTGCGCGGCGGCCACAGCCTGCGGCAAAGTTTCTGCTTGTCCCACCACGCGAATATCATCTTCTACGGCAAAAATTTTGCGCAGCCCGGCGCGGAAGATGGCCTGCGAGTCGGCCACGATCACACGTATGAACTGTTCCCTGTTCTCCATCTCCGGAGGGGCCACTGTCACTTCTCCCGTGCTAAGAGCCGTGCTTGCCATTGGCTTGTGTGGGTCGGACATTGCTGTCCGACGCCTCTGCTTTTCTTTCTCGCATTACCTGCGCTCAAACCGATATTCGTCAATCACCACGCCCACGCCGCGCCGTCCGTCCTGCTCGCCGCTGCGCACAACCCGGCCGCGGCATTCCACTTGTACGTCCGCTTCGGCTCCCACAACTTCCGCGGGAAGCGAAATCGTGAAGTCAATCGTCGATCCCAGCGGCATGTCCGCGTCGCAGTGGAACAGCACGCCGTTGGCGGAAATGTTTTCGCTCTCGGTATCACTGTCTCCGGTTTGCGATTTGATATGGATGGGAAGCTTGACCGGAAAACGCGCGGCACCCTGCACGTCGGAATAACGCGATCGCGCGGCTTTTGCAGCTCCCGAAGGATTGACAGATTCGTTGGACATCATGTGCAGACTACATTGCGGATTTCATAAGAGAAAGTTACCGAAGTCATTGGCCTTTGAGGTGTAAAGGCTTGTGGTACATGAACTTGCGGGTAAGTTGCTGTCGGCGGCTTGCACTAACTATTCGGCTAAGTTGGGGCGAACATTCACGATGTGAGAAGTCGCTCCCGAGGGGATGAGGGAATCAGGTCAACTTTCAAAGGCCTGGAGGTTAGTGGAGGCTTCTGAGAGACTTGTGAAAGGGCACGGCTTCAAGCCGTGCCGATAAAATTATGGCTTGTACACACTAAGCTCCTTGCCCAGGCGCGCGGCAACAAGTCCCTCTGAGGACACAGCGAAGTCATAGTTTTCTTCGTAGCGCATCTTCGTAAGGTCAATGGAACATTTCTCGGTCTTTTGCGCTAGATCGTAAATGGCCATCTGGAGCGGCTTGGGCTTGCGCCCGAGGTCGAAAGGATCAGCGCCGAAGTGAGCCAAAACGACCACAAGAGTGTTTCCATTGATTTCACGATCAGGGACCTCGTTACGGAACTCCAGATGCCACCACGGGCGTCCATCAGAGGTGAACAAATTTAGCTGTTTGCATGATCTGGGGTCGTCTCCTCTCGCGGGTACTCCGACAAATGCTGATGCGGCACAATCATGAAAGTGCTTCCATTGTTCCTCCTCGAAGGTCAGCTGCCTGGGTGGATGTCCTGTCAATTCGGAAAATCGATCATCGGCGTCCGCCCAGAGCGCAACATCGTTCGGCGATGGATTCGGAATGTCATTGAGAGTATCCGCATCAATTAGGTTCTTTTCGTGACGCGATGGATTATAGACACCTCTAAACCACACTTGCTCGGTAAAGACAACTTTACCCGGTGGCACGACAATAACGGTGTCCAGTATGTTTCCTGTGTTAATCGGTAGGGACCTGGACGCAATTTCGTGAAAATCGGGAGAATATGACCGCAGCACGCGACCAGTCCTCACTAGAAAATGCCCATCATGGGTTGCATAGATCTTGGAATAATCCAAGGCGCTGGTAGTCCAGGTAAGCTCACGCACTTCGCTGCCATCTCGTGGGTCAAGAAACAGCGCCCGCAGAGTGAATTTCCCACCCCCTCCACTAGCATCCCTTGGTGTCAATTGGGTGAAATTCTTGCTCTCTGCAACCTCGTAGATCACCAACCGTTCCGGCGAGGTAAAAGTGATACCCCGCTGGGTCTGCCACACAGGGGCCGTTGCATTCCTGGGATGTTTGAGATCTATAAATGGTTCCAACTGATATTTCGAGACAAGGTCAACCGTCCACAATGGCGCCGGACACGGCTTTTGAGGCGAAAGATCGGCCAACGCCAGCAGCAAGCCGATTGTGACCCAAGCCCGCATCACCACGGAAACCCCGAGGCAAACGTGCCTCTCAAAATTTCGTGACCTCAGTGAAATTGAAATCTCTGACCTTCATGGCCGGCACCACCATATCGAATGCTTCTTCTCCGCTCGTGCGGACAGGCGTGCTCATCTGCTCGACGTTGGAGAGCATCTCAATCAGGCTCTGATTGAAACGGAAATTCCTGAGGCCGCAGACGACTTTTCCGTTTTCAACCAGGAAGGTGCCGTCGCGCGTCATCCCGGTCAGAATCTTCTCGTAGGGGTCAACTTCGCGGATATACCACAGTCGCGTCACCAGAATTCCGTGCTCGGTCGAAGCGATCATCTGGTCAACCGTCTTGGGATCGCGGGGCGGCTCGAAGACAATGTTCATCGGCGCTTCGCCCATCTCGTTGGGAATAGGGAAACCGTGACCGGTGGCTTCAATCGGCCCAACCTTGTCCGCGTACTCCGATTTCCTCATCTTCTCGGCGCTGGCACGGGCATAAACCAAACGTTGGACGACTCCGTTCTCAACCAACTTCATTCGTTTGCGGCGTAGCCCTTCTCCATCGAACGGAGATCCCGACTGCAGCGGATGCGCCACGTCGTCCCAGATGGTGATGTTCTCTCCGAACAACTGGGTGCCGATGCGGTTTGTGAGGAACGACCTCTGATCGAGCATTGCCAGCCCGCCGAAGTCGAAGAAAGCAAATCCAACTATGTCGAGCACGGCCGAGGGTTCAAGAATCACGGTATATTTTCCCGCCGCGATCTCGCGCGGGGAAGCAGATTTCGCGGCCTTCGACGCGGCAATCTGCGCCAGGGCGGCCGCGTCAAGATTCGCCACATTCGGCGAGTTCGATTTTTGCCATCCCGAAGAATCGGCGGCGAGCATGGTTATCGAAATCTCGGCGGAGGTCTGGGTATGCCAGTCGCTCAATCCGCGCGAGTTGAAGATGCCTTCCACTGATTCGGAACTGGCGAAAATGCCGGCAGCCGTAAGCGTCTCTTTCTGAGCGATGGACACGATCTTCCCGACAGCGTCAGCTCGCTGCGCTGGAGTAAGAGCGGCAGTCTCATCAAAGTATCGCGTCGGGATCGTCGCCGAAGAGCCTGTGGAGGCACGAGCGTCGCCGCCCGTGCTCGGCACCGGCAATAAATCTGAATCTTCCTGCTGGACTTTAGCCAGACTCTCGGAAGCCTCGACAACCCGCCGCAAACTCTCATCGTCAAATGCGTTAGTGGTCGCTCGGGCCGTGCGCCCACCAAACGCAATCCGGACCGAAACCCCAAAATTCTCTTCCGCCACATTCTGATGAATAGTGTTATTGGCGAACCTTGTCAGCGCAGAATTCCCTCCATAAAACAAACACTCCACCTCATCCGCAGTCGCGTACTTGCGAATGAGGGAGAAAATGTCAGCGGCTTGATCGCGAGTCAGCATTGAATCAGCTCTCCGCTTTTAGCTCTTGCTTCTTGATACGGGGCTTGGCCGAACGAGTCTGGTTACCGAAGAGCCAAGAGCGAAGATCCGCATTTACATTCCCTTATACGCACTCCCCACCTTTACCTTCCTAAACCTTGCCGGACTCGCTCCGTGTCCCGTTCCCATTACCTGCTGCGGCTGTCCTTTTCCGCAATTCGGAGTCCCCCAAAGCGTCCATTCATCGCGCGAGCAAATCGCATCCATCGATGACCAGAATTCCGTTGTGATGCCCGAGTACGATGGGTTCTTCAACATGCGGGCGCGCTTACCGTTCTTGATTTCCCACCCGATTTCGGTGCCGAACTGGAAGTTGTAGCGCTTGTCGTCAATCGACCACGAGCGGTTGGTTTGGAACAAAATTCCGTGATCTGTGGAGGAAATTAATTGTTCGAGGGTCAGCAGCTTTTCTCCCGGGAGAATACTGATATTGGTCATGCGAATAATGGGCAGGCGGTTCCATCCTTCGGCGCGCAAAGTTCCGCCGGAGCGCTCCAATCCAATTGTCGGAGCGGTTTCGCGCGAGCTGAGGTATCCCGTGAAAAGGCCGTTGGTGATGATCGGAGTGCACTGCGCCGGAACGCCTTCGTCGTCAAACGCAAACGTTCCGAGGCCCGGCCCGTGCTCCTGACGGGCATCCGCGACAACGTTCACCAACTCGCTGCCGTATTGCAGTGTGCGCAGCTTGTCTAACGTCAGAAAGGAAGTTCCCGCGAAATTCGCTTCCATTCCCAACACGCGGTCGAGCTCAATCGGGTGCCCGACCGATTCGTGAATCTGTAATCCCAATTGCGAGCTGTCGAGAATAATGTCGAATACGCCTTCGGGACACTGGTCCGCTCCGTGCAGCGCCACCGCCTCTTCGCCGATGCGGCGGGCGTTCTCCAGCAACTTCAGTTCATCAATCAGTTCGTATCCTTTGTTCTGCCACTGCCCTCCGAAAGAATTCGGATAGGAGCGCTTTTGAATCTCGCTTCCCGCGAACGCATAGGCGACGTAGCCGGCGCCGGCCACGTACTTGATCTGATGAATGTCCGAACCTTCGGAGGAAAAGAACCATTGCTCTTCGCGGCGAAAATTCATGTTGGTCTCGGCCAGCGTCACTCCCGCTACCGAACGCAACTCTGCGTCAATCTTTTCCAGCAGAGCCAGGTTGTGCTCCACCGAAATGGTGAACGGATCAATCTTGTAGGGCGTGGTCCAGTCGGCTCTGACAGGCTTCTCGGGGACCAGTCTCACCTCACTCTGCTTCACTTTCGCCGACGCTTTAGCGATATCGACGGCCCGCGCGGCGGTGGCTTCGACAGAGTTGCGGCCCATGTCCGCGGAGGCCGCGAATCCCCAGGCGCCGTTCACGATCACGCGTACGCTGAAGCCCAGCGATTGCGAATCCGAGGCGTTGCCGATTTTTCCATTTTTTGTAGCCAGCGCGCGGCTGCGGTCGCTCACCACGCGAACGTCGGCATAGGTGGCGCCGCGTTGCGAGGCTGTATCGAGGGCCCAGGAGGCGAGGTCTTTTTCTGGCATAGAATTCGCGGAGGCGGACACTCAAAATCTATCACACAGAATCAGACGAGCACATTCAGGCTGAGATGAAGACCTTGCAGCTCAGTGGACTGCTTCTGAAGAAAAAAAGGGAGCAGCCCTCGCCGCTCCCCTCAGTATTGAATCAACTACTGCTGCCGCAACGCCGGCATGGGTAGCGGAATGCTGTAGGTTTTCGCTCCCGTCCCCACCCCCGCTTCGCAAGTATTCGGCGGAGTCGTACAAATCGAATGCGTCCCCTGGCACTCCGCCGCCCAAAACATAAAACCGAGCATACCGTCGGTGGTGCCGGCGCCGGCGGGCGGGACGGTTTCCACGTAATTGCCGGCGCTGTTCTCCAGCGACGAACTGAAGTTATTGCACTCGGGCGCAACGTTTCTCCCGGTCACGATGTACAGGCTTCCGGTCAGGCGGTTGGGCGCCAGCGGTGGGACGGGCGGCGCGTAGTTCGCCTTACCCGTGATGTGTTGCTGCCAGTTGCTTTCCGCCGCAGACGCGCTTGGCGGTTGCTTATTGGGAACCATGGCGTTGGCGTAATCGAGCACCGGAGACGCATCATTCAGAAAGTTCGCAGTGGCGTAACGCGAAAGGTCAGTTAGATACTGATCGCCCGCGCCCAGATCAATGGTCAGCCGCGCCGCCGGATTCGCTCCCGTCGCGTCGTAGGGAATCACCGAGCGGTAGGCGTTCACGAAAGCCTGCAATCCCGTCAGGTTCGGACTGGAGCTGTTCTCGTAATCAATCTCAATTCCCACCCCCAGGCTCTGCGCCGCCGCCGCAGCATTCAAACCTAACTGCGTCGGATTCGAAGACAGCGCCTGATCCCAGAAACTTGTGTACGTAATTCCGCCGATGGAAAGCATCACCCGCACGCTGTGACTCTTGAAATAATTCACCACCGCCGCGTTCATTCCCACCGGAACACCGTTCACGTCCCCAGCGTCGTTGGTCTTATTGAGCAGCTTCATGGGCTGCACAAAACTCAAGATCACCAGATTGACTGACGCCAGCCCCGATCCATCGCCGCGATCAATCAGCCAATGGTTCTTGGTGTCAAAGTCAGTCATGTCGCGCACACTGGCCCAGGTACAAAAATCATTGCCGCAATGCCACGAGCCATAAATCTGCATCGGTGTCTGCGCCTGCGCGGTGAAAGATGAAAGAGCCATCACCATCCCTAGGCAACCCACGATTGCCAGGGTTCTAATTTGTCGCATACCGCCTCCTTGCTCTAGACCCTTAGCCCCTCGGTCCGGCAGCAGAGAACAACGGCTATCCTCTTTACGCCCTCCATTAAAACGTGTCAATAGGGTGTTCCTGATGCCGTGAAGCGAGGGTTTGTTCTTGCCCCGGCATGAGGGACACACAAGATCTGCGAAGAGTTTTCGCGAGGTGGGCGTTGGCGCTTAGCCGCTTGCGGCGTCGGTCTTGACCTTAGTGAGCATTCTCTCGACTGCTCCCACAAACATGCCTGTGCCCTGGTCCACCATTAGCCCGGATTTCGCAAAGTATGATGTTGCCCCTTCTCCAATCAACTTCTGCTCGTTCGATTGTGGGAGGCTGGTTAGGACCATGACCGGGATGCGAGCCGTTTCCGCGTTCTTGCGCAATGCGCGCAGCACCTCCGGTCCCGAAAGTTTGGGCAGCATCATGTCGAGGACTACTAGGTCCGGCTTCTCTTCCCGCGCCAGCCGCAGGCCGTCTTCGCCATCTGCTGCGCTGATCACCTCATACCCGGCCCTTACTAGGGCCCGCTCGTTGGCGATGCGGAGAAACCGGCTGTCATCTACGATTAGGATTTTCATAGGAGCATTTCTGGTAGCAGGAGAGATATCGGCAGAAGCGCCGGAATGCTTGAATGGCATGGGAATTGATGACACAAGGGAGCATCCAACTAGCGACTTTTTTCCCACACCTGGGTTTCTAGAATGTAGAGGGACCGAGTTGGGCGGGGAGAATGGTCATGGCAAAGGTGATTGAGTTCTACATCCCGAAAAACTATCGCAAGAACGAGCGCTGGAGTGCACGAGATGAACGAGGGCGAGTGATTGAGTTCACCTTGGCAAGGAAATCGGCTTGAGGAATATTTGCAGCTGGTGAGAGTTCTGGTGGCGCAGGCGAACAGCAGGTTCCTCGACTGCGTGAGCCGATTCGCTCCGCGAATCATCCCACTCCGCTCGGAATGACAGTATCAAAGGAATAACAAAGGCGGCTTGCGCCGCCCTGGTTTGGCTAAATGCTGAATGCTGAGTGCTACGTCCCTTCGTTCCACCCTGCTAAATACTCTTCCTGCTCCGGAGTCAGCTTGTCGATCTTAATTCCCATGGCTTCCAGTTTCAGGCGGGCGACGCGTTTGTCGAGTTCTTCGGGGACGCGATAGACCCGTTTCTCCAGCGTAGCGTGGTTCTTGACCATGTACTCAACCGAGAGCGCCTGGTCGGCGAAGCTCATGTCCATAACTGACGGGGGATGACCCTCGGCGGCGGCGAGGTTGATGAGGCGGCCTTCGCCGAGCAGATTGATTTTGCGGCCGTCGCGCAGGGAATATTCTTCGACGAACTCGCGCGTGGTGCGCTTCGACGAGGACATTTTTTCCAGCGCCGGAATGTCGATTTCCACGTTGAAGTGGCCGGAGTTGGAAATGATGGCACCGTTTTTCATGACCTCGAAGTGCTCTTTGTCGAGGACGTTCTTGTTGCCAGTGACGGTGCAGAAAACGTCGCCCAGTTTCGCCGCTTCGGGCATGGACATGACGCGGAAGCCGTCCATGGTGGCTTCGAGCGCCTTGGTCGGATCAACTTCGGTGATGATGACTTCTGCGCCTTGGCCGCGAGCGCGGCTGGCGAGACCGCGGCCGCACCATCCGTAGCCGGCGACTACGAATTTTGATCCCGCGAGCAGGAAGTTGGTGGCGCGAATGATGCCGTCGATGGTGGACTGTCCGGTGCCATAGCGGTTGTCGAACAGGTGCTTGGTGTCGGCGTCGTTGACGGCAACGATGGGATACTGCAGCACGCCTTCCTTGGCCATCGCGCGGAGGCGAATGACGCCGGTTGTCGTTTCCTCGGTGCCGCCGATGACGGTTGCGAGCGCATCCTGACGCTTGGTGTGCAGCACGCTGACCAGGTCGGCGCCGTCATCCATGGTGATGTGCGGTTTGTGATCAATGGCGGCGAGGATGTGGTTGTAATAGGTGTCATTGTCTTCGCCCTTGATGGCGAAAACCGGAATGCCGCTGTCACGGACCAGGCTGGCTGCAACGTCATCCTGCGTGGAAAGCGGGTTGGACGCGGTGAGCACGACATCGGCGCCGCCGTCGCGCAGGCAAATGGCCAGGTTTGCCGTCTCCGCGGTGACGTGCAGGCAGGCGGCAATGCGCACGCCCTTCAGCGGCTGGTTCTTGATGAATTCTTTGCGGATAATTTGCAGGACCTGCATGGACTGATTGGCCCATTCGATCCGCTTCTTGCCCAGATCGGCAAACTCGATGCCTTTGATATCGCACTGTACTTGCGTCGAAGTGGTTGACATACGTCTCCTGTGGCGTTGCTTGCTGATTGTACTTTGTTGAAGGTCTAGTGGTCAGTGGTCAGTGGCCAGTGGGAAGTAAAAGCCGTACTGACCACCGGCCACCGACCACTGACCACTTATTTTATTTCCTGACTCCTGCACCGACCGGCTCACGCAGGCCGGCGTCGCTGGCCAGTTGGGCGGCTTTGTCGGTTGCTTCCCAGGTGAAGTCGGGGTCGTTTCTGCCGAAGTGTCCGTAGGCGGCGGTTTTGCAGTAGATCGGCCGACGCAGATTCAACGAGTCAATAATCCCCTTGGGGGTGAGTTTGAAATGAGCGCGCACGAGGTCGGGAATGATCTCAGGATTAACTTTGTGAGTGCCGAAGGTCTCGACCAGAACGCTTACCGGATCCGCGACGCCGATGGCGTACGCGAGCTGCACCTCGCAACGGTCGGCGAGGCCTCCGGCAACGATGTTCTTGGCGATGTAACGGGCGACGTAAGCCGCCGAGCGGTCAACCTTGGTCGGATCTTTGCCGCTGAAAGCGCCGCCGCCGTGGCGTCCCATGCCGCCGTAGGTATCAACGATGATTTTGCGTCCGGTCAGTCCGGTGTCGCCCATGGGGCCGCCGATTACGAAACGTCCCGTGGGATTAATGTGGTACTTGGTGTCCTCATCGAGCAGCTCGGCGGGAATGGTCGTCTGAATCACATGCTTCAGAATGTCGGCGCGAAGTTCCTCGTTGCCGACGTTATCGGCGTGCTGGGTGGAAACGACGACCGCGTCCACGCGAATCGGTTTCTGGTTTTTGTCGTACTCAACCGTGACTTGGGATTTTCCATCCGGGCGAAGGTAAGCCAGTCTCCCATGCTTGCGAATCTCGGAGAGCCGCATGGTGAGCTTGTGCGCCAGTGCGATCGGCATGGGCATCAGCTCGGCGTTTTCACGGCACGCGTATCCAAACATCATTCCCTGGTCGCCGGCGCCGCCAGTGTCTACGCCCATCGCGATGTCGCCGGACTGCTTGTTGATGCTAGAGATGACGGCGCAGGTGTTGGAGTCGAATCCGTAGAGGGCGTTGTTGTAGCCGATAGAAGAAATGGTGCCCCGGACCAGAGCCTGAAAGTCCACGTAAGCTTTGGTAGTGATTTCGCCGGCGATGACGACCAGGCCGGTCGCGGTCAGGGTCTCGCAGGCGACGCGGCTGTACGGGTCTTGCGCCAGGCAGGCATCGAGGACGGCGTCAGAAATCTGGTCGGCGATTTTATCGGGATGACCCTCGGTGACGGATTCAGAGGTAAAAAGATATCGATTTCGGGATGACAATTTCGGTTTCTCCTTCGCGAAGGCCGCAGCCAGGTCTTGGGGGGATGCTTCGGATCAAATTAGGGCACAATGGGCAACGAATGAGCGTTTTGGACTCTCTTAGAACCTACCAAAGAACCCCGGCAGGCGCAATGAATTTAGCCCCGAAAGCCAGCCCGGACAGCCGAATGGCGGATATGCGGGTCGGGCGGGGCTGGCAACAAGTCGAATGGCTGCAATGGGGTAGGGAAGTGACACATGCTCGCTTTATAATCAGGGTTATCCACCGAATTTCGTTACTATGGTTCATTGCCGCTGGTTCCGAGCGCTGCATATAATTTGGAGACCACTGGCCAGCAAAGGACCCCTTTAGATGTCGCACGCCACAGGTGCAGAGACTGCCCGCCAAACGCAAGAACTCAACATCTTCCATGATGTTGCCAAGGCCCTGACTTCGTCTCTCGACCTGGATTCCATTCTGCAAACCATCCTGGACAAAATGGCGGAATATTTTCGTCCAGATACGTGGTCTCTGTTGATGGTGGATGAGGCGAAGAATGAACTGTATTTTGCGATCGCGGTGGGAAGCGCGGCCGAGGCGCTGAAGAATGTCCGGCTGAAAATTGGCGAGGGCATTGCCGGCCACGTGGCCAAGTACGGCGAGAAACTGATTGTGCCCGACGTGAGCGCGGACGAGCGGTTCGCGAAACGCATTGATCAGGCGACGCAGTGGGAGACGCAATCCATTATTTGCGTGCCGGTGAAATCGAAACTGCGAGTGCAGGGCGTGATCCAGTTGGTGAACGTGGACCTGGAACACTTCGGCAACGAGGAATCATTTTTCCTGCAGGCGCTGTGCGACTACGCTGCGATTGCCATTGAGAATGCGCGCTCAGTGGAAAAAATTCAGGAACTGACCATCACCGACGACTGCACCGGCCTCTACAACGCACGCCATCTTTATAAGACGCTGGAAACGGAAGTCTATCGCTCGGCGCGATTTGGATATGAATTTTCCGTGTTGTTCATTGACCTCGACCATTTCAAGTCGGTCAACGACACCCACGGCCATTTAATCGGCAGCAAACTGTTGGCAGAAATCGGGTATCTGATCAAGGGCCAATTGCGGCTGATTGATTTCGCCTTCCGCTATGGCGGAGATGAATTTGTGGTTCTGCTGCCGCAGACGGACAAAGACTCCGCCATGGTGGTCGCGCGCCGCTTGCGCGACAGCCTGCGCGCAAGTTCTTTCTGCAGAGAAGAAGGACTGAACCTGAATGTGCGCGCTTCCATGGGCCTCGCCACTTATCCGCACGACGCCAAGACCCCGCACGACATCATCCGCCAGGCCGATGGGATGATGTACGAGGTGAAGAATACTACCCGGGACAATATTGGGATCGCGCAGCGGGGCGTGGTGAAGTAGTGCGCACTGCCGAACCATCGACGCCTTTGCCGACCGGTTCTCAATATCTCACGCGAACAAAAACTCTTTCGTCCGTAACTCCTTAATCCGGTCTCGCAACTTCGCCGCCTTCTCGAACTCAAACCGCTTCGCGGTCTCCCGCATTTCGACTTCAAGTTTGGCAATGTAAGTATTTAGTTCTTCCTGGCCTTTGAAGTCCGGGATTCCCTCGGCCTCCGAGCTGGCGAAATCTCCGTAGTCAGCTTCGATCACGCGCACCAGCGACATATCCAGAGGCCGCACAATCGATTCCGGGGTGATCCCATTCTCCGCGTTGTAGGCCTCTTGAATCGAGCGCCGGCGGTCGGTTTCGCCGATTGCTTTCGTCATCGAGTCGGTCATGCGGTCGGCGTAGAGTACCGCGCGCCCATTTAAATTCCGCGCGCACCGGCCGATGGTTTGAATCAGCGATCCGCTCGACCGCAAAAACCCTTCTTTGTCCGCATCGAGGATTGCCACCAGCGAAACCTCGGGCAGGTCGAGCCCTTCGCGCAGCAGATTGATTCCAATCAATACATCAAACTCGCCTTTGCGGAGATCGCGCAAAATCTTCACTCGCTCAAGCGTCTCAATCTCCGAATGCAGGTAGCGGCATCTCACGCCGACTTCGCTGTAATACTCGGCCAGGTCTTCGGCCATTCGTTTCGTCAGCGTTGTGACCAGCGCGCGCTCGCCGCGCGCGACGCGTCCCCGGATTTCATGTAGCAGGTCGTCAATCTGCCCCTTCACCGGCCGAATTTCTACCGGAGGATCCACCAGCCCCGTCGGCCGGATAATCTGCTCGATCACGACTCCCGCCGATTTCGTCAGCTCGTACGGCCCCGGCGTCGCCGAAACATAAACGATCTGATTTGTCCGATGCTCAAATTCCTCAAACGTCAGCGGGCGATTGTCCAGCGCCGACGGCATGCGGAATCCATATTCGACCAGCGTATTCTTGCGCGAGCGGTCGCCCGGATACATGGCGTGCAACTGCGGCACCGTCTGGTGCGATTCGTCGATGAAGAGCAGAAAATCCCGCGGAAAGTAATCCAGCAGCGTCGGCGGAGGTTCCCCTGGCATCCGCCCGGTAAAATGCCGCGAATAATTTTCAATCCCATGGCAGTAGCCCATGGCCTTGATCATTTCCAGGTCATACATCACCCGCTGATGAATGCGCTGAGCTTCTACAACCCGGCCTTGCTTCTCTAATTCCGCTTCCCACCACTTCAATTCTTCTTTGATTGTGTCCACCGCCCGCGACCGCGTCTCCGGCTTCATCACATAATGCGTCTTCGGATAAATCGGCAGTCGCATGTACTTCTGCTTCACTGTCCCGAACAGCGGATCAATCTGCGCCAGCGATTCTATCTCGTCTCCAAAAAGCTCGACGCGGTAGGCCATGTCGTCGTAGGTCGGAAAGATTTCAATCACATCTCCGCGGACACGGAACGTTCCGCGCCGGAAATCGCCATCGGTGCGCTCGTATAGAATCTCCACCAGCTTGCGCGTGATGTCCTCGCGCTTGATCTTCTGCCCCTTCTCCAGAAACAGCATCATCCCGTAATACGCTTCCGGAGATCCCAAACCATAAATGCAGCTCACCGAGGCCACGATCAAACAATCGCGTCGTTCAAACAGCGACCGCGTCGCCGAGAGTCGCAGCTTGTCCAGTTCATCATTGATGGTGGCTTCCTTTTCTATGTAAAGGTCGGCGGCGGGAACGTAGGCTTCCGGCTGGTAGTAGTCGTAATACGAAACAAAATACTCGACCGCATTGTGCGGAAAGAAATTCTTGAACTCGTGATAAAGCTGCGCCGCCAGCGTCTTGTTATGCGCCATCACCAGGGCTGGCCGGTTCGACTGCTCAATCACCTTGGCCATGGTGTAGGTCTTGCCCGACCCGGTCACCCCCAGCAGCACCTGATGCTGTTCGCGGTCATAGATCCCGCGCATTAGGGACTCAATCGCCCGCCCTTGATCGCCCTTCGGTCTGTAGTCGCTGACGAGTCGGAAGTCCATAAAAAGGAAGTTGTCTCAGACGAGTACGCGCTCGCCTCCCTCACAGGGAACAATTTTGGCGAAAGGGAATCTTTCTATTATATCGAGGCTGGCAAGATAGAGTTTGCCGGAGGCATTCTCTAAGAAATGACGGATGACCTACTGCGGCATCTTGAAGTTGACCACAATCTGTGTCTGGATTTCCACCGGCTCGCCGTTCAGCAGGTAGGGACGATACTTCCATTGCTTGACCGCGTCGACCGCCGACTTGGCCAGCAATAAATCCCCTTTCAGCACTTGCACACTCGTCACGGCGCCGTCTTTGCTGATGGTGGCCATCAGTTCCACGGTGCCTTCCTTGTGCAACTGCAAAGCCGTCGCCGAATACACCGGGGCTACTTTCTTTACCACCAGCCCCTGGGATACCCCTTGCGAAACTCGAACAGATCCGAGCGTCGGCTTCGCAGCGCTGGTGGAAACAATGCTGGCCAGCGCCGCGTTGGGATTGTTCGAGGCGGAGAGCGTCAGCGTGGGCGGCGTTGGCTGAGACTGCTGTGGCTTCGCCGCTTGACTGCCGGGCTTCGTCTGCGCCGTGCCCGTCTTCACCACAATCGGCTGAGTTCCGTTCGGCTGGGCCTTGGACGCCAAGCGGGTTTTCTGGTCCGAGTTCATCGGCATTTCCTGCACCCGGATGTTATCGGGCGCGGTCCGCGCCGGTACGCTGGGCGTAGCAACCGCAGTTGCGACGGGCGAGGAGCTGGTGACTGTGGCCGAGTCCGAAACTGTCGGAGTTGCGTCCGAAGACGTCACGTCCGGAGAACCGTTGTCCGTGTCTGCGGCTGACGAAGGTGATGGAGCTGCAGACGCTGGCGCGGAAGACGCCGGAGCCGGGCTCGCTGCCGGCGCGGCCGCCGGCTTCCCGACTCTTTGCAAGGTCGGCGATCCCGGCAAATACTGCAACGGTTGGATGTTCTGCCACGCCAGGTAACCGGCAACGCCCAGAATGACCAGCGCCACAATCGACTTGCCCCGGCTTTTTCCACCGCTTGATCCGGAAGAAGAAACGGAGCGCCTCGAATCCAACGTGGCGAACGTCGGTACGGGAATGGAAGTCACCGGGAAATGCTCCGTCGCATCACTGTCCGCGACGATCGGCTCGTTCGTGACCATCGGAGACAAGCCGGTAAGTCTGACTTCCGTTGGCCTGATCAGTGCGGGGGCCGCTGCTGCCCCGTTCCCGGTGGTACTGGCCGCGATCGGTTGGGCTTGCCCTTGGCCTTGTGATCGCGGGGCCCACATAGGTTCGGCTACCGGAGCAGGCTTGCTGCGCATGGGGTCCGGCATCGACTCCAGCAGCGCCGCGTCGCCCGGCTCAGCCGCCGGGGTCGGCTCCTTTTCAAGTTCAAGCGCAGAGTACGGCGCAGGTGGAGGAGTCGGAGCAGTCGGCACGCTTCTCATCGTGCCCGAGGTTGTATCCGGCGACGCAGCCGGTTCGTATGCAAATGGCCTCGACGGTAACATCGCCGGCGATGCGGAAGGTGACATCGAAGGCGATATCAGAGGAGCGCTAGCCGGCTTGACTGCGGGCGCCGAAGTCTCCAGCGAAGATGCCGCCCTGGCTTCGCTGTTCTTGCGGAGCAATCCCCGCGCCACCCGCAATGTGCTTTTCGATTGCTCCACATTGACCGGCTTGCTCAACACCAGATTGGCGCCGATGCGGAATGCCTTGGCTACTCCGGCCTGCCCCTCGACCACCGCAACCGAAAGCGAACTGTGATTCAGATTGGAATTGCGCGCCGCCTTGAAAATTAAAGACGCATCCTGCTCATTCTGGCAGTCCACCACCAGCGCGTCGAAATGCTCATCGGTCAGCTTCTTGACCGTAGCAAACGGCTCTCCCGAGAGCTCAACCGTAAACTCCAGTTCGCTCAACACTTGGGTCACCACGCGGGCAGTCTTCTCGTCGGGGCAGAAAAGCAGAGATTTGTAGCTCATAATCGCATGGTAGGTACACTGGTGTGCAGCGGCAAGTTACTGATGTAATTGCACCAACGAGCATGAATGACAGCCCCACCACGGCAAACTCACGTATCCCGTTGTGGCTGAAACTTGCCTGGACGGCCTGGGTTTTGGGTTGGGCGCCACTCTACTGGAAATACTACGGCGCGCAGAACTTTCTCTATTTCTGCGACTTGGGAAATCTACTGATCACGCTCGGCCTATGGATGGAGAGCCGGTTGATTCTCTCCTGGCAGGCGGTCGGACTCCTGGTATTCCAGACTCTTTATTCTGTGGATCTGATTGTCGCGTTTCTTTTCGGAAAACACCTGACCGGCGGCACCGAATACATGTTCGACCCCTGCATCCCACTTCCGATCCGGGTGCTCGGGCTTTATCACCTGCTAGTTCCCGTGCTTCTGCTGTGGGCGATTCGGCGATTAGGCTACGACCAGAACGCTTTGAAATATCAAATCTTCACCACTTGCATGGTGGTGCCCATAAATTATTTCTGGCGGCCGCAGTACAACGTGAACTTCGCACGAGGGATTGGGCACGAGCAGCACCTGATGCCGGGATGGCTTTATCTGCTTGGATATTTGGTGGTGGTGCCGATAGTGGTGTACTGGCCGACGCATTGGGCGCTGGGGCGGTGGAGTCAGAGGGGCCGTCATGCAAATTAATTCCTCAACGTCTTCCCCGTCTTGAGCGTGAACTGGATCCGCTCCTGCGTCTTTTTCTCCCCGCACAGCGATTTGAACCCCTCGCGTTCCAGATCGAGAATGTATTGCTCGCTCACTGGAGTCCCCGGGGTCACGTTCCCGCCGCACAGCACTTCCGCCACTTTGGTTCCAATTTTCACTTCGTGGTCGCTGATGTACTCCCCTTGCCGCATCAAGTGAATCCCCATCTTCAGCAGAGCCAGCATATTTTCTCCCGGAGCCGGAATATCCATCCGCATCTGCGGCGGCTCGTATCCGGCGCGCACCAGTTCCAGCGCCCGCGCCTTTGCATCGGACAAAACGCGATCGCGGTTCATGGTGATTCGATCCCCTTTGCTCAGGAATCCCAGGCCGCGCGCTTCATGAGCCGAGGTTGAGACTTTCGCCATTGCGATGGTCTCGAACGCTTGCTTCATCGCCTCCATCATCTCGACCGATTCTCCGCGTCCGCCCGGACGAATCGCGCCCGCCGAATCCAGCGCCCGCAGCAGCATCTCTTTGCATCCGCCGCCGCCGGGCAACAGTCCGACACCGACTTCGACCAATCCCATATAAAGCTCGGCGTGCGGCTGCCGCGACGCGGCATGCAGCGACATCTCCACCCCGCCGCCCAGCGTCATCCCAAACGGCGCCACCACTACCGGCTTGGGAGAAAACTTGATTGCCTGCGTCATCCCCTGAAATTGACGAATCGCCAGATCGACCTCGTCCCACTCTTCTTCCTGCGCACTCATCAGCAGCAGCATAAGATTTGCGCCGACGGAAAAATTCGGCGCGTCGTTGACGATCACAAAAGCTTCGAAGTTGTCACCGGCGCCGCCGGGTTTCAGCGCTTGCGCGACGAACTGAACAATGTCCCCGCCCAGCGTATTCATCTTGGAATGAAACTCGATGCAGCCCACGCCATCGCCCAAATCCACCAGCGACGCGCCAGAATTTTTCTTCACTACGCCGTTGGATTTCTTCGCTACCACGACTGACCAGACCCCGTCGGCAACCTGAACAGGCTTGTAAGCCGCGCTGGCCAGATCGAAGTAAGCGCGGCCAGATGGAGACTTCGCGTCATCTTCGTACCAGGACTTCTTCCCCGAGCCGAGCAGTTTCTCGACATTCGCCACCACCGGACGCCCTTCCTTCTTCATCCGCGCAACCGTCGCCTCGACTCCGGCCGCGTCCCAAAATTCAAACGGCCCCAGTTCCCAGTTGAATCCGAGCCGCATGGCACGATCAATCTCGACTACGCTGCCAGAAATTTCCGGAATACGGTTCGCCGAATAGGTCCAGAGATCTGAAAGCGCGGTCCATAAAAACTGATCGTCTTTAGTCTTATTTTTTCCTGAACCTTCTATCAGGTTCTTCACCCTCGGGCCTGTGTCCTCGATGTTCTTCGCCATTTCGAGCGACGCGAACTTCGCCTTCTGCTGCGGACGATACTCCAGCGTTTTCCAATCCAGCCCCAGCCGCTGGTCTTCGCCCGCGCCTTTCACCTTCTTGTAAAAACCGCCGCCAGTTTTGTCGCCCAGCCATTTGCGCTCCAGCATCTGCTTGAAAAAATCCGGCAGCTTGAGATCAGCGCGTTCATCGCGCACGTTTTCGGTCATGTTGCGCACCACGTGCCCCAGAATATCCAGTCCGACCATATCCAGCGTGCGAAAAGTCGCCGAGCGCGGCCAGCCCACGGCAGTTCCTGTCAGCGCGTCCACTTCCTCGATGGAGAGATCAAGCTCCTGCATCAACCGCATCACGTTGAGCACAGAAAACGTCCCGATGCGATTGGCGATGAAGTTCGGCGTGTCTTTAGCGAAGACCACGCCCTTGCCCAGATGCAGGTCGCCGAACTTTGAAACCACATCCATCAGCGCCGGATCGGCGTCCGCGGTCGGAATAATTTCCAACAAACGCATATACCGCGGCGGATTAAAAAAATGCGTTCCGAACCAGCAACGCCGGAAATCCTCCGGAAATCCTTCTGCGATCTTGGCCACTGGCAACCCGCTGGTGTTGGTGGTAATGATCGTCCCCGGCTTGCGCAGCGCGTCTACTTTTTTAAGCAGCGCCCGCTTGATGTCCAAATCCTCAATTACCGCCTCGATTATCCAGTCCGCCTCCGCCACACGCTTCAAATCGTCTTCAAAATTCCCGACAGTCACAAGCGACGAAAGAGAAGCCTCGTAGAATGCCGCCGGCTTGGACTTGCGCGCAGCGTCCAGTCCCCCGGCGGCGATCTTGTTGCGCGCTGACCCCGATGCCCCAGTTGGCACAATGTCGAGCAGAAAACAAGGCATCCCAGTATTTGCCAGGTGCGCCGCAACACGCGCGCCCATTGTGCCCGCGCCTAACACTGCAACCTTATGAATAGATTTCATGGCCTCACTCCACTTCCCGAAAAAAGTATCGCGATTAGCGATGGGTCTATCTTCGTCGGATCTATCCGCGTCAATCCGCGAAATCCGCGGCAGGCCTCACGAAATCAGCTTCGCCAGTGCAAACGCCACTCCCGCCGCCACGCCGCCAATCACCATCGTTTGGACCGCGCTGCGGAATGCCCGCTCTCCGGTGTATTTCCCTTTGATGTATCCAAAAAACCCGAGCGCGGCCAGCGTCACAATCGCCGAAAACTCCAGCCCTCGAGTCGCGCTGGCAAGAATCAAATACGGCGAAAGCGGAATCAGCCCTCCTGCAATATAAGCGCCCGCAATCGTCGCCGCGCTGGTCACCGCGCGCTTGGGGTCCGGCTCTTCGAGGCCGAGTTCAAACCGCATCATGAAATCCACCCAGGCTTTCGGATGATGGCTCAACGCCTCCGCCACTCGCGAGCTTTCGTCCGCTGGCAATCCGTAGTTATGAAACACACGGCTGACTTCGGCCTTCTCTTCTTCCGGAATCTCTTTGATCTCGCGATACTCCCGGTTTTTTTCCTGTTCGTAGTGCTCGGCGTCGCCGCGCGCCGCGAGATATCCGCCGAGTCCCATCGCCACCGATCCCGCCGCAATTTCTGCCAGACCGCCAATCACGATGAACTTCGTCGTCGCGATCGCCGACAAACCCGCCGCCAGCGCGAACGGTACTGTCAGCCCGTCCGACATGCCAATCACTGTATCGCGCACAAAATTACTGGACGTGAAATGCTTCTCCGTGTGCATGATTCGCGCCATCAGTTCGCCTCCTCGGCGTGGGTATCCAGATATTTTCTTGCCAGCCGAATCACTTCGCGCTCCCCACGGTACGTCAGCCGGCGATCCGCTTCTTCGAGTGGGATCCAGAGCGCGCGCTTCACTTCGATCCGCATCTCCGGCGCGATCGCATCAATCGTCCCTGCATCGTATCGCAATAAATAAAAACTCACGATCTTGAACACCTTCTGCCCATCACCCCAAGTCCGTACATAGACATATTTGATATCGGTGAGTTTCGCCAGCGCGGTCCCGCTGATGCCGGTTTCCTCGCGCACTTCCCGCAGCGCCGCCGTCTCCGCCTTCTCGCCCGGATCAACCAATCCCTTGGGCAGCGCCAGCACTTGCTTGTGACGTTTTTTGTCACTTTTGCCGGATTTTGAAGCCTCGGCTTCCTCCCGCTGCGGCTCTATCACGGCCAGTTCCCAGCCATTGGATGTTGGCCGCACCACCACCCCACCCGACGATATCTCTCGCAGCATTGCCGTTAAGCTATCAGGAACAAAGGAGTTCGTCACGCGTCGAAGCGGTAACAACCTTCGGGTGACCGATGGGTTTAAAGCGATGTAACGCAAGTGGTGCCACGCGGCATCTTATTTGCTAGGGACGGTTATAGAGCTGGAGGCCGTTTATGGCCATCAAGGGCTTACGGAAAATCGTAAAGTCGGTTCGCGACTTTGGCCGCGAAATCGCCGGTGTCCCTGTCGCCGTTAGCCCCGCAAAAACTCCTTCGATCGGCCTCGCGCTTGGTGGGGGCTTCGCCCGCGGCATCGCCCACATCGGCGTACTCAAAGTCCTCGAAGAGGAAAACATTCCCGTAGGTTTCGTCGCCGGAACCAGCGTCGGCGCATTGATCGGAGCCGCGTATTGCAGCGGAGTTTCTCCGGCAGAACTCGAGCAGATCGCATCGCGCGTCCGCTTCCGCGATCTTGCCCGCTGGACGCTTTCGCGTTACGGCTTCGCCACCAACCTGCGCATGATCAATTTTCTAAATCAGATCCTGAAAGTAAAAACTTTCGAAGAGCTGCGGATTCCCCTGGCAATTACGGCCACCGATTTCGCGTCCGGAGAAGGCGTCGTGTTTCGCACCGGCCCGTTGGCGGATCCGGTCCGCGCCAGTTGCGCCTATCCCGGAGTCTTTCTTCCGGTCTCAATCAATGGCCGCATGCTGGTCGATGGCATGCTCGCTCACGCCCTTCCGACAAAACCTCTCCGGGACATGGGCGCCGACCGCGTCATAGCTGTCAGCCTGAAGAGCAACTGGGCGACCGGAGACGCTCCGAAGCACATCTTTGAAGTGATTGGACAATGCTTCGCGATTGCACAGAACATGAACTCCGCGCTGGCCCGGCAGTCCGCCGACCTGGTCATCGAGCCCGATGTGACTGGCTACCGTTACGACGATTTCGAGCACAGCGCCGACTTGGTCCTTCTTGGTGAGCGCACTACCCGCGCCGCGCTACCCGAGATTCGCAAATGGCTGGAGCCCGCTCCGGAAACCAACCCGGCGCTTGGCCAGGCTAGCCGTGTGAAGGCCGGTATTGCGAGCCCGGCACTCAATCTTTCAACAAAAATGTAAAACCCCCGAGGCACAGTTCTGGTACGAAAACCGTGCGGGGCAATCCGGCTTGCTGCCGAAATCTCGTCGCACCGCCGTTCCTTCGGCACTATTTCCCGCCAAAGGTTATTTCTCCCTCGCTAGCTTCCTTTGTTCTCTGCACTTAAGAATGTATTGGCTTTGGTATTACGTTTGCGATGAAGCTTAAATATTAGCAGCGCAAAGGTAGGATCGATGGCATCCAGAGGCACATTGGGGCTTGTCCCGGGGAACCAAGTGCGGAGGGCTATCTACTCGCATCATGGGCCTCTGACTAAGAAGCTGTGCCGTTCGGTTTCAGGCAGCATCATTTTGCCGGGTCGCGGCTTGGGATCGCTGGCGGCGAAAGACATCCCGCCGGTACCGGCCCCGAAACTCGATCCCCTGTACCTGTTTCATTGCGGGGTGCAGTGGCATCAGGGTGCCGATACCGAAGCCGGATGGGAACTGGTACAGGCCATGCTTTCCGAAGATCGCGGGGCGCGGGCTTTTGCCGCCGAACTTCTGGCCCGGACTGAAGACGGACGTTTGTTGGTCCGCGATTTGCGCCGCACCCGAAGCGGATTGCATCAATTCGGACGCACCACAGAAAAACCCATACAGATTGCGGTCGTGAACGGGGAGGCGGAAGCGATGAACACACCTTACGGTTTGCAGATAGTTGAAAACTGCGTGACCTGCCCACTCAGAAAAGGCAGTTGGTTCTGCGGACTCTCGCCCACTTTGTTGAAGTCCTTCGACAGCTACTCTCAGCTCGCCACCTACCCGGGCGGCGCCATTCTTTTCGTGGAAGGCCAAATGCCGCGCGGTGCGTTTGTGCTGTGCTCGGGCAAAGTGAAACTTTCCACCACTTCGAAGGAAGGGAAAGTCCTGGTCCTGAAAATGGTCGAACCCGGCGAAATTATGGGACTGAGCGCGATGATCTCCGGCGAAGTCTATGAGGTCACCGCCGAGACTGTGGGCCCGTGCCTGGTCAACTTTGTTGAGCAGGAGGGGTTGCTGCGGCTGATGGAGCAGAGCGGAGAACTGGGACTCCGCTCTGCCCAGGCCGTAAGCCGCGAGTTTCAGTTCACCTATCGCGAGATTCATGAACTGGTGTTGTCGCGATCGTCGTCCGGGAAGCTAGCCCGCCTGCTGCTTTCCTGGATCGTTGGAGATGCCGAGAAAGCGTCCGAATTCAGGATTCAAGCTCCGGCGACGCACGAGGAAATGGCGCAGCGGATTGGCGCCTCTCGCGAAACCGTTACCCGTCTGCTGAGCGATCTCAGGAAGAAGGACTTCATCAAGCTTGAAGGTTCGACCCTGGTCATCAAGAACCGTCCGGCGCTAGAGGCGCTGGCGGTTTAAAAGAACTGCTCAGGGTTACTGGGGCGGCCGGATCCTCCTCCCCGGCCGCCTTTTTTCTTCACGAACAACCGCGCAGGCGGGGACCCACCCCTACGCATCACAAGCCGAACAACTCCCTTAGCCTTTTGGTCTGCGCCCGGCTCACCGGAATCTCGGTCTGCCTCTTATCGTCCATGCGCAACTGATACGAACTCTTGAACCACGGCACCACTTCTTTAATGCGATTGGTGTTGACCAGGAACGACCGGTGCGCCCGCCAGAACAAATTTGGATCCAGGCTGTCCAGCAATTCCTCCAGCGTGCGGCAATTCGACTGGCCTTCCATCCCGCTGGCTCCGGTCGTGACCACACTGATGATTCCGTCTTCGATCGACGCAAAACAAATGTCGCGCTGGCTGACCAAAAACAGGCGGCCGCCGGCCTTGAGCAATATTTTAGACTGCTGCGGTTTCTGCGACTCCAGCATCCGCACTAACGTATCCAGTTTTTCGGAAGAGGAATTGGCCGGCTCCATCATGCTGCGCGCCCGCTCCACCGACTGGGCCACACGCTTCTTATCGAACGGCTTCAGCAGATAATCCACCGCATTTACTTCGAACGCCCGCACCGCATACTGATCGAAGGCGGTGGAAAAAACGATCTTGGGAAGCGGAAGTTTCTTGTCGAGGAGTTTCTTGATGACGCCGAATCCGTCGAGCCCTGGCATCTGCACATCGAGAAACACCAGGTCAGGATTATGTTCGCGGATCAGATTGATCGCTTCGAGGCCGTTCTTGCCCTGTGCGACCACGTCCACGTCGCCGATGTTCTTGAGCAGGTACGCAAGTTCATCCCGCGCCAACTGCTCGTCGTCCACAATCACAGCCGATAACGGCACGCGTCATTCCCTCAGGGAAAAGTATAAGCCGAATGGCGGCCGGCCGCAGAACAGCCGCTATCGATCATGACCTGAAGCAACCGGGCCCCCAATTTAATAATTCCTCCCGGATCTCGTACAAACTGGAATACTCTGAGCGGCCTAAGTGTACACCGTGCACGTCTGTGGAATACCCCGAGGGTTGCCAAAGCGAAACCAGTTACACTATGGATTCCATGAATGTAATTTTCGGAATCAACGCAGTTGCCGAAGCGCTCAAGGGCCAGCGCCGTGCCTTCGAATGGGTGGGCGTTGCGACCGAGCGCAAAGACATACGCCTGCAACGGCTGATTCAAGATTGCCGTAAGAGCAATATTCCCGTACGCTTCCTGCCCCGCGTGGAACTCGACCAATTGGCGGGTAGCGGTTCACATCAGGGCGTAGTCGCGGTGACTTCCTCCAAGCAATACAACGATCTCGACGACCTGATTGCCTTCAAGCGCACAGACTTTACGCTCATCGTCGTTCTCGATGGCGTGGAAGATCCGCACAATCTGGGCGCGATTCTGCGAACTGCCGACGCTGCTGGCGCGGACGGAGTGGTAATCCCCGAGCGCCGCGCGGCAGGAATTACAGGCACCGTCGTAAAGTCGTCCGCCGGAGCCAGCGAACATCTTCCGATCGCCAAGGTCACCAACATCGCAAGAACGCTTGAAGACTTGAAGGCGCAAAACATCTGGACCGTCGGCCTCGACGAACGCGGCGCGCAATCTTACGAATCGCTCGACTACAAGATGGATTGCGCCCTCGTCCTCGGCGCTGAAGGCAAAGGCCTGCACGATCTGGTCGCTCGGAAATGCGATTTTCTAGTCTCGATTCCCATGCTGGGGAAAGTACCGTCGCTGAATGTTTCGGTAGCAGCGGGCGTGGTTTTATATGAAGTTGTGCGTCAGCGCCGGAATATTTCGAAATGAAGTTCCTCTGGGCCCTCTGTGTGCTCTGTGGTTTCACTTTTCCGGTGGTTGTTCATGCTCTCGACCGAGAGGCGTTTACCTTCACCAAGTATGACTTGGATGTTCGAATCGAGCCGGAACAACAACGCCTGGGAGTCCGCGGAAAAATAGCTCTGCGCAACGACTCGCAATCCCCGCAGAAAAACCTCAGCCTGCAGATTTCTTCCACCCTGCATTGGAGTTCGATTCAGCTCGACGGCAAGGCGCTCGACTTCACATCCCAGGCCTACACCTCAGACATCGACCACACCGGAGCGCTGACCGAAGCTATCGTAAGCCTTCCGCGCGCGATTGCGCCCCGACAAGCCATCGAACTAGAAATCGGCTACGAAGGCACAATCCAACTGGATGCCACGCGCCTGACAAGAATCGGCGCGCCCGCTGATGTGGCAAAGCATTCTGATTGGGACCAGATCAGCCCACCCTTCACCGGTGTGCGAGGAATTGGCTACGTGACGTGGTATCCCATCGCGACCGAGGCGGGAAGTTTGTCGGAGGGAAACAGCGTGTTCGAGGAGGTAGGGAGGTGGAAGCAGAGGGAATTGGGTACAGAGATGAGGGTTACCTTCTCAGTGCGTACGGAGATGAAGATTAACCTCTCCCAGACTTTAGACGACAACGAACCCTCTCTTATCTGTAATGGACCTACCCAGCTGAATTTGCGGCAGGATAGGTGGGATCCCGGCATCAAGGGCGACTGTCTGTTCTTGATGACGAATGCGCGCGCCCCGCTATTCTTGGTAGGCAACTATCAAGCCGTAGAGGGACCCACGATCAAAGCGTCTTCTCTGCCGGCTCACAAATCGGGCGCCGACGATTATGCTCTGGCCATGGATCAAATCGCGCCTTCCATCGGCAAGTGGTTTGGCGACCATCGCGACACCACAGCGACGAAGGCGGAAGTTATCGACTTACCGGATCCCAATGCCGCCCCCTTCGAGTCCGGCAACATGCTGCTAATGCCGCTAACGGCTGACGAAACCACCATGCTGCTTTCAGCACTCCGGCAAACCACGCATCTTTATTTTCCATCTCCGCGGTCGTGGATCAGCGATGGGCTAGCCGGTTATGCGCAGGCCAATTATTTCCTTAACGAAAAGGGTCCTGCTGCTGCGTTGGCATATCTGCAAAGCCACCGCGGAGCACTGGTTCAGGCGGAAAAAGAAAATCTCTCTCGCGCCGGTGATCGTTCGGCCGAAGCGTCGCTAATCAACTCGCCCGATGAATTCTACGTTCAGGCCAAAGCCATGAACGTCTGGTGGATGCTGCGCGACATGGTCGGCGAAACCGCACTGTACGCCGCACTGCATAATTACAAGGCAGCCGACGACAAAGCCGCCGACTACATGCAGAAGCTGATCGAAGCGCAAGCGCATCGCGACCTCGGATGGTTCTTCGATGACTGGGTTTATCACGATCGCGGCCTGCCGGATTTCCGTATCGTTTCCGTCTACCCGCGCCCATTGCCGACCGGCGGATACATGCTGACTGTGCTGGTTGAGAACCTCGGCGCCGCCGCCGCTGAAGTTCCCGTTACTGCCCACATTGGCGACAAAGAAGTTTCCGAGCGCCTGACAGTCCCCGGAAAATCCAAAGCCTCGGTGCGAATCCAGGCGACTGTCATGCCGCAAGAGGTGACCGTGAACGACGGCAGCGTGCCGGAAAGCGACGTGAGCAATAATGTGTATAAGGTTGACCCGGCGACTCATTGAAATAAAAATAGGACAAACGGTTTTGTCATGACCCAAGCCGAACTGCAAAAACATCTCGACGCCGCCGAGAAAAGTCCGAAGCAAATCGCCGCCGCCGTGTCCGGCCTCTCGGAGAAAACCCTGCGCTACAAGCCGGCTCCCGACAAAT
>Ga0210407_10001028_pt1 | contig 27675 bp, 21 predicted proteins | sample IncBWC27MmetaG_FD_150860 | JGI IMG/M metagenome (GOLD analysis project Ga0210407, IMG submission 150860) | Forest soil microbial communities from Barre Woods Harvard Forest LTER site, Petersham, Massachusetts, United States - Inc-BW-C-27-M | ecosystem: Environmental > Terrestrial > Soil >...
ATTTGCTGCCAACTGGGATGAAAATCACAACCTATAATCATCATTTGAAGGCTCCTTCCTTCCCAGCTTCTTCGTCTTCAAACAAAGAATACTGTGTCGGTCGGGGCCTTCGCTCTTATCCAATCAATACTCTGTTCGCCGTAATTGTGCCGCCATCGGCGGGGCCGAACGTCGTGTCCGAGACAAACGCGATTCCAAACTGCGTATTGCCGACGTTGTTGTCCGAAACCACCACGTCCGAAGAGGCGAATACAAGGATACCGGTAGCTGCGTCGCCGGAATCGCTGATGGTGTCAGGCGCGAAGATGTCATTCATCACGGTGTTGGAAATGATCTTCCCTTTGGCTCCGAACCCGATCTGAATCGAATTCTCGGCAGCGCCTGTGGTGCTGCCCTGTCCGAAAACTGTATTCCTGAGAATATGAATGGTCGTGCCGACCTCATTTCCTGTGATTCCGTTCTTCTGATAATCCTGGACATGGCTTTCCGAAATACTTACCTTCGAAGTCCCGCCTTCGCCGCTCTGCGCGAATATTGCCAGACCACTCTGGCAGCCGTTGAGGGCGGTGGTCAGCGCCTGATTCACTACGGCAACGTGGTTCACGGTCCCAGAAGCGTTCTGATAGTAAATGCCGATCAGGTTCGGAGAGCAACCGCTGATCCCGCTGCTATTGCCGTCGCCAACGGATCTGGTACGGACAAAAGAGCGCCGGCAACACCAAAGGTCGATGTCCGGATTCAATTGACTGATGGCTGTTCGGTTGACTAACTCGCCGGTATGTCGTGTTCCGCCTGTTTCTGCGCCTTTTTTTTCTCTGACTTGGCGTCCGCGTCTGGCTTGAGGTCATGGATGGCCTTTTCCAGGTTTTCCGCGGTCTTCCCCGTCATCTTGCCCTTCAGTCCGGGAAGCGGAATGCCCAGGTTTACCGACGCATGGATCGCCGACACACAGTCGATGGTCTTCTTGAATCCGTCGCAAGCCTGCTGCGGCGTGGTCCCGTCGCCCAGCAGCTTCTGGACCTTGGCGGCGAACGAGGCGTCCTGAGAAAGCACTTGCAAGGGCGGACGGTCACCTGGTTCCGCCTGATACGTGCCGCTGGTATGGGAAGCCTGGGTGGGCGAACTGGGGGCGCTCTGCCCATACGACAACAGTGCAACCTCAACTATCATGGTTAAGAGAAGTGGTTTCATGGCAATGGTTCCTCAATCAGCGAATTATAAAAGGCGCTCCGGAGTTTGTCCCAGCGAAAAGTTCGTCGCGAGGAGAGCCAGCCGTAAGTGCCGCGACGGGCGCATGCCCTTGGTAATCGCCGGCAATGTTCAAGGAGAAATTAGCACGTCCGGGGCGGTGTACAATCGTGCCATTGGAACCCAAAAAAAGGGAATTGCGCGTAACCGCGAATGCCTGCTGAAATACTTCATTGTCCTGCGTGCGGCGCCGCCGCCTCGAGTGAATCCACGCAGTGCCAATATTGCCGTGCGGCTTTGGCCACGGTGGCTTGTCCTTCGTGCTTTGGGATGATGTTCGTCGGAGCAAAGTTCTGCTCGCACTGCGGCGCGAGCGCGGCCCGCACCGAGGTCGCAGGCGGCGACAAGCAACTCTGTCCCCGCTGTCAGGTTCCCATGATTGCGGTCATCGTCGGGAACAACACCCTGCGCGAATGTCCCCAGTGCCAGGGCCTGTGGACCGATGTCGCCATGCTGCAGCAGATTTGCGCGGACCGTGAAAAACAGGCCGCCGTGCTGGGCATGCCGGCGCCACCGCCGGAACCCGTGGCACTCGACCAGCACATACGCTACGTCCCTTGCCCGGTGTGCCACAAGCTGATGAACCGCCTGAACTTTGCGCACTGCTCCAACGTGGTCGTCGATGTCTGCAAGGCACATGGCACGTGGTTCGATAAAGACAAATTACGCCATACGGTTGAGTTCATTCGCGCCGGAGGCCTGGAGAAATCCCGCAACCAGCAGATGGCGGCCATGGAGGACGAGCGCCACAGACTGGAAGCCGCCAGGAATGCCAGCATTCTCGCTGACCCTGACTCAATTACGGTTTCCACACGCAGCAGCACAGGCGACGCCCGAACCGCAATCGACGTTATCGGCGGCATACTTGACATGTTGAAATAGGCGGCCGCAGCGCACGCTTGCGGGTATGCGATCAGTCGCGTTCGGGACGGGAGTCGCGGTCCTTACGGGTCTTCTTCTTGGCCCGTTTGCGCGCCAGGGCTTGTTTCACGCGACGCTTCTCCCCTGGCTTCAGGTAGAACGAGTGGCGCTTCACTTCCTTGATGATGTCTTCGGTCTGGACTTTACGTTTGAACCGGCGCAGCGCGTTTTCCAGCGGCTCGCCTTCCTGTAGTCGGACTTCTGCCAAGCATTCCCTCCGTGCATCGAAAAGTGCACACTAACAGGATACAACACATCTGCAGCAACTGGCCCTCCGTCAGGAGTTTAGGCAAACACTTTTTTTAGCGGCTGATTCTAGCGGACTAAAGTTTCAAACCCGCACTTTTTCTGCGCTGACCACTGGCGATGCAGCCGGGCCGTCGACGAGTTTATGCGGCTACGGGTGATAGTCATCCATTTATGCGGGCCGGAGCCCGGAAAAATCAGGTAGGTCACGCCATTCGGCGCGCTATCATGCCGCGGATTGGAGGGAATTCCCAGCTCCTTCGCCAGGGCGATCGATCCCTCGCCAATTTTGCCTCTGGGCCCTGCATCTCCATAAATCGCGTAAGCCGACCGGCCGTTCGCCGTGTTCGTCACCACCGCCAGATCGCCCAGGCTAATGCCGTAGGCCGTGGCAAAATCCGGGGGCAGGACAATGTATGGGACCCGGGTGGCGTCGAGATATTTCCTGGGATTGCGCGGATCTTTTATGTTTGGCTGCTGCAGCGACGTCGTGGAAACGTAATAGCCGCGATACCGCCCGGTCCTCTGAATGACGGGTTGGCCCTGCGTGCTGGTGACCAACGCAACCCAGCCCCCTTGGCCTCTGGCGTTCTCCGTGTAGTCCAGACCGCGGTTCCTGGGACCGTAGGCGTTCGGCGCGCCATCGGCATCGATCGTCATGCCCGCTGTAAAAGAAACTCCGTTGTTCCGCGCATGGCTCATCCGAAAAACCTGAAGGTCCTGCGTTTTAAGCGCGAAGTACTCTGGCCTACGTTGCGTGTCGCAAGGGGATGCACTAACCCTCTGGCCATGTAGCTGGACGGCCGGCAAAAACGCCATGAGGACCAACAGTGGAATTGTGGCCGAGTTACGCATCGCAATCATTCTACCTGTGCGGATGTGGCTGCCAAAACCCGCACTCGCCAAAGCCGCCCAGACAAAATAAAACGGGCTCAGCACGTCAGACCACGGAGGCGGTTCAGCTAGAATGGTTCCCAAAAAGGGGACCGCACATGGCGGAACACAGCGTCACTCTCAGGATCCCAAACAACGTGGACGTGGTGAATCGAGACATCGAGTTCCGGGTTACACAAGACGGCAACTTCTTTGGCACGTTGAAAATCAGCAAGGGTTCGCTCGACTGGAAGCCCGGAAAGAACCAGAAGGACAGACCATTTCGCGTTTACTGGCACGAGTTCGACGACTTTGCCAGAGATAAAAGAAGGCGCAAGACCCGGTAACGTGCGTGCGATTGCCGGCCGGACCTCCTCAAGCCAAGGTAGAAGAGCGTTCCCTGGTTGCCGCATCGAGATAAGGACCAGTTCCCCTGCTGGGCCTGTCGCAAACCCCGGACGAGCGCACCTAGTCCCTACTCAGTTCTCAGTGCCTTCATGGGCGAAATGGACGCCGCGCGGCCGGCCGGGATTATGGCGGCGAAAAACGCAAACAACGCGAGCGCACCCGCCGCCAACATCAGCGCGGGTGGGTCCCAACTGGTAACGCCGTACAGCTGGGCAGAGATCAGTCGCCCGGCGCCGACGGCCAGCGGCAATCCTAAGATCAAGCCTGCCAGAACACGCCTGTACGCCCCCGCCAGCACCAGCTGAACCACTTTCGCCCGGTCAGCGCCCAGCGCCATGCGGATGCCGATTTCCTGCGTCCGCTGCGCAACCGTGTACGCCGTAACCCCGTAGAGTCCAACGGCAGCCAGCAGCAGCGCCACCATTCCGAACAGGCCGGCGAGGCCAGCGACCGCGCGCTCCTGGTCGAATCGGAGATCAATTTGCTGCTGCATGGTCCGGACGCTGATGACCGTCAGGTTGGGGTCCACCTCCGCCAGCGCCCGGGTGAGCAGCGGCTCGAGTACGCCGGGCGAGGCCTGGGTCACCAACATGATTCCGCTGATGAAGTGCGATCTCAGCTCAAGTCTCTTCATCAGCTCCTGCGGGTAATTGACATTCTGCGCCAGCGGCGCGTAGAACATGGGACGCGCCGGCCGTCTCAACCCCCAACCAGCAAACTTCGCATTGCCTACCACGCCAACGATGCGGAATGTTCCGGCATTCTCCGGCAGATCGAGGCCGAAATGCTGGTCCAGTGGATTTTCGTCGCTCTTAAAGAAACGCTTCACGAAGGCTTCGTTCACCACGGCCACCAATTCCGTGTTCTCGCTGTCAGCGGGGCTAAAGTGACGTCCGCGTAAAACAGGGATGCCGAGGTTCTGCAGATAATTGGCGCTCACGCGGTCCCACGACGCGCCCCTTTCATCGCCCACTTTCGCATCTGGATGGCCGGCCACCAGAATCATTTCGCCCCAGTTATCGGTGAGCGGGTTATAAAGCGCCAGGCCGGCGCCTTGCACTCCAGGCAAACGACTGAGGCGTTCTTCCATCTGACGGTAGAGCGCGGCCAGTTTAGGTTGCGTGTAACTCGCCGGCGGGTTGTTTAACGAAACCAGCACGCGGCCCTGCACCTGATATCCGAAATCCTGGTGCTCCAGCTTGTTGAGGCTGCGCGCCAGCATGGTCGAACCGGCAACCAGGACCACCGACAAGGTGGCCTGGACCACCAGCAGGGCCTTGCGGGCAAAAGACGCATGGTCGCTGGTGCTGCGGCCCGATCCCCGCAACGCTTCCGCCGGCTCGGTGCGCGTAGCAAACCACGCGGGGGCCGCGCCGAAGATGGTTCCCGTAAGCAGCGCCAGTCCAAACGCGAACGCCAGCACGACAAGCGACGGCGCGGTGCTGATAGGCAGGAAATGTGAACTGTGGAAAGCAAGAGCGAGCAGCAGCCGTGAAGCTGCGACTGCCACAACAAGGCCGGCAATCCCGCCGCCGATGGCCAGCACAATGCTTTCCATAAGGGCCTGCGCCACGATCTGCCGCCGCGTGGCGCCCAGGGCCATGCGCACCGCGGTTTGGCCGCGCCGGGCCACGCCCCGGGCCAGCAGCAGGTTCGCGACATTGGCGCAGGCGATCAGCAGCACCAGGCCGCAAACGCCGAGCAGGATCTGCAGACTGCGTCCATACTCTTCTTTCATCACGGCCACGCCGCCCCCTGCGGGCACTACGTTCAGCACCTGCTTGGAAAGCGTCCGGACAACTTCCGGCATCCAGTTGGCGGGGTAGCCCGAATCATTCTGCATCCACTGCCGCAGCATTCCGGTGAGGCGCGGAGACATTCCGTCAGTCGAAGCTCCAGGTTTCAGCCGGCCGATCATGCGCAGCCATGCGGAAACCGGCTGATGCAGCAGTGCACCGTCGCCAGACATCACGGGCTCCAGTTGCAGCGGCAGCCATATCTCCGGAGGATCGCTTTCGAGCGTTTCGCCAAAGAACCCCGGCGGCGCTACTCCGATCACGGTAAAAGCATGTCCCTCCACGACAAAGGTTGAACCCACAACCTTTGGGTCGGAGCCATACACTGCCTGCCAGACCTGGTGGCTTAGTACGGCAACGGGCGAAGCCCCCGGCCTGTCGTCATTGGGAGTAAACACCCGCCCGCCAAAGGCGCCCACGCCGAGCGTGGAGAAATAATTTCCGTCGACGTACTCGGAACGCAGAGGCCGGGCGGTTGCGTCCACACCTTCACGGCGCACGCTGACGCGCCAGCGTCCCCCCTGAAACGCTGTCACCTCGTCGAACTCGGGCGTTTCCGCCTTCAGCCGCTCGAAGAGAGGATAAGAAAACAGTCCCCACCGGTCCTGGGGCCCGCCTTCGACGCAGCAATCGTCACCTTCGCCAACCCGGTAAAGCCGCGCGGGATCAGATACCGGCAGAGACCGCAACATCACCGCGTTGATCAACGTGAATATTGCAGTGGTGCCCCCGATTCCCAGAGCGAGCGTAAGTACGGCAGCAGCCGTGAACACCGGTGATAACCGGAACTGCCTCATGACATAACGAAGATTGCCGAACAGATTTTGCATTCCCCGGACCTCTTGGGTGAGTACGTAGCTAAATCGCGGAGGTTCCAATGATTCAGCATTCTTTTGGACTGGTCTTTTGGACCCCGGACAGCAATCCCGGTCGAATTTCCCAGGTTTTTGACGTACCACGGGCGGCGAATCTCCACGGGCACTACGATCGCTAGTATCATTATGCGTTCAATTCAAGGAGAGTCGTCCACCATGGTTTATCGCAACCGTTTTGTCCTATTACTGGTATTGATCGCCTCGCTGGCGTCTGGCCAGACACCCAAGCCATCGAAGGCATCTTCTTCCCGTCCGGCTTCCACACAGGCCGCTGCCGTGCAGTTGGACGAAAAGCTGTTCAGCGCCATGCGCTGGCGGCAGGTTGGGCCGTTTCGCGGTGGACGCGTTCTGGCCGTGACCGGCGTTCCGGGCGAGCCTAATACCTTTTACTTTGGAGCTGCGGCGGGTGGCGTCTGGAAGTCGACCGACGCCGGCGTGAACTGGGCGCCGATTTTTGACAAGGAATCCACTGCCTCGATTGGCGCGATTGACGTTGCGCTTTCCGACCATAACATCATTTATGTGGGCTCGGGCGAGGCGTGCATTCGCGGCAATATTTCTTACGGCAACGGCGTCTACAAGTCGCTCGACGGCGGCAAGACCTGGAAGAACATCGGCCTCAAGGACACGCGGCACATTGGCGCGGTGATTGTCCATCCTAAGAACCCGAACATTGTTTTTGTGGCCGCGCTCGGCCATGCCTACGGTACGAATGAAGAACGCGGTATCTTCCGCACTACCGATGGCGGCGCTACCTGGCAGAAGGTCCTCTTCAAAGACGCGAAAACCGGCGCGATTGACGTGGTCTTCGATCCCCGCAACCCCAACACCCTGTTTGCTTCGCTGTGGGAAGTCCATCGCACGCCGTGGAGCCTGGAGAGCGGGGGGCCGGGCAGCGGTCTCTATAAATCAACCGACGGCGGCAGCACGTGGACGCGAATCGAAGGTCACGGCTTGCCTTCAGGAATTATGGGCCGCATCGGCGTTTCAGTTTCCGGCGCGGATTCCAGCCGCGTGTACGCCATGGTGGAATCGAAAGAAGGCGGACTCTACCGCTCCGACGATGGCGGTGACACCTGGATCCGCATGAGCGAAGACGGACGCCTGCGCCAGCGCGCCTGGTATTTCAGCCACATTTTTGCCGACCCGAAGTCCGCCGACACGGTGTACGTCCTCAACACCGGCATGTTCCGCTCGGTCGATGGCGGACGCACGTTCAATCTTCTCCCGGCGCCGCATGGCGACCATCATGGTCTATGGCTTGATCCCGATAATCCGTCACGCATGATCAACAGCAACGACGGCGGAGCGACCGTCTCCACGGACAACGGCAAGACCTGGTCCACGCAGTACAACCAGCCGACCGCGCAGTTCTACCACGTGATCACCGACAATCGCTGGCCGTATTACATTTACGGCGCGCAGCAGGACAATACCAGCGTGGCCATCAAAAGCTACGACGACGATGGGGTGATCGGACGGCAGGATTGGTACCAGGTGGGCGGCGGAGAGTGCGGCTACATTTGTCCGTATCCGCCGGACCCTAATATTGTGTTTGCCAACTCCGAAGCCACCATCACGCGGTTCGACAAGCGCACCGAGCAGGCGCTGGACGTCTCCGTTTGGCCGCTCGATGTTTCCGGCAACGGCGCGGAAAAATTGCTGCACCGCTTTCAGTGGACGCCGCCGCTGATCATTTCTCCGCATGATCCCAATACGCTCTACACCGGCGCCGAGATGGTCTTTAAATCCAGCAACGCCGGACAAAGCTGGGCCGCGATCAGTCCCGACCTGACGCGCAATGACAAGAGCAAACAAAAGCCGTCCGGCGGACCGATCACCCTCGACATTACCAGCGTGGAATACTACGACACCGTCTTTGCCCTGGCCGAATCGCCGGTCAAGAAAGACATGCTGTGGGCCGGGACAGACGACGGCCTGGTAAACCTCTCGTTGAATGGCGGGCAGAGTTGGTCGAACGTCACGCCCAAAGATCTGCCCGAGTGGAGCATGATCAGCATTGTCGAAGCTTCCCGCTTCGACGCGGGCACAGCGTACCTCGCTGTGGACCGGCACAAGCTGGATGACTTCCGTCCGTTGATTTACCGTACGCACGATTCCGGCAAGACATGGAACATGGTCGCGCGCGGCATTCCCGACGGCTCCTATGTTCGGAGCGTGCGCGAAGATCCCAAACGCAAAGGCCTGCTCTTTGCCGGAACGGAAACCGGCGTTTATTTTTCGATTGACGACGGAGACAACTGGCAGCCGCTCAAGCTCAATCTGCCGGCTGTCCCCATTCACGACCTGAATATCCATGAAGATGATCTGGTGGTGGCGACGCACGGCCGCGCCTTCTGGGTGCTGGATGACATCACGCCGCTGCGCCAGATTGATTCCACTTCCGCTGCCAGGGACATGACGTTGTACAAGCCGCAACCAGCAATGCGTCTGTACTATCCCGATCAGGTGGACCGTCGCGGCGCGGTGGGCGACAATCCGCCGCCGGGAGCTATTTTTGATTACTACCTCAAGACAGCGCCCAAAGACGCCAAAGACAAAGACGAAGTAAAGCTTGAGATCTTTGACAGTGCCGGAAAGCTCGTGCGCAGCCTGTCCAGCAAAGCGAAGAAGGGCGAGGAACAACCTCCGGAGTGGCCCGACCAGGTGAAAGAAGTCACCACGATCCCCGCCGACGAAGGCATGAATCGCTACGCCTGGAACCTGCGCTGGGAGCCTCCAGTAAAAATCCCCGGCGCGTTTTATACCGGCAACGGCCCACAAGGACCGTTGGCGCTCCCCGGCAAGTACACCGTAAAACTCACGGTCGGCAAACAGACTCAGACGCAGCCGCTGGAAATTGTGCTTGATCCGCGGGTCAAGAATGCATCTGCCGAGGACTTGCAGAAGCAGTTTGACCTGGGCCTGCAAGTGCGTGAAGCCAACACGGAGCTGCATCGCGCGGTGAACCAGATTCGCGAACTGCGCGCGCAACTCAAGCTTCTGAACCAACGCTACGATGGTGATTCCAGGCTCAAGCCCCTGTTGCAGCAAGCGGAAATGCTGGACAAAAGAATGACGCCCGTGGAAGAAGAATTGATCCAGGTCAATATGAAAGGCTCAGAGGCTAACTTGGCATTCCCTAACAAACTGAACGAAGAGTTTGACAGCTTCAGCTCCGCCATTCAGGGGGACTATGCTCCGACGCAACAACACTATGAAGTCTATAAACTGCTCAGAGGACAACTAGATCAACAGATGGCGACGTGGAAACAGATTATGGCCACAGACGTGCAAGCTTTTAACGACTCTGTAAAGAACAGTAATGTTCCGGCTTTGTATCTGCCTGCGGGCGTAGAATAGGCCTCTACTGTGCTGCGCAATAACGGCCCTGTTCTATGTAAGGAGCTCCCCCATGAAAGCCATCCTGTTTGTTGACGACCATGAAGTTCTGGCACGGCTCAGTTGCGAAATTCTTGAGATGCAAGGCTACCACGCAGTCAGCGCGTTCAGCGGCGCGGAAGCACTGCGGAAACTCGACGAAGAAACCTTTGACATGCTGGTGACTGACTTCCGCATGCCCGGAATGAACGGAATTGAACTCGCCCGGAAGCTCCATGAAAAACAGCCGTCCGTTCCGGTAATCATGGTGACCGGTTACGGACCAGTAGATGGCGGCAAAGATGTCTCGGCCTGTTTGCAAAAAGATGAGCTGTTCCCGGCGTTGCTCGAAGAAATTCAACTCTCCTTTGGCGATCCGGACGTCAGTCTGCGAGCGACACACGAGTTGGTCCGGGAAACGCACAATCCCGCAGCGCGTGGCTTTCCCGGACGCTGAGAGGCCGGCAACTGGAAACGGGTTTGCTACACTTGCCCAGTGCGCAGGCTGGTCGTCAACGCTGATGATTTTGGACTGACTTCGGGCGTGAACCACGCCATCGCAGAAGGCCATCGCAATGGCATTGTCACTTCCACGACGCTGATGGCCAATTCACAGGCTTTCCATGAAGCAGTGGAACTGGCTGGACAATGTCCCGGTTTGAGCGTCGGCTGCCATGTGGTGCTGGTTGACGACATTCCCGTGCGCAATGACGTTCCCACGCTGACGAACGGAACGTCGCGGTTCCGGACCAGTCTGAAGGATTTTATTCAAGCTGCCTTGCGCAAGCGGATTCTCGCGGACGAAATTCAGCGGGAAACGGAAGCGCAAATCCGGAAGATACAAGCTGCCGGAATCGCCGTAACGCACGTGGACACGCACAAGCATACGCACTTGTTTCCACAGGTGGTGCGGCCCATGGTGAAAGCGGCCAAAGCGTGCGGGGTCCACGCCATCCGGAACCCGTTTGAGCCCTGGCACAGCGGGCCGCGCACACAATGGTTTCGATCGGCCGCAGTCACGGCTTTCAGCGTCTTCGCCGGCCGCTTTGACCAGGTTATGCGCGATGAACAAATGGCAACGACAGATGGCACAATCGGTATTGTCGCGACGGGAAAGCTGGATCAGAGAATGCTTACTCGCATGCTGCAAAACCTGCCTGACGGTACATGGGAGTTGGTCTGCCATCCCGGACATTGTGATGGTGATCTCAGATCAGCAGGCACGCGTCTGCTCGAATCGCGCGAGATTGAATTGCAGGCGCTGACTTCTGTGGAGACCAGACAAACGCTTGCGGACCGCGAAATCGAGCTTATCTCCTATGCCAGCCTGAAAAGAATTGTGAATCGGCAAGCCGTTGTTTGAATCCAAAGCAGCCGGACCAACAACGTCAGCGAAGCGACCCTCATGAAGATCGGAATCACTTGTTACCCTACCTACGGCGGAAGCGGCGTCGTCGGCACCGAACTGGGCATCGAACTCGCGGAGCGCGGGCATGAAGTCCATTTCATCGCGTACCAGCAGCCGATCCGGTTGAACACGCGCCATCCGCGGATTCTGTTCCATGAAGTCACCGTCTCCCAGTATCCGCTGTTTGAGTATCCTCCGTACGATCTGGCGCTGGCCACGCGCATGGCGGAAGTGGCCGAGATTTACGGCCTGGACATCCTCCACGTACATTACGCGATTCCGCATTCGGTAAGCGCGCTGCTGGCGCGCCAGATGCTTGCGGCGGCCAGCACGCCGCGCAAGCTTCCGTTTGTAACGACACTCCACGGCACCGACATCACCATTGTGGGCGCGGACCGTTCGTATCTTCCGGTGACGCGCTACGCCATCGAACAGAGTGATGGAGTGACCGCGATCTCGAATTACCTCAAGCGGGTCACGCTGCAGGAATTTGAAGTCCGCAACCACGTGGAAGTGATTTACAACTTTGTGAACTGTGACCTTTACCGCCGCGATCCCAAAGCCGCGGAAAAGCGCAGCGAGTTCGCCGACAGCAATGAACGCATTCTGGTGCATGTTTCCAACTTCCGTCCGGTAAAGCGGCTCACCGACGTGATTGAGATTTTCGATCGCGTGCAAAAGCAAGTACCGTCGCGTCTATTGCTGATGGGCGATGGTCCGGAACGCTCGCGCGCCGAATGGCTGGTCAACGACAAAGGCCTGCGGGAGCGTGTCAATTTCCTGGGCAAGTATGACCGCATCTACGAAAAGCTGGCCATCGCCGACCTGATGCTGGTGCCCAGCGAAATGGAATCTTTCGGACTGGCCGCGCTGGAAGCCATGGCTTGTGAAGTTCCTGCCGTCGCGACGGCCGTCGGCGGCGTGCCGGAGGTGATTGAGCACGGCAAATCCGGGTTTCTGGCCCCGGTCGGTGATGTCGAAACCATGGCGCGCTACGCGATTGACATTCTGTCCGACGAAAAACGCCTGCGGGACATGGGCAAAATGGCCCGGTGGGAAGCGCAATCCCGCTTTTGCGCGTCCAAGATCATTCCCGAATACGAGAAGTTTTACGAACGCGTGCTGGAACGCGCGGCGTAAAGTCCGGAAACCGTGCTCTCGCCCAGAAGGTCCTGTTGCAGCACAGGCAATTCCAGCACTACCAGCGTGCCCTGGCCGTCGCGGCTTTGGACGATCATTTTGCCTTCATCGCCGAAGAGCACGTGCAGCCGTTCCGCTACGTTGACCATGCCGATGCCGCGGCCGGAAGCCATGGTCTGCGCGGCCACCGCGGGAGGCGCGCTCATGCCAACGCCATCATCTTCCACGTGGATCACCAACTTGCCATCCTGCAGGCGGCTGCGGATGGTGATGCTGCCTCCGTCCACTTTCCCCGCCAGACCATGCTTGATGCTGTTTTCCACCAGTGGCTGCAGCAGAATGCCGGGAATCACGATGTCCAATGTTTCCGGGTCAAGATGCTTGTAGACCCGGAGTTTATCGCGGCCAAAGCGGACAACTTCAATGTCCAGATAGTCGTCAATGAATTCAATCTCCTCGCGCAGCTGCACAAATTCGTCGTGCTTGCCCAGCAGGCGGCGCAGGATCTTGGAGAGCTTGATGATCAGCTCGCGCGCGCCGTCCGGGTCGAAGCGCACCAGCGAAGAAATGGAATTCAGCGTATTGAAAAGAAAATGCGGATTGATCTGGCTCTGCAGCGCGTCGAGGCGCGCTTCCAGCAGGAGTTTTTCCTGCTCTTCCAGTTTCATTTCAATGCGGGCGTTGTTCCATATCTTGATGGGAATGGAAATCGTCGCCACCACGGTCGCAAACACCGCCAGCAAGGCCACCGGAGTCGTCAGGTAAGCGGCGAACAACCGTTTGGGCCACGCGTAGGTGGCTTCCAGACGTGCGGCCTGCAACGCAATAATCGTAAGAAAGAGCGCTGTCTGCCAGTCAATTCGTGGACGCCGAAGGTTGCGCCTCAACCAGCGATAGACGCTCATATCCATGAACGGGGAGAAAGTCCATATTTCTTCTTCGTTGCGGCAAAAGTGGCGCAGCGTTCCGGCCAGCCCACCGGCCAGAACGTTCATAGGCAGTGTCAGGTATTCGCCATAGAAGAGCGCGGGAAACGCCAGCAGTGCGCCGCCCATAACGCCGGCCATCCGGCCGCCTACGATCCCGATCAGGATGGCAGCTTCAAAACCCAGATCGGCCGCCCAGAAATTGTGGATGGTACAGCGAACGTAAACTCCGAGCGCAAACGGGACGCACATGAACAAGACGAGCAGCAATGTGTCGCGCATCGAGCGGTGCTCGCGGAACAACAGTTTCTTGAACTCGCGCGCGCGGCCCAGCGCGCTGGCCACCGCAGTGGCCACACCCATCTTGATGAGCAGGGTTATCAGTAATAGCTGCAGGTCCACATGGCCATTTTTTCACGAATTGACGAAATACCCTAAGGTTTCGTGATGGGATAAAACGATGTTTGCGTCACCTTCGTAACACGGCCACGCTTTTGCCTTTTGGTTCAAACGCGCGCCACGGCAAAACGGTCCGGCGCGAACGCGGAGATGTCCGCGCCGGCCGGGTTTCCCGCGATCAAATTGGCCATGATCGGTGCGGTGACCGGCGCCAGCAGAATCCCGTTGCGAAAGTGGCCGCTGGCGATGAAGATGCCGGGAATTTCCGTCTCTCCCAGAATGGGAAGATTGTCAGGCGTTCCCGGACGCAGTCCTGCCCAGCTTTCCAGGACCGGCAACAAGACGAGTTCCGGAACAAGCTGAGCGGCCGCATGATGCAGGTCCCGAATCGTGCTGGTTTCGACAGTCTTGTCATAACCCACATCTTCGACGGTCGCGCCGACCACGCATTTTCCCGAACTGCGCGGCACCAGATAGACGTCCGGCGCGACAATTGCGTGCTGCAGCATGGCGGTTTGCGGCGGACGAAGAGAGAATATCTGCCCTTTTCTCGGCCGCACCGGTGTTCCCGCCCAGGCTCCGCGGCAATTGACGGCGGTTTTGGCGCGGAAGAGCTCTCGGCCGGCGCGGACTTCAATTTCGTTGCCGGCACGTCGCGTCTCGCTGACCTCGGCATTGTGGCGAATTTCGACTCCCCGCTTGCGGGCGGCGATCAGCGCGGCTTGCATCAGCAACGGAGGATCAACGCTGTCTTCCTGTACAAAGAACGCCATGCCGTCTGCGCGGACCGCGGGCTCCAGACGGCGCAGATCGCCCTCAGAAAGCTTCTGGTAATGCGGAGGCGTGGCGGCATGCGGCAGGAGCGATATGGTGCCCTGCCGGCGAAAATCCACTTTCACACCGGAAGCGTCTTCCAGCATGTCCACGAACTCTGGATACAACCGGGCGCTTTCACGTGCCAGAGCACGCAGCGCGGCGGGTGTTTCCGGGTCCGCGGGTGCAAGCATGCCCGCCGCCGCGGAAGAGGCTTCCCTGCCTGGTTCGCCGCGATCAAGCAGCAGGACCCGCGCTCCGCGCTCCTGCAGTTCCAGCGCAAGCGATACGCCGATGATCCCGCTACCGGCAATAATAACGTCCCAGGTATTCATCACGCTCATTTTATTCCAGGCAAGACGCCGAAGTTTTTCGGTACATGCGGCACCGCAGGCAAATCAAAAGGACGTGTACTTCGGGGTTTCCAGTCGGATGGCGCAAATCAGGCGGGTCATACATCCTTAGTACGTGTCCCACTGCATCTAACTGGCAACTGTGATCCATTGACACAGAGGCCGGTGTGCGGAACAATGGAAGATAAGCACCCGGTAAAGAACAGCGAATAGAACGAGGAGCACCTATGTCCGATGAGGTAATTCAAAGCGACAGCGGCAAGTCATTAACTAGCAAGATTCTCATGATCGTGGGTTCATTGTACGTGGTGGCCAGCCTGGTCATGATGATAATGATCTTCAGCCGCATGGACGACATGCAGAAGCACCAGGACGCCACGCAACAGACGTTGGAAAAGAAGATTACGGAGAACAACAGCCAGCATCAGGCGCAGGTGGACGTGCTGCGCCAGCAGGTCGGCTTGACCAAGAAAGAACTGGCGCGCCGCACCACGAGCCTGCAGGCAGAGGAGAAAGCCACTCAGAGCCGCCTGGCAACCGACGAGGAAGAGACCAAACAGCAGTTTGGCGTCGTAACCGGCGAAGTCTCTGGAGTCAAAACTCAGGTGGGCAAGGTCCAATCCGACGTTTCCAGTACGCAAAGCGATCTGGCCGTAACCAAGACCAAGCTGGACCGCGCCATCGGCGACATCAGCAGGCATAGCGAGCTGATCGCCACGAACGGCGCCGAGCTTGATGTCCTCAAGCACCGCGGCGATCGCAACTATTACGAATTCACGCTGACCAAGGGCAAGGACCCGACCCGGCTCTCGACCATCAGTTTGCAACTCAAGAAGACCGATCCCAAGAAGAGCAAGTTCACCCTCCTTGTGATGGCTGATGACAAGAAGATCGAGAAGAAAGACCGGAGCATCAACGAACCGTTGCAGTTTTACGCCAGCAAGGACCGTGGTCTGTACGAAGTGGTCATCAATTCAGTGGACAAGAACCAGGTCAGCGGATATCTTTCCACGCCAAAGACGGCGGCAACCACCGCAGCGCAGGCATCGCCGGGGCAGTAACCGGAATTCCTGATGTCCAGGTAACGGGCCGCATTTAAGCCTTAGCTGCGGCCCCGTGACATTTCTTGTATTTCTTGCCGGAACCGCAGGGACAAGGATCATTGCGTCCCACCTTGGCGGCGCCGCGGACAACCGTTTGCGGCGTGGCGCCATTGGTAGCTCCCGCAAGTCTTGCCTGCTCCAGCTCGCGTTTCTTGCGGCGCTGGAAGTCATCTTCAAGATCATCTACGGACGTCTGGGCGCGGCGGCGTGGCGGAGCGGCAGGTCCACTGGTCGCTCCGGAGCCGGAAGGCTCGGCGCCCTCACCACTTGCGGCCCGGGCAGCGGGTCCGGAAGGCGACTCGATGATCTGCATGTGGAACAGATAGCGCGCTGTATCTTCCTGGAAGCGCTGCATCATGGCTTCAAACATGTCGAACGATTCGCGCTTGTATTCCACCAGGGGATCGCGCTGGGCATAACCGCGCAGCCCAATGCCTTCCTTCAGGTGGTCCATGCTCAGCAGGTGGTCTTTCCACAGCGTGTCCAGCACGCTCAGCATGACCATACGTTCGTGATAGCGCATGGCTTCTGGTCCCAGTTGCTTTTCCTTGGCTTCGTAGAGTTCGTGCAGCTTGGCGAAGATGGCGTCGCCGAGTTCGGCACGGTTGAGCTGGTCGGGGTCCACTCCCTCTCTGGCGAGATCGAGTCCAAACATGTCCAGCAGGAACTTGCGGAGCCCATCCACTTCCCACTGATCGGCGTGGACATTGGTGGGCGCAAAGCGGTCCAGCGCCTCGCCCACCATGGCTGCAACGTAATCTTCCAGGACCAGGTCTTTCTGGTCCACGCCTTCCAGCAATTGGCGCCGCAGGCCATAGACTGCCGTGCGCTGCTTGTTCATTACGTCGTCATATTCCAGGACGTGCTTGCGGGACTCAAAATGCTGGGCTTCTACGGCTTTCTGGGCCGCCTCAATGCGGCGGGAGATCAGGCGGGACTCAATCGGCACGCCTTCTTCCATGCCCAGGCGTTGCAGCAGGGTTGACACCCAGGCGCGGGCGAAGATGCGCATGAGGTCGTCTTCCAAAGAAAGATAAAAGCGCGACGAACCGGGATCACCCTGGCGTCCGGCGCGTCCGCGAAGCTGGTTATCAATACGACGGGACTCATGGCGCTCCGTGCCCAGAATATGGAGGCCGCCAACTTCAACAACCTTGGCATGCTCCACGTCTGTCTCGGCCTTGTAGCGCGAAAAGATTTCGTTCCATTTGTCCGCCGGACACTGGTATTCCGCGCCGCCGTAGTAAAACACAATGGTTTGCGAGGTATCCTGTTGCAGCACGACTTCTCCGCCGGCCTCACGCAACGGCTGGGCAATGCCTTTTTTCACGGCTTCCTGCCTGCCCATGAATTCCGCGTTGCCGCCCAGCAGAATGTCCGTGCCGCGGCCCGCCATGTTGGTGGCAATGGTGACCGCGCCTACACGTCCCGCCTGGGCTACGATCTCCGCTTCACGCTCGTGGTATTTGGCGTTGAGCACCACGTGCTTTACGTTCTTTTTCTTCAGCAGATCGGACAACCGTTCCGACTTCTCGATGGAAGTGGTGCCTACCAGAATGGGCCGTTCGTCAGCATGAATCTTCTGGATCTCGTCCGCGACGGCGTAATATTTTTCTTTTTCCGTGCGGTAGACAACATCCGGGTTCTCCTGGCGGCGCATGATCATGTTGGTCGGGATCACCACCACTTCGAGCTTGTAAATCTTGTCGAACTCCGCCGCTTCCGTCTCGGCGGTGCCGGTCATGCCGGCCAGCTTCTTGTACATGCGGAAATAATTCTGGAACGTGATGGTCGCCAGGGTCTGCGTCTCACGCTCGATCTTCACGCCTTCCTTGGCTTCAATGGCCTGGTGCAGGCCGTCAGACCAGCGGCGTCCGGGCATCATGCGCCCGGTAAACTCGTCCACGATGATGACTTCGCCGTCCTTGATCACGTACTCCACGTCCCGGCGGTATAGAGCGTGGGCCTTGACTGCGGTCTCCACGTGGTGCTTGAGCGCCCAGTTTTCCTGGTCGGCAATATTCTCCACGCCCAGCAGCTTCTCGACCTTTTCCCAGCCTTCATCCGTGATGGTCGTGCTCTTGTGCTTTTCGTCTACAACAAAGTCGCCGGTGTAGATCTTCGGTTCGCCAGGCGGGACCTCGATCTCCTCGCCCTTTTCGAGACGGGGGATGATCCGGTCCACGCGCGCGTACTTGTCTGTAGATTCCTCGCTCGCGCCGCTGATGATGAGCGGCGTGCGGGCTTCGTCAATGAGGATGGAATCCACTTCGTCCACGATCGCGAAGTTGTGCCCGCGCTGCACACACTCCTTCAGGTCAAACTTCATGTTGTCGCGCAGGTAGTCGAAGCCGAATTCGTTGTTGGTGCCGTAGGTAACGTCCGCGGCGTAGGCTTCCCGGCGTTCGTCGTCGTCCAGCTCGTTCACAATCACGCCCACGCTCAGCCCAAGGAAGCGATACAGCTTGCCCATCCACTCCGAATCGCGTTTGGCCAGGTAATCGTTGACCGTGACCACGTGGACGCCGTCGCCGGCCAGGGCGTTCAGATAAACGGGAAGGGTCGCGACCAGCGTTTTGCCTTCACCAGTCTTCATTTCGGAAATCTTGCCCTGGTGGAGCACGGTGCCACCGATGAGCTGGACGTCAAAATGCCGCATGTTCAGCACGCGTTTACCCGCTTCGCGGGCCACGGCGAAGGCTTCAGGAAGCAATTCCTCCATCACTTCCTTGCGCGCGGCCAGGCGCTCCGTTTCGTCTTCTAATGGGTCCAATCGCTCGCGAATGCGTTTGCGGAATTCGTCCGTCTTGGCGCGCAACTGCTCGTCCGTGAGCTGCTGGATCTGCGGCTCAAGCGCGTTGATCTGGTCAACTTGCGGGCGGATTCGCTTGACGGCCCGTTCGTTGCTGGTGCCAAAAACCTTGGCCAGTGCTTTCTGAATCAATTTGCGTCCTTCAGGGTGAAGAGGGCTTCCTTAAAAGCCTAACATATAGATGCGCGAGGATGCCTCCAGAAGCAGGTGAGCACCTGACGCGGGAGTTACAACCGATTCACACGGCCGATACAGATCGAGACCGTTAACTCCGGGTGGCCATAGTTATCTATCTCTCAGACCGTCCATGAGATTTCGTAGCGGGACATTGACCGGGCACCCGCTCCGAACTTGCCCGCTGATCGAGCCATGTGAGGACGAGCACACCCGCCAGGAGCGGTACCAGCCAGATCACGCGGGCCTGGTAGCGGTCCTCTACGTTGGAAAGGACTCCCGTAACGGCGGCATTTGCGAGCACTGAGAACGCAATCACCGCGGCAAAACCAATAAGACGGGATGATCTGTTCTGGCGCAGCAATAAAGACCAGACGCAGATTACCAGGAGCGATGCTGTGACTGTCCATTCCTGCACGGAAGTGAAGAAGTCAGTATTCAGTGTCTCCTGTGCCTGCCGGCTCCTGGCGTATCGCGCCCCTGCGCCGGGGAGCCCAGTGTCGAGCGTCTTCGCAATCCATGGACTCGGGTCGTAGTCCTCCAGACCAAAAGTGTGGAGTTGCTGCCAGAAGTTGCCCGCAGAAATCACCAACTCTTCTCGAGGGTACGCCCGCAGAGCGCCCAGGACGACCGGCATTTCTTCCTCAATCATCCGCTGTTGTTGGTCCTCCGAGGCTGTCTGCCAGATTCCGTTTTCCGTCCATAGGAAGTCGTCTGTGTTGTCAGGCAGGGCCTGGACTTTGTCGCAGATGGCAAAGTGATGAACGCCGCAGCGGCTGTGCAGATACAAGCGTCCAGGACCGTCGGCAATGATGTGGGCGAGTAGAAATGGCGGCCGCCGCCCGTTGAGCGAAGGCTTCCCGTACAAGTAAGCGTTCAGCGCCAGTTGTGTCGCTACCGCAGCCATAACGATAAGCGCCGGTCTCCCGACGGCCCTCAGCCAGCGGCGCGCCGGCTCACGCTGAAGCATGAGTACCGGCACAAGCAGCACGCAGAGGGCGCCAGCCAGCAGAAGATGAGTGGCGTGGGACGTTATCGCCCACCACGCAATCAGCAGAAGGGCAACGCGCTCGGCCCGGCTGAGAGCGTCCCAGGAAAACACGATCAGATAAATCGAGAGATATAACACCGGACCCAGAACGTCCGGCATGATCCGGCCCACGATCCACCCCAGGCCGGTAAAAAGACTGAGCAGCATGACCAGGGACCAATAGCCGGCCTGCGGACGCCGCTGCAGAAGCGATCGTGCGGTGAGCCAGAGGACGTAGGCCGTCAGAACGGCGTTAAGAAAGACGATCGGCCATGGCGTGATGTTCCAATGGAACGGCAGAATGCCAAGGCCGTAAATGAGAGATCGGTCGCCGTAATAGTCTGAAAACTGGTGAAACAAAACCGCCCGCCCGACCACGCTGCCGGCTGCAAGGTAGGAAGTGGAATCCGGATACAGCAGCGGATAGCGGTTGTAAAACGCCGGCCAGGCCATGAAGAGTGCCGCGGCCAGCACACCGAATACTCGCTGAGTTTTAGGGAAATTCACCGCATTATTGTGCATCACGCGGAATACATCCACCAGGTTTCGGTGCCCTGGGCCCACAACAGGGCGGAAGAGCAACTTTACGAGCCGGCCCCATCTTTAAAGTAAAGATTGAAGAAAGTTACGCATGCATCTAAATAATAAACGGGCTATTCCGCTAACTTTCATCTTCGGAACGTTCGAAACAATCGCGTCCCGACCGCTGCCTTTCCTGCCCGATAGAGCCTCTTGCCGTCAGAGACCGGTTACTTTCGTACCGTTGGATTTGTGGCACACGTTACTCTGGTTACGTTTGGCTGGGCGCAATCGTCGGTTAAGCTACATCTCATGATGAACGGTTTCACACACTCGGAGAAGGTAGTAAACGGGATGGACGTCCCCTCTCGGAGCGAAAGCTCTCTTGTCCGTCCCTGGACAGTCCTGCGGTCACTGCGGAAAGCCTTCGCTGCGATTGAGTTGTGGTTTTCACGCCAAAGCATTGACGACCACGCTCCCTGGCTGTAAGGAGCCTCTTACACCCGTCTTGACCATGGCGAAGGGGTCTTCGGCCATGGCGTCAACGCGCTTCCGTTAATCCTTTGCACCCGCGCTGTTCACTTTCGAACACTCACGTCCCGCGAACGAACGTGTCTATGAGTTAGTGACGGCTGCGGCAAATCTTCTGAAGCTTCCCTTTCAAACACTTACGACGAGCGGCCTTTCGGGCCGATAAATGCAAGTTGTCTCTTTGGCAGAGGACCAGAGAGTGCGGGGCCTTCGAGTATGATTCTGGAAGCAGAAAACCACGCAATGGGGCAGCCAGCACAAGCTATCGTTGGAGCATCCGAGCGTCCGCGGGTCCTGGTGGCGGAAGACCAGGAGGACGTTATCGCGGCACTGCGTTTGCTGTTGAAGAACAATGGATACGATGCCGACTTCGTGAAGTCTCCGGCCGACGCTCTTACGCGGCTGCGGGCCGGCACTTTTGACGCGATCTTGCTGGACCTGAATTACAGCCGGGACACAACTTCGGGCACCGAAGGCCTGGAATTGCTGTCCCAGGTGCAGGCACTGGACAAGACTCTGGCCGTGGTAGTTATGACCGCGTGGGGAAGCGTGGAACTGGCCGTCAAGGCCATGCACCGCGGGGCCTGTGATTTCATCCAGAAGCCGTGGGACAACGCGGAACTCCTCAAGGTCCTGGACCAGCAGATGCAACGTTCCAAGGCCTTGCGGCAGAAGCAGGTGCAGGATCAACTGGAGCAGCAGGAAGCCGCGCAGATGCAGCGAGCGCTCATGCCGGGCGAAATCGCCGCTCCCGCCGGACTGACGATTGCCGCTTCTTCCCAGTCCGCCCGCGCCGTTGGCGGCGATTACTACGATGTGTTGTCCATTGGTCCAGACCGCCTCGCCATCTGTATTGCGGACGTGGTCGGCAAAGGCGTGGCGGCGGCGCTCCTGATGTCGAACCTCCAAGCCACAGTGCGGATGCTGGCGCCGGACGTTACCGATCCACGGGAAATCTGCAACCGCGTGAATGAAGTGATCTCGTCCCACAGCGTCTCCGGAAAGTTCATCAGCTTCTTTTACGGAGTGATTGACGGCGGACGAATGCAGATAACGTACACCAACGCCGGGCATAATTGGCCCATTCTGGCCCGCGCCAACGGCGAGTGCGAGCGGCTGAGCAGCGACGACGTTGTGCTGGGCACCGTGCCCGGCTGGGCGTATCACGAAAACGTCGCGGACCTGCGTCCCGGCGATCGCCTTGTCTTGTTCACGGACGGCATCACGGAAGCTGCGAATTCCGATGGCGTGGAACTGGGCGAAGAAACACTGGTTGGCCTGGTTTCGCAGAATATGCCGTTCCCGGCCTGTGACCTGAAAGATCGTATTCTGCAATCCACGCTGGCCCATTGCGCCGGCATTCTACAGGACGACGCCACGCTCATCGTGGTTGCAGTCCCCTAGCAGCGCTTCACACAGAACCTGAAGACCCACCGGTTTCCCTGCCACAGCGCTGAGCGCCTAACCGATGGGTCAACTGCATGCTGTCGAGCGTCCCGAGTTTCGGAACATGACAGCTACTTCTTCCCTTAGAAGCAGCTTTCGCGAAAAAGGGTGCCGCAGAAAACTTTCGTCCCGCTTGCGGCCTATTCCGCCGCGTCCTGGGAGACGGGTTTGAGTGACCGCACAAAGGCCACGAAGTTGGGATCTTTGCGCACGGCGGCGAAGCCGCTATCTTTGAGGGCATCTCTTACAAACGGATAGCCTTCTTCGTTGGCTTTGCTCAGATACAACTGGCAGCGCTCCAAGTCGCCTCTGGCCCCGTACATTTTGGCCAGAGTGTAATGGAAAAAAGCCCGGTCGCCGTGGCTGGCCAGTTTGACCGAGACGCCTCCGGAGGGCTGAGGATCAAAGATGAGGGGATCTATCTGCAACGCGCGATTGAACTCTTTGCCCGCGTCATCGAAGTCCTGGCGGGAGAAGTATGCGCTGCCCAGGTTCAGGTGAAAACTGGCGCTGGTTTCCCGGAGCTTGATGGCCTTCTTATATTCCTTGACCGCGGTGCCGTAGTGCCTGAGCTGGTAGTGGGCAACGCCAAGATTGTTGTGGGCTTCCGGATAACCACCGTCCAGCTTGATCGCCTGCTCGAATTCTTTTCTGGCGTCGCCATACCGCGAAAGTTGTATCCAGCAAACGCCCATTTTGTTGTGCAAAGCGGCGGTGCCGCTTTTTTTGACCGCCACGCGATAGTAGTCCATGGCGTCCAGATAGTCTTTCTCCGCGCGCAGGGCGTCTCCTTCTTCCTCGAGGTCCGCAATGGACATTTCCGGCGACGGCGGCTTAACACGCGGTGTAAATAGTGCTGTTGACGACGGTCCTTGTTGTGCGCAGAGAGAAAGGGCTGTTACAAGCAGCACTGCGCTTGCGAGCAGACGGCTGAACTGACTCATGGGACCCCTCCAGGCTTACTTACGGCGGGCCGGAAGCTGAGCTTCTGGCCTCAGGTCTCTTACCCTTGTCCTTACTATTATCATCTTTCGTGCTGTCTTTGGAACTAAATAAACGGCCCCAAAAACCCTTTCTTTTCTTTTGCTTATCCGCGTCGGATTGGGGCATTGCCCCTGCCGGAAGCGCGTTCTCTCCATTAGACACCGCGGAGGGCTGCGCCGGTTGGCCCCCAAAAATCTTCTGGAAAATGTTCCGTCCGTCAGCCGTAGTCTGCGGTATTTGTTCACAAGTCTGGGTCGGCTCGGTGCCCTCAATGAAGGCCGCGGTGTAGTCGTTGGGACAAGCCGGGGTGGCAATCTGGTTGGTAATTCTGTCCAGGGTCAGTTGCACCACTCCGGCCGGATGCATGAAAGGTTTCACGTCAGAGTAACCGGGCAGCGCAGTGGCGCGCTTCATGAACTCCGTCCAGACGGGCAAAGCGAGTTTGGCGCCGCTCAATTTTATGTCCGTATAATCGTCATAGCCCACCCAGACAATGCACAGCAGGTTGGAAGTGAATCCGGCGAACCAGGCATCGTGCGAACTCCCGGTCTTGCCGGCGGCGGGAGCGGTAAACCCCCGGCTGCGGACCTCAACGGCCGTGCCGCTGTTGATTACGCCCTGCATCATGGTGCTCACCACGAACGCCACGCGTGGATCCAGCACCTGGGATTTTTGCGGCTGATAGTTGTCCAGCACGTCGCCGCTTACATCGCGGACCGACTTCACCATGATCGTCGTGATCTTTTGGCCGCCGTTGGCAAACACAGTATAAGCCGAAGCCATGTCCATGGGAGTGGCGTCGTACGAACCAAGGGCCATGGCCGGCGTGGCTTTCACCGACACGATGCCGGCGGACCTGGCCAGGGCCGCAACTTTTTCGTATCCCGTCATTTCCGCGACTTTTACCGTTGCGTTGTTCAGCGACATGGAGAGCGCAAACTGGGCCGACACCAGTCCCCAGTATTTCTCTCCATAGTTGCGCGGGGTGTACACGTCGTCGCCATTGGGGAAGGCCGTGGGAGAATCGTCAATCACCGTTGCCGGCGTGAACACGGGCTGGTCGCCCTCAACGGCGGTGTTGACCGCTGCGGCATACACGAACGGCTTGAAGATAGACCCCGTGGGACGGCTGGCGGTCGCGTGATTGACCTGGCTGAAACCGTAGTTGCGCCCGCCCACCAGCGCGAGCACGTCTCCGGTATGGGGATCAATCGCGATCAAGGCAACCTGGGGGACCGGCCCGGGACGGACTTTGGTTTCATACTGGTTCTTTCCCACTTTAACTTTGCGGGTGCGGAGTTTCTTTATCTGGCCGTCCACTTCCTTGATGCCGATTTCCACCGCTTCGGCCGCGGCCTTCTGCAAGGACGGATCGAGCGTCGTGTAGATGCGGTAACCGCCACCGTTCAGGCCTTCTTCGTTGTATTTGGAAAGCAGTTGTTCCCGGATCATGTCCACGAAGTACGGCGCGTCACTGGCTTCAACATTTTGCGGAGCCAGCTTGAGCGGCGCAGCCTTGGCCTTGTCCGCCTCTTCCCGCGTGATGGCGCCGGTGTCCACCATGGATTCCAGTACCGTGTTGCGCCGGTCCAGCGCGCGTTCCGGATGGTGATAGGGATTGATCATGCTGGGATGCTGCAGCAGGCCGGCCAGCATAGCGGCTTCCTGCAGGTTGATGTCCTTCAGGTCCTTTGAGAAATAAGCCTGCGCGGCCTCGCCGAACCCGCGGATGGTAAACGAGCCGCGTTGTCCCATGTCCACCTGGTTCGCATACAACTCGAATATCTGTTTCTTGGAGAAGCGCTGCTCCAACTCCAGGGCAATGAGCATCTCCGTCACCTTCCGCTTGAACCGCTTCTCCGGGCTCAGGAAGAAGAGCTTGGCGGTCTGCATGGTGATGGTGGACCCGCCTTCGCTCTTGCCTTCGCTGAAATCGATCCACGCCGCATGCATGATGCGCCAGTAGTTCACGCCACCGTGATAGAAAAACCTCCGGTCCTCGATGGACGTAACCGCATCCACCATGACTTTGGGAATGTCGTCATACTTGACGACCCGGCGCTTGGAGCGCTGCTGGCTGTCAAAGAGTCCGGTGACCAGCTGTGGTTCCAGATCATAGGCGGACAAACTGTCATTGGCGTCTCCCAGGGAGGTAATCTGGTCCACCTTCCCGTCCCGCACGCGCACGGAAGCGCCTTCCGAACTGTAATAAGAGTCTTTGCCGGGTTTCACCTCAATGCCGCTGTTCAGCAGGCGGTATGTGCCGAACTTCGATTCCCCGAGCTCGCCGGCTTCGGTGTATCCGGCATGGCGCAGATAATTGGCCATCTCACGGGAGTCCGCCTTCTGGCCTACGCGGACACTGCGCGGTTGAGCGTAAATCTTGGCCGTGTTGGCGAAGATCTGTCCGCTCATACGCTGGTCAACGAGCTTTTCGTACTTGATGTAGTAGTACGAAAACACCGCAAACACCGCGACCAATATGAAAACAATGAACGCCAGGCCGGCACGGACAAAAGGGTTCTTCAGGCTGTTGCGCAGGCGCTGAACGCGAGGGATTTTTACCTTGAGTGCCAATGTATGGCGTAACCCGCCTTATCTCTCAGACGCATGGCGGGCCAGAGCGTTACCTGCTGGTGCTGAGAAGTTCGATGCCAATGTGCTCATTATATCCGTTTAAAGCCGCTTGTTCAGGGAATTGGCCGTAAAGTTCAGTTCCACGGTCCGGAGCAGCAGGTCCACGGTAACTTTGTAGTGCACGCTGATGCCGAGGGCGCCACTCGTGCGGGTCAGGGTGACCTGGTCTGCTTTGATGAAAATGTCTTCTTTTTCGGCCTTGGCGATGACCTGGGCTTTCAGGTCGTCGTCACTTATCACGCGATACGTGGCGGCGCGTGCCGCATCATCCAGGTCGTCTTGCAGCTGATAATTATTGAAGTACGGCGGAATCATCCTGTAGGCGACAAAGATTGCGGCGGCGATCACCAGCAACAGGATCAGACCTCTTATTCTTGCTCCCATAGACACACCCACAAGTAAAGAAACTCTCGCAAACGGAGGCAGGCCGGAAATAGAATCAAGCCTGCGTTAGCTGCTTAAAATGGCCTTCAATGCCGCTGATGTTAGCATCCTGTGATTTGCGTGTCGAGCGGGAAACGATTTCCACCTGGCCCTCGGTAACCTTCTTGCCAACATTGATCCTCCAGGGAACGCCCACCAGATCGGCATCTTTGAACTTCACACCCGGACGCTCGTCGCGGTCATCCAGCAGCACCTGGAAGCCCGCGGCTTCGAGTTTCTGCGCGATTTCCTCCGCCGTCCGCAACAGACTGGCATCGCTGACGTTCGTAGGCGTCACCACCACGTCAAACGGCGCGATCGCGGGTGGCAGGCAGAAGCCGTCGGCGTCATTGCTTTGCTCGATGGCCGCCGCCAGAATGCGCTCCACGCCGATCCCGTAGCTGCCCATGATGGGCGTGACCTCTTTGCCGTCTTTGTCCAGAACGGTCGCGCCCATGGACTGGGAATATTTGTATCCCAGCTTGAAGATGTGGCCGATCTCCATCGCCTTGCCGACAACCAACGGACTGCCGCATTGCGGACAGCCTTCACCCGCCGCAACGCTGCGCAAGTCCATCCACTCGCTGGGATGAAAATCGCGGCCGGGCGTCACATGCTTCAAATGATAGCCCTCTTTGTTCGCGCCGGAGATAAGGTTCTTGCGTCCCTTCAGCGCGTTGTCAGCCAGCAACACAGGCAACGCTTCCAGCAGGAGTTTTTGCGTCTCGCTTCCCATCTCGCCACTCGAGAAAGTCGGGATCTTCACCGGTCCCAGATAGCCCGCAGGGGAAAGAAACGTCCGCTCGATCTCTTCCGCGTGCATGGGACGAAAATCTTTCCCGCCCAGCGCCGCGGACAGCTTGGCTTCGTTCAAGGAATGGTCGCCGCGCAGCAGCACGATCACCGCGCGCGTCTTCTTCTCTCCCCGATGTTTGGGATCATCTTCCATCTGCATCAGCGCCAGCGTCTTGATCTTCTGCGTGGGCGAAACACCCAGGAACTTCGCGACCTCTTCAATCGTCTTCATTCCTGGTGTGTGGACTTCTTCCGGCTTGCCGTCACCGGGCAGGTCCTGCGCCGGAGGCAGTTGCGACGTGGCTTTCTCCAGATTGGCGGCGTAACCGCACTTGCCGCAGCTGGCCACCATGTCTTCGCCGGCGTCGGTCATCACCATGAATTCCTGCGACTGCGACCCGCCCATGGCCCCGGAGTGCGCTTCCACCACGGCA
>Ga0210407_10001031_pt1 | contig 27627 bp, 22 predicted proteins | sample IncBWC27MmetaG_FD_150860 | JGI IMG/M metagenome (GOLD analysis project Ga0210407, IMG submission 150860) | Forest soil microbial communities from Barre Woods Harvard Forest LTER site, Petersham, Massachusetts, United States - Inc-BW-C-27-M | ecosystem: Environmental > Terrestrial > Soil >...
GAGTCTCGGTGCGCTCATTTTCCGCAACGTCGAGATGGCCACGCAGGTTCTCGAAAGTGACGATGTCGTCGACCAATACCGCGATCGGATTTTCGAACAGTTGCTCCAGCACATGACTCAGGAGCCCACGCTGGTGAGCCCGGGATTGCAATTCATTCTCGCCACGCGCCACCTTGAGCGCATCGCGGACCACGCCACGAACATTGCCGAAGACATCATCTTCTGGGTTCGCGGCCTCGACGTTCGCCACGGACGAGGTCTCACAGTCCGCTCGGAACAAACGGAACAAGCCAATTCCGCCGCTGCAGGGGATTCCGTCATCACCGAGAATTCACATGTCCTTCATTCGGACGTGACCCCGGCTTGCGACACTGAGCGCGCTTGATCTTCATGTAAAGTCCTACCACGGGGATCGGTGCACCCCTGGCTCCGGTCCCCATCTCCCCCCTCTGAATACCTGGCAGTGTTTGGTTGCCCCAACGGGGCAGTGACATTTCCGCTACACGGGACTTCTCTCCCATTGTGGAATGCGTCTCTGCATTGGACGATAGAATCCCAGTTCGACTTGAAGCTTGTCTCAATGCACGTAGGTGTTGGTTGGCAGGAGCAAAAACACGCCGACCCTGGTCGGAGTCTTAAGAGAGCATAATGGGCACGCTGAACCGCACAGAATTGGATCGCCTCGAACGCCGCGAGCTGCAGCTCACGATTCTCGCCGCCGCTTTCGTTCTAGTGCAGGCCGCCGGCCTGGCCATGTTCATGTATCCCTTGGTGTTCCTCCACCCGGTTGGGAACAAGTGGACACTGCGAGCCGCGTTCTTCGGGTTTTGCGCGCTGACACTGCTCTTTGCCGGCTACTTGCTGGACCGCCAGAGGACAGTGCGCAATTTGAAACAGCAGATTCTGGCTGAGCTGGAACGCAACGTCACCTTACAACATCAGGCCAGCGTGGACTTGCTCCAGACCATGCCCGATAAAAATCATTTCTGGGATCGCCTGACCATGGAATTCCGGAGGGCTATGACCATGCAGAAGACGCTCTCGATCTTGCTCGTGAAAGCCAAGCCCGCGCCAGCGTCTGCGTCCTCAACAAATGACGCCGGCTCGGAAGCCTGGAGCGATGCCGCCAAAGCGATGTCCCGCAAGCTGCGTCCGACCGATTCGATCTACCGGCTTGCGACGGACACGTTCGCTCTGGTTCTTCCGGAGACCGACGTGCTGAATGCCAAACGCGTCGCCGTCCGTCTGCAGGAAGAACTGCAAACCGTTCGCGCCAAGCACAATGTGTCGTTCGACATTACCGCGCACAATTACCCCGAGCACGTCAAGAGCGCGCACGAACTGGAAGACATTGTGAAGTCGCTGCTTCCCGCGCAGGATGAGTGGACTTCGCCTGTGCTTGTGGAGAAGTCTTAGATCCTATAGACGTGCCGCTTTTGTTTCGTCCCCGCTCTTGATGGGAACTAAGCGAGCGCCTGCTTCAAATCGTCGATCAAATCCTCTTTGTCTTCCAAACCAATGGAAACGCGCACCGTTCCTGGACTGACTCCCGCGCGTCGCAATTCTTCGATCGTCATGTTGTAGTGCGAACTGTAAATCGGAAGAATCACCAGCGATTCGACTCCGCCAAGACTAGCCGCCAGCAGAAACAGCCGCACGCGGTCGCAGAAGCGCCGCGCCGCGGGCAGCCCGCCCTTCATGTCGAACGCCAACATGCTCCCGAATCCCTGCATCTGTTTGCGCGCGAGTTTGTGGTCGGCATGCGACTTCAACCCAGGATAGTGCACTCGCTCCACTTTCGGATGCTTCTCAAGAAATTTGGCCACCGCGATGGCGTTTTCGCACTGGCGCTCCACGCGCACGCCGAGCGTTTTGACGCCGCGAATCAGGAGATACGCCGCGCCCGGGTCCATCGAGCCGCCCAGGTAAATAATCATGTGGCGAACGCGTTCCATCCAATTCGAATTGCCGACCGCGACGCCAGCAATGATGTCGGAATGGCCCGCAAGCGCTTTTGTGGCGCTGTGCACTACCATGTCGTATCCAAGTGCGATGGGATTCTGCAAGACCGGCGTGGCGAAAGTATTGTCGATGATGGAGACGAGCTTGTGTTTCTTGGCAAAGGCAACGGCCTTGTGAATATCCACTAGGCGAAGCGTGGGATTTGTTGGAGTTTCGATGTAAAGAACTTTCGAACGCGGCGTGATGAGACTTTCGATGCCGGCGAGATCGGTGCCAACCTGGCGGACGATGATGCCCATATTGGGGAAAACATCGCGCATCAACCGGTAAGTGCCGCCATAGGTCTGCGCGGTGGTGATGACTTCATCGCCGGCTTTCAGCGCCGCAAGGAGCGCGGAGGAAATGGCCGCCATGCCGGAAGAAGTGACTACGGCAGCTTCCGCCCCTTCGAGGGCAGCGATTTTCTTTTCGGCCACGGAGAGTGTGGGATTGCCGTAGCGCGTGTAAATGTACGCCTTGTTTTTGCCCTCGGCCCACAGCTTCATTTCTTCCGTCGAAGAAAACGTAAAAGTGGAGGAGCGGATAATCTCCGTAACAATCGGCCCGTTGACGCCGCGGCGGTTCGGTTCGCCGCCATGAATGGCTTGTGTCTGCGGACCGAGTTTTGCTGGCTTGCTGGTTTTCATGAGGGAGAGTTTGCACCTTGTGGCCAAACAAAAACAGCTTCCAAATTGGCGTCGGCCAAGACAATTTGGGTGGGTCGAAATGGAGAGGACGAATCGTTGCGTTTGGGCCTTCGCCTACTCCATTCACCGGGCGCCGACCCCGGTTTGAGCGGTCGAGTTAAATCTCTAGATGGCGAGAGCATACCGAAGAATCGGGTGTATACTCCCGGCTGCCCGAAAAACTAGCTGGTTCTTCACGGGAGGAGTCTCGCTGACGGGAATACGAACTTTTATTTGAGCCCGGCCGTGCGCTGGGGGGCAGTGGAGCGGCCGGCACTCAGTTAGAGAGGGTGCGATGAAGCAGACCTTCGCTATCGGTATCGGAGGCGCGGCCGGACAGGGAGTCGCCACCCCGGGCGACATCTTCGCAAAGATTTTCAGCCGGCGCGGCCTGCACCTGAACGCCTACAACGCCTACCAATCCATCATTCGCGGCGGCCACACCTTACTGACGATTCGAACCGGCACGGAAAAGGTCACCAACATGGGTGACCGCATCGATCTGCTCATCCCCCTGAACCAGGACACCATGGATCGCCACCTGCAACTGCTCACCGCCGGAGCGGCTTGCATCTTCAACGCCGATACCATAAAGCCTGGCCCTGCTGCCGATGGCGTGCAGCTTTGCCCGCTCCCCGTTTCCGAGTTGGCGGACATCACCAGAAACAAGGTTGCGCAGAACACGCTGGCTATAGGCGCGGGCCTCCACATGATGGGGATCGCCTTCCAGGCGTTGGAAGAAGTCCTCCGTGAACAGTTCAAGAAAAAAGGCGAAGCCGTGGTGGCCGAGAACGTCAGCGTTGCGCGGGCCGGCTACGACTACGCCGCCGCGCACTTTTCGGATTTCCCGAATCCGCTTCCCAAGACGGAGAATCGCTATGCGATCCTCAGCGGTAACGTCGCCATGGCCATGGGCGGAGCGGCAGCCGGTGTGAAATTCTACTGTGCCTACCCGATGAGCCCTTCGACCGGCGTGCTGCACTGGATGGCGGCGCACGCGCGCAAAGCCGGCATCATGGTCCGCCAGGTCGAGGATGAAATCGGCGTAATCAATATGACGATCGGCGCGGCGCATGCCGGTGTCCGCGCCATGTGCGCCACGTCGGGCGGCGGATTCGCTTTGATGAGCGAAGGGCTGGGCATGTCCGCGATGATCGAGACTCCAGTAGTCGTAATCAACTGCCAGCGAGCCGGACCGTCCACTGGCGTTCCCACCAAGACCGAGCAGGGCGACCTCTGGCAGATGCTCGGCGCGGCCTTTGGCGATTATCCGCGAGTGATTGCGGCTCCGCTGGACATCGGCGATTGCTTCAAGTTGATCCCCGAGATCTTCAACCTCGCCGACCGGTTTCAATGCCCGGGTCTTGTCCTTTGCGATTTGCTATTGTCGGAAGGTCGGCTAAGCGTGCACCCGAAAGATTTGGATTTCGCCCCACCCATCGACCGCGGCGAACTCATCATGACGAATGGCAATGGCAACGGAGCGCCCTCCGCCGCTACCACGAACGGCGATTACAAACGCTACAAAATCACCGACAGCGGCATTTCACCGCGCGCGGTTCCGGGCGTGCCGGGCCACATCCACACGGTAGCCACGGACGAGCACATGGAAGACGGCGTGTTGATCAGCGACGAATTCACGAATCCAATCAAGCGCCGCGCCATGATGGAAAAGCGCATGCGCAAGGTGACGGGAATCGAAGCCGCCGTGCCGTCACCAACGCTGTCCGGCCCGCGCGACGCCGACGTTACGTTGATCGGCTGGGGTTCCACCAACGGCGTAATCGAGGAAGCCTGCGAAATCCTCAATGAAGAAGGAATCTCCGCCAATCAGTTGCAGATCCGCTGGCTCGTGCCGCTGCATGGCGAAACCATCCTCGAAATCTTGAAAGACTCGCGCCACACCATCATCGTCGAAAATAACTACAGCGGCCAGTTTGCGCGCTACCTGCGCAGCGAAACCAGCTTTGTGCCGGACGGCCACATCCGCAAGTACGACGGCGAACCTTTCATGCCGCACCATATTGTCGAGGCCGTGAAGGAACAACTCGCCGGGCAGACGAAACTCTCTGTTCCTATGCACGAGATTATGGTCTGAGGAGGAGACGCAAATGGCGACAGGCGTACAGCGCGTCAGTCAGCAACTGACCATGGCGGACTTGAAAGGCAAAGTCGATCCCGACTGGTGTCCCGGATGCGGCGATTTCGGCGTACTCGCCGCCGTACAAAAAGCCCTGATCGAACTGCGCATACCAAACCATAACGTCGTCACCATCAGCGGCATCGGCTGCTCCTCCAACTTCCCCGGGTATATGAATACCTACGGCATGCACACTCTGCACGGCCGCGCCTTGGCAGTGGCCACTGGTCTGAAGCTCGCCAATCACGAGCTAACCGTTCTGGTGACGGGCGGCGACGGCGACGGTTTCGGGATTGGCGGCAACCATTTCGTTCATTCGATGCGCCGCAATGTGGACCTGCTCTACATCGTCATGGACAACCAGATTTACGGCCTGACCACGGGCCAGACGTCGCCAACCAGCCGCATCGGCATGAAGACCAAGAGCATGCCCTTCGGTAATATCGAAGCGCCGGTCAACCCGATTTCTCTGGCCCTGGCCGCAGGTGCGACGTTCGTTGCGCGCGGCTTCAGCGGCGAGCAAAAACATCTCACCGAGCTGATCAAGCAAGGCATCGAGCATCCAGGCTTCTCCTTCCTGGATGTATTCAGCCCGTGCGTCACCTACAATCACGACAATACCTACCAGTGGTTCCGTCCGCGCGTAAAAAAACTCGAGGACGATTCCGCGCATGACCCCGCCAATTGGATGGCCGCCATGGAAAAATCTCTGCTCTGGGGCGACGAGATTCCCATCGGGAAATTCTTCGAGCGCACCGACGTTTCCACGCTCCACGGGGCAGAACCAGTCCTGAGCGAAGGCCCGCTTGTCCATCACGATCCTCGTGTGCCTCCCGACGTGGCCCGTCCGTTCATTGAAGAACTGATGTAGCGGCGCATGCAGAGGTTGTGGCCAAACCATCTATTCTTCGCCACTGCGGATTCGCACCAAACCAACATCGAAGTGGAAGCTCTAAAAGCTTTGACGATCCCTGCGATTAGTACAACACCCACAGAGTCAAGATACAGGCCCGTGGGGCGGCGAGGTCGTGCATTTTCTGCGCGATCGCATTCGCTCGGAGCGCCAGTGGATTTTCCGGCTGAAGCGAAAGCTCGTCAGTCAGGGATCTTGATCGTCAGATCCTAAGTGGAGGGACACATGGATTTCTCTTCAACCCGGCAATGGATAAACGCTCTATGGATCTTGTTTGGATTGTACTGGCTGGTCTCCGCACTCAAGCGGAAGAAAACCAAGCTGCGCGAAACGTGGATCCAGCGCTCCCGCTACGTGCTTCCCCTGGCGGGCGCCTGGTACCTGTTGGGGCGACCGGAAGCGCACTACGGGTGGCTCGGTGCGCGCTTTGTACCGGCGCAGCCAGCGGTCGAATGGATCGGGGTTCTGCTGACCGCCGCGGGGGTGACCGTCGCGTTCTGGGCGCGCTGGCATCTAGGGACCAATTGGAGCGGCGTAGTCACGCTGAAAGAAGGGCACGAGTTAATCCGCACCGGGCCGTACCGCGCCATTCGCCACCCAATTTATACGGGGATTCTGATCGGTCTGCTTGGGACGGCGATTGCCATTGGCGAAGTGCGCGGATTGCTCGCGGTGGTCATTGCTTGGCTGTCCTTTTACATGAAGGCGCGCCGCGAAGAATCCTTTCTCACGCAGGAATTCGGCGAAAAGTTTGAAGCTCATGCGAAGCAGACCGGGATGTTCTTGCCGCGAGCGTGAGGGAGTGTGGCCCAGATCATGCCTTCTCATTCCTTGGCGATGAAGAACACGCAGCTTATGGCCAAACAAAAACAGCCACCAAATGGGGGGCACAGGCAAATTTGGGCGGCCATGACTGAATAAAAAACGCGGAGCAGATTGATTACGTGGCGCCGACTCCCGTTCGCATGCTTTCGTCGGGCACCGGCTGAGGGCTGCCGGGGCGGCGGCGCCAAGTGGAGAAACCTTCCTTGACCAGGCTGGAAATGGTGCGGCGATTTTGATAAATCAATTTCAGCCACGCCAAAGCACCCATTTGAGGGAAATAAATTCCTCGGAAACACATGCGCGCGATGAAAATGTTTACCCTACAGCCCAACGGCTTGTCTTTGAGCGAGTCGACAGCTTGAGCCATGGCTTCCGGGCTGTACGCATGAGCCCACCCAGCTCTCACTTCGGCATGCGCCTCCTCGATGGTCATCTTCAGCGGCGTGTGAGCCATCGCAAATGGAATGAACTCCTGCCAGTGCTTCGGCCGCGTCAATCGCCCGGCGGCCTCCAGCCTTTTGTACAGCGGCGTCGCGGGCAAAGGAGTGAGCAATCCAAAAATGGGCAGTCCTGCGGGCCACGTATGAATTTCTTTAAGAGTGCGCTCCGCGACACCCACAGTGTCGTTGTCCATGCCGAAAATGAAAGAAGTAATCGCGAAAACGTTGCGCTGGGCGAGCCTCTGGAGCACGGCGGCATACTCACCCGGCTTGTTGAAACCCTTGTTTACGTCGGCGAGGTTCGTGGGATCGATGGACTCCATGCCGATGAAGACCCACTTCCCTCCGGAGGCCGCAATGAGATCCACGAGCTCTTCGTCGCGCAAAAGATTGGCGCTTATCTGCGCGACCCAGTAGAGCTGAGCATCCGCGGCGATAATATCGCGTAACAGGGATTTCGTGCGCTTGATGTTGATGGCGAAATTGTCGTCTATAAAGAAAACGGCGATCCGGCCGCCCTCGCTCTTGGCCCGGGCTTTCAGGAGGAGCATCTCATTCACCACGCTTTCGTTGGTGCGAAAGCGTATGGAGTCGCCGAAAAATCCGGTTACCGTGCAGAACTCGCAGCCATAAGGACAGCCGCGCCCGGACTCCATTGGAATGATGCGAAATGTGCCCCAGCCTCCAGCGATACCCTGGAGCGTGCTCTTGGCCATTTTTGGAATGAGATTGAATTGGTCGAGATTTATTTTGTCCCAGGGAATCGCCGGATATTCTTTGAGACTGGGCTTGCTTTCCTGGCCAAACGCGTCCACCGGAGCGTAGACATCCTTGAGCTGGCCGCGCGCGGCATCCGCGACGATTTTTGGCCAGGTTTCATCGGCTTCGCCGAGAGCAACAGCGTCGGCATGGCGCGGACCGCCGTTTCGGCCGAGGGCTTCGTCGGCCTCTTCCGTGACGTGAGGTCCGCCCATCACGACCGGCACGCCAACGGCGCGGATCGCATCGGCCATACGGTAGGCCTTGGCGATCATGCGGGTCATCGCGCCGATCCCCACAAGCCCGATATTTTGTTCGCGCACAAAACGGGCGATGCCCGCTTCATCCATCGGCTGTGCGTTGCCGTCAATCAGCACTACTTCGTGGCCTTCGGGAGTCAGCGACTGGAGCAGGAACATCCAAAGGTGGGGCATGAAATTACGAGTGACCCCGTTATCGGGGTTGTACAGCAAAATGCGCATGTGCCGAGATCTCCCTTTAAAGAGCTTTCCTGGGCGCTGGGCCGGAAAAGCCGCGATCTATCTAAACGTTCTTTGTCTGGGAGCCGGAGGGAGAGCCAACAACCAGGCTTTCAACATACCACTTTCTCGATGAACTGGTCACGCGATTTTAGACGTAATTTACAGCATCAGTAATCAGGATCGAAGGTGGTTGCAATCCCGCGGGTTTGCAGGACAGCAGGTGGGCCATGGGTAGACTCCAGGCATCGAGTGAGGGAGAATCTCCGCTATGTCCAATGGATTTGCTCCTGGATTTGCTTCGAACTGGAGATATTGGGAGCGTTCGAAAGGCCCATCAATGAATGGAAACCGCACCTTCGCCCTGCTCTTCATCTTTTTTCTTGCGGGCTCGCTCTTTGATACGCATGCCCAGGACGTTGGCAAGACCCTTGCCGAAAGACTCGGCTTTCCCCGCGATGCAAAACTCCTGATCGTTCACGCCGACGATGTTGGCGTAACTCACTCGGTAAACGCGGCGACGATCAAAGCTCTCGACTCTGGCCTCGTCAACTCCGCGAGCATTATGGTTCCCTGCCCGTGGTTTCCGGAAATTGCCGATTACGCCAAGGCGCATCCCGATCTCGATTTTGGTCTCCACCTTACGCTGACCAGCGAGCGCGTCTACTACCGCTGGGGCCCTGTCGCTTCGAAAGATAAAGTTTCGAGCCTGGTCGACGAGAACGGCTATTTCCATCACGACTGGAACGCCGCCCCAAAAATCAACCCCCACGAGGTCGAGCTGGAGCTCCGCGCGCAAATCGACCGTGCCTACGCCATGGGCGTCCGTCCCACCCATCTCGATTCCCATCAATATCGCCTCTATGAAAATGGCAAAGACCTCTTCGAAGTCGTTCTTCGTCTTGCCCACGAATACAAGTTGCCGGTCTTCATCGCGCGAGATTGGTTTGCGGACCATCCTTATTTGGAGTCCAGCTTAACTCCCGCTGATATCGTCCTCGACCACACCGTTACCATCGCTCCCGCCGTTCCTCCAGAAAAATGGTCCGAGTTCTACAAAACTGCCCTCAAAAATCTTCAGCCCGGCGTAACCGAATTCGTAATCCACGTCGCCTTCGCCGACGACGAAATGAAAGCCGCTACGCGCGAGCGTGACACTTGGGGCGCCACTTGGCGCCAGCGCGACTTCGATTTCTTCACCAGCCCCGAGTTCCGCCAGTTGCTTCAGCAACAAAACATCAAGCTGGTCACCTGGCGCGAACTCGCCCGTGCTGTCCATCAGTGAATCCTGCCGTGCCGCGGCGATTTTCCTTCACATGCGGTTTCGCGTTATCTTTTCAATAGGAGCTTTTGTTCAAATGGAGCGCGCATGCTAGGTGAACCAGACCCGCAAAAAAAATCTGCCCTCAAAAATCCCTTTCTCTATTCCTGGGCCGCTCTCGCCGTCGCCGCGCTCGTCGTTTGCGGAATTCTTTTTTCCCGCTGGCTGGAAAACCGCACCTTCGAAAGACGCGCCAGGGAAGAGCACACCCGGAATCAGCAGGAGCAGGATCGCGCCACTATCGAGCAAATGGGTGGCAAGGAACTCGCCATCCAAAACTTCTATGCCACCCCCGGAACGATTCGCCACGGCGAAACCGTCCAGCTCTGCTACGGGGTCGCAAACGCAAAAACCGTCAAACTCGAGCCTCAGTCCAATCCCGTCTGGCCCTCCTATTCCCGCTGCTTTGACGTAACTCCCACAAAATCAACAGTCTATACGCTAACGATCGCCGACGCCGCCGGCAACACCAAAACGCAGACTCTGCAGGTAAAAGTCCGCTGACTACCGGCCGCGCATCTCGGCGCCGATTGTTGCGCTTCCCCTTGTGACTTCAATTCTCTCCCATCTATAATGTTTCCTTAAGCGGGGTACGGGAGACCAAGCGTCGCTCCCGGACTCCGCGGACTTTTTTAGCGAACGCACAACTGACGACCATGTCCGACCCACTAGCGAAGATCAAGAAAAAGCTGCAGGACGAAATCGACCAGCTCTCTCACGAGCTCAGCGTCGAGCTTCCTAAAGAGATTGCTGTCGCGCGCGCCCACGGCGACCTCTCCGAAAACGCCGAGTACAAATTCGCCAAAGAGCGCCAGAGCTACGTCAACCTCAAGATCACCCATCTCAAAAAGCGCATGGGCGATCTGAGCATGCTGAACCTCACGAACATTCCCAAGGACCGCTCCGGCTACGGCTCGCGACTCACCGTTCTGGACGTGCAGCGCGACAAGAAAATCGATTACACTCTCGTGAGCACCGAGGAAGCCGACGCCGAGAAGGGTCTGATTTCCACGACTTCGCCGATCGGCAAGGCGCTCCTCAATCGCAAGGTTGGCGACGAGATCGAGGTTGCCACGCCCGCGGGAAAGAAAGAATTCGAAGTCGTACGCCTCGTCACCATCCACGAGGGCGAGTAACCTTCTGGCAGTTCCGGGCGTCTCATTGCATAAGCCGTGTGGGCCGCCTGCGAGGATTTATGAATTGGGGAATAGGCCCGGGCTTCGGGCCCCTGACCGTTTTCGGCTATCTGTTGTTCCTGGCTGGCGCCGCGCTCATGTGGCGCAGCCGCGGCGATTTCTCCGTGTGGTTCCACGATGAGCTTTCTTTTTTCCGGCGCAACTTTTCGCGCTACACGCCGGCCGGCCCGTTCTACGCCCTCCGTGAAGAATCCCACCGCCTCAAGGCCATTCCGGTTTCCTTCGTGGGATCCATCACGCGATTTCCCCGCCGCCGCGTTAACCGTCCTGCCGTTCTTCTCTTCCTCGGCTTTCTCCTGCTCCTTCTCGATTTCTTCGTCTGAAACTTTTTTCTTCTCCGCGCTCTCTGTTTCTCTGCGTTAGAATTTCATTTCTCGAATTTCGATTTTCCATTTTCCTTTTTCTCTGCGATTCTTTATTTATGAAACCATCTCTGATTGTTCATGGCGGCGCGTGGGACATTCCTGACGAAGCCGTTGACGCTTGCAAATCCGGCTGCCATCGCGCTCTTACGGCGGGCTGGTCCATCCTTTCGCGAGGCGGATCGGCTCTCGACGCCATCGAAGCCGCCATTATGGTCCTCGAAGACGATCCCGTCTTCGACGCCGGCTACGGCTCGCACCTCAATCTGGACGGCCACGTCGAATGTGACGCCATCGTGATGAACGGAGCCACTCTGCGCGCCGGCGCCGCAGCCAATTTGCATCGCGTCAAGAATCCCATTCAGCTCGCGCGCCGAATCCTGGAAAACTGCCCGCACATGATGCTGGTCGCCGAAGGCGCCGAAGCGTTCGCAAAAAAACAGGGCATCAAGCTCTGCAAGCCGGAAGAACTGGTCAGCGAAGCCGAGCAGGAAGCGTGGATGAAATGCAAGTCCGACAAACACGCCGCCGAGCATCATCGCGGCCACGAGCAGGGAACCGTCGGCGCCGTCGCCATTGACGCCAACGGGAGCCTCTACGCCGCCACTTCCACTGGCGGAACCTGCTGCAAGCTTCCCGGCCGCGTCGGCGATTCGCCGCTGATTGGCTGCGGCTGCTATGCCGACTCCGAAATCGGCGGCGTTTCCTGCACCGGCTACGGCGAAGCCATCATGAAAGTCGTGCTCGCCAAATCTGCAGTTGATTTTCTGTGCCGCCCCGCCGTCTGCGTGGACACGCCGCCCAACGTTTCTTGCGGAACGTCCAGCGCCTCGCTGGCCGCCCGCGAAGCCGTCCATCTCCTTGCCAAACGTACTCACGCCACCGGGGGCCTCATCCTCCTCGACTGCCACGGCAATCCCGGTTTTGCGTTCAACACGCCGCGCATGGCCTACGGGTACGTCGCCGACGACGGCTCCTTCCTCACCGCTGTCTAACCCCGCGCCCCTCCTCCGTCATTTCGTCCATAACTTTTCCGTAGCCCCTCTTGGGTAGCGGGTCAATGTCCCGTAACGTGACTGAGCGAGAGTTAGCGACGTGGCTAGAGCTTCTAAACGTCAATGAGTGAGGACTTCGAGGGGAGGGTCAGAGTAGAATCTCAAGGCATGGGCGGCCATAACGGAAAGACCTGAAATGCGCCTTGTTAATCTCCCCACATCTGTGACTTCGTTCTTCGTGTGGTCGACTCTACTGGCATTTTTGTTTCCAGCTGTCATGACCGTTCCCATCGGATTTGCGGATAGCACCACAGACCGCATGTTGTTACCGATCGAGGTGTTGAGTGCGGACGGCACGACGGTAAGCAGGACTATCGCCCTGCAGTCTGGGGACGCTGACTCTGTGCGATCTCTTTGGCTCCGGATTCATGGAGTGCGGTATGCGAATCAAGCCAGCGTTCAAGTCAACAGGAGCGAGTGGATTCCCCTCAACAACAACACGGTCACAATCGCCGAACCCGGCAGGAGCTTCGGCGGCATAGGTGGAGGCTTCGCCACGCTCACGGTGACTCTCCCCCTGCCGAACGGCACGGTTGTCAGCGGCGCCAATACCGTCCAGTTCCGGTTCAACCAGACCAATGGAGTCACGAGCGCTTATCGCGTCCTTTCATGGAACTTCCTAGCCAGCGACGGGAGGAAGATCATCCCGGCGGAAAACTTTGCCGAGGATGCGCCCGAAACCTGGGCACCTCCGTTATCCGACGCGGCTTCCATCCGGGCTGGGCAGGAGCTCTGGCAGGGCGCGCCACTAGCGGTAAACAGCCTGCCAAACAGCCAGAGAATGCTGGCCCACTGCGCGGACTGTCATGCTCACGATGGCCGCGATCTGAAATACTTTAATTTCTCCAACGCCAGCATTATCGACCGCTCGCGCTTCCACGGCCTTTCTGTGCTGCAGGGCGAGCAGATCGCCAGCTACATTCGCAGCTTGGCACTTCCCAATCCTGGCCGCCCATGGAACCCGCCTTACCAACCTGGGCCCGCACTGGACGAACAACCGATCTCGAGCTGGGCTGCCGGTGCCGGACTCGACTGGGTCCTCGACCAGGATACGGACGCGTTGCCGTATCTATTTGGCCAGCGCGATGCCAGGCTAAGCAGGACAGCCTCGAATCCGCGGGGAAATACCACGAGCCTGAGGGAACTCGTGGGACACATTACTCCGGACACGTTTCGCCCGGACGGTAACCTCAATCCTCGGCAGATTCCGATCGCCTTGCAACTCCCGGATTGGAGCCAGTGGCTGCCGCGCGTACATCCCAAGGATGCATGGGGATCAGCCTTTACGCAGAGCGAATTCGCGGCCTCCTACGTTGGAGAGGTGTTGCCTGGGAAAACGGCAACAGTTGGTGCGAACCAGTCGCTACGTGCACTACTGGCATCAGCCAAGCGGGAGGACTCCAACGTTCGCGTCCTCGTCCCCGCCTTTGCTCAGTGGTCTCAAGCCCGGCGCTCTTTCTTCAAGCGCTCTGTTGATGGAAAAACCGTGTGGTCACCGCCGTTGACAGAGAAGGTTTACTCGACCCAGCTGTGGCAGCTCGTCAAGACCTGGGAGATGATGCAGGAATTTGGGCTCGAAGGGCGCGGGCACGACTTCTTTGGCTCGACGGCGGATTCCCGCTCGTGGTTCAACACCATTCCGGCGGACACTGCCCCATCAGAGGCGCACATCCCGGATGGCGCGGCCGGAGCCGGCGGGAGCGCGTTGACCAACGAGTACCTTTCGGCATCCTGGTATGAGTTGCAGATTCTTCTGAATAACGGAAATCATCAACATCGGGACCGTGGCCCCGTGGATTGGGTATATGTGATCGGCAGGTACCGCGACCTTTATGGTCAGACCCACCAACCGGAGCCCGCGAGGCTCCTTGTGGCTGTAATCAAAGCACTGCAGTCTACAGATCCGCACCTTGGCCCCGATAACCTCGGCCAGGGTTGGCGGCCGGAGCAGAATGTCGATCCTCGTATCATGATTAGTGCAGCTTGGGCGCCTGTTTTCAAACCACTCCCGATCGAGGTACACCAGGCTCTAACGGCCGCGGTACTCGCCGCGTGGATGGACAAGAATCTGCAATATCCCATCGAGAGACACTTGCCGATGGGCCTCCGCTCGAACCCCCACGCCTACGCTCTGCCTCACGACTACGCCGATATCAGTGGCGGAAAGGTATGGGAGGCGTCACAACAGTTCCGTAATGCCGGTGTCTCTCCCGAACTCGTGCGGCGCTTGCAACAGTGGGGACTCGCGTATACGGACCGTGCAGCGCGTATTCAATACTAACCGTGCGGGCTTAATGCGTTCTTTTCGAGGCCGAAATGGGAATCTTGACCGAAGACATGAAGCGCGTGGTCAGCGAGCAGCGGCTCGGCTTCGTCGCTACGGTATGTCCGGACGGTACTCCCAACTTGTCGCCCAAGGGAACGACCGCGGTATGGGACGACGATCATATCGTCTTTGCTGATATCCGCTCCCCTGCGACAGTCTCCAATCTAAGACGCAATCCGTCGACGGAGATCAATGTGGTCGATCCGATGGTGCGCAAGGGCTACCGCTTCAAGGGCGTCGCCTCCGTCCTCACGGAGGGAGCTCTGTTCGAGCGAATCCTGGATTTCTATCGCGCGGAACGCAACCTCGACGAGAGCCGCATTAAGATTCGGTCATTTGTACTGGTCAGGATCGACGAAGCCATGCCGCTGGTTTCCCCCGCTTACGATCAAGGCCAAAGCGAAGAACAGGTACGAGAGAAATGGCAGCGCTACTTTGATTTGCTGCAACGCAATATCCCCGCCGCTCGTCGGGAGAAAACGTGATCGGCCTCTACCAGCAACGCGCTTGATTTGAGTCCCTGGCGAGTTCCCGACTTCCAGGGCAAAGTGAGCCTTCCAGCCTCATGCGTGGCGTACTCGATTCCTCTTTTGAACTTTCCTGCGCTCGTTTGCATTCAACAAAAACTCAACTCATTTATTTTCACGTTCTTCCGCACTCTTTGCGAAAAAACGCCGGGGTGTGGGGGTATCTATTGGAGGGAACTGCAGAAAAGAAGGGCGAAAAAGCAGAACGGGCGGCGCGACTTGCGTCGTGCCGCCCGTTTTATTTTTGTGAAGTGAGCTGAAACCGGCTGAATCGGGGTTAAAGCCGATCAGGCCGGAAGCAGCTGTTCCTTAGAGGGGCTGTACGTTCGAGGCCTGCAGGCCCTTGGGGCCCTTGGAAACTTCGAATTCAACCGCCTGGCCATCGTTCAACGTCTTATAGCCATCAGCCACGATCGCGGAGAAATGGACGAAAACGTCCTCACCGCTCTGGCGCTGGATGAAGCCGAAGCCCTTGCTGGCATTGAACCACTTCACTGTACCTTGTTCTTTACTCACTGCTTTACTCTTTTCCGTCAGCCGGGTTACGACTGAGCACAACATTTGAGCTATCTGATGCCCAGGTTCCGAGCCCCTCAACAGAGCCGCGGCCGTCTTCAAGCTTCGTTCGAGAAGACTGCAAAGCGGTCTACCGAACAAAAAAATGGCCGCAAGTGTGACCTTGCGACCGCTTTACTACCCAAAGGCGATACAAGAGCAACAAACGCAAAAACAGAGTACCACAAGCTTGGGGACTGCGCAAGAGGTTTTTGGCGATGTGTTGCGAGGTGCAAGGAGAAGAGGTCGAAAGTGTTACCCCCCTGCCTGCCGGAAAACGTTGACCTTGTGGGAGGCCCTCCTTACCATGATGGGATGCAACAACGGCTATACATTGCGGCGGGTGCAGTGCTTTTCGCGGCAGGGCTTCTGGGCTGCGAGGACGCAGGAAAAAAGCCGGTGCAGGCGCGAGTACCGGCTCTGGCTCCCGCGCCGGCAGACGCGAAGCAGGCCGTGGCGGAGCTGGCGCCCTTGCCGGTACAGAATCCGCCGCGGCGTCACTACGTGTGGCTGTTGCCGCCCCTCCCATCCGGGAAGGACTACCTCATCCGGAAGGTGCAGGAGAAGTTCGCTTCGGGCGAGCAAAATTTCAAGGCCGGTCACCTGGAAGCGGCGCGCAAGGATTTTGACGACGCCGTGGACTGGATGCTGGAGAGCGGCTACGACCCCAACAGCGATCCCAAACTGAGCGAGCTGTTTCACCACGTCGTGGATACGGTGTACGCCTACGAGCTGCAGGCCTTCCGGGCGGGAGACGGGTTCAGCGAAGCTCCCGCGGTGCCGGCGGCGATTGACGAAGTGGCGGAGATGACTTTTCCGGTCGATCCCGGGCTGAAAGCGCGGGCGGAGGAAGCGGCAAAAAACATTTCCCACGACCTGCCACTGACGGTGAACGACCAGGTACTCTCGTTTGTCAATTTTTTCCAGACGCCGCGCGGCCGCGCCATCGTGGAGACCGGACTGCGCCGCTCCGGGCGCTATCGGGAAATGATTTCGCGCGTCCTGCGGGAAGAGGGCCTGCCGCAGGATCTGATTTACCTGGCGCAGGCGGAGAGCGCCTTCCAGCCGCTGGCGCTTTCGCGTGCCGGGGCGCGGGGGATCTGGCAATTCGTTGCGTACCGCGGACAGGAATACGGCCTGCGGCACACCTGGTGGGTCGATGAGCGTCAGGACCCGGAGAAGGCCACACACGCGGCGGCGCAACATCTTCGCGATCTGTACAAGCTTTACGGAGACTGGTATCTGGCGATGGCTGCTTACAACTGCGGGCCGGGAAACGTGCAGAAGGGCATCGAACGCACGGGTTACGCCGACTTCTGGGAACTGTACAAACGCAATGTGCTTCCGCGCGAAACGAAAAACTATGTGCCCATCATCATCGCGCTGACGCTGATCGCCAAGGATGCGGCGCACTACAACATCCAGGCGGAACCGGAAGCGCCGGTTCCGACCGACGTGGTGAAACCGGGGCGAGCCATCGACCTGCGGCTGGTGGCGGAAACCATCGATGTGGACGTGGAAACGCTGCGCTCGCTCAATCCTTCTCTGCTGCGGATGACGACGCCGGACGATCCTTCGTTCGAGCTGCATTTGCCGCAGGGCACGGCGCAAAGATTTTCCGCGGAGATCGCGGATATTCCTGCGGACAAGTGGGTCAGCTGGCGGCGGCATCGCGTGGAGACCGGAGAAACGCTCACCTCCATCGCGAAGAAGTATCACGTGACGGCCGCGGCTGTCGCCGACGCCAACAATCTGGAACGCACCGCCGCGCTCGACGCTGGAGAGAAGCTGATTATTCCCGCGGTGCAACCGCAATCGGAGACGAAACGGCGGCTGGTGAGCTATCGCGTGCGGCGCGGCGACACGTTCCTGGGAATCGCCGACCGCTACAACGTGAGTGCGGACGACCTGCGCAAATGGAATCGGTTGAAGGCCAACCGGGTGAGCCGAGGCATGGTGCTGCGCATTTACGCTCTCGGCGCAGCACCGGAAAGATCGCCGGCGCGGGCGCGATCCAAGTCAAAGAAAAAACCGGCGCAACCGGCAGCAGGCGGCGCGACGGGCGGAGCAGTCGCCGTAAACCACAACTAAGCCTCTTATAATGAATGGATTACAGTCTATTGAGCACGGCGTGTCCCTGCTCGCCTCGGTTTCCCTTTGTCCTAATGCACGCGAGACTGGCGATCTCTTGGTGGGAATCCCGCAGAATGCTTGACAACGAACGGCGAGTACGGTAACAACGGCTCACGGGCGGGGTGGGATTTTACGCAAACTCCGGCCAGAACAGCGGCCCAAGGGCTCTTTTGCGCGCGGAGCCCAGAGATTCCCCCAGGGGAGGATGGCATGGATTTCGAGAAGGACAACTTCGAGGATGACAACGAGCTGTCGCGGCTGGAAGACGACGAGGAGTTGGCCGGCGAAGCGGAAGAGATCGTCGAAACCGAGGAAGAAGAGTTGGTGATCGTCGGCGAGGAGCCCGAGGAAGAAGCGCCCGCGCCAAAGCCCGCGCCCAAGCCGGCAGCGAAGAAACCGGCCAAGAAAGCGGCGAAGAAAAAAGCCGCGCCGAAGAAAAAGGCCAAGAAAGCAAAACCGAAAAAGAAGGCCGCCAAGAAGAAGGCGAAAAAGCCGGCGAAAAAGAAGAGGAAGAGGTAAGTTTTTTTCGAAGACCAAAGACCGCGTGAAGACGAGGCCGGGACCAACGTTCCGGCTTTTTCTTTTGCGGAATGGGCCTTCCGAACTGGGACGATCCCTCACCGTGGCTGGTTCCCAGATTGAATATTCCGTTTTTCAATTCAGGAATGGGACTCTCCGACGGAGCGAAGTGCTTGCCGGAGGCAGCAAGTACTATTAGCATAACCACGCATGTTGCGGGCTCTGGAACAGATACGCCGGATGCGGGGCGGCGCACAGTCTCACTTGATGCGCTGTGACGACGGCTACTACTACGTGGTGAAGTTCCAAAATAATCCGCAGCACAGGCGGGTGCTGGTCAACGAACTGCTGGGAACCAGGTTGGCGGCGCGGCTCGGGCTGCCCACGGTACCCGTGGAGATCGTCGCCGTCTCCGAAGACCTGATCCGTCTGACGCCGGAGCTGGCCATGGAACTGCCACGGGCGCGGATTCCCTGCCAACCGGGGCTGCAGTTCGGATCGCGCTTTCCAGGAGATCCGCGGAAGCAGACACTGCATGATTTTCTCCCCGACGAGCAGCTGCGAGCGGTTGAAAATGTGCACACGTTTGCAGGCATGCTGGTCTTCGACAAGTGGACGTGCAACACCAACGGCCGACAGACAGTGTTCTTCCGCGAGGGGAACCGGACGGCGGAGCAGGGAACGGTACGCTACGAAACGCGGATGATCGATCAGGGCTTTTGCTTTAACGCCGGGGAATGGAATTTTCCCGACGCGCCGCTGCGCGGGCTGTACGCGCGCAACCGCGTCTACGAAGGCGTGACGGGCATGGAATCCTTCGCGCCCTGGCTCGAACGCCTGGAAAAACAGGCCAGCGAGCGGGTTCTCGACGAGATCAGCCGGGAAATTCCCCCAGAATGGTACGCCGATGATTACGACGCGCTGATGCGGCTCCTGGAACAATTGCACCGCCGACGACAGCGCGTGCCGGACCTGATTCTGGAGGCCAAGAGATGCAATCGCCGGCCATTTCCAAACTGGATGTGAACCATGAATGAAAACTCTGTTGAATCGGCGAGCCACGGAATACCGCCCGGGGAAAAAGCCTGCGCTTACCGCATCCTTCGCTACGCGCCAAATCTTGTTCGCGACGAATGGGTGAACATCGGTGTGCTGCTCTTCGATCCCGGCACGGGCGAGCGCCGCTTGAGACTGATCGAAGAACAGGACGAGTACAACCGCGTCCGGCGGCTCCACCCGCAAGCCGATGAGGCTCTGTTGCGCGCGCTCCGCGATGACCTCGAAGACCGCTTTCGGTCGGTGTCCATTGACGGTTCGAATGGCGGAACCGCCAACTGGCAGCGGCTCCTTGGCAAGTGGGACGACACCCTGTCCAATGCGCTGCAGCTTGCCCCGCAAAAGGGCGTCCTCGCCGCAGACCTCGACGCCGAACTGGAGCGCCTCTATGCCGACCACGTCGCTCTGCAGCGCGCACCGAGCCGCGCCGGGGCGTTCGGAAGCCGCGCGCAAATGCGCTTGTACTGCTCGCAGGTTTTCCGGCAAGCCCGTTTATGGGAGCGCATCGAAAAATCGGTTCGCGCATCGGAGTTTACTTTTCCCGGCGATCCCATGCGTCTGGACTACGGCTACCGCCGCAACGGCACGCGCGGATTCGTGCAGTGCCTTTCCATCACACGAGCCCCGGCGGACGCCAAACTGCTGGCCTACACCGCGGAACGTATTGCCGCCAAGGCCACTCTGAAAACGGAATGTGCGGCGGTCACGGACGTGGCTTTGAACGCGGAGAATGACCGGCACCGTTTTGTGCGCGACACGCTGCGCGACGCCGGCATCGAGCCCGTGGCAATGGAGGGATTTGCGGTGTGGGTGGCCAAACTGAAGCCAATGATCCAGTGATGGGTGAATCGCATCGGGGGCGAAGAAAATAGCGGACCGCGGCGGCATTGCGGTGCCGGTCACTATTAGGACGAGTTCTATTCGTAAACGGCAAGAACGACCAGCGTGGCGTCGTCCTGCCAGCGGCTTCCACTGAACTGCGCTACCGCCGCCAGGATTTTCGCTTGCAAGGCATCGGCGGACAAATTGCGGTGATCTTCGAGCAAACGCAACAGGCGGGCCTCGCCGAACTCCTCGCCCGCGGGGCTGCATGCTTCCGTAACACCGTCGGTAAATAGAATCACGCGGTCGCCCGGCGTCAACTGCGCCGAACCGCTCTCGTAATTCCGGCTATCGAAGACGCCCAGCACCGGGCCGCCCTCGCGTAACCGTTCGTGCGAGCCGCCGGGGCGCACCACGAAGGGCGCGTTGTGGCCGGCATTGACGTAAATCAGCCGGCGCGCGGGGCCGTCCAGATGCGCATAGAAAAACGTGATGAAGCGGTCGCTTTCCGTATTCCGGTAGACAATGGAATTCAGCCGGCTGCAAAGCAAATTTGGCGAAAGGGAAGGGGAAGAGAGGCCGCGCACGGCCGCCTGCAGGTTGGACATCAGCAGCGCCGCCGGCATGCCTTTTCCGGCCACGTCTGCGATGCAGATTCCCAGCGTCTTTTCGTCAAGGGGAAGAATGTCGAAATAATCGCCGCCAACCAGCCGGGCGGATTGCCACGCGCTGGCGATTTCATAGCCCGGCATTTGAGGAATCTCACGCGGCAGAAGTTTTTCCTGGATGGCTTTGGCTTCGGCGATTTCCCGCTCCTGCTCCTGCAGATGAAGCAGGGCCTCTTCGCGCGCCCGGGCTTCTTCCGCAGCCAGGCGCCGCGATTCGCGGCGCTCGCGGCCCAGGCCGACTTGCTTGGTGAGGATTTCCAGCAGCCGCGTGTTGGTCCAGGGCTTCTCCACAAAGTCGCTCACGCCGAATTGCATCGCTTCGACGGCCAAGCCCACGGTGGCCCATCCGGTCATGGCCACGACCGGCGGCGCATCCGCGATTTCCTTCAGCCGGCTGAGCACGTCCAAGCCCTCGCGACCGGAGGTAGTGTCGCGCGCATAGTTCAGATCGATGAGGAGAATGTCGAATTCCTGGCGGCCCACCGCCGCCAGCAAGTCCGCCGGAGAATTCACCGTTTCGATGCTGTAGCCGTGCCCCTTGAGCAGAAGGCGCAGGGCGTCAAGGACATCCTGTTGGTCATCGGCGATGAGAATTCGCGGCTGCATGGGTTCGCGTCCCGGGGAAATCTTGGGCGTTGCGGCTGTCATGGCTGGCTACTCTCTGCGTCCCCCGGTGTTGGGTGTCCGTCCCGCTCCGGCATACGGAGAGGCAGCCTGACTGCCAAGGTTCTTGCGCAAATAATGGCTTTCCTGTGAATAGTTTGTGTGAAATCGAGGGCGAACGATGCGCCTCCGTCTGGCCACTAGCGGGAACGCGCGTCCCAAATTCGCACACTGACGGGAGGCAAGGAGTCACTCGAAGAGGAAAAGCTCCCCTGCTCGGGAGCTTTCCTTCACCGGACTTGCAACGGCTGATCGACGGCCGCTCTTGATTCCTTGCCTTAAACAGCGAAAGGACCGTTCCTTACAGTACCGGCTCGTTCCAGTTTTCCAGGGTCTCCTTGACCTTGTGCAGGAACTGATGGGCGATGGCGCCGTCGACCACACGATGGTCATAGCTCAAGGTGACGTAGCACATCGAGCGAATGGCGATGGAGTCGTTGATGACTACCGGGCGCTTCTCGATGGCGCCGAGACCGAGGATGCCCACGTTGGGCTGGCTGATCACCGGCAGGCCGAACAAGCCGCCGAAAACGCCCGGGTTGGTGATGGAGAAGGTGCTTTCCTGGACTTCCTCGGGCTTCAACTTTTTGGAGCGCGCTCGCTCCGCGAGGTCGTTCATGTTGCGCTGGATGCCGAGGATGTTCTTCTCGTCGGCGCTTTTCACCACGGGGACGAGCAGGCCCCAGTCGAGGGCCACGGCGATCCCGACGTTGATCTCCTTGTGGAGGACGATATTGGTGCCGTCGAGCGACGCGTTCAGCGTCGGATACGCGCGCAGCCCGGCGACGGCGGCCTTCACAAAAAAGGGCATGAACGTCAGCTTGGTCTCATAACGCTTCTCGAACTCATCCTTGGACTTGGCGCGCAGGGCGGCCACCTTGGTCATGTCGATCTCATCGACGGAGTAGACATGCGCGGAAACCCGCTTCGACGCCACCATGTGCTCGGCGATGCGCTGCCGCATAGTGCTCATGGGCTGCACTTCGTAATTGCCAAAGTACATTTTCTCGCGTGGCACTGCCGTTTCAAGCGCCACGTGGACCTGCCCGCCGGAAACTCCCGGCGCGGCTGCCGGTGGGGGAGGCGCCGGCCGCGAACTCGGCGCCGTAGATGGGGCGGAGTAGGCGGGGCGAGCAGCGGCTGGAGCGCCGCCGGCTGCGATTACCGCCTCGATATCCTGCTTGCTGATGCGCCCGCCCGCGCCTGTGCCCTCGATCATAGAGAGATCGATGCCGTGCTCTTTGGCCATGCGTCGAACGAGCGGGGAACTGTGAATCCGCTCGCCAGTAGAACCTGAAGAAACAGGAGCGGCCGCAACCGGCGCCGGAACAGGCGCTGCGGGCCTAGGCGCTGCGGGGGTGGAAACAGTGGTAGCAGGGGCCTTTGCAGGCACGGGCGCAGCCGCTTTCGCGGGGGCAGGCGCTGACGAACCGGCCACAGAGCCCGCCGCGTCGATAACGCCGACGATCGTTTGAATCGGCACGGTTTGCCCTTCGCCGACCTTGATCTCCTTCAGCACTCCTGCGGAAGGTGACGGGATTTCCGCGTCCACTTTGTCCGTGGAAATTTCAAACAATGGTTCGTCGCGCTCCACCTTGTCACCGGGCTTCTTCAGCCACTTGGTAATGGTGCCTTCGAAAATGCTTTCGCCCATCTGGGGCATTACGATGTCTACAGCCATGATTGCTCTCCTCTTTTCTCCAAATCCTAATACCGCGCCAGTTCCTTCGCGGCGGAAAAAACTTTTTTCGCGTTCGGCAAAAAATGTTCTTCGAGTGTCGGCGCGTACGGCACGGGCGTGTCCAGCGAAGTCACGCGCATGAGTGGCCCATCGAGATCATGGAAGGCCTTCTCGAAGAGTATGGCGGCGATTTCGCCTGCGATTCCGCCGGTCTTCGTGTCTTCATGCACGACCAGGCATTTGTTGGTCTTTTTCACCGAATTCAGAATCGTCTCTTCATCGAGCGGCAGCAGCGTGCGCAAATCGATCACTTCGGCTTCGATGCCTTCCTTCGCCAATGCATCCGCCGCTTCGAGCGAAGTATGCATCATGGCTGCGTAAGAAAGGATCGTCAGGTGGTTCCCTTCGCGGCGCACCACGGCTTTGCCGATGGGCACGGTGTAATCGCCAGCGGGAACTTCTCCCTTGATGCGGCGGTAGAGAAACTTGTGTTCGAAGAAGAGCACCGGGTTATTGTCGCGCACGGCGGCCTTCAGCAAACCCTTGGCATCATAAGGCGTCGAAGGATAAATCACCTTCAGGCCCGGCGTGTGCACGAAATACATTTCCGGATTCGCGGAGTGGAACGGGCCGCCGTGCACGCCGCCTCCGGACGGCCCGCGAATCACCATGGGCGCGGGGGCGTTCCAGAGGTAATGTCCCTTGGCCACAAAATTCGTAATTTGATTGAACGCGCAAACGATGAAGTCGATGAACTGCATTTCGCAGATCGGGCGCAGGCCGCAGTAGCTCATCCCGCAAGCAGCGCCGATAATGGCGCTCTCGCTGATCGGCGTGTCAATCACGCGCTCCCAGCCGAAGCGCTCGAGCAAACCTTCGCTGGTTTTGAACGCGCCGCCGTACACGCCGACGTCTTCGCCCATCAAAATGACCGCCGGGTCGCGCTCCATCTCCTCGAACATCGCCTGCTTGATGGCTTCGAGAAATGTGACTTGCGTTCCGTTGAAAGCGCTACCATTCGGACCGGCTCCGTTCGTCTTAGCCATGGCTATCTCCGCGCCTTTCTCGAAGCGTTCGCCGCAGCAGACTTCCCGGCTTTCTTTTGCGCCACCTTGGCCGTTATTTTCGCCATTGGCTTTCCGCCGTTCGCGGATTTTGCGTCATTCCCAACGGTGTGCTCCGCGGGCTGCGTATCGCCGAAATGAATCGGCGCGTTCACGCCGCCGGAGCCTTTACCGGATCCAAATCCTGCCACCGTCCAAACCGCCTTGACGCTCGAACGCGGCGGCGTGACCTCGGCAATGGGGCGTTCCCACTTCGCGCGGATCTTGTGGCAATCGTCGCCGGTGCAGTAGACGCCGGTCTCCGCCAATTCCGGCGGAGGCATCGGAGAATTCTCCGCGAAGTCCCGTTCCGCAGCCAGAAGCGTGTCAATCTTGTCTTCGATTTCTTTCTTGCTCTTGGCGTCGAGGAGTTTCTGACTCGACAGAAACTTTTCGTAGAGCGCAATGGGATCGCGCGCTTCCCAGTAAGCGCGCATCTCTTTTGGCACGTACTCGGCCGGGTCGTGCTGCGCGTGGCCCATGCGCCGGAAGCTCTTGGCTTCAATCAAGATCGGCCCTTCGCCGGCACGCGCTCGCTCCACGGCTTCCTTGGCCGTCGAGTAGACGGCGACGATGTCGTTGCCATCCACAATGTAACTGTCAATACCATAGGCCTTGGCGCGGTCCGCCAGATTTTCCAAAGGCACTTGCTTGCGCACCGGCGTCGAATACGCCCAAAGATTATTCTCGAGAATCAAAACAAATGGCGCTTTCTGCACGGCGGCAAAATTCAGACCTTCGTGAAACACGCCGGTGGAGCTGCCGCCGTCGCCGATCCAGGTCATCGCCACGATTTTTTGCCCCAGGTAACGCCCGGCCATGGCCACGCCGGTCATCACGGGAATCAAATCACCGAGCATGGAGATCGGCGAGACGATGTGCAGGTCGTCGAGATCCCCGAAGTGGCTGGTGCCATCCTTGCCCTTGGTCGGCGAATCATACTTCGCCATGTGCTGCATGAAGATGTCCCGCGGCCGCACGCCCTTGACCAGCAGCGCCCCGATGTTGCGGATCATCGGCGCCAACCAGTCTTTTTTCTCCAAGGCGTACGCGGTTCCGACAGAAATCGCTTCCTGGCCCAGGCTGGAGTAAAGCCCTCCGACAATTTTGTTCTGGCGGAAGAGCTTCACCATCATGTCTTCGACGGCGCGGTTCAGCCGCATATAGAAGTACAAATCCAGATACTGCTGCCGCGTCAATTCCTTCTTCATCCCTGCTCCAATTCCTATGCGGAAACCGCAACTGCTTGCTCGGCGTGTTCCAACTTCTCCAGCAATTCGTTCCTCGAAGATTCCTTCATCTCCAGACCCAGCAATTCTCCCAGATGCCTGGCAATCCTCGGCGCGACTTCCTTTTGCTCAACATTGCGTCCCAGCAATTTTTCCAGCGACGTCGCTTTGCGGTCCGCGATGCCGCAGGGCACGATCAGGTCGAAATTCCGCAAGTCCGTGGACACGTTGTACGCAAATCCGTGCGAAGTGACCCAGCGGCTGATGTGCACGCCGATGGCGGCCAGCTTTTCCTCGGTATTGCCGGCGCGTACCCATATTCCCGTTTTCCCCGCAACGCGCTCGGCGGTAATTCCGAACTCCGCGGTCGCGCGGATCATGGCTTCTTCGAGTATCCGCACGTACCAAACAACGTCACGCCGGATCGCGCCCAGATTCAAGATGGGATATCCCACAATCTGTCCTGGCCCGTGATACGTAATGTCACCGCCGCGGCTGGTCTCGTGATATTCCACACCCTTTTGCCGCAACACATGCTCGCTCACCAAGAGATGCTCGCGCTTCCCATTTCGACCTTGCGTGATCACATGCGGATGCTCGCAAAGAAGGAGCACATCCTCAATTGCCTCGGCCTTGCGCGCGGCCACAATCCTCTTCTGCAGCGCGTATGCTTCCGCGAAGCCAATCAAGCCCAAGTCGATGGTGAGGCAATCTTTCTGCACGGTTCGATTCTCTTTGTAGGGGCGCCAGCCGCGGTGGGTGCCCCTACACACACATTCTCAAACGTTAATCTGCAACCCTCGCACGCTTGCAAACGCATCGCCCATGGCTTCCCACACCGTGGGATGAGCATGGATCATGTTCATCATGTCGTCGATGGTGCCTTCCAGGTTCAAGACTGTCGCGGCTTCGGCGAGAATTTCCGTCGCCAGCGGCCCGATGATGTGAATCCCCAGCACTTCGCCGTAGGATTCGTCGGAAACTACTTTGACGAATCCGCCGTGACTTCCCAGAATCGTCGCCTTGCTGTTGCCCACAAACGGGAATTTACCGGTCTTCACGTCGTAGCCCGCGTCGCGCGCCTGCTTTTCGGTCAATCCAATCGAGCCGATTTGCGGTTCGCAGTAGGTCGCATTGGGAATCCGAGTCTTCACGATTTGATGGGTCGGCTTTCCGGCAATATGCGTCACGGCGATAATCCCTTCCATCATCGCCGCGTGCGCTAGCTGCGGCAGCCCGGCGACGATGTCGCCGATGGCGTAGAGCCCTTTCTCGGCTGTCTCCATGTTATCGCCGACGTGGACGAATCCGCGCTCCACCTTGGCTTTCGATTTTTCCAGCCCACAGCCGTCCGTCATGGCCTTGCGGCCCACTGCCAGTAGCAGTTTCTCCGCTTGCAGCGTCTGTGCTTTGCCGTCCTTGTCTTTGAACGCCACACTGACGCCCTTGGCATCCTTCTTCACGGACTCGACTGCGCAACTGGTGAACACCTGGATGCTCTTTTTCTGAAAAGCCTTGGTCAACTCCGCGGAAATCTCTTCATCCTCCACTGGCACGATGCGCGGCAGCGCTTCCAGGATGGTCACTTGCGTCCCGAACGAATTGTAGATGGATGCAAATTCCACGCCCACCGCGCCGGCGCCAACGACGATCAAGGTCTTCGGAATTTCCGGCAGCTCCAGAATCGAGCGGTTCGTGAGAATCGTTTTGTGGTCGGGCTCAATGCCGGGGAGCGACTTCGCTTCCGAGCCACTCACCATGAGGATGTTGGCCGCTTCGATTTCGGTTTTCTTTCCATCCTTTTCTATGCTAACGCGCCCCGGGCCTTCGTACCTTCCCCAGCCCTGTACCCACTCCACCTTGTTCTTCTTGAAGAGAAACTCGATGCCTTTCGAGTGCTTCTTGACGATCTTGTCCTTGCGCGCGAGGACGTTAGCCCAATTGATTTTCAACCCGCTGACCTCGAAGCCTAGTTCCGCGCCATTCTTGAAGTGATCGTAAACCTCGGCGTGATGCAGCAGAACCTTGGTGGGAATACAGCCGACGTGCAGGCATGTGCCGCCCAGGTAGGGGTCCTTTTCCACTACTACGGTTTTCAATCCAAGTTCGCCCGCCCGGATCGCGGCCACATACCCGCCCGGACCGCTCCCGATACTCGCCACATCGTA
>Ga0210407_10001033_pt1 | contig 27597 bp, 19 predicted proteins | sample IncBWC27MmetaG_FD_150860 | JGI IMG/M metagenome (GOLD analysis project Ga0210407, IMG submission 150860) | Forest soil microbial communities from Barre Woods Harvard Forest LTER site, Petersham, Massachusetts, United States - Inc-BW-C-27-M | ecosystem: Environmental > Terrestrial > Soil >...
GGAGAACCCACAGCCGCGTCCCGCACTGTTTCCGCGGCCGCCGGAAGTTCAATCTGGAAAACCGCGCCGCCCTGGGGCGGGCTGGAAACGTGCACCTGCCCGCCATGTTCGCGCACGACGCTCAACACAATGGCCAGGCCGAGACCAGTCCCGATGCCGGCGGGTTTGGTGGTGAAAAAGGGATCAAAAATTCGCGCGAGGATGGCCTGTGGTATTCCCGGGCCGTCGTCGGCAACTTCCAACAAGACACGGCGCTCCCCTATTCTTTTTGTGCGCAGATGGATCGTTCCGCCGTGGCCCTGATGCTCGATGGCTTGCCGAGCGTTGCCCACCAGATTCATCAACACCTGCTGAAGGTGGCCGGGATCGCCCTGCACGAAGGGAAGCGCGGGGTCGAGATCGATTTCCACGCGAATTTTTTCCGCGGCGAGGCTGAAACTCTGGAGGTCCATGGCGCGCTGCACGATTTGGTTCAAAGACACGGGGCGGCGCTCCGGGATCGTTTCCCTGGCGTTCAGGAGCAACTGCCGGAGAATGGCGCCGGCACGTTCCGCTTCCTGGTGAATCTGCCGCAGTTCCTCGGTGCGCCCGGGAAGATCCTTGCGTGCCAGAAGCCGGTGGGCATAACCCATAATGCTTGTCAGGGGGTTGCTCAATTCGTGCGCGACACCGCTGACCATTTGCCCGAGCGCCGCGAGCTTCTCGGTCTGCAGCAGTTTCGAATGGAAAACACGCTGGGCGGTCAAATCGCGGTAGATTTCCACGCGTCCCAGCAGCCGGCCTGTGGGATCGAGCACCGGCCGCGCCGCTCTCTCGAGGATGCGCGGCGCCGGATAAGTCATTTGTAGCTCTTCGCGCACGCCGCCTTCAATTCCGCGGGCCATTTCCCGCCAGCGCTCGACGAATCGAGCGGGTTCCGCGGCGTTATTTTTGAGGCGCCCAATCAATCGATCCAGGGTCATGAATTCGCCGGACTCTTCCGGGGCCAGGCCGGCAATCTGTTCGAATCGCGTATTCATCACGCGGATGTTGTCCTGGGCATCGAACAGGATTACGCCTTCTTCGAGCCATTCGATGACGTTTTGCAATTCGATTTCGGCACGCCCCGATGATTCGCGGTTGACCATTGGTTCAAGCAGAACCACCGTAGCTTGAGCTTGTGCACGGGCCACCAAGGACAGCCGCATGCCCACACCATTGCGCAGTTCCGTTCGAAAAGACTCGTGGCCAGTGACGCGCTTTTCCACGCTACGATTGAACCACGCTTGCAACCACGTCTCGAGGCGTTCCCGGTCGCGTTCGCAGAACAGCTCTGGGAAGTACGCGAGTGGCGGAGGGCCCGCCGCTTCCAGTCCACTGGTCTTGGAGACCAGGCCAGTTAACTCCCTGGCGCCACGGCTTGCCGACATGATTTTCCCGGCGTCATCCAGGAGAAGGAGCGGTTCCGCGATGCAATCCAACAGCGCCTGTTGCCGAGCAGCCAGCTTCGCCTCCTCCGCGTGCCGGCTTCTCTCACGAAGAGCGGAGGCAGCCAGAGCCGCGCGTAACGCCAGGCGATCCAGAGTCGCGAGCGAAACCTCGTCGACCCGTATTCCGGCGACGAGTGTCCCAAGGAGTTGCCCTTCTGACTCCAAGGGAAACGCGACGATTCTGGCCACCGATCCCTTGGCCCCACCCATCTGCGACTCACTTCCAATCACCTGTCGCGCCTGGATCGCCCGCCGCCACACGCTTGCAACTGGCTCGCCCTCGATTGCGTGGGTCCACGAGTCATCCCCGCTACGCCAGTGAAAGTTGACTGGAAGGTTTCCGGCGGACACATCACGGTCGTCCCGCAAAGCGCCGATGACCGCAAATGCCGCGCCGGGACCATCATCGTTCGTGGTGGCCCCGGTGCAACTCTCCGCGAGGCTGGAGAGCACCGCATCCATAGAAGGTTGGGCCGCGTGGCGGCTGAAGAAGCGCCGGACAGTGTTCAGGTCATCATTTCGCAGGCGAGCGATGTATTCCTCCTGCTGCAAACCCAGGGCGAGCGCGAGTTCCGCGGCGACCGCTTCCACGAACTCGCGCGGAATGCCCGGTTGCTTTCCCATGCTTCCCGCGAGGATGACTCCTCTTAGTTGCTGTTTTCTCTCGATGGGAACCCATAACGCATGACGCAATCCGGCAAGCAGCCCGAGGATGGGGTTCGGGGGGGAAGCCTCCAAGTCTTGTTCGACGGTCTCTCCCTGGAGAAGCTGTTCCTCCGGTAGAGGAGGCTCGACCGAAAGCTGGGCCCACTCCGGAGGCGTTTCGGTGCTTTCCCGGTCCCACACCATTCCGCGAAACGTTGCGGCGAACTCGTTCCGTGAGGCGGCGCTCGAGTCCATCTCCAGCCAGATGCCCACGCGGCATGAGGGGCGCTGGTGAGCAAGCTTCTTCAGGGCCTCGCACAGCAATTCTCCGCGAGAAGCACCGTCCAAGGCCGCACGAGCCACGCCACGCCCGCTGGAACGCTTCTCCGTGTTTTTCCTCCAGAGCTTCATTCGCTGGCCCTGCGCCACCGGCACTCTCCAATACCCGCGCCACGTGGGGTATAGAACGAAAAACGGGGAGCCCGTCATAATCGCCCTTGCATTGGCAGGCCCAACCACAAAAGGCAGTTTGTCCAATTGAATGAATCACTTAGAGGGGAAGGACGCGGCTGAGAAATTCCATGTCGAAACTTTGCGGGGAGTTCTTCCCAGAGTGGACCGCAGGGAGGGGAGTCTAGCGAGTGGCGGCTCTCAGTCCGTAAACTGCCTGCCAAGTTTGGATCGAGGTAGTCAGGATTGAGGCGACCTGGAAAAAGAAGAGAGCCCGCCCCAACCGACCCGCGCGGGACAATCCAGGCAGTCAAAATTCAAATTGCTTTGATCTTCAGCCTCGAGGGATTCCTATACGACGGACAAGATCCTGAAACTTTGGATCGCCTCGCAGCACGTTAAATCGGGGATCCACCCCGATCCATGGCATTCAAGTCGACCGCTGAAGGAACCCCTGCTCCAGTGATTCAAGGGCTCTCTCTTTGTCGCCCAGCTCCACATAGGCATCCGCGACGAGGAATCGGCAAACATAGCGTTCTTTGGCTTGTTCCAGGGCTTTGCCTAGAAGCTGTTTGGCCTCGTGTCTCTGGCCGACCCGCGCGAGGGCTGTCGCCGTTGTGGTCATTACGGACGGGCTGTTCGCAAGCCGAATGGCGTTCTCTGCGGCACGCAGCGTCTCGGCACGTTGCCCCATTTGTGCGTGAGCAAGTGCGAGCATCGCATGAGGAAGGCCCGCATCAGGTTCCATCTCAATTGTTTTCTGGCACTGCTCCACCATTTCAGACATTCGACCGGAAAAGAAGTAGATCCAGAGCGCTTCGTTGCGGCTTTCGAGTGCAAGCGGGTCGAAAAGATAGGCTTGCTGTACGCGAGAGATCGCTTCATCGAAGTGCCCCAGTGTCGCCAAGTAATTTGCGTAACCCAATTGAGCTTCAGGCAAGCTTGGATTGATCTCCAACGCCCGGCGATACTCCACTTCTGCCGCAGGCCAATCCCAGTCGAAAAACAAGCGCACATAGCCAAGCCTGACGTGCGCGCTCGCCAGGTTGGGGTCGAGCCCGACGGCTCGCAGCGCCGCTTCCTTTGCTCTCGGCATGACCTCGGCCGGAGAACTGTAATACGTTGTTATCGCATCGTAGGCCCCAGCAAGAGCCGCGTAGAGGCGGGCGTCGTTTGGATCCTTAGCTATGCCTTCTTGAAAGTACTGAATCGCTCTGTTTCCACTCTCCCGTGTGCCCTTTCCGAGCTCATGCAAGCCCAGCAAGTACTTGTCGTAGCTCTCGAAATTGACATGGGCGCTTGCTGGGATGCTTGTTGCAGGGGGCAACAGTTGGATGGAAAGAGAATGCGTGATCCTCTCCGCTATTTCTCTCTGAATGCTCAAGACGTCTGTAAGCGGCCGCTCGTACGTCTCGGCCCATAGATGAGTCTGTTCTGCAGCCTGGATCAGCTGGGCGGTAATGCGCACGCGGTCTCCGCCGCGCCGAACGCTCCCCTCCAGCAAATAGCCCACCCCGAGTTCCCGACCAATTTGAGCGACGGTTTCCTTTGTGTCCTTATATCGCACGGTTGAAGTTCGCGCGATCACGCCGAGCTTGGCGGGCTGCAACTGGCCGAGCTGGGTAATCATCTCCTCCGTGAGGCCATCGGCAAAATAATCCTCATGCGCGTCACCGCTCAAATTCGCAAAGGGAAGTACCGCCAGCATGACTCTTTGCGGGGAGGGATTCCGCGTCGGCGGCCAGAAATGACGGGCTATCTGAATCGCCGTCACAGCTAGCGCCGACAAGGCTAGCGGCCAAAGCCAGAAGATTCTCTTTTGGCCGGGGCTTACCGCGGGGTGAGCCTGCTCAGAAGCCTGCAGCGTGGACAGATGAGGCGCGGCCGGTTCGCTCTCCGCGTGCATCGCAGCAACGAAGCGATAGCCTCGCTTGGGGATGGTCTCGATGTATTTGCGTCCATCCGGGCTGTCGCCCAACACCTGTCGCAGGTTGAAGATGTGCCGGGCCAGATTGCCCTCCTCAACGAAAACACCCGGCCATACTTTTTCCAGCAGCTCTTCTTTTTCGACGATGTGCCCGGCCCTTTCGACCAGAACGAGGAGGGTTTCCAGGTCCTTTGGCGGGAGCGTGATGGGCTGGCCATCGCGCAGCAAAACCCGCTCTATGATATCGAGCCGGTAAGGGCCGAATCCGTATAAGTGCTTTGATTTCAACCGAACACCTACCCGAAGAACTTCTCAAGAAATGTTTCAGAACTCCTCAAAGACATTTCATGCCCGTGGCTGGCAACCTGCGCGGAACACGGGCCTTGGCGCCGGCTTTCAGCCCCGTGGAATGCGCCGATTTTAGCGCATCTTGTCTGAAAAAGGAGAGGACATGAAAGCATTACCATTGGTTGTGTTGGCCTTGGCTCTGGCGGTGTCGCTGGCTGCGGCGCCAGGCGAATCTTCGTGGCGGATGAAAGCCGACTACGTGGAAGCCTGCAGTTGCCATCTGTTTTGCCAATGTTATTTCAGCGACAGTCACGGGCATAAGCATGCCGAACACCCATTTTGCGAGTTCAACATGGCCGTGACCGTGCGTGAAGGACATTCAGGAAACGTGGATCTCGCGAACACAAGATATTGGTTGACGGGCGACCTCGGCGACAAGTGGGGCACGGAGAAGAAGGCCACTTGGGTGACGGTTTCCTTCGATCCAAAGACTACGCAAGCGCAGCGCGATGCCCTGGCGCCGATCATTCTCAAGACGTATGGCCTGGAGTGGGGCGAGCTAAAAGTTCAGGAGGCGCCCATCGAAATCCGCCAGTCAGGCGACATTGTTGAAGCCAGGTTGGCCGACGGAAAGCAAGCCTACCTAAAGCTCCAGCGCGAGCCCGGGATCGACGGGAAAGGAGTTGTTCTCAAGAACGTGAAGTATTTTGATGCGGTACAGAACGATGGTTTTCAAATGTATAAATCGATCGAGCACCGCGCCGATTTGTCCGGACACCAGTTCTCTTATTCGGACCGCAACGCGTTCCTAATCACCATCGTTTCGGAAGAGAAGAGCCCGCGATAGGCACAAACCAAATCCTCCTCGCTGTTGCAGCGCAGGTGAAAACAAGAAAGGCGGTCCTCATGGGTGGGCCCTGAAAATGTCCCACTGGCTGGTGAAACAAACTGGCGAGCGCTTCGCGACCTTGCTACTCGGCAAGCCCGAGGTGGTACTGCTTGAGCTTGCGATAGAGAGTGGTCTTTCCAATGCCGAGCATGCGTGCTGCGGAGAGCTTGTCGCCGCCCGTTTCGCGCAGGGTACGGAGAATGGCGCGGCGCTCCAATTCCTCGAGTGGCAAGATTTCATCTTTGTCCGGCGTGCGTTCGGTGGTGGGATACTGCAGGTTGGAGGGCAAGTCTCCGACATGGAGGATCGGGCCGGAACCCAAGGCGACGGCTCGCTCGATGGCGTTTTCCAGCTCGCGCACGTTTCCCGGCCAATCGTAGGCGATCAGGCGGCGCATGGCGTCTTCGGCGATGGTGCGCACCGGGCCCTGAGGGTCGGAAAACTTTTCGAGGAACGCCGTGACCAGAATGGGGATATCACTCTTGCGGTCTCGAAGCGGCGGCAGCTTGACTTGTACAACGTTGAGGCGGAAGAACAGATCCTGGCGAAAAGCTCCCGAGCGAATGGCGGTCTCCAGATCGCGGTTGGTGGCAGCGATGATGCGGACGTTGATATGGCGGCGTTCCGTGGAGCCGACGGGCTTGACCTCCCGCTCCTGCAGGGCCCGCAGGAGCTTGGCTTGCAGATCCACGGGCATGTCTCCAATTTCGTCGAGAAAGAGCGTGCCCCCCTGAGCAGCCTCGAGCAATCCCTGCTTGGCCTGCATTGCTCCGGTGAACGCGCCCTTGACGTAACCAAAAAGCTCGGATTCGATCAGCGTGGGCACCAGCGCGGAACAATCCACGGGCGCAAAAGGCCGCTCACGGCGCGGCCCGGAAAAATGAATGCTGCGCGCCACGAGCTCTTTGCCCGTTCCACTTTCGCCGAGGACCAGCACGGGATACTCGTGCTGGCTCACTTTTTCGATCATCTTGTAGACGCGCTGCATTTTCATCGAGACGCCGATCAGCCCGCCGAACCCCGGACGCGTCCGCAACTGCTCGCGGAGCAGCCGGTTCTCCTGTTGCAGGTCAACTGCTTTGGCCACGCGTTCGAGGCGGGAGCGCAACTCTTCAATGCGGAACGGTTTCGTCACGTAGTCCACAGCGCCCAGGCGGGTGACCTCGACTGCCGATTCGATCGTTCCGTATTGCGTTAACACCACGACGGCGACTTCCGGATGCAGGTCGTGGACTTGCTTCAAAAGTTCGACGCCGTTGCTCTGCTGGAGCTTCAAGTCCGTCAGAACAATGTCAATCGCCGAATGTTCGAGAACTTCCAGGGCCTCTTGGGCAGAGGCCACCGCGAAGGCCTTCATCCCACATTGCTCGGAGACCGTTGCACAGGTCTCGCGGATCGACTGTTCGTCATCCACGATAAGAACGTTCATCGGGACAACCTGACGGCGGACGGCTGCTTCCCCAGGCATAACAGACATCCTAAAAGCCTCCGATCAGCGCCTTTATCTGCATCTCAAGTTCCGTTTCAGGAAACTCCCGTTCCTATTCATAAATCAGTACAGTAGTTGAAACACTACGTCGTTGGCAAGTCCCATTTTGGGACTCAGGGCCGCCCCGCCTTCCCTGTCCGTTCCAATTCGGGAAAGAACCGCGAAATCATGCCGGCCCCCGCTCCAAATAACGAAGGGGCTCCCCGACAACTTATCGAAGAGCCCGCAGGCTTATCTCGAGTTTTCACTTTCCCAGCCAGTAGCTACGAGCGAACTCCAGCCGGGATATCTGACACGCTTGGCTGGCGGCTAGGGCTTGGCTTTTTTCGCCGGCGCCGGTGTAGCGGTTTTCTTCTTGGGAGTTTCAGCGCCGCCCCTGCTGAGCAGCGTCAAAGCATCCTTGGCGCTGAAGGGGAAGCGGCGAACGGACTGTTCGCCAGTGGTGCTGAGGGTGACGTCGACGCGGCGGTTGCTGGCAAGGCGCACGGTCTGCAGGTTTTTCAGAATCTTCTGCTTTTCCGCCGGGGTGATATCCGGATCGGCTTCGATCTGTGCCTTGACGTCGGCGTCGGTCATGTTCTTCTCAAAGCCAAACGCCTTGACCTCCAACTTATCCGCAGGCGCGCCTTTCTCAACCAGATAGCTCTTGGTGCGTTCCACGCGCCGCTCGGAGAGCTTGATGTTGTAGTCTTTGGCTCCGCGAACGTCGGCGTGGCCCTCGAGAATCAATTTAGCGTCCGGTCGATACTTCAAATACTGCAGGAAGTCGCTGGCGAGCGCGTCCAGCGTGACCAGCTGGCTGGGGAGCAGGCCTCCCGTGGGTTTGGCCACGGTGGGCTGGGCCGTCGGAAAGTAGATGCTGTGCAGCGCCAGCTTGGCTTCCAGTTGCTTGATCTGCGGGGGCTCCTTCACCTCCACATTGCCGGAAGCATCGGCGGTACCGCCGCGGCCGTCGTTCACCGCGCACTTCACTGTGTAGGTTCCGGGCTTGAGGCCCGTGGAATCAAACTGCACATTCGAGCCGCTTCCGACGATTTGTCCCCCAGTGGTGGTGTAGCTGTAGGACAGCGGGTCGTTGTCCGGATCGCTGCCGTTGCAGGTGATGCCGGTGCGCTCACCCGGGAGAATCGGGGTGCGTTCGACGGAGAGAGTGGCGGTCGGCGGATGATTGGGCTTTTCTTCCACTTTAATGTCTACGGCACACGAAGCGGAGCCGCCCTTGCCGTCAGCCACTTTCACGTTCACGGTGTAGGAGCCAGCGGCCACGCCAGTGGAATTCCAGCGTGCCTCCGGGCCTGTGCCTTCCACCGCGCCGCCCGTCGCCGAGTAGGTGTAGGTCAACGGATCGTTGTCTGAGTCGCTGGCGTTCACGTGCACAACCACGCTGTCGCCCGAACCGGCATAGACCGAAGACGGACTCACCGAACACGCCGCCACGGGAGGATGATTTGGCGGAGGCGGCGCATTGGGAATCCCGAACCGCAATACCAGGCCCGTGCCGGCGCGGAAACTGTTTTGACGCCCCGTGGACCCTAGGGCTGGGCCTGAAAGTGTGGTCATGAAGTAATCGAACTGGGCCACACGCCAGGCAAGGTATTTAGTTAGAACCATGTCCACGCCGCCGCCAGCGGCTACCGCAAATGCATCCTGCTTGCCGGCGCCAGTCATCTGGCTACTGCCGCGCACACCTCCGACTAAGAATTCAGCAAAAGGAACAAAGTAATTAAATCTACGAAGGTTCAGCCGCGGACCGAATAGATAGCTCATGAATCCGCCCCGTACTGAATTGTTGTTTCCTGTCAGCGGGAATAGGTTGCGTTCGGTATTGTAGCCTCCTGCCTCAGCCGTCAGACCGATCCACCTCGAAGCGTTGTAGGTGAAGGAACCTGATCCACCGTGGCCGTTGGAGTGTGCAAAGGGGTCGCCGGGCGCGAAATTGATGTAGTTATACATTCCCGCGACCTCGTATCGCGGAACGAGCTTGCCAGGCGATTGGGTGTCCGCGGAGGCGGCCGCGGGGCCCGGGAAAGGGGTTGGCCGCGGCGCTGCAGGCAGCCCGAATGCGCCTTCGGTGGCCAGGGGCTTGCTGCTTTCCACAGAATTCACGAAAGCCGTGTTCCTTTCCGCGGCTGCTGCGGTGTTCGTGGCTTCGTCGCCCGCCCCACTTTTCTTCTGCTGCGCGCACAGCGGCAAAGCCAAAAACGCGCTCATCGCAAGTGCTGCACCCCAATTGCGCATCTCTTTTCTCCTCAGCCTTTTCAGTCGGATCCCGTTTGATTCACGCGCTCGCCAACTGACTGCGCACCGCTCAGGCGAGCTGCGTAATACGCATTGCTGCCGTTCCACTTTTTGCTGCTTGTCTACAGGCTCCCACTTCACAACCCCACACTCATGTCCGAACCAACGAGGGAAACCTAAGAAAAAAAGGAAGCGGCGAAACAAGACTATTCCACAATTCGCTTTCGGTGCAACAACTTCGTGCCCTGCGTTACACTAATCGTTCGCAATGAACACGATCACCACGCTCGACAATCTCTGGATGGGGCGCCCGCGTTCTATTGCCGCTGGGCTGCTCGAATCGGACGGCCACCGCGCCGTTATCGACCCCGGCCCTGGCTCAACGCTCGAGACTTTGCGGCAACAACTGCGGGATCATGGCATTGGCGTTGTGGATCTCGATGCCATCCTTCTCACGCACATCCACCTGGACCACGCCGGAGCAACGGGAGCGCTGGTGCGTGAGAATCCGCGGCTCGCCGTGCATGTTCACAAGAACGGCGCGCCACACGTGATTGACCCGTCTAAGCTACTGGCCAGCGCTCAGCGGCTCTGGCCCAACGATTTGCAGCGCCTGTTCGGTGAAACTCTTCCCGTTCCGGCGGAGAATTTACGCATCCTCGAAGGCGGTGAAACGCTCACACTCGGCTCGCGGAAAGTCGAAGCCGTTTACACACCGGGCCACGCTTCACACCACGTCAGTTATTTCGACAAGGCGGAAGGTGTGGCTTTCGTTGGCGATACGGCCGGCGTGCGCATCGAGGGAAATTCGTTCGTCATGCCGGCAACTCCGCCACCGGACATCGATCTCGGAATCTGGGATACTTCCTTTGCCGCAATTCTGGAGCGCAAGCCCGCGCGGCTATTTCTCACGCACTTCGGTTATTCCGACAATCCGTCGGAACATATTCTGTTGTTCCGCGAACGGCTCCATCGCTGGGCCGCGCTCACCGCGGAAATCCTGCGCAGCGCCGCCAACGATTCCGCCGCAATGGATTCCTTCATGTCCGCCACGTATGCCGAAATCTCCCAGCATCTCCCCGCCGGTGAAGCCGACCACTACGCCTTCAGCGCCGGCCTGAATCTGTCTTTTCTTGGCCTCGCGAGGTATCTGCGCAAGCGCGCCACTGCCGCTCCCTGAACTGCATACAGGTTTTTCTGCGGTTAAGAATGAAATGAGAAAGACTTATGCGGTTGTCTCAGACGAGGACATTTCTTCGGGACTCGACGCGGGCTCTGTCGCGGGCGCGGCCAGCGCTTCGAGGCGCGCGGAAAACGCTTCGACGAGAAGATCAACGAGCTTCTTTGCGCCGCTGCCTTGGGGATCTTTATCGGGATTGTATTGCGCGACATCGAGGCCCAGCAGATTCCTATGCTTTACAAACTCGATGAAGGAAGCGCGCACATCGTCGAAGCGCAAGCCGCCGCTGCCGGGGACGTTCACCGCGGGGAAATCCTCCTGCGCAATGGCATCGACATCCAGGTGCAGAACGAATTCACGCGCGTCCGCATGCACTTGCGCCAGCGCCTCGTGCGCCGCCTTGCCGGCGCCCTTGGACTGAATGTCCCCGGCGTGAATATGCCGCATTGGGGATTTGGCGAGGAATTCCTCCTCCGGCGGGTCGAGCCTCTCGAGTCCGAAGAGCGTCACGTCCGGTTCGCGCACAAGAGGCGCTTCGCTCCAGAAGCGCACCAGTTCCGGCGCGCCCTTGCCGATGATGTGCGCTACAACCATTCCGTCGATACGGCCAGAGGGAGTGCTCGCTGGAGTATTCAGATCGGCGTCGCGATCGAACCAGAGAAGGTTTACATGCTTGTAGTAGCGCCGCGCTCCGGTAAGCAAGCCGATGACCTGGGCGCAGTCGCCTCCCAGGATCAGCACGAGCCCGCCGCTTTTCACCGCGAGCTCCGCGCGCGTCCTCAGATCGTTCAGCCCGGCCACGATTTCGGCCAGGTTTCGCGCGCGCCGGTGCTCATCGTCGTCCGCGAAGAGGCGCGGGGCGCAGTCGCCATGATCCACGACTTCATAGCCAGCGGCCTGCAGCTTTTCAGCAAGTCCGGCCGCGCGCAGCGCCGCCGGAGCCTTCTCGCTGCCCATGGAAAATGCCGCGGCGCTCGAAGGTGCGCCAATCAAGGCAATCTTCTTCGGCTGACGGACGATCTTGACCGCCAAGGTCTCGCTCCTTAGTCTTGCATTTCTGGTCTACCGCGCTGGGTACCGATGACCGGATCGTTTATAACTCAGGCCGGCAAACCACTCCAGTCACGTACCGGGTTCCCTGCCGGACACTGCAAACACTTTTTATCGCCGCGGCGCCGGCGCGATGGTCGCCAACTCCGGAGGCAGCGTGAAGCGCACGTCCTCGCGAATCAAATCCAAATCACGCTGATCCGTGAAACCGAATTCCGCAAGGCGTTCGCTGACTTGCTCCACCAGAACTTCCGGAGCGGACGCGCCCGCAGTCAAGCCCACGCGGGAAACGCCTTCGAGCCAATTCACATCGATGTCCTTGGCCGAGTCAATCAATTGGGCTTTGACGCCGCTCCGCTGCGCGACTTCCACGAGCCGGTTGGAATTGGAGCTATTCGGCGAGCCCACTACCAGAATCAGATCGACGTCCTTGGCAACCTGCTCGACCGCTTCCTGCCGGTTCTGCGTGGCGTAGCAAATATCGTCGCTCGCGGGACCCTGGATGAGCGGGAATTTCTGGCGCAGCCGTGCCACGATTTCCTGCGTGTCGTAGAGGCTCAGAGTCGTTTGCGTGAGGAAGGAGAGCTTGCCGGGGTCATCGACTTCGAGAGCATCCACTGCCGCAACAGAGTCCACCACGATGGTGCGGTCCGGCGCTTCGCCCGAGGTGCCGACGATCTCCTGGTGGTCTCGATGGCCGATCAGAATAATGGTGCGTTTCTCGCGGGCAAACTTCAGGGCCTCGAGGTGCACTTTGGTCACCAGCGGGCACGTGGCGTCAATCACTTTCAGGGCGCGCGATTTGGCTTCATCGCGCACGGTCGGCGGAACGCCGTGGGCGCTAAAAACCAGCACCGCGCCGTGCGGCACTTCTTCGATGGTTTCCACGAAAATCGCGCCGCGCCGGCGCAACTGCTCCACAACATAAGTGTTATGGACGATCTCATGGTGGACGTAGACAGGCGCGCCATAGGCTTCCAGCGCGAGCTCGACGATATCCACGGCGCGTACCACGCCGGCGCAGAAGCCGCGCGGCCTTACCCTCAATAAAACCTTTCCATTCGTTGCAGTCAGCATTGTCACCCTAATGAGTTAATTTCAGGAGACTCTATCATACCTCACGGCGCGCCCCGCCCGCATCCCGTTTCCATAAGTTTGCCTTGTCCTAACTCGAAGCGTCCGGCTCTTCATGGAAAATCCGTTCGAGCCGGCGAAGAGGGATCGAAAAAAGACAAGGGGGTACGCAGCATCGGGTAAACCTGGGAGGCACCATGAAAATTATTCCTCACGCCGATCCCCCCTAACTCTCCCCAGGGACGCCGCAAGAGCCGAATTCTGAGTCACTTATGCGGATTTACCTTTTGGCACTTCATTAGCAGAGTATACCCCTGCCGAGCCACCTCATTCCTTCTCGTCCCCGGGAAGCGGAGTCTAGTTTGCTCCGCGAACAGGGATTGGAGATCGCGGGCAATTCCAATCCTTCAAGAAAACTTTCCGTCTGATATGGGAGGATTGGTGTGTCCAACCCTCCTTGCACAGACAAATGGAAGAGAGGGAGCATGAAACCCGCCATCTTGCTTGTGGATGTTGCCTCGGCGAGCCGCGAAGAGTGGAAGTCCTTTCTACAAAGCCAGAAGTGCGACGTGGAGACTGCCTCAGATGGCGAATCCGCAGCGAAGCTCTGCGTGCAGATGCAGCCGGACATAGTTCTCGTGAACGACAGTTTGCCGGACATTGCGAGCTTCGAGCTTTGCCGTCAGATCAAGAATGATCCCCTCAATCAACTCACACCCGTCGTTTTGCTGAAATCATCATTGGATCAATGGGATGTCCAGCGCGGACGGGATGCCGGCGCGATTGATGTTTGGGCCACTCCGGCGTCGCTTTGGGATGCCTTGGGACGCATCGAAACTCTCTTACGACTCAAGAACTACATGGAAGAGCAGGCGAAGTCCGTAGTGTTTTCGCTGGCGGGAAGCGTCGATTCAAAACAACACATGAGAAACGGCCACTCGGAGCGCCTGGTGGCCTATGCGGAACAGTTGGGAGAGAGCCTTGGTCTTGGACAAGAGCACCTGCACGAGCTCCGCATCGCCAGCTGGCTTCACGACATCGGGAAAATCGCCGTGCCGGAGAATATCCTCCTGAAAGCCGGGCCTCTGGACGCGGAAGAAACCAGGATCATGCGCGAACATCCGGTGATCGGGGAAAAAATGTGCGCGCCTCTCAAGTCGCTTCGCCGCGTCCTCCCGGTGATACGGCATCATCATGAAAGAATGGACGGCAGCGGGTACCCGGATGGCCTTCGCGGAGAAGCCATTCCGCTGAAAGCCAGAATTCTGCAGGTCGTGGACATCTATGACGCACTGACGACCGACCGCCCCTACCGGGGGGCTCTCCCTCCCGAGCAAGCGCTGGAGATCCTCTTCAGCGAAGCCGACAATGGCTGGCTCGATGCTTCCGTGGTGTGGAAGTTCTCGCAGATGTGCCGGCATGGTGAGTGCTTCCCGTTAAGGGGAAGGACGATGCTGGCGTCCTACTACGCGTAGCCGCGCAACGCTCGTCCGGTTGTTTCACGATTGAGAAAGCTTTCAATCCTTATCCAAATTGGCGCTCGCTGAGCCAGCGCGGCCAGCCGTAAGATACGCGCATCATGGCTACGGAAATGGTCGTCTTCCCAGTGACGCTGGAAGGCCTACATGTGCGGCTGGAGCCGCTGGCAAAAGCGCACCTAAGGGGGCTTGCCGAAATTGGACTGGACGAAGAATTGTGGCAATGGATTCCCACGCCCGTTCGGACCGCGGAAGAAATGGCTGCGTATATTGAAGCAGCGCTCGACGAGCAGGAGCGGCAAGTGTCCTTGCCGTTTGCACTTGTCGAAAAGGCTTCGGGTCGCGCCATCGGGAGCACGCGTTACGGGAATATCGACCGGACGCACCATCGCGTGGAGATTGGCTGGACGTGGGTGGCGCGCGAATGGCAGCGCACGGCGACGAACACAGAAGCGAAGTACTTGCTGCTGAAACATGCGTTCGAAACGCTCGGGTGCATCCGTGTGGAGCTGAAGACGGATTCGCTGAACGAGCGTTCGCGCGCAGCGATACTGCGTATCGGCGCGCGGGAAGAGGGCATTTTTCGAAACCACATGATTACTGCAATCGGACGCATCCGGCATACGGTTTACTTCAGCATTATCGATTCCGAGTGGCCGGCGGTGAAAGCGCGCCTCGAAGGGAAACTGGACGCGCGTAAGCACTAAGGCCGCGCGAACCGTCGTGATGCTCTACCTTTTGAGCAACTGCTGGCCGTTTAGGTAGCGTCCCAACACGTTCAACTAGGGTAAGATTCATTTCAGAATCCAGATGATTCCTTGGCTGGTTTCTTTACGAGTCCGGCGCGCTCGCGGACTTGATACTGGGAGAAGAGCTTGGCCAGTCCAACCGATCCGGCGAACCGCCGGCGCAGCGAGCGCGTGATGCTGCAGATGAAGGTCACGGTGATCGCGGAAGACGTCCAGCACAAGCCGCGTCAGGAGGAAGCGCTGACGCTCGTGGTGAACGCCCACGGCGGCCTGCTCAAGATGAAATTGGACGTATACGTCGGCCAACCTATGCGCCTGCTGAACCCGCAGAACAAAATCGCGCAAGACTGCCGGGTCGTCCGCGTAGACGATACTGGGACCGAATTCTTTTCCGTGGCGTTTGAGTTTGACCAGCCGAATCCGAAGTTCTGGCCTGTAGTTTTCCCGCCGTCGGATTGGGAAGCTCCACGGGCGTAAAGCTGCGTCCGGCAATTCAGGCCGCGCGGGGTTGCCTTCCTGCCTTTGCCTCCCTTGACGTACATTCCATTGACGGCCGCAACTCTTCCAAAGGGTCCGGGTTTTAGATAGCGAGAAAGATGTTTGCTTTGGAGGAAGTTCCAATGGGGTATTGGATGAATAGGATTGGAAAATCGCCGCTGATGGCGGCCTCCATTCTGCTTGGCGGGCTGTTGCTCGCCGGTTGTGATGAGCACGTGCAGATTATTCGCAACCGGGATATTCCGGTTTTGAAACATCAGACTTGGGCGTGGCGGCCTGCGCCAGCCAGAAAAGAAGCAAGGAACGAACGGCCTGTGGTTTCGCGGGACGTTGTCGGAGGCCGCGAAGGAGTGGCGACGGAAGCTGATCCCGCTAATGGAATTGTCCGGCAAGAGCTTCGCACGGCGATCGAGCGGCAACTGACAGCCAAGGGCTTGACGCAAGCGAGCGATCCGGCAGCGGCAGATTTCCTGGTGGACTATCACTTTGCGATGCGCCGCCACAACGTGACGGTGGAGCGCGTTTATCCTGGGGCCTACCCTGGGTTGGTGTGCGGGCCGTTTGGATGCTGGCAAGGATGGAGCTACGGACCTGCCGAAGTCAGCTACGAGAATGTGAGGTTCCGCGAAGGGACGTTTGTGTTTGACTTGATCAAGCGCGGTCCGAACCGGCTGGCCTACCGGGCCATCGGACAGGAACCGGCACATCACGCCACGTTCTCGAACGATCAGGTTGAGGATATGGTGCATGCCCTGCTGAAGGGGCTCAAACCCAGGGGATAGATTTAAGAAGCGAGCAAAGGGCCTGCCTCGACCGCGTCGGGGCGGGCTCTTTGCATTTGGCAGCCCGCTTTTCCTCCACCTGTGGTCTGACACGGCCACCTTTTGGCCTTGCTCCCGGCGCGACCCACGCAGAACTGCTATCCTCTCGGGCGCGGCAGTAAAGAAATGGGAGCAGCGATGAATAGCGAAAAAGTAGTCCTGATAACCGGCACGAGCAGCGGCTTCGGCCGGTTGATTGCGGAAACGCTAGCCCGCAAAAAATATCAGGTCTTTGCGACCATGCGTGACATAAAGGGCCGCAACGCGACGGTAGCCCGGGAAATCGCGGAGCTTGCCAAGCACGAGTCGCTCTCCTTGCGAACGCTGGAGCTCGATGTGACGAACGACCCCTCGGTCGAACGCGCCGTGAGCAAAGTCGTATTGGAGTGCGGCCGCCTCGACGTGCTGGTGAACAACGCGGGCTACGGGGTTATGGACTTGGCGGAGACTGTTACGACGGCGCAGGCGCAGCGGCAGTTTGACACGAATCTTTTCGGCGTCTTGCGGATGAATCGAGCGGTGCTCCCGGCCATGAAGCGCCAGAAGAGCGGTCTACTGTTGCACGTCAGCAGTGGCGCAGGACGCCTGGTCATTCCGGGGATGGGCTTGTACTGCGCGAGCAAGTTTGCGATGGAAGCGCTCGCAGAGGTCTATCGTTACGAACTGGCGTCGCAAGGGATCGATTCTGTGGTTATCGAGCCGGGCGCTTATGCCACGCCGATTATGGCGAAGCTCGAAAGAGGCGAAGACTCCAAGCGCAAAACCGGCTACGGCAAAATGGCGGAAGTTCCGGAAAAACTAAAAGCCAAGATTGGAAGCTCGCGGGGTAACCCTCAGGAAATCGCGGATGCCGTGTTGCAAATCATCGAAACGCCTGCCGGACAGCGCCAACTCCGCTATCGGGTGGGCCCGGGCGGGCCGGGAGTGCAACGGATCAACACGCTTACGGACGAAGTGCAAGCGCAGATGCTGGAGGCCTTTGGTATCACCGCGGAGACAAAATTCCAGACTTGATCGCCAAGGGCTCCTTAGCTCTCCTAAATCGCGTAAACAACCGGCGACGAATCACTAAGGGAGCAAGCCGAAAACGGCGACGCTAGTCGGGGTCCCCACGTAAACTTTCCCGTTGACAACGACCGGCGTAATGAATTTGTTGCCGCTGAAGTGGTCGCGGTTATTGGCGGCCTGATTGGAATCGTAGAGTTCCCTGGTGAGATTGGCAGCGTCGTAAGCAAACAGGATTGCGCCGCTATTTTCTATGGCCCAGACGATTCCGTTGGCCGTGCCGTTGGCAGACACGCTCGGCGTCGTTCCGGGATATCCGAAATGATGTGTGGATTGTGACGAAGGAGTGCTCGCGAGTTTCGCGCTGGCCACCGGGAAGGCCTTCAGAGCGTCGCCCACAGCTCCGTAGTAGACGGTGTTGTTGAAAAACGCGGGCATGGAGAAAACACCGCCGCCAAGCTGCCCGGAAATTTCCTGGTAAATCTGATCCGTGTTGGCGTTGAACTTGCCCATCGAATCACGATCCACGACATAGATGATCGAATCTTTACCCGCCCCGACTGAAAGGTGCCGCGTGTTGCCGCCTGAATCCGTAACGTCCAGGAGCAATATTCCTCCTCCGGAACCAAAGTCGGTATCGGCATTCGATTCCGCGACCGTGTTGTGCGGAGTGAAGTAATCGGCAAGCTTCAATCCACTGGAAGTGGAAAGCTTGACGAAGCAGTTGCCGCAATTGCCGTTCGCCGGAAAACCGCTGGCGTTCAACGTGGTATCGAAATCGCCATTTCCGAGAATGAAGAACAGATTGCCCGCCGGGTCGGCAGCGGGCGCGGTGCCCGCCATCCAGATGCCGCCCTCGCTGCCGTTCGGTACCAAATTCAGAACGCTCGTTTGCACGAGCGTGTCCGCGCTGAAAGCCATGACCCATGAAGTGTAAGGACGAATGTCGCAGTGCGAAGACCAGGTGGTGTAAATGGTTCCGTTGACCTGCAGCAGCCCGGGCCGCTCCTTGTATTGTTTCGGATCAAAGACGACGTTTCCGCCGGAACTGTTATCGCCCGTACCTGGGTACGTCGCCGTGATGGTTTGAGGACCGGCGAACAGTTCTGCGCCCGTAGACAAGTTCAGCGCATGCAGGCGCTGGAAATAACTTCCGCTGGCATTTTTCGACATGGCGACGACGTAGATGGCGTTGCGGATGCGATCGATGACCGGCGTCGCGGTGATGCCAATTTCCGGCGAGACCTGGCCGCAGCCGCGAGTATCGCTGGTGGTTTCGCCGCTCCCGAGCGTGCTGGTCTTCCATAGAAAGGTGGAAGTGACGCCGTTAATGGAGTCGGCATCGAAGGCGTATACCGAACCGTGTTCGGTCGCGACATACAGAACATTTTTCATTTGCCCGTTGATAGCGACCTGCGAAAGATACAAAGGCTGGGCATCGACTTTGCCATCCACTGTGAATTCGCCCTTCTTCCCGAACTGCGTCAAGTTCACGTTGGCGGGAGTCAGAATTGTTTCATTGAGGTTCTGTCCGGAGCGTCCGTTGTCGTAGTGATAGGTGATCACGTCCACGCTTGAAGTGGTTGTGCCGGGATTAACGGTGAGAGTGGCGGAATTGCTTGTCACGCTGCCCGCAGCGTTGCTCACCATAACGCGAAACAGTTCGCCGCTGTCGGAGGTGGTCGTGACCGGAGTCGTGTAGCTGGAAGATGTAGCGCCGGTGATGTCCGCGCCGTTTTTCTGCCACTGATACGTAAGAGGCAGCGTCCCCGCGGCAACAACACTGAACGTCGCGGTTTGCCCGGCGGTCACAGTTTGATTCCCCGGCTGCGTGTTGATGTAGGGGGCGACGGGCCCGCCACCGTTTACTGTACCGCTGCCGGAATAGCCGCTACACGCCGCGAAGGACAATGCAAGCAGAACAACTGCGATCGAGCATAAGAATGGCATTCGCCGCATGAGCACAATCCTCGATAGTGAATTCAGCAGCTGGGCTGAACAAGAAACGCGACCACGCCGTGGGTTTAACGAGTTTAGCGAATACATAAAACGCGGCCCACAAGAAAAACACTTGAAATACGGCCTGAGAGAAAACCGTAAGTCCATTTTAGATTCGCGCTTGGGGAGTTGCACCTGAACTGAAGTACAGTTCTTGGCCAGCGCATTGGGAGCAGCGGGGACCGCAAGCTGGCCTGCTTGCCTCTGGGCCTCCTTCCTTCTATTCTCGTGGTCCTCATGCTGCTTGCAGATAAGGTTGCACTCATTACTGGTTCGGGGCGCGGAATAGGCCGGGCCATCGCTCATCTATTTGCGACAGAAGGCGCCGCCGTGTTTCTTACCGCGCGAACGGAAAAGGAACTCGCCGCCACCGCGGCAGAGATTTCAGGCCAGGGCGGGCGCGCGGCGGGCGCGCCAGCCGATCTGACCCTGGACGCACAATGCACCCATGTCGTCGCCGCGTGCCGCGAAAAGTTCGGCAAGATCGATATCCTTGTTAACAATGCCGGGCATTACGGCCCCGTGGTTCCCGTAGAAGATTATCCATTGGCGGATTTCGACAAAGTGATTTCCGTTCACCTTCGTGCCGCGTTTCTGTTGTCAAAACTCGTGCTGCCGGAAATGTACGCGCGGCAGTCCGGGGTGATTCTGAATATCTCCAGCCTTTCGGCGAAGGCGGCCTATGCTTGGGGCTCCGCCTATGCCGCCGCGAAGGCGGGAATGTTGGGACTGACGCGCGTGACGGCCGCGGAAGGCGCTCGGAAAGGTGTTCGCGTGAACGCTATCTGCCCCGGACCGGTTACGGAAACGCAAATGTCCAAGGAACTGGGTGCAACGCTTGCGAAGAAAATGGGCGTGAACGAAAAGGAACAATTGGCCGGCTTTCTGAATGGCCTGCTGCAGGGCCGCCCACAGACGGCCGAAGAAATCGCGCGCGCCGCTCTGTTCCTCTGCTCGGAGCAATCCAGCGCGATGACCGGCCAGTCCATCAACGTCGATGGCGGCGTTGTGTTTTACTGAAAATTCCGCGAAGCACAACGTAGGAAGAATAGATGGCGCGTGGCGGGAACGCTTGTCCGCCGTGCATTTCAATGCAAATATCGACAACGGAGCGGGCTTCGGCTAACATCTGGCGCGTAGGGTCCGGCGAGACGCGCGACGCAAGGACGTGCTGGTAGTTGCTTTACATTTGGATCGCATTTGTCTCGCGCGGAATGGTTGTCTCTTTCTGAAGTTACCGTGACTAGGAACTGCACTTTTGGGAGGGAACTTGGGGCAGTCGTCTCTAATTAGTCCTCCGAGCCATTCCGTGGGGGAAGACGCGAGGCGCAGCACGCGCATTGAGCGGTCCGTACCGCTGATTGTCTTCGGTCAGAACCGTATGGGCGAGCCCTTCGTGGAGCGAACCGTCTCGACCAGCCTGAACCTGCACGGATGCCGGTATCCCTCGCGGCACGACTACGGCGTTGGCTCGTGGGTCACCTTGCAAGTCGTCGGATTGAGTGTCGAGCCGAAGCCACCGGCGGTGCGCGCGCGAGTGCGGTCAGTCCACACGTCCCAGAGTTCGCGGGAACTCCAGCAAGTAGGCGTGGAGCTGGAAAACCCGGGGAATGTTTGGGGAATCGTTACGCCGCCCCAGGACTGGATGAGTTCCGGAACAACAAGCGCGCCGCGAGCCCAATTTGCAACCGCAGTGGCGCCTGCTCTCGAAGATGCCCCGCCCGTGACTGTGGAAGTCAACGAGCCACCAGTGAATAGTGAACACAGAATGGCCGAGGTCGCCACATTCCCTTCTCCGTCGCCGGCTGTTTCAAATCCGCAGGCGCCAAAGCTTGCTGAGGCTCCCAAAGCACAGCGCGTCGTCATTACACCGGACGGACTTATCGCGGCGCTGCAAGGAAAGCTGCAACAGGCGGCGGAGAAAGCAGTGCAAGCGGCAGTGGCCAAGCAAGTCGGTGAAGCGGTGCGTGAAGCGCTCAGCTCGATTGACGATGTGCGCAATTCCAGTGTGCGCGAGATTCAGGAACTTTTCCCCACGCGCGTGGAAGCTATGAGGCTTTTCACGAATCAGGAGTTGGGCGGCGAGATCGCTTCTCATTTGAAGGAGCAATTGGAAAAGTACCGCGGTCAAGCGGAGGAAATGGCGCAGCGCCTGGAGAAACAAGCGGCTGAGTTACGGCGCGAACTGGCGAACTCGCAGGAATTTGTGGAAAGAATGACGCGCGAAATACAGCCGCAGATCAATGCCCGCCTGAACGAAGCAGTAGCCCGGGCGGCATCGGAATTCGAAGGAGCGACGGCCCGCACCGCACACCGCCGCTATGAGCTCATGCTCGAGAATACCCAGGCCGTGACGCAGGAGGCGCTCCTGAAGCTCGATGCCCGCTCCGCCGAAGTCCAGGCGCTGGTGCAAAGCGCGGTGAATTCCGCTTTGGGAACATTCCAGAGGCAGACGGACGAGCATGCGGATGCGGTCTTATCAGAGACCAAGGAACGTGCCGAGTCTGCTCTCTCCTCTCTCGACGCGGAAAGCCGCGCCGCCTGTGAAGCTCGCCGCCTGGTATTGGAGACCGAAGTTGCCCGCGCCACCGAGCGTTCCACGGACCAGTTCCGCAAAGGAATGAAGGCTTTCCTGTACTCCTGTTTGGTGGCTGCCGTCAGCGCCGTGGATGAACATTCGAAATCTACTTTGGATGGACTCGTCAAAGACAAAGATAACGGGAAAACCTTGTTCGAATCAGACAGTGATTCGCGCACGGAAGAAGATGGGAAAATCATTCCGGGTACCGACATTGACCCACTCACCCATTGAACGGCAGCAGCCCGGCCCAGCCGAAGAATGATGCGGGCTGCCACAAGAAATTCTCTAACCCCAGAAAAGAAAAAGCCAACCGCACTCTCGAAGCGGTTGGCCTTTTTCTTCGTCCTGTTGCCGCCGAGGCTGCGCCAGCCCTGAAGGAGTCAGGATGACGGTCTCTGCGTGTGCTCTGGCTGAGGCCAGAAGTTCGTCAAATCGTCAGCGCGCTGTCGCAGAACCCGGACGCCGAAATGGCCTCCGTGCTGCATCTTCGATCGCGTAGATGCCCTGCCGCGTGGCCACCACGATCGGATGCCGGCTGTCGGCCACCCGGTCAACAGCCAATGCCCAACCGCGATGCAGCATGTACAAGGTTCCTGCCACAAACGCGAGGGCTGCAAATCCTACCGCAAACAACGCAAACACGGCCAGCAATTCCCACACAAAATACACTTGCAGCGAGACCAGCGCTGCCAGAAACATCCACATCCACTTTCGGCTCTTGTCCTTGGTCTTCATCTTCGCTCTTTCCCCCGTACAGTACCCATTAACTCTGACCGCTGCCTTTTGTTTCGCTTCCCGGCTCTCTTTCCATTGATTGGATGCGCCAACCTGCCCGAAGGTCCAACCCACCCTCGTACCTGTCCCATTTGACACCTGTGGGGACCCAAAAGCGATGGTACACAAGACACATTTTGAAGCCTAAACCAGTCTCCTAGTACGGCTATTCTTCCCATCAGAAATCCATAAGAAACACAAAACAAAGATGTTACATGCGCTTCGACTTTCGCCCTTATTTTCGCCTCTTTTTCCCTGTACCGGCTGTGGAAAACCTGTACCTTCGTACAGGCGTTTTCGGGCTCCCTCCATAGTGAATCCTGGCTCCCCTGCCGTTTCAATTAAACTCATTCGCAAACAAAAACGCGTTGCCCCGGCTAGCCCCGGCGGCAACGCGTTCTCTTCTTCTCGAAAGGCTTTTCTAGGCCTTTTTCACCTTTCTCGCGATCCACACAAGGATCACCGCCCCAACAAACGCAACGATAATCTGTCCGATCAGGCTGTCCGCATGGAGCCCCAGAAGGCTAAACACAAAGCCCCCAACAACGCCTCCTACAATTCCCAGGACGATATCCATCACTACGCCGTATCCCCCGCCCTTCATCACGTTTCCGGCAAGCCAGCCGGCGATCAACCCCACCACGATCCAATAGATTAGTCCTCCCAAGATTGCCTCCTCACTGTGTTTGCGCGAACAATCCCAATGGTGCGCGTAACGCGTGGAACGCGCCTTGCCCAACATCAACTGCGCAGCTTACACTGACTCGCAAGAAAACTACATAGCTGTAACGGGGCGTTAATGACTTCTCGCATTCGTTTGCTCTTTCTGTCGCTGTTGGTGCTCGCTCTCACCGGCGCGGCCTGCTCAAAGTCTCCTTTGCAGAGTGACTCGATCTCCTCGGGTAGATCCGGCGCTCGCCCCACCATCGTTTTCATGACCGACTTCGGCATCGCCAATGATGCCGTGGCCATCTGCAAAGCTGTCATGCTCGGCATCGCCCCCGACGCTCGCATCATGGACATCACGCATCAGGTGACCCCATATTCCATTGAAGAAGGCGCGCGCTTCCTGGAAGGCGTTTCCCCTTACTATCCCGCGGGAACCGTATTTGTGGCGGTTGTCGACCCGGGGGTCGGCACCTCGCGCAAAGCCGTCGTCGTCAAATCAAAAAAGGGCCAGTATTTTGTCCTGCCTGACAACGGTCTGATCACTCCCGTAATCGATCGCGACGGTCTGGTTTCCGCGCGCGAGATCACCAATCCCAACTGGATTATTCAGGCTCCGATTTCCTCCACTTTTCATGGCCGTGACATTTTCTCTCCTGCGGGCGCGCACCTCGCCGCCGGATGGGAATTCAACCTCGTTGGCCCCGAAGTCCCTCAACTCGTCCGCCTTACTCCCATGACTTCCACCGCCACCGCCAACGGCATCGCCGGGGACATCATCGCGCTCGATGATCCTTTCGGCTCCCTCATTACCGATATTCCCGGCGACGAGTTCAAGAAACTCGGCTACAACCCCGGTGACAAATTAAGGGTGGACATCAACAAGAAACCGATAGCCCTTTTTTATGTGAAGACTTTTATGGATGTCCCGGTCGGCGATCCGCTCCTCTACATCGATTCGCGCGGCCGCGTCGCCATTGCCGTCAATCAGGGCAACTACTCGAAGAAGTTCAACATAGAGCCTCCCGGCGCCATCTTCATCCCACGCAAAGGCGCCCCTCTCAAGGAAAAGTAAAGCTTCCAACCCAGGCCGAGTGTTTGCCAAGATTCCAGGGAACTTCTCCCTCTCCCTGTCGTATCACTCTGTTAGGTAGCCAAACGAAAGTGTGCCCTTTTCAATGAGCAGGTATTCGCGGGGGTAAGCCATGCATTCCTTTAAGAACGATCTCAAGCAAATCCTCCGGAGGCTCGCCCGTGCCCCGCTGTTCACGGTCATCACCCTTGTCACGCTGGCCTCTGGCGTAGGGGCCAACACCGTAGTATTCAGCGTCCTCGAAGGCATCCTCATTAAGCCCTTGCCCTATCCCAAGCCCGATGAACTTATCGGTGTCTGGCTTACCGCACCCGGCATCCAGCTCAAGGAATTCGAGCTGTCACCTTCCGACTACTTCATCTTCCGCGATCAAAACCGCACTCTCCAGGACATCGGTCTTTATGCGGGCGACTCCGTGAGTGTGACCGGCATCGCCGAACCGGAACAAGTCCGCGCCTTGCGTGTCACTGATGGCACTCTCCCCCTCCTTGGGATTTCTCCGATCCTGGGTCGCACCTTCACCAAACAGGATGATTCCCCGGGCGCCCCCGAAACTGTCATGCTCACCTACGGCTATTGGCGCCGCAAATTTGGTGGCGATTCCTCCGTCATTGGCCGCAACATCATCGTGGACGGCAAATCCCGCCAAATCGTCGGCGTCCTGCCTCAGCAATTTCACTTCTTGGATCGGGAAGATCCCGCCGTAATCACCCCGTTCCAATTTGACCGTAACAAAATCCATCTTGGCAACTTCAGCTACGATGGTCTCGCCAGGCTCAAGCCAGGTGTCACTGTCGACCAGGTCAATGCCGACGTTGCTCGCATGCTTCCGATTGTCATGAGCTCGTTTGCCGCGCCGCCCGGCTTCAGCCTCAAGCTCTTCGAAGACGCCCACATCGGCCCCAATGTTCGTCCCCTCAAGCGCGATGTCGTCGGGGACGTCGGCAGCGTTCTCTGGGTCCTCATGGGTTCCATCGGCATGGTTCTTCTGATCGCCTGCGCCAATGTCGCCAATTTGCTGCTCGTCCGTGTCGAAGGCCGCCGTCAGGAGCTCGCTGTTCGCGCTGCCCTGGGAGCGAGCCGCGGTCGTATCGCTGCCGATCTCCTGGTCGAAAGTGTCATTCTCGGGTTGCTCGGCAGCACCATCGGTCTGGGCCTCGCTTATGCCGCGTTGCGCGTCCTGACTGCTATCGCGCCCGCGGGGCTTCCTCGAATCCGTGAAATCGGCATTGACGGGCGCGTTCTGCTCTTCACACTCTTGATTTCAATCCTTGCCAGCGTCCTATTTGCTTCCATTCCCATCTTCAAGTACGCCGGAGTACGTCTCAGCACCGGCATCCGCGAAGGCGGTCGCGCTCTCAGCCAGAGCAAAGAGCAACATCGCGCGCGAAGTGTCCTTGTTGTCGTGCAGGTCGCCCTTGCGCTCGTCCTGCTAATCTGTTCCGGCCTAATGATTCGTACTTTCCGCGCCCTCACCAACGTCAATCCCGGATTCGCCGGGCCCGCCACTCTGCAAACCTTCCGCATCTCGATTCCCGGTACGGTGGTGAAGGAGAACGAGCAAGTTGTCCGCGCGCAGGAAGAGATTCTGTACAAGCTTGCTGCGATTCCGGGCGTCGGGTCCGTCGGAATCATCTCCAACGTCCCCATGACCTACGGGGGCTGGCATGATCCCATCTTCATTGAGAACCACACCTATGCCGAGGGCGAACTTCCTCCGCTGCGCACCTTCCGATTCATTTCGCAGGAATACTTGGACACTGTCAGCACGCCGCTGGTGGCCGGCCGCGCGATCACCTGGAATGACACTTATAAGAAAATTCCTGTCGCCATGGTTTCTGAAAATCTGGCTCGCGAATATTGGCACGACCCTTCAGCCGCGCTTGGCAAACGCATCCGCGTCAGCACCAAGGATGAATGGCGCGAAATCATCGGCGTCGTCGGCAATGTTTACGATGAGGGGGTCAGCAAGCCAGCCGCAAGTATTGTCTATTGGCCCCTCCTGATGGATCACTTTGAGAGCGATGATTCTATGTCCATGCGTGAAGTGGCCTTCGTCCTTCGCAGTCCTCGCACCGGCTCGGAAAGTTTCCTGAACGAAGTCCGCCAGGCCGTCTGGTCCATGAACCCGAATCTTCCTCTCGCTGACGTTCATGCACTGGACTTTTATTACAAACGCTCCATGGCCCGCACTTCGTTTACTCTCATCATGCTTGGAGTCGCTGGCTGCATGGCGCTCCTGCTTGGCGTCGTCGGCATCTACGGCGTGATCGCCTACTCCGTTTCACAGCGCACCCGCGAAATCGGTATTCGCATGGCCCTCGGCGCCCAGCACCAAACGCTCACCGGCATGTTCGTCCGCCACGGTCTCTCGCTCACCGCCATCGGTGTGGCGTGCGGACTAGTGGTGGCCATCATCGTCATGCGCCTCATGTCGTCCTTACTGTTTAAGGTGAGTCCTATCGACCCAGTCGCCTACGGCGCCGCGTCCCTTGGCCTCGTCGCCACTGCGTTCCTCGCGAGCTATTTGCCGTCGCGACGCGCCTCCGCCGTCGACCCCGTCGAGGCCCTCCGCGCCGAATAGCCCCGACCTTGCGGCGCAGCCGGTGGGAAATGAAGAGAAGCGTGTTTGTCGGTACTAACCCGACGGGCGAGCTGATAACTTCCGGGTTGCCCGTCATCCGCCCAATGACAGGCCGCGTTGACGATTGATGCTGTTGGGTAGGCAAATGGAAAAAAAGCGGGATTGGACAACTATGGTCCTGGCGTGCGTAGCTATGTCAACCTAGGTTGCCGGAAGCAGCGGAGGGTGAGCTCCGCCATTGACGCGGCGCTGTTTTCAGTCACAATGATGGCCAATTTTTGCATTGAGGAGTTTCCCATGCGACGCCTGAGCTGGGTTCTCGCCGTCATTCTGTCTCTGACGCCGATTTCATCCGCACAGCAGCCTGATCTGAATCAGCTCAAACGTGAAGCCGTGAGTGAAGTGGATTCCATGCAGGCGCTGACGCAGCAGATGGTGGACGAAATCTTCAGCTACGCCGAGTTGGGTTTTCAGGAGTACAACACCTCGCGTTACGTGAGCGGCATCCTTGAGAAGAACGGATTCACGGTGGAACGCGGTGTCGCGGGAATGCCCACGGCGTGGGTGGCAACATGGGGCGCAGGTAAGCCGGTGATCGCCTTCATTACGGATATCGATGACATTCCGCAGGGCTCGCAAAAGCCGGGTGTG
>Ga0210407_10001034_pt1 | contig 27588 bp, 23 predicted proteins | sample IncBWC27MmetaG_FD_150860 | JGI IMG/M metagenome (GOLD analysis project Ga0210407, IMG submission 150860) | Forest soil microbial communities from Barre Woods Harvard Forest LTER site, Petersham, Massachusetts, United States - Inc-BW-C-27-M | ecosystem: Environmental > Terrestrial > Soil >...
TTCCCGGGTATCACGATAGGAAACGCCGGTTCGCCAACCGGCAACGAACTACGTATAGGTCCGGCTAACAACTTTGCCAATGCCGGCGTCTTCCAGAACCACTTTCAGGGGGCAACCAATTACAATTGGATCGTCGGCCACCACTCGCTCTCCTTCGGATTCGAAGGCGACTACGGTCAACTCAATGTCGTCAACCGTGAAAACGAGATAGCCACCTTCAATTTCAATAGTTTTTCCCACTTTTTGACAGGAACGTTTGGCGGGAGGAATGGCAGCGGACAGCTTTTGAACGGCGAGACCAACCGCTATTTCCGGGCCAAGCAAACGGGACTCTTTGCCCAGGATAGTTACAAATTGAAGTCCAACCTCACGATCACTGCCGGTCTCCGCTGGGATTGGGATGGGCCTCTTACGGAGAAGAATGGGCTGCTCACAAACTTCTCAACCTCCAACTATAACTTTGACCTGGCCTCGGACACGATCAACAACATAGGTCTCGTCGTGGCAGGGAACAACAAGCAGTTCTGCGCGACCAAGTCCAGTTTCTGCACGAGCGACTCGACCCTTACAGGACGGCAGTGGCTATTCCAGCCGCGCATTGGTCTGGCGTGGAAGCCCAGCTTCGTAAAGAACGTTGTGGTACGAGCAGGGTATGGTTTGTATGCAGACCGCGGGGAATTCTTTACCGAACTATCGGCCAGCGCAGGGATAGGGATCAGCGGTCCGTTTGGCGTCACAACCGAACAGCCGTTCACCGTTCCTTTCAATGCTACTTGCAAGGGCCAGGGCTGCTTAGGCGGCAATCCATTCGGCACGGCCCAGCCACCAGCGCCCCCCAGTAATTTTACGGGCGTGGCCGGACTGGTGCACAACCTGGCAGGGCTGAGCGGCTGCACCGAACCTGTGACGCCGACCTGCGCACCTAGTGGAAGACCCCAGTTCGCGTTTCTCTTCGGCGGATATGATCCCAGGAACACGCTGCCCTATTCCGAAAACTACACGTTGGATGTCCAGTGGCAGCCCTACAGTTCACTGGTCGTCGATGTGGGATACGTCGGCAATCATGGCCAGCATTTACTGCTGCCCATCCCGTTCAATCAGCCGGGGATTGCCACACCGGGGCACCCCATTAATGGACAGACTTTCTCTTACGGGTTCCAAGCCACGGACGCTAACGGAGGCAATGGCACACTGCTGACCGAACAGGTTGGAACCACCATTGGGGAGTTCACAGGAGCAGATGGGAATACCGCTCTCCGCGTGCCTTTCGTTGGCTACAATCCCAATTCCGACTTCTGGGAAGCCGAAGGAATCTCCAATTACAACGCGCTTCAAGTCAGCGTAAAGAAACTCCTGAGACACGGACTGATGATCAACGCTTCCTACACCTGGTCTCACGTCCTGGATGAAGGCAGCGGGCTTTCCGAAGGACTTTTCTTCAATGGCAACGACCCGCGTCAGCCCAGGACCGCCTACGCGAGTTCAGGGTTCGATCGCACACACGTCTTCACCATCAACTATCTATATAAAGTTCCTGACCTTACGAAATCGACTGGATTCCTCAAGCACGTTGTCAACGGCTGGGGCATTTCAGGGATCACTACAGCGGAGAGCGGCCTGCCCTACAGCGCGATCGATTTCTCGGGAAGCGTGGCTAGCCAATTCTTTTCCGGCGACGACTTCATCACCAACCCCATACTTGCCATTCCGGGCGGAACGGTGAAGGGTGTACAGCTACAGGGTACGACTGGAGTAAACCCTGGTAATCCGGTGCTCAACGGCGCTGCATTCGGGGTCCTCATCAATCCGCCAGGGACAAACGGTGTTCCTCCCTGCGGACCCACTACCGACAGCGCCGCTCCCAACGCAGCATGCGATTTTTCGGAGTCTGGTTTTTCCAATGGCCCGCGCAACGCTTTCCGCGGACCGTTCCAGGTGCGTTTCGACACCAGCTTTTTCAAGAATTTCAAATTGACCGAACGCTACGCGTTGCGGTTCGACGCCCAATTCTTCAACCTCTTCAATCATCCGAGCTTTGATGCCCCGAACGCCAACTTTAGCTTGAATCCTTGTTTCGGACCCAACACGCAAACTTCTCCGAGCGGGTTCTCATGCCAGTGGCTCGGCACAATTCCCGGTGTTGCTGGCTCAGGCGGAGCGATTGGCAATGGGCAGGCGCCAGCGGGGGCGGGCTTCGTTCAAAATACCATCGGCAGCCCGCGGCTGATTCAGTTCGCGCTGCACTTGACGTTCTAACGGGTCACTGCAAGTCAATCCTGGGGCGGAGGCCGAAAGGCGGCCTCCGCCCCATTTTTCATTTCACTTTGTCTCGAGCGGGCACCGTCCTTATCCTCACTGAGCGCTGATGGAGTGATTCTCTACGGGCATGAGGGTGATTCTCCTAACTTGCGCTAGAATCAGGCTATAACTCGGAGAAAGGCTGTGGCATCTAATTCGGAGTAAAATGGTCGGATATCCGCGCTCTAGAAGCACTCGGAGAGCGATTGGGGATTGATTGAAGGAAATGGCCACGACTGAGCGCATAGCGGCTTCTCGCACCGGGTTGAGCACCGAGTCCCGCGTCGAATTGGGCGGTGTGGGGAGATCTTTGCTCGAAATGATCGGCAACACACCACTTTTGAGGCTGGACCGCGTGGGCCGCGAGTTTCCCAATGTCGAATTCCTTGCCAAGGCCGAATGGTTTAACCCTGGCGGGTCGGTCAAGGACCGCCCGGCGCTCAGCATGATTCAGGCGGGCCTCGCGAGTGGCGCGCTCCGCGCGGGCAAGACCATTATCGATGCCACCAGCGGAAACACCGGCATCGCTTATGCCATGATCGGCGCAGCGCTCGGCTATCCCGTCAAACTGTGTTTGCCGGACAGCGCTTCGCACGAGCGCAAGCGCATTTTGAACGCATTTGGTGCGGAGCTGGTGATTACTCCCGGCGATGAAGGCACGGACGGGGCGATCCGGCGCGTGCAACAGATCGTCGGCACCGAGCCGGAGAAATATTTCTATCCTGACCAGTACGGCAACCAGGCCAACTGGCAGGCGCACTACCGCACGACGGCCAGCGAAATTTGGGAGCAAACCGCGGGGCGTGTGACGCACTTTGTTGCCGGTCTGGGGACGAGCGGCACGTTTGTGGGCACCACGCGGCGGCTAAAAGAGTTGAATCCGGCGATTCGCTGCATCAGCTTGCAGCCGGATGCGTCGTTTCATGGCCTCGAAGGCTGGAAGCACATGGAGACGGCCATCCGCCCCGCGATTTACGACGACACGCTGGCGGATGAAAACCTCGAAGTGGGCACGGAAGAGGCGTATCGTCTCGTGAGGCACGTGGCGCGCGAAGAAGGCTTGCTCATTAGCCCCAGCGCGGCTGCGGCGCTGCTGGGTTGCTTCCTGGTTGCCAAGAGGGTTCCGAAGAACGAGCACGCGGTGATCGTCACCGTTTTCGCGGATTCGGCGTCCAAGTATCTGAATGAACGCTTCTGGGATGAAGATTGACGATGCAGAACTCGCTCACACTTTGGATCGGCGGCCATCTCGCGGACAAGATCCGCGCGCATGGCGTGGAAACTTATCCGCACGAATGCTGCGGCGCGCTTTTGGGTAACGACCGCGAAGGACCTGATGTTGGTTCCCGGGAGAATCCTGGGGGCGGCTGGCCAAATCGCATTCGCGAGGTGCGGGAACTTTTTCCGCTGGTGAACCGCCGCGACGATTCGCCGCGCAATCGTTTCTCGGTGACTGCCGAGGACGTGCGTGCCGCCGAAAAAGCCGCCCATGAGCAGAATCTCGACGTCATTGGCTGGTATCATTCGCATCCGGATCATCCGGCGCGGCCAAGCGAGTATGACAGGGATCACGCCTGGCCGTGGTACAGCTACATTATCGTCAGCGTGCATCAGGGCGCGCCCAAGGATATGACTTCGTGGCGGCTGAACGACGACCGCCTGGAATTTTCGCCGGAAGGCATCGAGATTCGACATCGCGCTGCTGTGTAAAAGAGCGCGAAGTTTTCGACACCGTGAATGGAAGACAGGTTTTGTAGTGGCCGGTCTTTAGACCGGCGATTTTTCTGAAGAGTTTTTCGAGGAGCCCTAAATGGCAGTGAAAGTAATAATCCCCACACCGCTTCGCGCGTATGCGGGGAAACGCGATTCCGCGGAGTTCAAGGCGGCCACGGTCGGTGAGGCATTGGGCCACCTGACCACGGAGTTTGCGGATTTGCGAAAGCACCTCTTCACTGAAGATGGCAAGCTGCGCAGCTTCGTCAACGTTTATGTGAATGACGAAGACATCCGCTATCTCTCGAAAGAGAACACGCCCACAAAAGACGGCGATACCATCAGCATCGTTCCGTCCATCGCCGGCGGCTGTCGTTAGTTCCTAATTTCGTCATTTCGAGCGAAGCGAGAAATCTCTCTTTGTTTTTGTCATTTGAATCGAAAAGAATTCAGAAGGAGCAGTGAATCGCCATGGGCACCATTACACAGTCGCCGACCGGTACGAAACCCGCGACGCTTTCGAACGATGAGATTTTGCGTTACAGCCGCCACCTAATCATGCCCGAGGTGGGCATGGACGGGCAGCTCAAGCTGAAGAACGCCAAGGTGCTGCTGATCGGCACCGGCGGACTCGGCGCGCCGCTGGGGCTTTATCTTGCGGCTGCGGGAGTTGGCAAGCTCGGACTCGTCGATTTCGACGTGGTCGACTTCACGAACTTGCAGCGTCAGGTGACTTTTGGCACCAGCGACGTGGGCAAATTCAAAAGCGAAGCGGCACGCGAGCGGCTGTCGAACCTGAATCCCGCGATCGAGATACAAGCCTTCGAAACCAAGCTCACCAGCGAAAATGCGCTGGAACTGTTCAAAGACTTCGACGTCATCGTGGACGGCACCGACAATTTTCCCACGCGGTATCTGGTGAACGACGCTTGCATTCTTCTCGGCAAGCCGAATGTGTACGGCTCGATTTTCCGCTTTGAAGGACAAGCCACCGTTTTCGGCATGCCCGATGGCCCGTGCTATCGCTGCCTCTACCCCGAACCGCCTCCGCCGGGGCTCGTGCCGTCCTGCGCCGAAGGCGGTGTGCTTGGCGTTTTGCCCGGCATCGTCGGTTCGATTCAGGCGATGGAGACGATCAAGCTGCTTCTTGGCATCGGAGACAGTCTGGCGGGCCGTTTGCTGCTGTTCGACGCGCTGGGAATGAAGTTCCGCGAGCTGAAGCTGCGCAAGAATCCCAACTGCCCGATGTGCGGCGAACATCGCACCATCACCAAGCTGATCGACTATTACGAATTCTGCGGCGTGCGTGGCGAGGAAGCTCCCGGCCCCGACGTGCAGGTTCCGGAGATTACGCCGCGCGAATTGAAATCGCGGCTGGATCGCGGCGACGATATTTTCATTCTCGACGTGCGTGAGCCGCACGAATATCAGATCTGCAGTCTCAAAGGACACTTGATCCCCCTGGGCGAGCTGACACGCCGCGTACACGAGCTGGATTCCTCGCGCGAGATTGTCGCGCATTGCCGGAGCGGCAAGCGCTCCGCCGAAGCCGTGGATTTTCTGCGCAAGACCGGCTTTCGCAAAATTCTCAATCTCAAGGGCGGCATCCTGGCGTGGTCCGACGAGGTTGATCCGAGCGTTCCGAAGTATTGAAGTGGGCAGCCAGCGGCGAAGCGTAGTTTGGGACGACGACGCCTCGCGTTAGCGCTCCACACGCTCCATCGTGTATTCTGTTTCTTCAAATACTTGCGCCGCGAATGCGGCGCGGAGAAAAAATGCCTGCAACGAAAATTACCGTGAATAACAATGGTCCGCTGCGCGTCGAAGGCGACTTCGAGATCGTTGATCCCCAGGGAAAAGCCTTCGGGCTTGCGGGGCGCACTACGATTTCGTTCTGCCGGTGCGGTCACTCCGCGAACAAACCGTTCTGCGACGGCTCGCATAATACCGCTGGCTTCAAGGACGCGGTCGCAGCCCGCGATCTACCTCCTCCTAAGCCAAAGGTCTAATTTCCAATTCAAGTATAGGGACGCGAGTCTCGGGCGTGAGACCGTCTCACCTTGAGACGCTCTGCGATTTCTCACTGATACTGCCCGTTCGCCCGGTAACTCTAACGAAACAAGCATGATAACCTTCTAATCTTGTCGCCTCGCCTCGAATACTGCTGTCTCGCCCGATTGCCGTTGCTCTGTTCCACTTTGGGTCGCTCAGATAACTCTTTATAATTCAACTAGTTACCCAACAAATATTTCTGGCACAAAAGGGCATCAACTTGCATTCTTCGGGGTTTGTGCGTTTTTCTCTGGCAATTGGGGGGTTTCTTGGGCGGTTTGGGACATTTTATCGGGTTTCTCAGGGCTGACAGCTCTTTTGCCTCCCCGCTAAAGCTCCGTTTGCGAGTCCTCATCGCCTCTTCCTTTGCGTTGGTCGTACTTTTCTTTAGCGCACTTTTGTATCTGCGCAACGCCAGCGTAACCGGCTCGCCGCAAACCTATCTTTATCTTGAAGTTGGCGGCACGCTGCTGAGCTTTTGCTATGCCGCGAACGCCCTAGTCCGTTTTCGTGGCACGCACGATCGCACGGCGCTCATTTTGGCATTCGGCTTTGTCCTTTCGGGAATCATTGAGACGGCCGGCTACTTTGGGTTGAACGACACTCTGGCTATCGGCCCGCTGGCTCTCTCGCGGGTTCCGATGGGCTGGATGGTGAGCCGTACCCTGCTCGCCGTCATGCTGCTGGCTGCCATCGCCGTCGAGCGCTATATGCCGACCGCGCGCCAGCCGAGCAAAGAGACGGCCGGCGCCCTGCTCGTAGTGGCCATTGCGGCGTATCTAACCAGCGCGGCTTTTCTCGCCGCACCAGCTTCGCCGGTAGCGCATGCGGCAAACCTATTGTCTCGTCCGTGGGACTTGCTTCCCGGGGTGCTGTTTCTCGTTGCCGCAATTTGCTTTCGCCACCGCCTCCAGGACGGCAAAGTCTGCAAGAATGCGGCCAGGCTCTACGATTATTCGCTCTTCATCGTGGCCTCGCTGAATTTCGTCTGCCACACGGCCGCGGTTTTCTCTCGCCAGCTTTTCGACGGGCCATTTTTTCTCGCGGAGTTGAGCAAGACGGCCAGCTATGTGGTCATGCTCGGCGGCGCGTTGCTCGATCAAGCGCGGCTGTTCGACCAGGTTCGGTCGATGGCCGTTAGCGATTCGCTCACCGGCCTGGCCAACTACCGGCGGCTCGTCAGCGTGCTGGAGGCCGAACTGGACCGTTCGCGCCGCACGCAGCGTCCTTTCAGCATCGTTCTGCTCGACATGGATGGTCTGAAGATCATCAACGATCACCACGGGCATCTCACCGGCAGCCGCGCGCTGGTGCGGCTCGGCAAGATTCTCCGCAATCATTCGCGCGCCATCGATACTCCCGCGCGTTACGGAGGCGACGAATTTGCTCTCGTTCTCCCGGAAGCTGGCCCGGACATCGCCACGCGCGTTGTCAACCGCGTCCGCGAACGTCTGGCGGCAGAAAGCGAAGTCCCCGCGCTCTCCGTCAGCGCCGGTGTTGCTGCGTATCCCGAGGACGGCGACACTCCCGAAAAACTTCTCGGCGCGGCCGACCGCGCGCTTTACCGCATGAAGAACCGCGGCGGCAACAGCGTGCAAAATCTTTCGCGCATTGCCGCGTGCCTGTGAGGACGAATGCACAGCACGCCGCCAAGGAATGCCAATACGTTTCACCGCGCCGAACGGCGCATTCCGATGGAGATTCCCGTGTATCTGGACGGACACCGCATCGTTCCCGGCGCGGAATCGACTTTTACGGAAAATGTGAGTGCGCGCGGCGCGCGTGTATTGAGTGTGCGCCGCTGGGAACCAGACGAGAAGCTGACGTTCGTCTCGCGCACCGGAGAGTTTCGCTCCTCGGCCCGGGTAGCCTACTGCCATCCGTTGCAAGGCGACGGCTTTGCGATTGGCGTGGAGTTCCTCGAGCCAAAAGGGCGATGGGTTGTCCAATCCCCAAGATAGCTTGACGTAAAACGGCAAGCGGAGAGGAGGGAACGTCTGGAACAGAAGTCAGAAAACTGGTGCAAATTTAGCAGTATGCGATGAAGCGTCGTGCGGAAGAAGGAGCCGTCCGGCGCTTCATCCTTTATATGCGGGCTGCGCAAGGCAGTTAGGCTCCGTGATCGAAAATACCTCCGAGACTACGTTGGTGTTGTCGGGGCTTTCTTCTTCTGCGGCTCTGCGCAGACTTCCATGTATGTTTTGATGGTCTGCTCGACCATGCGATCGGCGGAGAAAACATTCTCGATACGCTGGCGTCCCGCTTCTCCCATTCTGCGAGCAAACTGCCGGTCGCGCAGCAATCGCGTTATTGCCCGCTCGATCCCCGGAAGGCTCTGGTTTTCCACGAGGACCCCGGTCTTACCATCTTCGATAATCTCTCCAAACGCGCAAGCATTAAACGCGATCGACGGAATTCCGTAACTCATGGCGGCTAGCAATGACGTTCCCAACCCCTCGAACTGCGCGGGAAAGAGGAACACGTCCAGGGCCGAATAGACTGGTTCGATATCCTTCACGAAGCCGGCAAAAATCACCGCATCCCCAAGCCCCAGTTGCCGCGTCAATTTCTCAAGCCGAGGACGGCAGGGCCCGTCACCCGCGAGCAACAAACGACAATTGCGAATTTCTTTGCGAATTGTGGCGAGAGCGCGAATCAACCATTCCTGCCCTTTGTCAGGTAGAAGTACACCGACGTTGCCGAGAAGCAGTGTATCCGGCGAAATACTCCAGCGTGCGCGAGCCTGGGCGCGCGTTTCAGCGGTCGGCAACGGCGGAATCTCGACGCCTTCGTAGACCACTGCCATCTTATCTCGCGGCACTCCGACATCGGCCACCTGCCGAGCCACCCAATGCGAGATCGCGATGATGCGCGCGGCCGCTTTGTAACGCGCCTGTGCGATGCGGCTTTTCCCAATGGGATATCCAACGCGACGGGACACGATGAGCGGCGCGCGGCGATGTGCGCGTGCCAGCCATGCGGCCGTCAGTGCGTGCGCTTCATTGACGTGTACCAGATCGAAACGGCCCGTCTTTGTCAGATCGAAAATCCTCAACGCCGCGGGGATTCTCAACCATCCGCGCGAAACTTTGTGGACCGTTACGCCAATCGCTTCTGCACGCTCGCCCAAGATCGAGCCCTCGGCCGCCACCAGCTCCGCAGCGTGTCCTCGCGGATGCAGCCCCTTCAGCGTCAGCCACATTTGATTTTGGCCGCCGCGCCACTCGGTCTCGAGGTCCACCAGCAATGGAATCACGGCCGCGCCCCACCTCGCCGCTCTTCTTCGACAAGTCTTCCCAGCTTCCTGTACTTCAAACGCACCGAACGCGCGGCCATCTGTGCGATCAACGCGCCGCGGTAGCCATCCAGAAATCCCCCGCGCAAGAAATAATTCTGGAACCAGCTCCACGGCGTCGCCAGCCACACGCCGCCGCGCCAATTTCGCCTTCCAGCCGCAAACATCTGCTGCGCCGAAAGTGACGAATACTTCTCGACGTTGGCCTCGTGCTCGGCGAACGACCTCACCGTGTAATGCAGCAAATCACCGTTCAAGCGTCCGGGCTGGCCCTCGAATCGCAGCGATTCGTGGATGATGCCAGAAAACTGCGCCGCATCGCGCCGGTACAAGCGCCGCTGAAAATCCGGATACCAGCCCGAGTGCTTGATCCACGCGCCGAGATACCAGGTCCGCCGCGCCAGTTCGTACACGGTGAACTTCGGCTCATGTTTTTTCCACTCCAGGATGGCCGTCTGCAGCACGCTGCTCAATTCCTCGTCGGCATCCATCGATAGGACCCAATCGTGGCTCGCACAAGAGGCCGCAAAATTCTTCTGCTCCGCGTAATTCGTCCACGCCCGCACGAAAAACGCGGCACCGTGCTCCCTCGCAATCGCTTCGGTGTGGTCCGTGCTCCCCGAATCCACCACTACAATTTCATCCGCGATTTCTTTGAGACTGGCCAGCGCGCGCGGGAGATTGTGCTCTTCGTTGAGGGTGATGAGGCAGGCGGAGAGGCGGTTCATCGAATGCCAGGTCATCGGTGCTTGCGCGACAGTATCTCACAACCGCGAATCGCAAAGTGGACAGCAGGGCTGGAAAATCGTCTGGCGGAAAACGTAGCAAATCTATTTCGGCTGGAAACCGATGCGAATCAAACTCTCTCCGACACGAAATTCCGCCCCGTCTTGCAGCATCGCGGCGCGCACGCGTTCTTCGTCAAAAAAAGTCCCGTTGGTCGAATCCATGTCCTTCAGGTTGATGTAGTTCTCGCGCACTTCCAGCAGGCAGTGATGCCGGGAAATCTCCGGGTCGTCGATGGGAATGTCCGCGCCTTGACGCCCGAGAATCACGCGCGCCTTGGTCAAACGGTGCACTTCGCCCTTTCCCGGCCCGGTCATGACCGTCAGAACGACATTGCTGTTCGCAGGCAGACGCAATCCGTCATCGAGCGGCGGCAGCCGCGGGTTGGAATTCGATGCGTTGCCCCGCGCGAAGGAAGGAAGCGGCGAAATCACCACGGTCGAGTCTGGCCTGCTCTTGAGTTCCACGACGGTTGTTTTTCCGCACTTCGAACATCGAAACTGCACTTTGGGATGGATGCCGAGGTCGGCGTCCTTCAGTTTGTGCTCCATCCCGCAATGAATACACACGGCTTGCATGAGATGAAGTTAGCACGTTCGGCGCTACGCGGTTGCTTGCCGCGGCTGTCTTTGCCGCAAGGGTAATCGAAGCGTGGGAAGCCAGCGAGGTCTTTTCTCGCGAAGGCCCCCGCGGGCGTCTTATGCTACGATTACAGGTTGCAAACTCATCAGGAGAGCGACAGTGCCGGAACATATTTCGCGCAAAGAACTAAAGCAGGACAAGATCAAGGAGTCTATCGAGCACGGCGCGGAAGCCGTCTTGTCCCACAGTCAGTTGACGCTGATTGTCCTGGTGGTCGTGCTGGTGCTCGTATCCAGCTGGGGCGCCTGGACCGTCTATCACGACCGACAGACCGCCCAGGCTTCCGTCGCCTACGACGCCGCAATGAAGGTTTATTCCGCGCGCATCGCTCCTTCTCCCGACCCCACCGAGCCCAACGAACCGGTTTTCTCCGACGAAGCTTCCCGCGCCCAGGCCTCGGTACAAAAATTCACCGACGTGGCGGACAAATATCCCAGCACGAATCCCGGCAGACTTTCGCGCTATTACGCAGCTCTGTGCCTGGAAGATCTTGAACGCCACAATCAAGCGCTGGAAGAATTGAAGAAACTGAGCTCCGGCGGCGATAAAGAGCTCGCTGCCATGGCGCAATATCAAACCGCCGTCATTTACGCGCGCACCGGAAAGACGGATGACGCCATCAAGATCTACCGCGCATTGGCAGACAAATCGTACGCCTTTGTGCCGCGCCCCGTCGTTCTGCTCGACCTCGCCGGGCTTCTTCGCCAAAGCAATCCGCAGGAAGCTGTAAAGATCTACCAGCAGGTCAAAAAAGACTTTCCGGACACGCCCATCTCCGAAGAGGCGGACCGCGCCCTCGAGTTTGTTTCGCCGAAATCCTGATGACAGGCGCGGCCGCGCAGTCCGGCGGCCTGCTGAAACGCAAGCTTCACGGAGCGGCCCATCGAACCGATCCCTCACCTTGTGCCCTGGGCAATGCACGAAAAAGATTCCCGCGGCCGCGGCTATCCGGAATCGCCCCATCCTTATCGCAGCGAATACGCGCGCGATCGCGATCGCATCATTCACTCGCGTGCTTTTCGCCGGCTCGAAGCCAAGACCCAAGCGTTCACCATTCGCTATTCCGACCACTTTCGCAACCGCCTCACGCACACGCTCGAGGTTGCACAAATTGCCCGCACCGCCGCCGCCGCGCTGGGCTTGAACACCGAGCTCGCCGAAGCCCTTGCTCTCGTTCACGATATCGGCCATCCGCCTTTCGGCCATTCCGGCGAACACAAGCTCGACGAATTGATGCGTCCGCTCGGCGGCCAGTTCAATCACAATTTGCACGCGCTGCGCATCGTCGAACAGTTCGAGCAACGCTATCTGGATTTTCCCGGCCTTAACCTCACTTTTGAAGTTCGCGAGGGCATCATCAAGCACTCGCGCGAATATTCCGCCGCGGAGTTTCCCCAGCTTGCCGATTATCTTCTCGATCTACGCCCGCCGCTCGAAGCCCAGCTCATCGACTGGGTCGACGAAATCGCTTACAACACCGCCGATCTTGACGACGCTCTCGAGGCCGAACTACTCGATCTCGCCGCGCTGCGCAGGGAAGCCCCATTCTTCGGTGATGCGTACGCGCAGGTGGACGCCGCATATCCTGCTGCGCGCACCAAGCTCAAATTCAACGAAGCCCTCAAGCGCGTTCTCGACCAGCTTGCCACCGACCTCATCGAGACCACTCGCCAGCGCATCCAGGACTCCGGACCCGCTTGCGTGAACGATATCCGCAGCAGTCCAGAACGCCTTGCTGGCTTAAGCAGCGCAGCCGCGACGCATAACGCGGCGCTCAAGCGCTTCCTGTTCGCCCACATTTACAATCATCCAGCTATCACCGAGGACCGCGACCGCTCCGTTCGTTGCCTCGAAGAACTCTTCTCGCATTATCTTTCTACGCCAGGCTCCATGCCTCCCTCTCATGAAGAACTCGAGCAATCCGAACCGCGCCACGTTGTGGTTTGCGATTACATCGCCGGCATGACCGATCAGTTTCTTCTGCGCCAGCACCGCGAGCATTTTGGCCCATGAACTCTTGCTACTCGCACTGCTTCTGCCGTCGGCGCTCATCACACGCCTCCCGCGCTCCTGGCCAAGTCTTGACCGTCGCTCAAAATTTTCCGTCCAGCCGCGAACTGGGTACAATGCTCTAGCCACCCGGCCCCGCCTCTCGAGCTCGTGGAGGAACCCAAGTGCGCAGGGCATTTCCAACAATATTTTTCATCCTGCTGCTCTTCGCCGGGGCACTATCCACCCTTGCGCAGCTCCCGTCCCCTCTTTCGACTTCGCCGCCGGCATCCTCCTCGGTGCCTTCGCCTGCGGCCCCCGCCGATCCCCTCGGCCGTGAAACGCCACGCGGCACGGTTCTCGGTTTCATTCGCGCGGCGCAAGAAGAAAACTACGCGCTCGCCGTGGAATATTTCCAGCCGCCCCCTGGCCGTCATCGCCCCTCCATGGAAGAGGATGAGGATCTCGCTGCGGACCTCCTCACGATTCTCAATCAAAACTTCGGCCCTTTTCTCGATTCCATCAGCCGCGATCCCCAAGGCCGCCTCGATGACGGCCTTCCTCCCGACCAGGAAAGAGTCGGCGGCATTCGCGGGCAAAACGAAGCCTTCTCCCTTTTGCTGGTGCGCATGGAAAACGAACGTAGCGCGAAGTTGTGGTTCATCTCGCGCCAGACGGTCGATCAGGTGCCCCACGTCTACAATTCCCTGCGGCACCCGCGGATCGAGAAAAACCTGCCAAAGTATCTCGTTGAACACCGCCTGCTCGCGATGCCGCTCTGGCAGTGGCTCGCCATCGTTCTCTTTCTTCCCGTTGCACTCGGCCTCGCATGGTTTCTCGCGCTGTTGTTTCGTGTTTCTCGCGCTTTGCTACAGCGCGTGCGGGGCCAGCCCGCACTTCCGCCGGAAACAGTTTGGCGTCTGGGACCTGGCACTCTGCTCGTCGCTACAATCATTCACTACAGCTTTGTCGAGTTCGTTGGCGCGTCGCTGCTTTACCGGCAATACTACACGCGCGTCATTCTTGTTCTTCTGGCCATCGGGCTGTACTGGGCGGTAACGCGAGTCACGCGTTTGGTCTCGCGGCGCATTGGCGAACGTCTGGCGAGCGATGGTCGTCTGGCGGAGCGCTCCCTCGTTTCCCTCGTGCGCCGGGTCCTGGAAGTCGTGTTTTTCTTGCTGATTGGTTTTGCGGTTGTCGACAGGCTTGGTTACAACGTCACGGCCGCGCTCGCCGGATTGGGCATTGGCGGGTTGGCCATCGGTCTTGGCGCGCAGAAAACTTTCGAAAATCTTCTGGGTGGAATATCCATTCTGACCGACAAAGCGCTGGTTGTCGGCGATTCTTGCCGCATCGGAGACCAGAAAGGCGTTGTCGAGGATATCGGGCTCCGCTCCACCAAGCTGCGCACCGAAGACCGCACGCTCGTTTCGATTCCCAACGGCACCGTGGCCACGGCCATTCTTGAGAATTACCGCCTGCGCGACAAAATCCTCTGCCGGCAGACTATTCGTTTGCGCTACGACCTTTCTCCGGACCACGTCCGCCATGTTCTCAATCAGATTCATAACGTGGTTGTGCTCCACGCGAAGGTGGAGGAGTCTACCGCGCGCGTCCGTCTGATCCGGTTTGCCGACTATTTCGTCGAAGTCGAAATTTACGCTTATATTCTCGAGCGCGACTACTCCGCCTTCCTGGACGCGCAGGAAGACCTGATGCTCCATGTGCTGGAAACCATCGATCGCACCGGAGCGGCGCTGGCCCTGCCGTCGCAGACCACGCTGGTAACCAAGGATTCCTGGGTCGACCCGGAAAAAGCGCAGGCGGCAAAAACCGCCGTGGAAAAAAGCCACGAGCAAGGCTTTTCGGGTACGGACAAGAGTTCGTCGTCCGCAGCTTCTCCATCCAAAACATGAGGCACTACGATATGTCCGCGCACTTCGAAAATCTTGTCGCGATGTATGATCGCGCGCCCATCAACGGGTATTTCCGCCCTCGTTTGCGCATTCCAGAAGGAGGCCGCGCCGAACTGGAAATGGCCGTGCGGCCGGATTTCTACCACGCGGCCGGGGCCATCCACGGCGCCATCTATTTCAAAGCGCTGGACGACGCCACGTTTTTCGCAGTGCAGTCCCTGGTCACCGACGCCTTCGTCCTTACCGCTTCCTTCCAGCTTTACTTCCTACGCCCCGTTCGTGAAGGGAATCTCCTCGCGCGGGGCCTTGTCGTTAGCCGTTCCAAGCGCGTCTATATCGCCGAAGGAATTTTGCTCGATGATCGCGGCAAGGAAGTAGCGCGCGGCAGTGGAAGCTTTATGCCCAGCACCGTGCCGCTCGGTCCAGATACTGGTTACTAGTAATTTTTCTTATTGTGCGGACAAGCTCAGGCATGAAGCTCAATCTCACGCTTGTAAGATCGCCATTGACGTTCCAGGCTTGCGATCAGGTTTAGGAATGATTCGTTCCGAAGTCCATGAAGATGTATGTCATCTCTATAGAGCGGATAGTTTGGCAATCCGGTCTTGCTCGCTTTCTCGATCAGGCGGACGGCAGCCTCCGCTTTTCCCAACGTAGCGTAGGAAGCCGCCAGTTGATGATACGCGTGATGCGTGTAGGTCAAGTAGCGCTTGTCCTTTAGTGCCAGATCCGCAAAGTGCAGGGCTTTGCGCCTCTCGCCGCGTTTCGCCCATAGCAACGATTCCCAGGCATGAACGAACTGATCGTCTCCGGCGACCTGCCTCGCAATTCGTATTTTTTCGGCGGCGCGGTCCAAGTCTCCCGAATACATCGCAGGGGCGACGGAGAAGATGTTGGCCCAAAGGTGTGAAGGATCGATGGTCAGCGCGCGCGCGAAGTATTCCTCGGCCTCAGCGTATTCGCCAAGATAGACACTCATGTGCGCCAACTGATTCAGGGTGTAGGCGTCATCAGGATTCACCGCCAGCACGGAAGAAAATTCCGCTCTGGCTTCTGGAAACAAACCAATGTGATTGAAAATCACTCCTTTCCAAAGCCGCGCATGATGGCACCCAGGATTTAGCTTGAGCGATTGATTCAGGGCTCTCAGTGCCAGCGTGTGCTTGAAGTTTTTCGCGGGACTCCACAACAGCCGTCCACGAGTCGAGTAGGCCTCCGCATTTACAGGGTCGAGCGCCAATGCACGCTTGACTGCGCGATCGGCGCGTTGGCTCCAGCCGGGCTTGGGGTCGAACGAAACAGCCATGATGAGACACGCCTCCGCCAAACGTGCCCAAGCATCAGCAAATCCGGGGTCGAGCTTGATTGCGCTCTCCAACATTTCAACGGCTGTGCTCGTATCCCAGCGGTTCAAACGTGAAAGTCGTTCAACGGCTCTGAGAAAAAGCTGGTATGCGGCCGTGTTGACCGGCGCCGCCGTAGCAGGAGTTCGTGGTCGATCGGGAGTTCTGGCTCCCAACGCATTGGACAGTCCCTCGCCGATCTTATCCTGCAGACCAAACAGGTCAGAGATGTCAGAGTCGTATTTCGCGGAGACATGATTTGTTCCGTCGGCTACGTTCCACGCCTGGATATGCACGCGAAGCTTTTGTCCGAACTTTTGAATGCTACCCTCGACGATCGTCTGGACATTGAGCTCGCGACCCGCGCGAAACGGATCTGTATTTTCATTCGCATAGCGTTGCACGGCGCTCGTGGGGCGCAGTTGCAGCTCACTGCCGCTCAACCGATTGATGATGGCGTCGGCCAAGGCTACACCCAGGTATTGATCCTCCGGGCTCGGCGTCAGAAGTTTCAAAGGGAGCACTGCGACGGAGCGCCGCCCGGCAATAGCACTCGGCAACGCAGGCCCAAGCTCGAGATCACGCGCCAAATTAATAAGGTCGATGTGCACTTCACGCGCGGACTGATACCTGTGCTCGGGCTCTTTCTCCAGCAGCTTGTCTACGATGCGCGAGAACTCTGCTGGAACCGTAGCGATAGAGGTCGAAAGCGATGCTGGTCTGTCATTTAACACTTGACGGATCAGCGGGGCGGAGGGGCAAAGAAATGGATGTTTTCCCCCAGCCAGCTCATACAGCACGACACCGACGGAAAAGAGGTCCGTTCGCGCGGTGCTGTTTTCGCCAAGCAGTTGTTCAGGGGCCATGTAAGCGAGGGTTCCTCCACCGCTTGGGGATGCTTTGATCGTGCTTGCGGTGGCCGTCGAGGCGTTCAGAGTCGTCGCGTCCACCATGGTCCGATGCGCGAGTCCGAAGTCGAGAAGTTTTATTCGTCCATCCTCCAGCAAGATCACGTTTTCCGGCTTGATGTCCCCGTGAATCAGTCCACGCGCATGCGCGGCGGCGAGTCCGTCCGCGATCTGCGCGCCTATGCGCGAGAGAGTCCTTGGGTCAATCGGCGCCCCAGCCACAAGCGATCGCAGAGTCCTCCCGTGAAGCAGTTCCATGACGATGAAGACTAGTCCGCCCTCTTCCTTGACTTCGTAAATCGTAATCACAGCGGGGTGATTGAGAGAGCTGGCTGCGCGCGCCTCGGCGAGCACGCGCTCACGATTTTGCCCTTGGTTGGCAATCTCTTGTGCCAGCAGCTTTAGGGCGACTTCGCGTTTCAGGCGGAGGTCGTACGCGCGATACACGACTCCCATGCCGCCTCGGCCAAGTTCCTCTTCGACCCGATACTGTGCAATAGTTTGGCCGACCATTCGAATGCCTTCAGCCCGAGCGTATTCACCCGAGCGTGCAAGTGGGGTCACCCGATAACGAACCAACAGCAACCCCTTGCACCCGAGAATAATAGTCCGCATAAGCGGAAAATGGGCAATCCCCAACCGCGGCGATTCAGGCTTTCAGTGTTTGTCAGTGTACACGGGCAAGAAGATTCAGGGCTAGTACTCGGCAACACGGAAACCATCTTGTAGTGGGTAGGCTTTGCCGTGCAGCCTTCGCGAGTTAGAGGTGTAGTTGAAAAACCGGAAGCTGACTCACATCACCGCGTCATCGCCGAAGCGCAACCCGGCCCGATCATGTTTTCCCTGCGAGGGTCAGAAAAAGTGTCAGGTAGCGTTTGAGTTTCTGCGTAATGAGGAAATTCTCTTTCACGTGCTGATGGCCGTGTTCGCCGAGTTTGGCGGCGATTTCGGGGTGCGACAACAGAAAACGAATCTGGTAGGCCGTGCCCTCCACGGAATGCGCGAGCATACCCGTATGCCGGTGGATAATCTGCACGGGAATCCCGCCGACGGCTGAGGCGACGACCGGTTTTTTCTTCCACAGAGCTTCGGAAACAGTCAGTCCGAATCCCTCGCGCAAACTCTTTTGAATGACGATGGTCGAAGCGCGCTGCAGGGCGTTGACCTCCAGCGGCGCCCACGCGGGCAGTTCGAGAACTTTTATATCGGGATCGTGATTTGCTTCCTGAAGGACTTCTTGGAGGACGATGGCCCCTTCCGGATCATCCGAAGCGCCGCCACCGGCCAGCACCAGTTGGCAATCGAAATATCGCTTCACGATACGATAAGCCCGGATCACCCCCACGGGGTCTTTGAGCCGGTCGAACCGCGAAATCTGCGTGAGGATCGGGCGCAGCGGATCGATTCCGTAGCGCGTCAGGACATTGGCGATGAACTCCGGTTCCAGATCGTGGTTTTTTTCGGAGAGCGGATCGATCGCCGGATAGAAGAGGTACTGCGGGATGGGCAACTGGCGGGCAAACTCCGGCGAGGAAAACATGGACCCGTCGTAGCGCGCGACAAACGGCTCCAGAAAATCCCAGACCGCGCGGTTCGGACGCGACAGATCGATGTGGCATCGCCACACCCAATGGTTTCCAGTTTTCTTGCGCCCGTCGATCAGCGCGGCAGGCTGCGGGTCGTGGATGACCGTGAATTCCGCATCGAGCGGCAGGCGCGCGCGATTGCGCTCGTTATAGGCCAGAAAGATTTCGAAATCTCTCGTGCTGGTGTGATAAGGCGCGCCGTGCAGCGCGTTGTGAAAAGACTTGGTCACCGCAAAAAAATCATCGCCGCCGGTCATGACGTCCCATCGGATATTCAGGTCGAGTTCTTCCCCCAGCGGCACGAGCCGGTTGAGAATCTCCGCGACTCCGCCGCCCACGGCCGTGGAATTGATCATCTCAATGCTTCGGCCGCGCAAAGGCTTGGCCAGCGTGCGCAATTCCTCGATTTCGCCCGCCCCCAGCAGTTGCGCGTAATCGTCAAGAGGGATGCGGCTATCGATCTGGGTTTCCGTCATGCTTTTCTCCCTTCACGGTCGATTAGCCGCAGCATTTTTGCGCGGGCAGTATCGAGCGTGTTCGTATAGATGTCGATGCGGTCCACGCTGGCGGCCAGCGTTTTCAACCCCAGCCCATCCGCAAGCCAGTGCGAGAAATCATTGGTCTGGAGCTGCAGGCGCAGGCGCGACGATATGAAGTGAAAATAGAAAGCCGCATGGCTGAGATGCTCAAGGCCCTCGCGAAATTCTTCGAGCGTGGTTGCGGTCCGGCCAAGAGGCAATGTGACTTCCGCGCTTTCGCAGAAGTAGAACGGCTCGAGCGCGGTCTGGTGCGCAAAATCCGGATGCGCGTCGCAGTACTCGCGAACTACCCGGCAGAGGTCGCTGCGCAGGGCGGCGATGGAAACATAGTCGCGGACGTCGAGTGCCGCAAGCTGCTCGGCAAGCTGATCGCGATTGGCGTCCGCCAGCGCCCATTGCGCAAAGTCGTTCGAAAATCCTTCGGTAAGGAAGTGATGGCTGCTAAGCGTCTGGTAGGTATGATGAAAAATCGAAGCGTCGCTGCAATGCTCCAGGCCGTTCAGCAGTTCCGCAAGCGTGCAGGCGGACTGATTGCCGATGCGCGTAAGATAGGCGACGGTAAAAAATTCGAACGGCGTCTCAGCTGCGTTCATGCGTGTGATACCTCCGTTTTGGTGAGCCCTACTGCTGCTTTGGTGTGGCCGCAAAGACGCGCGAGCCGACTCAAGGCACTTCGACCCTTTCCGGAATCTCAATTCGTATCTCCGTGAGGTCGGAAAGCAGATTCGCGGCCCAGCGAAAGACGTTGTGCTCGCGCACGTTTTGGCGCATTCGCTGCATACGCATGATCTGCTCTTCCTCAGGCATTTCCAGCGCCCGATGAATCGCTCCGGCAACTTGCTGGACATCGTATGGATTCACGAGTAGCGCATCGGTCAGTTCCAGCGCCGCGCCGGCAAACGTGCTGAGGATAAGAACGCCGTGCTCATCTGTTCGCGACGCCACGAATTCCTTGGCCACCAGATTCATGCCGTCATGGAGCGAGGTAACCAGGCAGAGTGATGCCGCGCGGTAATATCGCGCGATTTCCTCGTGCGAATGATGCTTTTTAAGAAAAACGATGGGCTTCCAGTGCCCCGCTTGGAATCGCGCGTTGATGCGTTCGGCCTCCGCGCCGACCTCCTCGAGGAACTGCCTGTAACGGCTGATTTCCGTGCGGCTGGGTGCGCCAATCTGCACGAAGCTGAAACGCCGCTGATAGGCCGGATTGAGCTCGAGAAAACGCTCGATGCCGCGGAAGCGTTCGATGATTCCTTTGGTATAGTCGACGCGGTCGACGCCCACGCCGAGCAGCGAAGCTTCGATACCGAGCTCCGCGCACAAAGCCGCGCGCAATTCGCCGGCGTTGCGTGATTCGTTCACGGCGTGTCCATTTTCCGGAAACGCCACGCTGATCGGATAGGGACGAACCCGCGTGACGTGGCCCTGGCGGTTTACAGCGAAGCGGTCCCATTCCGTCAGCGCTTCGAGGCCGCGATCCACGGTTTCTAGAAAATTGTTGCAGTGCGACTGCGTGTGAAAACCAATCAGGTCTGCGCCCAGCAGCCCGTCGAGTAGTTCACGCTGCCATGGACAGATGCCGAAGACTTCCGGATTTGGCCACGGTATGTGCCAAAAAATCGCCACCCGCGCGTCGGGGCGCGCTTCCTTGATCATGCGCGGGAGCAGTGCGAAGTGATAGTCCTGCGCAAGAAGAATCGGCGACTCCGTGTTTTCCATCTCTTCGAGCACCGCATCCGCGAATCGGCGATTTGCCCGCTGGTAGTGCATCCAATCCTCGGGCCGGAAGATCGGGCGAGTGTGCGCGATGTGGCAGAGCGGCCAGAGACCCTCGTTCGCGAATCCTTCGTAATAACCCTTTTCCTCCTCCGCGCTCAGCCAAACGCGCCGCAGCGTATAACTCGGATGATCCGGCGGGACTCGCAGATGGTCGTGCGCATCCACGATTTCGCGGTCGGCGTTTCCGGAACCATGAGCGATCCACGTTCCGTCGCACGCAAGCAGCACCGGCTCCAGCGCCGTGACCACGCCGCTGGCGGGAACAATCACGTTCACGGATTTATCTTTGTCGTTGCGCTCGTGAAGATACGGCTCCCGGTTGGAGACCACGAATAGCGGCTTCTCCTCCAGTTTGTTGCGCAGGCTGACGCGCAGCCGTTCCGCCGTCCAGCGCGAAGCGCCGGAATCGCGCAGCCGCGCTTCTTCTTCCGCGGTGGCTCGTGCGGTATTCAGGTCGTGCGCCAGGTGCGTCACTTCCTGATGAAGCTGCTCAAGGATTTCTCCTTGAGGAAGCGCTGCCGCTCCGTGCGTCTGGCCCATGCGCAGCGTGCGCAGCCATTTCGCCGTGCGCGTCAGCGGTCCCGTGAATGTCCAGCGCACCAAAACCAGGGCCAGGCCCGTGATTAGCAGCGTTTGCACCGCTGCGCTCACCAGGGAATCCCGCAGTGTGCGCGCCACCTGCGTGTCTATGTAAGTTGTGTCATGAACAAGTGCCAGCGCGCCTGTCTTCTCGCCATTGTGGTGGAGCGGCAACGCGTAAATGTGCAAAGGAGTTTCGTCGACGGCCAGGAATTCGCCGTAGCCCGCATCGCGTTGCGCGGCCAGCGCTGCCGCCTCCGGGCGCGTCGGGAAAATCACCGCGATCCCCGGTGTGATCGCAAGCACGTTGCCGGCCGCGTCGTAAATGGCCACGCCCTTCAAGTGTTCGCGCTGGCCAAAGCGCTCGACCAGCCGGTGCAGGCTTCTGTCCGGGGCGCGGTCCAGCTGCGTCTCAACAGTTTCCTGCAAGTTCTCGCCAAGAATCTCCGCGCGCCGCGAGAGATCGTTGCGCAGCATGCGCTTCTCCGTGCGCACCTGATACGCCGCAAAGAGCAACGAGACCGCGGCAACGCTGACGATCAACGGCAGAACAATTTTCAGTGTCGTGCGCATAAAAGTTCCTCGCCAGGTAAGGAAATTTCTGCGCCGTACCGGGGCTGGGTTCGGACGGCTGGCTGCGATCGTTTCTGAATTGTCGTTCCGCGTTTAGCGGCTCAGTGCCGCTGACCCTCCCTACAAATTGAGTGTCGATGTTGGCTGCACAACTACATGGGTGGCGACATTCTTGCCCTCATCGGAGCGGTACTCCACGGTGGCTTGCGCGCCGACCGTGAGCTTGCCCTCCACCTTGGTGTTCCCGTCGATCAGGAATTGCACGGTATTCACGTTCTGGTTCTTCACTACATCGACCGAGAACGACGCGTCGCCAATCGAAGAGATTTTTCCGGAGACGGATTCACTTGCCTCTCCGCCGTCGCTCCGTGCGGTTAGGGCGCCCAGGGTCAGCGGTTGCGACCAGACAGCAAGCGTAAAGCAGAATACAAACAGCGTGGCCAACGAAAGAACAGTTCGGAATCGCATCGAGTTTCCTCCAATTCGATTTCGACTGGGTCAATGGCAAAGGGCAAGAATCGAGCCAAATGCCAAGAAAATTTCTTCTTGCAAGTAAGTAACTGCAAATTCAAGGAGATGCGCGACCGTCCTTGCCCAATCCATCCACAACGTTTGGGTACTAGTCCCATGCAATATTTGCGCGGTGTTTTTCTTGAGAAATCCTTGACGTGAGAATAGCTACGTCCGTTGCCAGACTGCTAGGCATGGATACTGTGGGGATCCCTTCCCTACAAGTCGCTGAATCGCCCGCCGAGGCAGCGAGTGGACTCGGCGGGCATTCATCTGACCACGGTGCCCGCGCTCTAAAGAAATGCGGAGTTGTGGCATCATAACCGGGTAATTCTCACCGGAAAACTTCATTCGGAGGTCGGATCTATGGCCAAGATGCGTGCGGCAGTAGTGACCAAACCCGGAGCCGATTTCGTAATTCAGGAACGCGACATACCCACCCCTGCGCCCGGACACGTAAGAATCCGCGTGCAGGCCTGCGGCATCTGCCACAGCGACATGTTCACGAAGGACGGCCTCTGGCCGGGAATCGTCTATCCCCGCATCCCCGGCCACGAAGTCGCAGGCGTCATCGATGAAGTCGGCCCCGGCGTCACCATGTGGAAGAAAGGCCAGCGCGTGGGAGTCGGCTGGCATGGCGGCCAGGACGGCACTTGCCTCCCCTGCCGTCGCGGCGATTTCGGCAACTGTTTGCATCTGAAAGTATCGGGGATGAGCTTCGACGGTGGATACGCGGAGTACATGGTTGCGCCGGTAGAGGCGGTGGCGCAGATGCCGGACTCGCTCGACCCCGCCGACGCCGCCCCGCTCATGTGCGCCGGCATCACCACCTTCAACGCTCTTCGCCACAGCGGCGCGCTGCCGGCAGATTTGGTGGCGGTGCAGGGCATCGGCGGTCTCGGCCACCTGGGCGTGCAGTTCGCGGCCAAATTCGGATACAGAGTGGCAGCGATCGGCCGCGGGCCGGAGAATGGCGTGCTGGCGAAGAAGCTCGGCGCAAGCATATACATTGACAGCCAATCCGCGGATGCAGCTGCAGAGTTGCAGAAGCTTGGCGGCGCGCGCGTCATCCTCACCACCGCGCCGAACTCCAAGTCCATGTCCGAACTCATCGGCGGGCTGGGAGTAAACGGAAGGATGGTGGTGGTTGGCGCGGCGCCGGATCCAATCCAAGCCTCGCCGTTCCAGTTGATCTCCGGGATGAAAGGCATCCAGGGCTGGTCCTCGGGCATCCCCACCGACTCCGAAGACACACTGCGCTTCGCCGAGCTAACCGGGGTGCGCGCCATGATCGAAAAATTCCCCTTCGAAAAAGTAAGCGAAGCCTACGCCCGCATGGTCAGCGGCCAGGCCCAATTCCGCGTCGTCCTGACCATGGCATAAACGGCGCACGATTGCCCCCGCGGCATCGTCACCCTTCGCGACACAGACCTCCCTGCTTTTCGCGCGCGATGAGCGCTGTCTTGCAGCTGAAGCTCTGTGATTCCCCGAGGCTCCGCCACTTGGGCAAAACTACACATACCCGAGACAATCTCGCTCTTGGACTTGCGGCCGTGAGCTTTTCCTTGCTCAGGGAAAAAATCTAAAGAAAAAATAAAGAACTCTTCGCGGAACATCCGAACCATCATGCCCGCCCGTATTACCACACCGGAGTAGTCTTCTCTTTCGGTGCCCGCTAAGCCGCCGATGCAACTCCCAGCGCGAGTAGCTCCATCCATAGATGGGGCTACCACGCTGGCCGATGCTTCGTCCCCAGTTTCTAAAAGACATTGCCGCACGGCTTATTTTTCGTGCGGCGGCACCCACCACTCGGGAAGGATTTTCTGGATGTGTAGTTTTCGCACCACCCGGCCCCACTGGGGTTGAAATTCAGCGGCTATATTTTGAATCGCAATGCTCGTGAACTGCATCGCCATTCTTTGCTCCGCATGCGTCATATCGTTGTATCCATGCGGCAGATAAGCCGTTCCTACAAAACCCCCGGCAGCCGCTCCCGCAAAATTCGAGAAGGCAATCGTGTTTCTCCCGGAATCGGTCTTATCGATGAAAGTAAACGCAACCGCGTGCATGGTTCGCATAAGAGGGTTTTTGCTGGTGGACCGCACGTACCGCGGATCTTCATGCAAGGCAACACCCGTCAAAAAGCGCGCCGTTCGCTGGGAAGTGACCGTGGCGATGGAATCTCCGTAGAGCCTTCCAAACGCCCCTGCTCCGTCCTTCCATTCGCGAGGGTAATGTTTGGTTGAATTGGCCATGCCTATACCGGCCCTGAACGCCGGGAGGATAACCTCAGGGGGCCCAAATGTTTGATGGGCGTAGATTGTAAATTTATCGCTGAAGGACAGACGCTGAGATCTCGTCACGACTGGCAGGAACAAGACGGCACTGTTTTCATCTTGGGGTTGGGATGATGAGCTTGGCAGATTGCTTTGGCCTTGAGGTTGCGGCGCGTCAGGAAGGTTGGCTGCCAGCTGGCCCTTTGCTTCCGCGATTTCCTTTGTGGCCGGGGAAGGGCAAGGAAACGCCGCATCCGAAGAGCAGCGAGCTACGTCGGCTTCCTTTTTCATTTCCTGTGATGCCACGACCGGCGGATACGCAGCCACGAGGCATAGCGCGATTAGAGTCATGCGAATCAAATGTATAGAGCGATGCGTTCTTAGGGTCATTTTCTCTCCAATTGAAATATTTGTTGGCCCGAGAGATAGATGCGCTAGAATTGGGACGCATGGGTGATGTCAGTCCAAAAAACGTGACCGATCGTCCAGTAATTGGACGCCGCATGGACCCGCTGTCGGAAGTCTTTGGTTCCATGAGAATTCGAGACGCGGTTTATATGCGCGTGGAAGCGACCGCCCCCTGGGGTGTCCGCTACTCGGGGGACATTGGTCTGCGGGTACGCTTCGCGTTAGTGGTTCGCGGATCGGCGCTTCTGAAATTCAAGAGCCAGCGGCAAGGCATCGCGGTCTCCCGAGGCGATGTTTTCATTTTCATTCTTAATAATGAGCCCTTTACATTGGCGGATCATCCGCGTTCCCCCGTCGTGGATTACGGGGAGCTAAGAAAATTAGAAGTGGACAGCGTGACTCATTACGGAGGAGGCGGCGCGCTCACCACTTTGGTCGCCGGGTCGTTTGGCATTAGCGCATTCGAGGCCCCGCTCATTTCTACGATTCTGCCTCGTTATTTGCACCTGCGGCTGGAACAGAATCGAAGTCACGCTTTCCAATCCGTGCTGGATCTGTTGGCGGCGGAAACCGCTGAGCCCGGTATCGCTTCCTCGAGCTTGCTCAGTTGTCTGTATGAATTGTTGTTTGTATATGCGATTCGGGCTTACGCAAATAGCTCCGCGGCTCCGCCAAAGGGGTGGTTGGCGGCCATGTCCGACACGCATCTCAGCAAAGCTATACAGGCAATGCATTCGGGCATTGATAAAAACTGGTCTGTTGCGTCACTCGCCCGGGAAGCGCGCATGTCGCGGTCCGCCTTTGCCCTGAAATTCAGGACCGTTTTGGGCCAGACGCCTCTCGAATACCTTACTCGGTGGCGCATGTACAAAGCAGGCGGCATGATTCGCGCGAACAATCTGTCTTTCGCTGAGGTGGCGTTAGCCGTTGGATATGGATCGGAGAGTTCCTTCAGTCGTGTCTTCAAGCGAGAGATGGGCGCAGCTCCCAGGGCCTATCGACGCAACTACGCGCTTCTGTAATCCTCCTTAGCAGCATGATTGCGTGTGACCCTTTCTCTTCTCGCGGCTTGGAAACCTGGGGACAGGAAACCTGAGGAACGACGGTGAAGGTTCCCTCTGTCCTCGCCCGCACCTTCAGTGTTCTTTCTATATGGACCGGGCCGCAATTCGAATCTCTTCCCGAAACCACGTGTGCGCCGGTTCCGCGCTGAGTCGTTGATGCCAAGTCATGAAATAGGACAAGCCTCTGATTTCACGCGGCGGTTCGACAACCCATACGTTCGCAAGAGGTGCCATGATTTTGGCCAGCCTTCGCGGCACGGTTATCACCAAATCGGTGCGTGCGATGCTGAGAATCGTGGGCACGAAGAACGGAATACGTAACACCGCCTGTCTTTTCAAGCCGAGGTCTGCGAGGGGTCTATCGACAGGAGTCTGCTGTCCTTCCCACGTTTCAACGATTGCGTGTGAAAGGTTCAGATACTGTTTCAGTGTAAATCGTCGTGGATGCTTCCCTTGGCTCCGAGCTATCAGACAAACGAAGTCTTCCTCATAAAGCACTTCGGATTCGAGGGTGCTCGGCGGGGCCTCCGCACTGAGCGCCGTATCAATTCGGCCCGCAACGATGTCTTCATGGACGCGATCGTTCCATGCTGATGCGTGCACGTTTACTTTGGCCCCAGCTCTACGGACACGCTGAACGAGCGGAGGCATAAGCACCATGGCCGCATGGTCAGTCATTGCTACTCGAAATCGCACCTGGCTCTTGGCCGGATCGAAAGGCTCTCCTCGCAGCATCGCTTCAAGTCGAGGCATGAGCGATTCGAGTTCCCGCAGCACGCTTTCTCCTCGAAGGGTGCGCTCGTAGCTGCGGCCGCTGCGGACCAGAAGCACGTCTCCAAACATTTCACGGAGACGTTCAAGCGCCCGGCTCATGGCCGGCTGACTCAAGAAACATCGCTTTGCAGCGCGTGTCACATGGCGTTCTTCGAGTAAGGCATGGAGCGCGTTAAGGAGATTCAGGTCGACATTTCGAAGATGCACGTCACGCATAGCGGGCATTCTAACAATGCATGGACCGATTGATAAGTCAAATCCATCTCACCTCTTGAGGCAGCGGTCAGGGTCTACACATGAAGGTATGCATGCCCACGAAAGGAAAGAAAGACGAACAATGAAAAATAAAGTGATTGGGAGCGTTATCGTCACAGGCGCCTCCGGCGGTATCGGACGAGCAGTTGCGAAGAGGCTCGCAAGTGATGGTTTTAGTATAGCCGTACACTACGCCGGAAATCCGGCCAAGGCACAAGAGGTGGTGGACGAGATCAAAGCCGCGGGTGGGCAGGCGGTTGCCCTCCAGGCGGATATCGCCAACGCTGAGGCCGTGGAGAATCT